>Ga0256833_1000319_pt1 | contig 38712 bp, 42 predicted proteins | sample 356284metaG_FD_190535 | JGI IMG/M metagenome (GOLD analysis project Ga0256833, IMG submission 190535) | Hydrothermal vent microbial communities from Mid Atlantic Ridge, Atlantic Ocean - 356-284 | ecosystem: Environmental > Aquatic > Marine > Hydrothermal vents | place: Atlantic Ocean: Mid... | reverse complement strand
AGCACAAGAGGAGTATCTAGCTGACTTTAGAAGATTAGCAACTAATAAGATAGTTAAATCTACTCTTACTCTACAGATGATGCAAGAGGTAAACCACTCTAAATCTTATGCCGTTTTACTTGATGCCTCTGGTAACTCTAATGAAGTATTCGACCTCTATAAAACAAACGATGCACTAAAGAGAAAGAACCAAAGAATTTCAGAGCAATTCGCAAGATATATCGAGGGAGATGGGGTAGATGGAATGTTACTCTCAGCTATGGCTAGTGTAAACTTAGAGGGTATATATTTTCTATTAGGATTTAGTTATATCTATACTTTAGGCGATAAAGTTGCAGGTGCTAGAGATATGATTAAATTTATTAGTAGAGATGAGTTAAATACCCATTTACCACTATTTGCAAATATATTTAAGACGCTTCAAAAAGAGAATAAAATACCTGCATCTATAATAGATAAAAGTTATGAGATGATAACAGAGGCAGTAGATATTGAATTAGAGTATGGTAAATACCTGCTTGACAACTACTCTATTATGGGGCTTAGAGAAGAGCTTATTACAAATACAGTTCACAACTATGCAAATGATAGATTAGCAAAGATTGGATTAGAGCCTATATTTCCACAAAGTGAGACTACATACCTACAAAAATTAGTAGATAAAAATTTAGCAATGAATGATGTGAAACAGAACTTCTTTGAGACAAATGTAACAAACTATGCTAAAAATAGTATAGATTTTGATGATTTTTAAGTTTATTATAACATATAAATATAAAAGGATGACATATGGAGAAGTCTTGTAAGAATTGCAAATATTCTACAGAAGTTAAATATAATGAATTAGTGAGTGAATTAATTTCCAAAGGTAAAATAATACCTAATGATGAAGTTGTATGTAATAAGAGGATATTATTCCTATACAATAGAACATTCCCTAGTGATTTCTATTGTAGATATTTTGAAAGGAGGAGTAAGAAATGAATTATTTATTAATGATACTATTAGGTATGTATGTAATAACTATGCTGTTTAACTTAATAATAGCTATGGGTGTTGTATATAAATCTATAACAGAATCAGAAGTTTTAACTATTGGAGATATTATTTTTATTCTATTTATATTAATGATTGCAATAAGCCCTATAGGTGCAATAGCTATATGGATTATAGTATTAAATAAACTTATGAGTATAAGAATTAAATAGGACTAAATTAGTCCTATACCAATGATTTATCCCAACCTAATTGGAAGTGGTAAGGGTCTTTATTTCTATGACCTATGCCACCTACGCCATATTTTCTACCCATTTCCCACGCTTTATGAAGCCATCTATTTTCTCTTGCACTCTTAGGTCTTACTTTTTTTGGGACTCCAAGATCCATAGCTATACCGTGTAAATGCCTACTATTGTGTGTCCAAGTATATGGATGACCCATTCTACCATAGCCTTTTACCCTACCAAATTTATATATATACTCTTGCCTAGCTTTACTTCTAAGTGTTTCTCCAATTGGGACAGCTCCATAACCGTTCTTTATACTCCAATCATTTAACTCTTTATAAAAAGCCTGTAATTTAGGATGTATAAGTGATATATCATTAACTCTCTTGGCAGGATTTTTAGGTAACTTATTTAATAATGCCTTACCTCTAGCACTATTAACCTTAATATTACCTCCTGTAGAAGTTGCAGTAGTTGCCATATCTGTAGTTGCACCAGCAGTAGTTGCAGTAGCAGTAGTTGCTCCTATAGTAGTTGCTACACCTGTAGCATAGTCGCCTATATTAGACTGGGCTACTGCTCCATTATTAGCTATGTTTTTGTGATATCTCCTCATATCTATATCATCTATTACTGGATTAACGACTCCAGTTGAAGATACTGTTCCTGCCGTTGTAGTAACTGGGTCAGTTAATGCCTGTTTCATAGCATTACTTGCTGGGCTATTTCCATAAGCCTGTAATACTCTAGCTAGTGGGCTATCATCTCTTAATACTAAACTCATTTAGTCCTCCTTTTGATACCTGTTGCTCTTATATTATCTAACAAATCATTATTTAGAATATTTATATACTCTCTTCCTCCAAATGTTGTTTTAATACCATCTATACCTAAGCCCTCTACAAGTAGCTTATTTGCATAGTCTCTATCTACATCTTTACCTAAGCTCTTTAGAAAATACTCATAATTCTCCTTATTAGGCAGTTCTAATATTTTAGCTCCCTTAGGCATTATAAACTCGTAATTATGTAAATCTTTATCAGCTGTATTCGTAAAATAAGCACCTTTACCTAAGAATTTATCTTTTTTACCAGCTTTTAACTCAGTAGGGTTAAAATTCCTATTTGAATTATGTATTATTTTCATAGGAGCATCAGTAGGCTTAACCATATGCTTAATACCTCCTAGCATATTGTTTACCCCTGTTTCGTGTATAGCTCCTGCTAATGCCTCTGGACTAACACCTCCAACCCTAACTATATCTAGGTCAAGATACTCAATTCCCTTAGCCATTTTTTTAACTGAGTCTATCTTATGTCCTACAGTAAATAACTTATCTAGCTTATCAATATCTTTTTTAGTGAATGTATAAGCTCCATCATTTAAGTCAGCTATAGCCTTATTATATATTGCCTGATTATTAAAGATTGGCAAACTATACTGTATGTCTTTAGCTTCTGTTGCTCTAGGCGTTAGAGAACTCTTAAATTTCTCACTAGATCCTATCTGATTTATCTTATCTCTTACTACAATATCAGGCATATCATCAATAATGCTATTAAGATCAAGATAGCCATCTTGTTTCTTGAGCAACCTAGCCATTGTTTCGTGAGCTAATAAATCCTCTCCTAAATCGTGGAACTTCTTAGGAACTTTAATGCCTGTAACAGCTAATGCCTTAGGTATAGAACCTATAATAGAACTTAAAAACGCTGACCCTAATTTAGTAGCTGTATCAGCCGAGTGAGAACCTATATCAACACTCTTCCCTAAAGGTGTATCTATAAGAATTTTCTTAGCTACATCATCTAATCCAAATTTATCATTAAGGTATTCAATAGTTTTTGTCATATTCTTACCTGCATTAGTAGAAAATGACTTCTTACTTAAAAACTTAGACATAGCATTATATGATGCGTTATCTATCTCTCCTTTACCTATTCTTTTTAGATTATTAATAATATATGATGTTTCTATGTGTTCTAGCTTCTTAGGGTCATTTATAATTCTACCTAATTCTCTGAATGTATTCTCTCCCATACTAGAATTTGCTAACTTATTAACAATATCTGATACAGCTAAGTCAGATGTTTTATTCTTACCTATTAGAAAATTTACGCCATCTGATGTATCAGAGCTACCAATAATAGCCTTACCAAACGCATTTTTCTTCATAAACTCCATATTCTTAGCATAGTTGGAATTTGCCATAGTCCAGACGGCGTAATCTTCTGGAGTCAAACTCTGTCTTATAGCATCTTTAACTGCTTCTTTAGATGCTTTTATATTTGCATATCTAGTTCCATTCTTAGAGCTAATTGTGCCTATTATAGCGTTAAGCTCTTTATAAGTATTAACTAGGTCTGCAACACCCATCTTACCCTCTCCTAAATCTTTGGCAATTTGGTTATAGTCAGCTTTTAATACAGGGTCGCTAAATATTTCATCTCCAGCTTGAGGTAAGTCAATCTTAACTGGTTTTTTATATACATTATTCCTAGCTATCCTACCAACTGCCTTAGAGTATAAATCAAGAGAACTATTAAAACTATCTACTATAGGGTTTAGTATCTCACTCATAGATAGGATTTTCCCATTTTTCTTTGCTATATCTTCTACCTGTTTTATTCTATCTTTTCTTTGCTTCTTTACTGCAATTAGTAGGTCTTTATCAGATTTTAATATATCTTTAGTAACACCTGCACCCTCTTTATTCCCTTTTGTAAACATAGTCCCTAGAACAGCATCTTTTATGTCATCTCCTGTTCCACCAGTCATCTTAGCATAGTCCTTACCCATAGCCATCATTTCATCGTGGCTAAGGTTTAGTTCGTGCATTAATATATCTTTAGCTCTACCAGTAGCTTGGCTACCTACTTTATTTAGTAAAGTCTCTCCAAAGTAACTAGCTACTCCTAAACCTGCTCCAATTGTTTTACCAGCTACTCCAGCAGTAGTTGCACCAATTACAGTATCTACTGCCCCTTTTTCTAGGCTATCTCCTACATTATCTCCCTCCATTCTAGCATCTGCATAACCTTTTACACCTGAGTCCAGACCAGCTAATAGAGCCATACTGTGTAATGCATACTTACCCTTAGCAACTGGAGAGAATGTAAGAGGGCTGGTTGCTATCTCCCCTAATATATAAGGTATATCATCTACTTTACCGTCTTTAATAGCATTATTTAGATTATGTAGTTCATTTAAAGCTTTTTTATTCTCCTCATCACTTTGAATACCTAGCATATTTCCTAAGTCTTGCTCTGTCTCATAAATATCTGTTAAACCTTTTAAAGCACCTTTTACTACATCACTTGTCGCAAATACACCTAATCTGTTGTCAAGTTTTACTTTATGTATAAGCCTAGCTTTTTCTTTTAATCTACTAACTATTTGTTCATCGGTAAAATGTTCTCTAGCCTCATCTATCTTTGCTACCTTAGCATTTTCAGCGATATAATCTACTATTTTACTAGGAGATATACCATCTTTAAGTGCCTTATCGTAATTAAATGTGTATTCAGGAGATACCGACATTGCTTCTATTCTATCTTCCATAGGTAAATCAGATAGATACTTATTATTAGTTTTAGAGGCTTCTTCTAAATCTAGTCTGTTTTTTACTAGCTCTTCTCTATGCTCATCTACTCCTAATACCCAGTCTGTAGCTTCCCCTAGTGTTTTTCCTATTGCTTTTACTTTACCTGATATTGTAGATGTGTCTATTTCTGGGTGTATAGGTTCGTCTCCATACTCCCCAGTCTTCCACTGTCCATCACTCATCTATTATCTCCTTTGATGTAATTTGTTCTGTTTTGAACATTAGGTAATCCACCTACTTGACTACTGCCTCCTCCACCAGAGCCTAAGGTCTGTTGTTGTTGAGGTTGTGGTGTTAGCATTTGTGCTGTTTCCTCGAATATCTGTGCTATATCTTGGCTATATCTAGTCTTAGTATGTTTTATATTCATTGCTGTTAGCCTAGCATACCCAGCTGGATTAACAGTCATTAACATTTGTCCTGCATTACCATTTATAACCTGTTCTAATACAATCTGATCTTGTTCTCCGTCATTGTAATCTATGCTTACTACTTTTACATCTGAGTCCGTGAACTCTAAGTCATAATCTGGATGATGTATAGGTGCTACAACTGGGAACCCTTTTTCAGTATAAAGAGGTTTTCCAGTTGCAGGGTCATAAGCCTGTTCATAGTAAGGTAATCCAGTTTCAGGATTTATTATAGGAGGATTAACAGTAAGCCACTTTTGACCTACTCTCTCATCAACTAAATTTAACACCTGTGTAGCTTTATAGTATTGCTTAACTAATTTAGCTACTTTCATAGCATCTAATTTATAGAATAAAGCTAGGGCATCATCTATATATTGCAATCCTACACTTGTAGCTTGTTGCTGTAGTTGCACTTTTCTACCTGTATCATATTTAAATGCCATCCCTAGAAAAGCATCGCTAATTCCTAATACCTGTTTTATCCTAGCAAAAGCTTTATCTATAGTTATGAATTGTGTCTGTATCTCAGAACCGAGCTTATCTATTCTAATCCCATTAATGTCATCTACAAAGATTATACTACCCACTCTTTTATAGGCTTCTGTAAATTCTTCTCTATCTTCCACAGCTGAATCATTGACAAAAACTTTATCACTGTTTATATTCAATTGTATTTGAATTAAAGATTGTTGAACTGCGTCTATTTCATCTAAAACATCATTGAATACTCCATAATACTCAGCCTTATAACTATCAGATAGCTTTACCACAGTATAAGGGAATTTTACCTCTTTATATGTAATCTCAGATTTATCAATAATTGTATCTCCACACCAGTATATAGACCAAGTCTTATCGCCATCTCTAACTATGCTATGGACAATTAGGTAATTATCCTTATAAGTAAATGACCCTGCAAAACCTCCCTGTGCAAAAGAGTATTCAATCTCTGATTCTCTAATGTTAAGATGATTTACACTAGACTCAAGAGTATCATAATTTATATTCTTGTTTGGGAATAAGTCCTCTATTTGTTCTTTATTTAACCATTTAAATCTATGTATAAATCTAGCATCTGTATAATCTAACTTCTTACTCATAGGGTCTAATAGGATTTCAGTATGAGGAACACTCTCTTTAACTATCTCATATATGTTCCTGCCATACATATCCTTTAGAATATTCCCTGATGTATCCCTTTTATACACAACATTTAAATACTCTACAAATAACCCAGATAAGAAACCATTTCTTTTTATCTGGTTTCCCAATTGTCTCCAATTATTACTATTATTTATATAATTATAAACATCTTGTAATAAACTAACATTAGGGATATCCTGCATCTGAACTGGATTAAAGGTTACATCATTCAATACCTTAGAGTAATAACCTACTAAGTGTCTTGTAAATAACTTTATTAGGTTAAAGGTCTGTGGTGGTTGTCCTACTGCCCTTAAGTCGCTTAATTGTTCTTTAGTATAAAACCTATTGTGGTAATACTCTTCTGTCCTAATAGCTTTATCCCTACTCTCTTTAAATGTATAGTAGCTGTAATCAAAACTATCTCTTAATGTATTTATATCTGTCTTCATTCATTACTCCTACAAGTAATCATCTAAGTTTACTGGTTTTTCAGTCTTACTACCTGTTGTTTTTCTAGCCTTACTACCTGTTGTAATGCTTGTAGTGCTTGTTGTCGATTTTTCCTGAGCACCAAACACCTTTGGTCTTACTTTTATAAATTCCTTACCAGATATATTTAACATAATGCTAGGGTCTTTATAGGCACTATTTTTAATATCCGATAATAATCTATCTCTATTATCTTTATAAAAACTGTTAAATAACATAGATAAAGTATGTATATCTGCATTATTTCCACCTGTCATTAGACTATTAAGTCTATCATACTCCTCATTTGTAACAGCCGCTCCAGATATACTCTTAATATATAACACAAGAGAACGACCTATCTTACTTCTCATTAATAGGTTTTTATCTGCCTCATTCATCTCAGATAGTGAAATTTTATACTTATCCTTACCTATCTTCTCAGATGAGATATATTTCTTAACAGCTGATATAGTATTACTAACTGCATTCGCATCTATCTTACCACTATTAAGAAGTTTAACAGCTTGAGCCGAAGACTCAACTACATTAATTCTCTCATTAATCTTCTTTTTAGTTTCAGCTGGTATTTTCAGAGATGCAGGTATTTTCTTAGCATCTGCTATTATATGAGCCTTATCTTCTGTTGTTAGTGGTTTACCATCTATCAATTTCTTATAGATACCATCTACTCTCTCTATTTTAACCTTAGCTTTCTCGAATTCATCTGGAGTATTAGCTTCTTTCTTAGCCTTAGCTAAGGCTTTTTCTTTTGCAATCTTAGCTTCTTCTAGCTGTCTCTTTTTATCTAGCTCAAACTTCTCTTTCTTGAGTTTTATATCCTCTTCTATCTTAGCTCTTCTAGCTTTCTCAGTTTCAATCTTTTGAGCTTTAAGAGGGTCTGTAGTTTGAGCTGTTCCTCCTCCTGATTGTGCTTTTGCGTCTTGCTCTGCCCTATGTCTAGCATAATCATCTAAGGTTGCATTTGGATTATCAGCAAAGTAGGTATTCATATCCTTTAATCTCTGCCCTGTAATACTCTCAGAGTATAAGCTCTTTGCATAACTAGCTCTATTAGCTTGATTTTGTGCTTGTCTGTGTAAAGCTTCTGCCTCTATCTCTGCTTGAGTCTTGACATGACCTTTAAGAATATCTGACACATTATTAAATACAGTAGCCATATCTTGATATCTATACTCTGGAACATATTGTTTATAGTTAGTTTCCTTAACTAGAGATGGAGTATGTATTAAATCCACTGAGCCATCACTCTTTATACCCTTTGCAAACATAGAGTTAAAAGCTTGTCTCTTCTTAGGGTCAGATAATATAGCTTGTGGATCAACATATACACCATTCTTAGCTAATAAATCTTTATCGTGTTCTGGATCTAAGGTTGTAACTCTTTGAAAATTAAAACTTTTAGCTAATCTCTCTTTTAGTATTGGATTATTATCAACTACTTTTTGAGCATCATTAGGATTACCACTGGCTAAATGTTCCGTAAAAGAAGTCATACCAGAAGAGGCTAACTGGTCTGCTATCATTTGATTTTGTAAACTTAGATAGGATACATTTTGCTCTAATTTTAATCTTTGTGCCTCCATAGCTAATTGACCTCTCTCATTAGCCACATACTCTCCTGTAGCCTTATTTAGCTCAAACCCATTTACATAATTGCTTAATCTCTCAGCCCTCTCTCTTCTTATAGAGGCTAGATCTCTGTTTGCGTGTTCAATGCCCTCTGCAAAATCCTTAGCTCCCATTAGTAGCCTCCCTCATTTATATTACAATTGCCAGTAGCCGAGTTACACCCTGCCATAGGATTATATGCCTCTCCAGACATACCTCCATTTCCTGCATTAGGAGTAGTTACTCCAGTTCCTCCCAAAGGATTTTTATGTCTAATATAACTACCCATACCAAACGATAAATCCTTAATCCAATCTACCGTAGCTTGTCCATTATTAATAGCTAATTTACCCATATTATTGTAAGTATTTCCCATACTATTTATAGCACTATTAAGAGAACCTGCTATCATAGCATTTGAATTAGCTATTGCATTTCCTTGATTAATTCCTAAAGATAAGAATTGTGCTTGTTGTTGTCTTGCCCTATCATCTGCTGTAGCTTCTGACATTGCCTTAGCTAACTCTCCTCTATAGGTTAAGTTAGCTTCCGTAGAGGCTAATAAACCACTTCCATCTAATCCTCTTTGTGCAAACTCTGTTGCTACTTTATCTTTTGCTTTTTGTGTAGCTTCCTGTATTTTCTGCATCTCTATAGTAGATAAGTCAGAACCCTTTAAGTTTTTATAGTAATCTCCTAAGGACTCTTGCAGTGTTCCATAAATATTATACCACTGCTCATATCTTTTATTTCCTAACTCTAATTGATGTTTCTGTAACATCAGATTCTCTTTTTGCATAGCTAATTGTTGTTGTTGAAATAATTGTGCCTTAGCATTAGCATCTTTTTTAGCGTCTGCTTCAAACCAGCTACCTACTAATCCTATCCCAAGACCAATTAACGCATCATCTATACCAAACATAATTAACCTCCTATTACTTTACTGCTTTTTAAAGCATTTATTAAATCATTTATCTTACTTATAACATCATCTAGGGTTGCTGTAGTGTCTAATGTGTTAGGTAGCTCTATGGGATTACCTATTCTACTATTTAAATACGCTACATTAACTATATTTATACTATCAACAGGTTGAGGTAAGTTACTACCATCTCTAAATGTATATATATCCCTTAAACTGTTTATATCCTCTCTAAGACCCTCAAGAGATGTTGCAGTAGAAGAGGCTAAAGTATTATACTCTGAGCCAACACTATTAAGCTTACTATTAACATCTTTATCACTAGCAAAAGCATTGTCTCCTCTGTTACCAAATGCTATATCAAGCTTCTCAACTAATGTTGATAAGAACTGTCTTAACTGATGTTCATCAGTAACATTTTGAGGTATCTGTATAAATGTATCTCTATTCATCACTTACCATTCTGCCTATTATAAGGTAAAAAATCTATCTCGTGGACTTTACCCTTACCAATTACATCTATAATTATACCATAACCCTCTATAAAGCCTCTAGTGTTTAAATCTATATGCCTATCTAAATTATTAAGGTTCTTATCTGCTATCGTTGTAATAGTATCTTTTTTCTTAGTAAGTAGGTCTATTTTTATGTGTATATCATCTTCATATGCAATATAAACATCATTATACATTTTTAGCTCTGTAAACCTACCATTAGTTACTATACCACTTCTATATCTCATAGTTTTATAAGGAGTATCTTTAGGATATAGCTTATAAATAAAATCCTCTTTGCTATCAATAAACATATAATCCCTATGTTTACTACTTAACCAGCTAACATCTTGATTAACTTGCCTTATCATCTTATTATATCTATAATCTATTACCAATATCATTGGCTCATTTAGAGGTTCATAATATTCACTCTTAAATATATCATCAGTTTTTAAGGCTAAATGATACTGGTCATTAACTGCCTCTGCATTAACTATTATATCTGGAGTAATATCTAAGTCTCCTAATGGGTCTGTGGTAATATTACTTATACTACCTCCATTGGTAAAATATATACCATCATAGGATGTAAAAACTAGACCATTATTAAATGGCTTTATAGTGTTTCCATCTATACAACCCACTTCTTTACTAACTAAATACTTTGCAAATGTTGTAGGAGAGTTACCTACTATAATATATGTTTCATTCAGTGTAAATACTATTAAACCATTATTTATAGCTCCTATACCAGTTACATCAGTATCAAAGTCTATGTAATTATCTTTTAACCACATAGTGGGTTTACCCATTAAAGAGAAATATACTTTATCCTTAACTGCACCGACTAGGATTGTATTTGTAGCAGTTACATAATGGATACCTTTAGGTATAGATGATTCAGTTACTGATAATAACACATCATTACCAGCTATATCATCTAAATCATCGCTTTTAACAATATCATAATACTCTGAGTTGCCTCCATTTAAAGGTATCTCTATTGCTAATGTATAGTTTATAAGACCTTTAGCAAGTCTATATACTCTTACTCTATCTGCTGTTATATTTGGTATATTATTTACAGTAAATTTAACTTTAACTATAGAGTTATGTAATTCTATCTCATCCGTTTCAGTAGGAATACTCTCATACCCATACACAGAATTATAGTAAGTGTATCTATATTTTACCTTATAATTATCTGTTTCCTCTCCTATATCTTCTGTTGTATGTGTTACTGTTGGGGCTGGTAAATCCATATCTGCCCATCCTGTCTGATCAGGTCTAGTGAAAAAGGATTTATCAGGTTCAAATAAATAGGTTTTACCCTTATAATCTATTACACTACCCTCTTTAGTATGAGGTATAAAAGTGTCTAATAAATTAGAAAATGTAAACGCACCTCTTAAAGTGTTAATAGAATCACATATATAAGAGTTATCATATGAACCAGTAGCCTCATCAATAACATCTTCTACCTCTTTATCTATCGTTATTAAAGATGTTCTAACTGGAGGAGTTAAGTATTGTGTAGTCATAGAAGTATCTAAGGCGTCTTCTTTTATATATTCTGCCTGAGGATGAGGTAAAGTTTTTAACAGTTTCCATCCATCCCCATACCAAATAAATATAGTTATAGGGCGACTATAATAATGTTTTAAGCCAAAAAAGTGTGGTTTAAAACAGTTGCTATCTTCATCTTCCTCGTTTGTAATAAATGTGTAACTAGGTGCAACTATCCATTGACCATCTATGTTGGTTGCGTGTATAAATTTATGGCTAGTATGTGCCTCTATAGTATATTGCCCACCCTCACACATTTGGTCTGCCCTCATATCTATAACTTTTTGGTTATAGAATTGCTTATGAGTATCAAGTAAGTCAGCTAGATTTACCTCCTCTGTTACTTGAGTCGAAGTATTATCATCTGTAAACTCTCCATAATAATAACCATCGTCTAGGTGTAATGTATTTGTCTCTCCTACTTTTGTAAAAGTTCTAGTTATTTCAGCAGAGTCTCCATACATTGCATCTTTAGCTAGGAATATCTCTAAGGTTTTAAACCCTTTGTCATATAACTCTTTATTAATACCCATTTGCCCTATTGTAACTGTTGAAGTCTCATCTCTTACTACAACATTTAAATAACTAGAGAATTTAGTCTTATTACCTTTATCATCCTTAACTCTATAAATATAGAACCTCATCCTACCACCTGTAGGAATAGGGTCAGTATCTTTAATGTGTCCTTTTGATACTTCATTAGTCCCATTTAAATCTGTTTCTACAAAAGGTTTCCATTTAAGATGGTAAGCTATCCTTTCTTTTTCTACCCAACTTCTAGTATTCTCAGGTATAGTCTCTCCTACTATATGATTATCACTTTCACAGATATAATCATATGCTAGAATTGATAACGGAGTTCTAATAGGTATTAATGACCCTCTTTGATGGTCTATATCTATATATCTTCTACCATATAACATCTTTATATCTGCATCATAAGGTCTAAGAGCCAGTCCACCTGAGAAATCTTTTATATTCATAATTAATTACCTATCATAGTCTAATACTACTATTTTATCTGCGTTAGTTGTGTCCATAGATACGATATTGTTTAAACTTGTATCATATAAATTACTACAGCCCTTTCTATTTGCAAACAGCCCACACTTAATTATATTATCAAGCTTTTCTATACAAAGTATAATTATAGATACTGCACCATTTGCATCTTCAACATTAAATATCAAATTGTTTTTTACAATACTAATATTGTAGCTAGAGTATTCAACTCCACCATAATACACTGTTCCTGTAGTAATATTAGTAGTTCCATCATTCTCAAGCAATCCTATATGGAATGTTGTTCCATTACCTGCATCTACCACTGCTCGTTCAATAACAAGTTTAGCATAGTCTTTTATAACAATAGAAAACTTATCAGTAGAAAATCTATCAAGTATAATATTGTCATCTTGGTCTTTTATTCTATATTTATATGGATTAGCATCTCCATCAACAAACTCTCTTATTGCATAATTGTATCCACTAGCTGTTTGAACTATATCTATGTTTACTTTACCAATCGAACAACTTCCACTCTTAGCAACTGTTCCATCTAAATCAACTATTTCCCAGCTATTACCATCTGCCCCATAATTATATATAATATGTGTTGCACAAGCTCTTAGATATTTTATATCAGAACGATTTACTATCTTAGTTTCTGTATTAGCCGTTATATCCCAGATATATATACCATCTGCTTTTAGTAGTGCATATTTTGTAGCTGTTATTAAAACAGTATTATCTGCTGTTTTATCATATGTTGTAACCAACACTTCATTTCTTGGCTCTAAACAGAATAAAGATGGAGCTAGGTTTAGTTTATAATATTTAATATCTGAACCATAAGGTGCAATAAGGTAATTATCATTACTTATACTAATGCCAGTATTTACATATAGTGTTAAATCTGTTCTAACAACTCTAAATGAATTGTTAGAGTCTTTAACAATCAATATTAACTTATCATTGTTATTGCTTATAAATGCGAAAATACTCCTATCATATGACATACCAGCTCTTGTCTTATGATAATACAAGCCCTCATCAATTACGCCCTCAAATAGAATAGTGCTTGATAGTTCCGTATGATTTATTAAATCTATTTTTGCATTTATAATTTTTAATGTTTTTGTAGAGTAATCATAGTTTGCAACTACTATATCATCAACTATATTTCTATTCTTAAACATATTTGAATAACCACTAGTAATATTACTTAGAGTAATATCTGACACTAGAGGGTTATTTGCACTTGTATCAGTAAATTCATTTATTCTATATGTGTTATTACTTATTAACCCAGTTATATATTTACCACAAGTAGCAATCTCATAATTATACATACTACCTATAGTAGCCCCTGTATCTTCATATTTCCCATCTACATTTAAATTATATATTTTTCTATTATCATCAATAATTCTTTTATATCCATTATGTATTACCGATCTAATGTTTATATTATTATCATCAATATCTTTAAAACTATGAAGTAAGTTTCTGTCAAAGTCATATACCCCATCATTTTCAATAGTTTCAAGATTCTCTTTCATTCCATTTACTTCAAAAAATTCCCTGTTTCCAGCAGTTGCAGTTTTTACATACTCTAGCATACCTTTATTTATAGGGAATATTTCATATTGTGGGTCTATACACTTTATAGATGCATATCCATATGTTCTTTGCACAGGAGTTTTATCTATGGCTTGACTTATAAATTGTTGAACATCATTGATGGTAATAGTATTCCCATTTGTTACAGATATCTTTGTAAATTCATTTATAACAATCCCACAATCCTCAGGTAGGTCGGATAACACTAACTTATTACCGTTTGTCAATAACATCTTCCCATCAGTGCTAATGTCATCTGGTGTATCAGTTAATTCAACAAATGTAGATGCTCCACTTCCACCTCCACCAGTTGGAGCATCTGTAAGCTCTAAAGCATCACCAGTATCATTAACAACTAACATCTTACCCTCATTGCCAGTTAATGATGCAGGTGTATCATCTAATTCAGTAAAAGAAGATATTGTTTGTGCAGGGGCTGGTGTATCTGTAAACTCTAAACCATCTTCATTTGTATTAACAACAAGCATCTTACCTGTATTACCTATATAATTAGATGGTGTATCAGATAAAGCTTTAAATGTTGAGGCACCTCCAGAACCAGATAGAGTAGATAAGTCTATCCTAGTCTCATTTACTTTTTCATCTGTAAAAACTAGCTCATTTCCATCAAGTTCTAACTTTGTAACCGTTTCATATAGGTAGAATTTTGTATCATCAATATCATTCAATTTTACTGTAGCTATTCTATGACTTCTAATATTAGCCACATTTTTAACAAACTCCATATTTTTTAGTTCGCCGTTTACAACTAAGGACACTGCATCCTTACCTACAAGTAGAGTTCCATTGCTTGTTATTACAATTAGGTTATTATCACTAGTATCTAAATTTGCTTCTAATGGGTTATCAGTTGTTCCATCTCCTTTAATTGTAGAGCCTGTTATAATTCCTACACCTGTAGGAGTATATTCCTCAAACTCTGTGCTACTATCAGGTGGTGTAATATCTGTAACAATATCAACTTTTGCTCTATATATTTTACCATTGTAAATACAAAAAGGCTTATGTCCTATGCTTAACCCATATATACCTGAAACAGCTCTCCATACATACACACCATCTCCAGATATCTGGCTCTGATCTATCTTTTTAGTTACTTCTCTTCCCTCTGCTTCTGTATCTAGTATTGCCATATTATCTCCTTACTTTTATGCTTCTATTGGTGGAGGTGGAGTCTCTCCTCCATCTTCACTCTCGCCATACTCTATCTCTATATACATAATTTTATTATATGAAGCGTTTAACTCATCTATATTCACTGTCTCTCTAAATGTCCAATTCATATCTCCAGTAATAGTATAGCTTCCCTTATATACAACACCATTAAATCCTGCACCAACAACTTTTTTTATATTATCTATAGTATTTATATCTGCTAATACTGAGTTATTCCCATATAATTGATAATGCTTATCTGATACTTTTACAAGAGAATAATCTGTTATACCAGATAAGTTTTTATCATTTAGATTTACAACTAATGTATCTGTTGATACTCCAGAAGATACACTCTTATTACAACAATTATCTATATAATCCCTAATGGATACATAACCATCCTCCCCTAAGGATTTCTCTGCTGGTAGTGTATCTATGTTTAAGTAATTCAATTCAATTGACTTACCTCCTCTATCAACTGTTACTGTCTTCTTACCATCGAATGGGTTCTTAAAACCTTTAACAAGTAAGTCTTGTAATCCTCCCAATACTCTAGTTAATTTCATATTATATCCTCTTTAAATATGGCTTTTAATATAAAAGCAAGATATGCACCCATTAAGTTCTGATATTCCTGTTCTTCTGTAATATACATACTCTGATGTGAAGCAAAAAAAGGCTCTGCTAGAATATTCAAGCTTTTACCTTTCCTAAGAAATGAGTTACCTCTCCCATTAGAACCTACAGCCTTTACTCCTCTATCCACATTATTTAATAATGTATTAAACTCATCATTTAACATAGTTGCTAATCTCTTAGCTTTAGGTTGATACTTGCTATATAATACCTCGTGTCCGTCTATGTTTTTATTACTAGAAGCATTAAAATGAAACGATAATGCTATATCTGCTCCCCAATTATCAATCTCATTATGCAACTCAGACATAAGATGTGTATATGAGATATGCTTATTTGGTCTAAAGAATATTTTAACATAATCCTTTATAGGTGTAGGTTCTAGTATCTTTATTATATCATTTACTAATAAAGTATTAAAGTCATATTCACTTATACCCTTATCTCCAACTGCACCCTTAGATAACTTATTATGTCCAACTACTAATGCTATCTTATTCATAACCATTTACCTTATTTATTTTCCTGTTTATACTCTCATAGCTAATTGTATTTCTTTTATATATATCGCAGTTTTTAAGTAGTAATAAAAGTTTATATTTATCTACTATTGCTTTTCTACCTAATACCTTAACATCCAGATTTACTCTTTTATCTGGAGGCTTAAAAATAGGTAGTCTAGGAACTTTCCTATTTATAACAATTTTATCTGGTTGTTTAGGAGAACACCCACTAAAAATAAATAGAGTAGCCATTAGATACATTAACATCTTTAAAAATATCTTCATAATTCAACCTTTTTTCTAATTCTTCTTTTATAATCTTATCTTGTATTAAGTTACTTTTCTCTACTTGTAACTCTGCAATCTTATTATCTCTACTCTTTAATACAGACTTTAATGTCTTTATCTCTGACTCAAGCTTATAAATCTCAATTTTACAGTAACCTATGCCCAATATAAGCACAACTAAAGGAATTATATATTTAATCACATTAACAACCTTAAAAATATATTTAAAGCGACAACGGCTAAAAGAGCACATATCCACGACCTAATTAGTTTTTTCTTTTGTATAATCATTTTTATCCACCCCTATAAAAAATAAGATTTTATCAGTTATAACATCAGGCAAAATAGTAAGTAATGCACTAAATATTTGAACTGATACCACCGAGCTAAATACATAAAGCGATCCCATTACTTCAACATTCTTAATATTAAAGTATGTAATAATAGGAGTTATAATATATATAGCTACAATTAAACTAGAGATAATAACAAATAAAGTAAACTTTATTCTATTCTTAGCATCCCCTACTCCAATAACAAACTGTATTACAGTCCCAATAAATAAGCTTATTATATCATAATAAGATTTCCCTTTTGCTATTATATCCGTTATCACTATCTACCCCTCTTATAACCTGTTATATCGTAATAGCTAGTAGAAAAGTTCTCTCTTCGTTTCCTAGCCATCTTATTCTTTAATCTCTCATAAAGTTGTAGGTTAGAATTACCTAGAGACCTACTAACCGACTCTTTATCCTGCAATAATAAATGTGCTGTTACATAATATGTAAGTGCTGTTACTACATTAGTATCTATATTAATAGCCTCTTCAATAGTAGGGACATAAGCATAATATATAGATAAACCCTTATCTAGCTCTATAATATTACCTATACCATAATTACTATTCTGGTTATCATCTATAATACCTTTTGTCTTATCATCTGTATCTAATTGCTCAATTGCCTTACAATTAAAGTCACTTTCTGTTGGATTATCAATTAATAAAAGTCCATAATCCCCTGTCTCAAGCTTCTCTACTTTATACTTATCATCAGGTATTGGATATATCCTTGCCTTATCTATCTCCCCATAATACATATATAAAGCTTCTGGTTTACCTACTTTACATTCCCAGCAAGAATCAATACAATGTCCTCCTTTATCATAAGTAAATGGTATAGGACACCCATTATAAAAAGCCTTATATCCATATATAAAGTCGTCAGGTAAAGGCACATAACCATTAATATCTATGTCAAGAGGCATAGTATTTCTTTTTCTAAAGTATTTAGTATCAGATAACTCTCTAAGTCCTAATTTGAGTAATCGTTGTATTGACTCATCTGTATATCTATCTGCATAAGGGTCGTGTAGAGTATCCCTTATACCACTTACTAAGTCCTCTACACTATTTTTCATTACTTAAACTCTTTAACTGCTGTTCTACCACCTGTAGTAACTTCCTGATCTACATACTCTACTAAGAAAAATGACTTCCCTCCATTAGGCACTGAATCTAGCTCAGCATACGCAACGCTTGACTCAGTAGTTAGTTTGTTTACATTTGTTACCTCAGGATTAGAACTTGCTACAGCTTCAAACTGTCCTGCTTCATCTTTAAGAACTGCCGCTCCATCTGCATCTCCACCTATGCAATATGCTATTGTTCTTAATATAATAACATTCTTAGGTAGTGTAAATAATGCAATCTTATCTCCCTCTGCATATTCTTTCTCTGTATAATCAATTTCCCCTCCAACTATATAAGGTCTTCTGAGAAATGAATTTTTATAATAATTTTGTAAATCTATTTTTGCCATTGTTATACTCCTTATAACTCAATATCTACTGGAATTACACCAAAATCTACGCCATCTACTTTAGCCGTATAACCTTTACCCATCTCTTGCTTTAGCTTAGTCTTCTTCCACATAGCCCAGAACTCTAGCATAGAACCAGATGTCTTCTTATAATCTGACCACTCAACTACATAATTAGGCATCATACCCCAAGCTACTTGTAATGCTCCTGAACCTAATAACAATGTTCTAGCATATACTTTTACCTCTGCATTACCACCCTCTTTCTCTGCTAATAACTCATCAAATTTAGGTTGTCCCTCCCAAGCTATAACAGTTCCTTTTGTAGCATAGTTTCTAAGTCCAGAATATTGTATCTCAGTATCTCCAATATCGAACTCTCCATCAGGAGTATAACCAAAGAATACTGGAGCTTCTACAATTAGTAATCCATTTATCTTAGCTAATGCACCTGTGAATATCTTATTTGAGACACCTCTAACATCTCCATTAATTAGCATATCTCTATACTCAGGGAGTTTTTTCATTTTAGTAGCTATATCTTCATTAATTAACCAAAAATATCCTGTTCCTGCACTTGTAGCATCTGCTCTCTCTAATGGGATTCTCTTCTTAGCTTTAGCATTACTAACTGCACCATTAGCCAAAGGTTTAACTAAGCCTGTTCCTTTTTTAGCCGCACTTACTAAATCCAGAATTGAATTATAATCTAATGTTTGCATATTAAATATATGTGTAGGTGCCTCAAATATACCTTGTGCTGTATCAAATAAGGCTTGATCTTTATGTCTATAGAATAAATCTCTTAACCCATCTATACTGTCCATATGTTGTGTAAGTGATAAATCATCAATATCACAACCTTTAAACTTGCTCTCATTATCTACATATAGAGAAAATTCATCGATAACAATCTTATCGCTGAACTTTCTTTTAATTTCTTTGTTTGCATCATCATATTTTTGCCCACGATACATCTTACCTGTTAGTTTACCACTGTAATCAAATGTAATCGTGTGTCCTGATCCACAAGTTAAATCCATCTTATTATACACAACTGATGTGTGCTTATTACTTGTATAAGGTAACCAGAACTGTCTATGTGCTTCACTTAACAAATTCTCCTTAACCCACTGCTCTCTGCTCAAATCACTATTGTATGGAATAGCCATAATTATCTCCTATTTATTTACCATATAAAATCTTCATTACTTTTACTAGGAGCTGTTTTACCTGCTCCACCTGATGCTCCTACTGCCCCTAAAGATGGTTGTTCAGTTACTGTAGGATTACTGACTTGAACATTACCATAAATAAACTTTCTAGCTTTTTCTATGACTTCATCAAAAGTAATACTACCATTGTCCATTTGCTCTATTAAGCTAACTGGGACTTCTCTTCTTAACTGCTCTTCCGTTATAGGATAGTCAGGATTACTCTTATTATACATATTTAGCAATGACTCTCTTTGCTCTTTGGTAAATTCATTTATAGCTTTTTTTGATGCCTCTTCAAGAGTTCTTTGAAGCGTCTCTGACGCCTCCCTTTGATACTCTTCTTTATAATTCTGTAATTTCTCAATATAACTATCAGGATCAAATTGCTTTAAATAGTCTAACTCTTCTTTAACCTCGTCAGGTAAGCTAATGAGTTTATCTTTTACCATATTCTCAAGAGTCGTTTTCTCTGCCTCTAATTTTTTAAGCTCTTGTCTAGTTTTTGTAAAACTAGACTGAGTATCCCTATATCTCTTAGCGTTAGTTACAGCTAATTTCATCTCATCAGATATATCACTATCTAATTTTGAGAAGTCTAACTTGCCATCTTCTGTAACAACCTTACTTAATATCTCTGTTACTTTAGTCTCTAAGGAATTATCATTCGATTGAGTTCCCATTTTTAATCCTTTTTTACAAATTATACTTAAACCAAGCTTAAACAACAGTGTAAGATGATTTCTTTTTACGATAAATTCTCCTATTCTTAGTTCTCTTTGCCCTTGAACGCTCATTTATAGATGCTGTTGCCCTAGTTGAATGAGCTATTTTCTTATACCCTAATCCTTGTGCCATATACCTCAACGATGCAATATAGTTGGAGTATATATTATGAACATCCTCATCAAGATATACTCCTACAGCCTTATCATACTTCTTTCTATATAATTGTATAGAGTCTAATGTCATCTTACAGCTCTCGTCAATATATAATGTATCTACAAATAATCTAACTGCTGATATAGAGTCCTTAAACTTCATCTTAGCTAGCACAACTATATTACTTAGCCCCATCTTCCTAGCTAGTTGTAACCTACTAAGCCCTGAGCTAAGCTCTCTAACATTCATATCGTGAGGCATAAATATCTTACTATAATTATAACCATACTTATCTTTTAGCATAAATAATACATTTATATAGTGCTGGAACCCCTCTCCTGTATTATGATACTCATTTATAAGCCTAGTCTTACCCTCTACAATCTGAGTAAATAGCATAACCATCTCATCATTTATACCTAAATCAAAAGATACATAAACAGGATAGTCCCTCATAAACTTATATTTACCTATTCTATGCTCTTTAACAAGCTTCTTATACTGTTTTAATAGGTATGTTCCCTCTACACTCTGCTTAAAAGCCATCTCAGGTGTAGCTGGATACTCCTTATTAAAGTCCTCTCCTAATTCATCTAATTTAGGAGTAAGCCATCTAAGTTGTGGGAGAGTTAGAGTTATATTATACTCTTTTTTAAGCATATCTGCATACTCATAAGCCTCATCAGATACATCAAGCTCAAAGTCCAGTGAACAGTCAGGGTCATCAACCCAACTAAGGAATATAGGATAAAAGTCAAGTGGAGAGAAATTCTTACCCGACTTGAGCTTCCTCTCAGCACTGTTCCACATCTCAAAAAACATACCAGAGGGCATCTCTGCTGTGGATTCAACAGATATATAACTATTAGTAGATATAGCTTGAAATGCACCAGTTTTAATCTCATCAGCCCTTGTAGGATTCATCAAGGCTATTTTAGCCAACTCAGATACATGGAGTAATTGGATTGTATCTCCCCTAAAGTTTCCTATCTTTAATATAGATCCGTTAGAGAATAAGATACCTTTCTGGTTATTAGCTATAATAGATATATTGAGCAATGCTTTTAAGTCTTCATCCATCTCAGTAAACATTAAAACAGCCCTCATCTTGAGTTTATTAGACTCATCTAATCCATAAGACTGTATCCCTGCACTAATACCTGCCTGAAATATACACTTATCCATACTCCTAGCAACATAATAAGTAGATATACCCTGTTGCCTAGATTTTAAGATTACAACCCTATTATGTTTAACTGAGTGAACTATCTCTTGTGCCTTATTAAACCTTAATATAGTTAATCTTGAGTCTTTATCTCTAATATGATACAGATTATTAAGCCTCCAGTATATATTGGATAGTTTCTTCTTAATAAACTTCCTCTGTTTCTTATTTAAAGATTTTAGGTATTTATCATACTCCTTAGTTAGTTTGTTTCTATAGGATATATCCTCTTCCGTTTCAGGGACTATGTCGAAACTATTTTTTTGCATCTAATACACCTAGGTTACTTGGTATAATTGGTTTGATATTACCTGTATCTGTTTCATACTTATTTATTAGAGTATTAATGATATCTATAGCTTCCCTACCATCCTTTGCTCCTTTAAGGGATTCTTCTATTTTTAGTGCCATATCCGATATATCTTTTAACTCTCTAATAGTTAAAACATCCTCAGTTAATCTCTTCTCTAATTCCTTTAATACTGTTTTCTTTATCCGATTAATTTTTTTCATAGTAAAATTATACCATAACTTTACTGTAAGATGTTGTCAAGTGTTTATTAAGTATTGGTTAATAACTTATTAAAAATATTGGTGTAGGTGTATTTATTAAGTGTTAGTTAATAACCTATTAAAATTCTGAAAAATTTTTTTTTGGGTGTATTTATTAAGTGTTAGTTAATAACCTATTAAAATTCTGAAAAATTTTTTTGGAGGTGCTATCAGGAATTATAGAAGAGTTTTTTTGAGAACCCCCTCCCTATTATACGACGGTCAAGCTTGGTAGGTTCGTGGGCTTGGAGAATACCCTATACACTCGCAGAACACGCCTACCCCTATAATAAGCCTATATAATACATTTAAGAGAGCTTGGAGAGAAACAAGCTTTTATGTCTTTTTAAACACTATTTTAAAGCCTAAATTTTTAAACCTCGTATTATGGGGTGGTTAACATAATATATATTATTTAAAAATGTAGCTAAAACAACGGTTTTATGGTAGTATTTTAATTTGGTAATCTAAAAATACACGCTTTTTACATACACTACCAGATACCTAAATAGTGCTTTTGAAGTGGATTATCTAATGTAGCAGTCTAATATCTTTAATCTATCAATTTAATTTATAATGCAAAAATGTATGCATTTCTATACATTCAAAGTAAGAAAATGAGACCTTTTAAAAAAATAAAAAAATATAATGAAATTACCCATTTGCATACATTTTTGCATACATTGTAAATACTTCGCTTTTACGGTAGCATAAAATCAAAAATGTTTCAATTTGTATGCAATAAGCAAAACTTATGTAAACATTCTATGCAATTAGTAAACCATTACTTAACAAATCCAAATCTCATACATTAGTGTCAAGATGACATAAAAATCAATTTTCAAAATGTATGCAAAAAGAGCCCTTTTTTCTCAAAATGTATGCAATTAGACCTAAAATGTTACACTTGTCAAAAAAGTGGCACTCTAACTTTATTCTAGTAACCTATACTTAACATTTAACCTCTCAGCTAACAATTCAAAAATAAAAAAATGCCAAAATGTATGCAATTGAGAAAAAAATTTTTTATGTCTTTTTTATGTCATCAAAATCCTAGCTGAGACACCATTTATAAACCTTTACTTAACCAAAATAATGTCATTTTACTGTCAAGTCCAAAAATGTATGCAAAACTACTACATAAAAAAAATTTATAACTCATTTCTCTCTCAATTTCTCTAATTAATGTTATTTTAATGTCAAAAATCCCTCTCTAACCTTAAAGTAATCTTAAAGAAAAACCACTCCCTTAACCACGACTTAATTAAACGGTTCTCCTAACCTTAAAGTTAGCTGAATGTATGCAATTGGTCAAAAATTGTATGATATAAGTATTGCTTATATTTGATTTTAGCTACTTTCACACTTTTTTTTCACTTTTTTATTTACCATAGCTTAACAATCACTTATTAATATGAAGTTGAGTCAAACCTACTAAACTTCACTTACTCCCTCACCACTCCAATATTTAGATTAACCATAAGTAAATATGTCATAGATTATGTTACATCTCACACGAATAAGGCTAATATCTATCTATCTATCTATCTATCTATCTATCTATCTATCTATCTATCTATCTATCTATCTATCTATCTATCTATCTATCTGTAGGTTAGTTATATCTGTAGGTTAGTTATATCTGTAGGTTAGTTATATCTGTAGGTTAGTTATATCTGTAGGTTAGTTATTTGGCTAATAGATTTATATTAGCCAAATATGAATAATACAATAAAAATCCATCCTAAAATTGGATTAATTGCAAATAAGACGGTTAATATTCCTAAATAAAACGCTGAATAGAATATCAAGTCTATTATCTTTATAAATTTTTTCATAATAATATCCTTAATCTATTAATTCATTTATCGCATCAACCAAAGCAATCTTAGGTGCTTTACTTAATGTGGTAAGCCATCCATCTTTTAGGAACTCATTTATCTCATCTAATTCAACATTATCCTTTAGGAAATCTCTTAACTCTTTATTTGTTAAGCTCTCCATCTTCTCTAATCTGTAGAAGTTGCTACCGTCGTGATGATGTCCTACAAATTCTATTCTATTCTCATATACTTCTATTTCCATAGAGTCAAAATCTGCTTTAAGATTTAGAAACTCTTCAAATCCTGCTACTTTTTGTGGTTCTAACTCACGGTTACCACACCATAGACCAGCATTACCTGTTAATAATAAGTCATTACTAAAATTTTCTTTTAGTGTATCTAATTCATCGTCCCACTCTTCATAACTGTAGTTATTGCTATCTAGTGTATATAGTAATTTACTCATAATCTTATCCTTTAATTTTAATCTTAATAGTTCCCTGCTTGTAATAGCAGGGAATACCTTAACTATTGCCCTTAACTCGTCTATAGTCATATTATTCCCTTATTAGTTTTCTTATTTCTTCTATAGACAATTTTTTAATGTCTTCTACCTCTAAATCGTCAATACTGTGATTTAAGAAACTGTCTAAGTAGTTAGCATAAATAGGTATGTCTAACTCCTCTAACTCTTCTAGTAATTCGTTTATATCATCTTTTAACTCTTCTAGCTCTTCTAGCTCTTCCTCTAGCTCTTCCTCTAGCTCTTCCTCTAGCTCTTTTTCTGCCTCTTCCTCTAACTCCTCTAATCTCTCTTTTACTGCCTCTAGCTCCTCCTCTAGCTCTTCCTCTAGCTCCTCTAACCTCTCTTTTACTGCCTCTTTTTTTATGTCTCTTATAGTCTCGAATATTGCGACTATAAAATCGTTTATATCTCTATTATATGTTTGTGTTTCATCATCGTAAACATCATCTACAATATCATTAAAACTTAATTCATACTCTTCAAGAGTATCAAATACAAATTTAATATCTAAACTTCCTGCACCATAAAAAAAACCTCTTAAAAAATCCACACTCATAGTCATCTTTGACTCCTTTTTATTATTTATATAGTGTAATTATACTATAATAACCTTAAAGTAAACTTAAATATCAATAGAGATAGAGATATTTAATTTATCTCTATTAGATAATTATTTGTATATTTATGTGCTTCTGCTACCTCATTCTCTACTTGCATAATAAAATCCCTTAATGTCTCTAGTTTGTTCTTAATACTTTTAATACTCGAGCTAGGGTCAATTTGTGAAATTCCTAGCTTATACTCTTTAGTTACACCAGATTTATATTTTATATCTATATATACTTTTCCATAGTATATATAGATTTTATAAGTTACACTTTTATTTTTATCTATAGAATTATCTATTATTTTTACAATATCATTTTCTATAAATTTACCATTGACTCTAATTTTAATATTACTTTGGCTAATTATACTCTTATCTTTATTACTCACTTGAGTTACCTCTACGCTTAATTTTTTCATCTGTGACTCCTTTTATTATTTAATATAGTGTAATTATACTATAATAACCTTAAAGTAAACTTAAATATCAATAGAGATATAACCTACCAGATAGATATAACCTACCAGATAGATATAACCTACCAGATAGATATAACCTACCAGATAGATAATAGATAATAGATAATAGATAATAGATAATAGATAATAGATAATAGATAATAGATAATAGATATAACTAACCTATTTATATAATGCTACATAGATATAACCTACCAGATATAACTAACCTATTTATATAATGCTACATAGATATAACCTACCAGATATAACTAACCTATTTATATAATGCTACATAGATATAACCTACCAGATAGATATAACTAACCTATTTATATAATGCTACATAGATATAACCTACCAGATAGATAGATAGATAGATAATAGATAATAGATAATAGATAATAGATAATAGATAATAGATAATAGATAATAGATAGATAGATAATAGATAGATAGATAATAGATAGATAGATAATAGATAGATAGATAGATAATAGATAATAGATAGATACCAAGTAAGCTTATTAACAAATTAGTGACCATATTTATATAATGCTACATAGGACTACGAAGTTTTGCTACATAGGACTACGAAGTTTTGCTACATAGGACTACGAAGTTTTGCTACATAGGACTACGAAGTTTTCGTTTAAGCCTTATTTAATATTATATGGGTATAATTCTACTAAAAAGGACTTATATGGATGCTAGAGAGTTTAATAAGGTTACGAATTTACCAGTGTATCTTTTTTTAAAATGGGATAGACTTGGAATGCGTAAAAATTTAATAGAGACTGCAAAAAGGGTTTCTTTTAAAGATGCACAAAGGATAGACTTCGATATAATGCCAGATGCTAGAAGAAAATTTGTAGAGCAACTAGGTATTCCCATTAGAACTCAAGACGAGTGGATAAAGAAAGATAGAGATGATTATAGGTATAGACTAATTATCTTTTTAAAATGGGCAATAGTAAAGGGGATTGTAGATGACCTTATTGAAGTATAACCAAGAGATTAGTAGAAATAAAAAAGGTAAAAAAGTTTATGATGGGAAAGAAGTTCCTAAGTTACCAGAGGATTGGCAGAATAAGAAGTCGGAGCTAACTGTAGATGATGTTATAAAGGGAGATATTAATTATTTAATACGACCTGATGGAGACATTGTTGTTATAGATGTTGATACAAAAAGACATACCAAAGAGCTTATGAAGTTAGTAGGTAAAAAGGACTATATAGTTAAAAGTGATAATGGCACAGCACATTTTTATTATAAAGTCCCTAAGAAATTTTTTACCAAAAATAGAACTAGGTTAGCAAATGCAATTGATATATTAATAGGTAAGTCTTTAGTTTTTACTCCTAATAAATATAATACCACTAAAAGTATTAAACAAGGTTCTTTAGACAAGATAACTAAAATGCCTAAAAAGGTGTTAAGATACCTAGAGAGTAAGGTAGATAAAAGTGCTATTGAACCAGCAATAAAAGACTCTACTAATATATTACACTATATGCTAAAGGATGAGCTAGAGGAGAAAATGGAGTTATTTGAAACTACTAAAGATTTTAAATACTTATATAATATATTCTCTATATTGACTCCAGCAAAGTATAGACAATATACAGAACCTGAACTACACCCTAATAAGATACCAGATGGCTTAGGCATAGCTTATTTACAAGCCATTAGTGCTAAATTGGCTGGAGACATTAGTGTTTCTCCTGAACTACATAAAAGATTTATTAGCTTAATAGCTAGGGAGTTGTGGGACGACCCTTTAAGTAAATCTAGGTTGAAAGCATTTTTATCTAATTTAACTACACAGAGATATCCAGATGGTAGTCCTGTATTTGTTTATGATAAGAATGCAACTAAAAATGTTATACTTATTAGTGAGAATAAATCGCCTTTGTATCCTTTATATAGAACATTAGAAGATACATATATAGTTATTAGAGAGGAGAAAGTTGTCGTTATTCCCTCTTTTACAGCTTTAAAAAGATTTATAATGTCTCAGAATGTTAAGGCAGTTTTTAACGGTAAACAACTTAGGGATTTTAAAAATGATAATTTAAATTCTGTTAGAACTATACAAGTAATAGAAGATAAAACTATGCCTGTAGGTCTTGGTTTAAAAGAGTTTAGTTATGTGTATAATATAATAAATCACCCACCTGAATTAGAAATGCTTCTTTTTTCTAAGCCTAAGATAGATAAAAAAAGAGTTAGTGTTGCTTCGGCGTATAACTCTTACAAAGGTAAAAAGGAGAAGATGCTTGAGATTAAATGGGACGATATGCCTACTATCAGGGATTTGCTGTATAATATAACATATGACCACGCCGAGGAACAACAATTAATTATATCCAAATTACTATTATTCTTATCTAAAAAATTAACCACTTTGGACTACTCTCCTATAGTGATACAGTTAATTGGTTCTTATGGAACAGGTAAATCCATTTTTACAGAGCTTCTTAACTATATGACAGATAGTGTGAAAGAGGTAGTATTTGAGTCTAATTTTAATGCTGAATATAAGAACTCTTTATTCCTGTATGAAGATGAGGGAACTATGTCACCTAAAATTATAAATAGGATAAAACAACTAAGTGGTAATAGCGTTATGAGGGTTGAGGCAAAGGGAGTTAATGCTACATATGAGCGTAACTTATCTACTATAATTGTCAATTCTAATAAGTATAAGACTATGGCACAGAATATGTTTGATAGGAGATTTGTATCTTTATGCTCTTTTAATGCTCCTAGACTGGAGATAGCTAATATAGATGAAAGGCTTAGAGAAGAAGCTATGTCTTTTGCAGAGTTATTATTAGAGATATCTAATATGAAGAATAACGATATAAAACATTTAAGCAGTAAGTTATACTTTGATGCTGTTTACTGGAATGACTCCACTATATCTAATTTATTTAAAGATAAGGTAGCTAGTAGAATGGATGAAGAACCAGAAGCAACTCTAGCCTATGTAATAACATCATTTAATGATATGGATAATGATACAGCAATGACTCTATTAGAGAGAGCATTAGGGTATGGGTTTAGCTTTATTATAACTAAAGGTGGAGAGGCACGAGTTCCTTATGTTAGTAGAGGTAGTTTAACTTATAAAGGGAGAGAGCTTACAAACCACGCTTTATCAACATCTAACTTAATTAAGTATGGTGTGGCTACGGTTAGGAGCTCCTTAGAGAGAGGGAACATATGTCAATTTGTTAAACTACCTAATGAGCTTGTCTGTAAGCTACAGGATAGGTTATTGTTAAGAACAAGATGTCTCAGAGGAATGAGTAATATTGAATGTGTTAAAGATTTATTAGGAGATAAGAAATGAAAACATTTGAAGAGATAACGGATGAATTAATTGATAAGACAAGAAATATGAGAGTAAAAGAGGTAATAGACTATTTGTTGAAAAACAAAAAGGATATTATGGATACTGAATATGTAAATAATTGCACCATACGGAAAAATATATTTATTGGGAGTGGTAAAATTATACTTGAATATGCCAAAGATAAACTAAATATTGAAATCAAATCAAATAATAGTGAGATTAATGGACGATATGAGAATGTAGGTATCTACAGTATATTATCTGGATTTGATGTAGGGAATAAAAGAATAAAATTTGAAGACGGAGAGTTTTATGAGTTTAAGAGATATACTAAAAGAGAAGTTTCACAAATTAATATAAGGGAGTTTATGGTCATAATTAACGAAATAATTATGAGAAGAGGAATAGGTAAGATGATAACTTGTGAAATGCTGAAGTTATATAGTGAAGATAAAATAAGTTTTAAAGATTTATTAGGAGATAACCAATGTTAAAGAGGAGAAGACACACTTGTATCATATGTGGTAAAAAAAGATATGAGTATAAGATGAAACCTATCTTATCTAGTAGTTGGGTATGTTGCACTAAACAACTTAGGTGTTGTGATGATGAAGAAATAAAGATAGCAACTAAAATATTAAAAAACTTAGAGCAGTTAAAGAAATTAAAGAAAATAAAGCTTATCCATATAATAGGCAAATAAAGTAAATAAATGTCCGTTCAGGAGAGACAATTTTAATAGAGGAGTTATAAAAATGGAAAGTAAGTTCATAGATGTAGATGGTTTTATACAAAGCCTGAGTGAAGAGGATAAGGTTGAGGTTCCTGTTAAAGATTATGCAAGATTGGTTAGAGATAGCATTATATTAAGTGTTTAAGTTTACTTTAAGTTAATATATTGTATAATTCAACTAACAAACAATTTGTTATGTTATTTAACTTATCAATGTTAAAAAATCTAGGCTATCTAATTAAGTATTATTTTAATATTTAATTGGGTAGCCCAACCCAACAAAAATTAACAAAGGAGTAACATATGGGTATAAAAACGAAAACACCAAAGCTAACATTAAACTACGCTAATATTAAAGGCGAGGGCTTAGAGAAGCAAGACGGGGAGGGAAGAGAATTTAAAGTAACTTGTCTTGTTGAGAAAGGGTCTAAAGAAGATAAGGAAATGCAAAAAGAGCTTAAAAGGCTCTCCAAAGAGTTCGATATAGATTTAGAGGATATGGATAGCCTCTTCTATAAAGAGTATGTTATCCCTGATCCAGATAGTAAGAGAAACACAGCTAAGAAGATTAAGGACTGGAAAGAAACGGATTATATGATGTTTGTAGCTAAGACAAGAACTGAATATGCGAATGGTAATCGTAAGCAAGTTAAAGTGTATGATGCAAAAGGATTAGACCTTACACAAGATTATGAAGAGAGTGAAAAGTATCTTGCTAAGGGCTCTAGGGTTATTGTCTATTACACAGCTGACCATTATGAGGTAAAAGGTAATGAGGGATTAACTGCATATCTTGACAAGGTGCAAATTATTAAGCCTGTATGGGGTGGAGATGAGCCTGTTGAAGCTGTAGATGATGATGAAGCAGAAGATGTAGATTTTAATAGCAATTTACCAAAAGAAGAGAAAAAGAAGAAAAAGAAGAAAAAGAAGAAAGGGGAGTAATCCCTTTTTATTGCTTATATGGTTAAGGAGTAGTTAATGAACATATTAGGAGATGTAGGTTTACCTTATACAATTACAGATAGCATACAGGATATGGCAGATAAACTGGATATGTGTAAGCCTAAGAAGATTAGGAAGATTATAAAAAACTTTAAACCTAAAAAGATAAATAGCTACAGGATTATATATGCTGTATGCTCAACTAAATACTACTCAGATGTAGTAAAGGGTAAGATAAAGAGAAAACATATAGCTGAGTTCCCTGTAGAGTTAGGAGACCTAAGAAGAATTATAAATAGTAATTTAGAACTATTAACCGATAAGGAGGTAGAAAAACTAAATAAAAAATTAGCTAAATTTGACTGGAAAGCTGAGTTGTTATGGAGTTAATAAATAAATGGAGGTTAAGAAATTGTATGAAGTAGTAAAGAAAATTCCTAAGTTTAAGAAGAAATATCCTGTTGTAATAGATTTAGAGAGTGAGGGATTATATGTTAATGTTGTTACTGTTCAGATGTATCAACCTCAATATAGTGAAAAAGTTCAAATTATGATTATTGAGGATGATAAACAATTAGAACAATTCCAAAAGTTGAATGACTATGAGCTAATAGCTCATAGAGGTATCTTTGATTATGCCTTTTTAAGACTTAAGCCTAAGGTTGCACACGATACAAAATTTCTAGTAAGGATTGCATATCCACAGTGGAATAATTTATCTCTTAGAGGGATTAAACCTTATAGTCTTGAACACGCAACAGATAAACTGATAGGTAAAAACGAATATAAAAAATATGGTATTGATAAAAATACTATAAGGAGTAAGTTTAAGAGAGGGCAAGAGCTCACAGTAGAAGAGCTAACTTATGGTGCCTTAGACTGTATCCATACATATAAGATATGGAAACAATTATCTGATTACCACAAAGAGCCTGTATATAAGCTTAATTGTAAGGTATTAAAAACTAATGTTCAAATACCTTACAATTATCTATACGCACATAAAAAGAGTGTAAATAAAGAGCTAGAGAATTTAGTAGCTGATATAGAGAATAACAAAAAAATATTAAATGGAGTCAATCCAAATAGTTGGCAACAAGTATTAAAAGCCTTAGGTAAACCTACAGGTAGGTATAAGACTGTTAGAGTTCAAGCAACAGTAGATAAGGTTAAACAGTGGGTAGATAAGGAATACCTTATTTATAAATATAAAAAGTATGAGTTTATTAAGTCTGATAAGCCTGTATTATTAGATTTAATTGCTATGGATAATCCAATAGCTAAGGCTGTATTTGACCAAAGGAGATTACTTAAAGCTAAGACAACATTAGAGACTTATAATACTAAGCCTGTAGATAAGGATTTTACTGAGTGCATTAGCTTTATTGACCCTATGGGAGCTTATACAGGTAGAATGTCGGCAAGTGGTGGAGATTTAGAGAATGGTATTAACTGCCAACAGATACCTCGTAAGTATCAATATCTATTCACTTTTAATAGAAATGATACTACAGTTGTTCACGCTGACTATTCTACAGCTGAGCTTAGAGCTGGTGCGTCTATTATGGAAGTGCCTAAAATGGCTCAATTACTTAGAGAGGGAGTAGATTTACATAACTACATAGCTTCACAGGTTAAAGGTGTCCCAATAGACCAAGTAACTAAAGATGATAGAAGTTTTGGTAAAGTCCTTAATTTTGGATTGCTATTCGGGATGGGAGTAGATACATTTAGGGAGTATGCTTTTATAGGATATGGAGTTAGTTTATCCAAAAAAGAAGCACAAAAAGCGATAGATAAATACTTTGCTGTATATCCTGAACTAAAGAAGTATCATAATAATATGTGGAATACTGTGAATAGGAAAGAAATAATATTTACACCTCTTGGATTACCATCACAACCAAAGATGGGAACAGATGCAATTAACTTTGCCGTTCAAGGCTCTATAGGAGATGCAACTAAGATAGCTCTTGTTAGATTAGTCGATAAATATCCTGAGAGCATTAACTACATAGTTAATATTATTCACGATGCAATAGAGCTTAGAGTTCCTAAAAGTGAGGCAAAGAAATGGGCTAAGAGGGTTGCCAAAGTTATGAAATATGGCTGGAGTAAGTTAGAGGAGAACAAGATGTTTAAAATTAAGGGTATTCCAATGCCAGTTGAAGTTGAATTCAATGGTAAAGTAAAATTATTCTAGGTGGTATATTCTTTGAATATGCTAAGTTAATGATTACAACAAACAATATATTGAGAGGTAAAAAATGAAAGTAACAAAAGATACAATCGGAAAAATACTAAAGCTGGTAAAAAAGGCGTAGCTATACCAGATATAGCAGATACTATGAACTTAGATGAGAAGCTTATAACAAACATTATAGAGATGAAGAAAAGAGGCATAGATAAGAAACTTATTACTAAGAGTGTTAATACAATAAGTCAAGACCTAGGTATTAACATTAAAGAAGTTAGACTATTCCTAGAAAAAGGTGTAAAAATTAAGGAAATAGCTGAATTTTTTAATATAAAGAAAAAAGATATAAAAAAGATGTTGAAAGAGGCAGAAGAGGCAGAAGAGGCAGAAGAGGCAGAAGAGGCAGAAGAGGCAGAAGAGGCAGAAGAGGCAGAGGGAGACACAAAAGAAAATAAGCCAGACGAGTTAGAGGATGCAGATGAAGATGAAGATGAAGATGAAGATGAAGATGAAGATGAAGATGAAGATGAAGATGAAGATGAACCAGAAGCAGTAAATATTCCTGAGGATAAACTAGATCTGGTTAAAAAGGCTAGAGTAAGTCAAAACAGAGTAGCACTTATAGATGCTGATACATTAGTTTATATAACTGCCTTAGCATTTGGAGAAAAAGTTCCAGTGCCTAAGAAGTATTATGATAATCCTAAAAAGGCATTAAAGAAATTTAAGGATAAGCTAATAACAGTTGATACAAGTAATGAAGATACCAATAAACATTTTATATATACATTTGACCCTAAAATATTAGATGAGGCAGTTAAGTATATGACTGAAAAAATAGAGAAGCTTAGAAGCATAACAGGAGCATTAGGAGGAGTTGAGTTAGCTCTTACAGAGGGAAAATGCTTTAGATATGATATATTCCCTGATTATAAGACTAAGAGGACAGTGTCTCCAGCTGGATTAGAGTTATTAAAAGAGAAGATAAAGGAGATTTATCCTACACATAGTTACGATAAGTTAGAAGCTGATGAAGTAGTAGTCGCACTTAAAACGGCTTTACCTAATAAATATACAGTTATTGCAGTAGATAAAGATGTATTAGGGCAAGTAAGGGGTAAAAACTTAAATTATTATTATGGAGACCCTAGATGGGTGGAGATGACTGGAGCAGATGTATTATTTAATAGACACTACCAAGCAATCTTAGGCGACTCTACAGATGGTATAAAAGGTTGTAGTGGAGTAGGTAAAGTAGGGGCTGAAAAAGCATTAGCTGAGTGTAAGACACAGGCAGAGTATCAAGATGCTCTTGTAAATATATTTTTGACTCAAGCACAAAAACAGAAGATTAAAGAAACTGGAGATAAGAAAGCAGAGCTTGACGATTTAGAAAGAGATAAAGCATATAGAGAGGCTTGTCTAAACTATAATCTTACAGATATGACAGTATTGAAGTATTATCCTAAAGAAGAAGAGTTTGTTTTAAGATTATGGAGAATTAGCTCAAATGGGAAGTTTGCTAAAGAGTCTTTGAGTAATGCAGTAAAGGTGAAAAAATGTATAGAGTAAATGCTGATTATAATGTATATAAAAACATAGCTGAGTTTATGTATAAAGAGAACATAGACCGACACGCACTTAGAAAAACATTAGGGGTTAGTAACCCTATGATATCAAAATATTTGAAAGGGGAGAACAACATATCTCTTGATAAAGCAAAGATTATATACAAGATATATGGTGCAGTTATACACCCTTATAATATAGTAGCAGTTGGAGGTAAAGAGAATGAGCGAAAAGAAGATACAAACAGAAATAATAAAAAGACTGAAAAAAAAGGGAGCTAAATACATAAAGATTGTAGTAGCTACCACAGATGGCGAACCTGACCTTATAGTATGTTATAAGGGTAGATACTTTGGCTTAGAGGTAAAAGGGTCAAAGGGGAGAGCTAGTGGAGTTCAAATATCTAAGATTAAAGATATTAGAAAAGCTGGAGGTGTCGCTTTTGTAATAAGAGACCCAGATCTACTTGATGAATTATTAGAAGTAAAGAGAGTTGGGGAGTTTGCCCCTATAGAGTTTGAGAAATATAAGGAGAGGAAATAATGTTTGATGTAATAGATAGTAGGATAGAGATGTTTAAAGATAATCACGGAGGACTAATACCTAATGCTATAATACTAAATGTTAATCAGATGGTTAAATTTAAAAAAGAGTTAGGTTTATCTCCTTATGAGACATTAACCTATAGAAATTGCCGTGTATATCTTAATCAATCACAAGCAGAGCAAGATATAAGAGTAGGTCTTATAGAAGAAGCCTTTATAGATACCGTTATAGATACAGGAAATCAAAGGAAATTACCTTATTTTGATGAGGAGGAGTAAATGGCAACAGTAAAGCAATGTAAAGGTAAAGATTTGGATAAAGTGCCTAAGAGTAAGTTAATAAAAGAGGGCTGGTATGCGTCGGTTAAGTTTGATGGCACTTTTATTAGGCTTGAAAGAGATGTAGATGGAAACTGTAGAATGTTTACAAGGACTAAAGAGTTTTACTGTCCTAATTTAGCTAAGATTATGGATGAATTAGGTGGAGTATTTAAGCTTGACTGTGAGTATATAGGGGATAGTAAAGGCAAGTTAGGAGATAGAGTTAAAGCTAATCTTGGAACTCACATAGCTAATTTTAGAAAAGGAATTAGAGATGTAGATCTAATAGGTAGAGTTTTAATCTTTGATATAGTTAGCAATAGACCTTTTAAAGATAGGCTATTAGACTTATCAACCGATAGAATATATGGAAGGGATGGTCTAAAAGTAACTTTTGTGTTCCACGATTATGTGGATACACTGGAAAGAGCTACTGAAGTTAGTGAAGAGACTATCAATGAGGGCTATGAGGGCATTTACATAAAACACAAAGACCATATGTATTTAGAGGGTAAGAGAGTTAATGATGCTATTAAGATAAAAGCTAAGCCTACTATAGATTGCATATGTGTAGAGGTAGAAAAAGGCAAGGGTAAGTATAAAGGTATGCTTGGTGCATTAGTTCTTGAATATAAAGGCAATAGATTTAATGTGGGAACAGGTTTTACCGATAAGCAAAGAGAGAAAAATAAGAAAAAGCACTGGGTAGGAAAAACAATAGAGATTGGGTATGAGCAGATTATTAAAGATGTTCCAATACACCCTGTATTTAAATACATAAGAGAGGATAAATAAAATGAATGATTTAGTAGAAGATAAAAGATATGCGAACTTTAAAGCAATAATGATAGATAGATATCCTAATGTTAAAGAGAGTGATTATGTTGATATTTTCAAGGGTATTATGAATAGGTTTGAAGTTGTAAATCCAGAAACTGTATATACCTATATTAAAGATAGAGATAGAGATATGGCTGATGTATCTCCTAGACTTGCTGATTCCCCTAAGCCTATTGATCTTGAAAGCATATTAGAGGATAGAGGTAGAGATTATGGAGATTTCTCAAAACAAGCCTATATAACACAAATATATAAAGGTATTCAAAGAGAAAATCAAGTAACTAAGCTAAATGCCTCACAACAAGAAGCATTAGATATGATATTTGGCAAAATATGTAGGATTGTAAATGGTAATCCTAATAAAAAAGATAGCTGGGCTGATATAGCAGGTTATGCAACACTAGTAGCTAATCAATTAAAGGATTAAATGATGGATAAATTTACAATAGTTTTATTTATATTGGTAGGAGTAACTCTTATAAACAGTAGAAATATATTGGTAGGACATATACTAGCTATATCAATAACATCATTAGGTGTTAAGATGGGTATATTACCAGATACTTACAATATTATTATGTGTATGTTTATTGTTTATGTAATAAGTGTAGCTACATTCTTTATATACGCCATTTTAAATATGTTAGGAGATGTTATATATTATAGAATGTCGCCTGATATAGATGATATAAAGCAAACCTTACTTATTGGTTTTATACCAATGTTAAATATGGCTTTTTTAAGAGATGACAATCTGTAATTATAAAGGGTTATCCTTATGTTTTAACCAACACGGCTACTATGCCGTTATTAAAGACAGCAATAGAAAAAGACTTAGATACTTGATTAAATATAATAAATTTAAAGATACAGTAACTGGTAAAAGACATAATGGATACTATAAGGATTTAGCAAGTCTTAAAAGTGAGATTGATAAGATACAAACAGAAATAGAATTTGACAACTTATTGAGAAAAGGAGTATTATGAAAGAAAAAAGACACACTTGTATTATATGTAATAAATATAGATATGAGAAATTTATGACCCAGCCCTTACCAATTAGCTGGGTATGCAACAATGGTAAATGCAATAAGGACAAAGAGTTAATTAAACTTGTTAAGTGTTTTAAAACATTAGAAGACTTAAAAAGTATATCTCCTGCACATATAAGATTAAATCTAATTCATTACATAAACAAGGTAAAAAATGCTAAGCACTAAATTATATAATTCTGATTGTATGGATATATTCCCTTTACTAGAAGATGAGTCTATAGATTGTTGTGTATCTGATGTTCCCTATAGGATTATGGCAGGTGGAACAAGAGTAGTTTATGAGGATGATGAGTGTGGAGGAATATTAAATAAAAGGGATTACTCTAAGACTGATCCAAAAGGTGTATTAGGTAGAGGTAGAAGAATTATCTCTGATGGCACAAAGTGTAGCAACAAATGGGTTAAAGCTAATGATAAGGATATTATTAGTGCTGTTAAAGATGGTAAAATGTTCGACCATAATGATATAGAGTTTAGTGAGTGGCTACCTGAGCTGTATAGGGTTATGAAAAAAGGAACTCACACATATCTTATGATTAACGGTAGAAACCTAAAGGAGTTACAAACAGAGGCAGAGAAAGTAGGGTTTGTTTTTCAAAACTTGTTATGTTGGGATAAGGGGAATTTCACTCCTAATAAGTATTATATGCAAGGTGTTGAGTTTATTCTTTTATTATCTAAGAGACCAGCTAGGAATATTAACAATATGGGGAGCGTAAATTTAATAAGTATAAAGAATGTTAAGGATAAGGTGCATCCAACTGAGAAGCCAGTAAATCTTATGTGGTATCTATTAGATAATTCAGTTAGTATAGGAGATACAGTCCTAGACCCTTTTATGGGTTCAGGAACTACAGGTGTTGCAAGTAAATATGTAGGTGCTAATTTCATAGGGATAGAAATAGATAAATATTACTATGAAATAGCTAAGGATAGGATATCTAACTGGTATCCAATATAAGTAAAGGTTTAATTATGACAGTAAAATTATTATTCAATACCTCATTAGATGTATGTGCTTATGCAATCAGAACTTGTTGGCAGAGCTTCGATAAAAGTGATAATGGTGGAGAAAAAGATAGAGCACTAATTGATAGAGTAGGTAATAAGTATAAACACGCTTCTACACTAGAACACCTCAACTATAGCTTTTTTATATCTGGTATTAGTAGAGCCTTATTACAAGAATTGGCTAGACATAGAATAGCTAGTTTAAGTGTTAAATCAACTAGATACACACTAAAAGAGTTAAAAGATACAGAAGCTTTTAAAGAAAACGATTTTAAAGGTGCTTCTAAATTTATAGTATTAACAGGCGATGATAGAGTAGA
>Ga0256833_1000318_pt1 | contig 38733 bp, 28 predicted proteins | sample 356284metaG_FD_190535 | JGI IMG/M metagenome (GOLD analysis project Ga0256833, IMG submission 190535) | Hydrothermal vent microbial communities from Mid Atlantic Ridge, Atlantic Ocean - 356-284 | ecosystem: Environmental > Aquatic > Marine > Hydrothermal vents | place: Atlantic Ocean: Mid... | reverse complement strand
ACGGACAAGGATCTTCCAGGCCCGGCCGGGCGTACCACCGGCAAGCAGGGCCGCCACGACAATGCAGAGGGCGGAGAGACGGGCCGGAACCAGGTTGAGCAGGTCGTCGAACCTGGCCGGGAACCACCCGAACTCCCTGTATTTCTCATTTTTATAGCCAAACATGGAGTCCATGGTGTTGCCGGCCTTGTAGAGCATGGCCCCGATGGCCGCGGCCGGGACCGCCCACTGCTCCGCTCCGGAGCCGGAGGCCAGCAGGGCGCCGGCAAAGCTCCAGAAGATGGGCGCGACAATGCCATCGGCCATGTTTTCGGCCACGCTCTCCACGCAGGCCCGGACAATGCCGCTTTCGTCGAGCCGGTCGGTATCCCGGCCCACCAGCATGGCCACTTTTTCCCGGGCCGCGTCCAGGCTGCCTGCGCCGTCCCCTCCCCCCAGGGCCCTGTACACTGCCCCGGCGTGATGGAGCAGGTCGCGGATGGCGATGGCGGTATAGAGCATGAGGATGGCGGCGGCCGTACAGGCCAGGGGATGAAGCAGGAAGAGGAAGGCCAGGAGCAGGAAACAGGTGCCGCCGGTGACGATCAGGACCAGGACCGCGGTGACAATACCCGCAGTTCTTCCGCTCCCGCAAAGAGATCTGGCCATTCCCTCAATCTTTGCTGCAAGTCGGCCCATGAGCCGGACCGGGTGGGGCAGCCAGCGGGGATCGCCCAGGAGCAGATCAAGCAGGCAGGCCAGCCAGAGGGCTGCGGGACAGGAGATCATCACAGCCGCAGCAGTCTCCGGACAGCGGTCATGTCGAGGCTTGCGCGGACAACGTCTGCCAGCCGGTCCAGTGCCGGTTCGAGATCATAGGCCGTCCCCCTGCCCCGGAGTTTCCCGAGTCCCCTGCGGATGCGCAGCCGGTCGATGAACCAGCGCCGGAAGGTGTCGTCGTCAAAGATGCCATGCAGGTAGCTGCCCCAGACCCGGCCGTCGTGCCCCTCCAGGCCGCAGCCACCCTCGGAAAAACGGATCAGGGGCTCACCGCTGCCTGCGCTGACCCCGTGGTGGATCTCGTAACCCTGCACCCGGCAGCCCGAAGGCAGATGGATACCCGCACGCCGGACCAGAGTCTTGTCCGCGGCCAGTTCGGTGTGCATGTCAAGGAGCCCCAGCCCCTGGTCGCGCCCGCCGGCCTCGCCCTCCAGGCCCAGGGGATCGGCCAGGGTCCTGCCCAGCATCTGGAAACCGCCGCAGATGCCGACAATCTCGCACCCTTTCGCGGCCAGGGCACCTATGGCGCGATCCAGGCCGCGCCTGCGCAGGGCCGCCAGGTCGGCAAGCACGTTCTTGGATCCGGGCAGGATCACCCCGTCGGGATGGCCAAGGTCCCGGGCCGAGCGTACGATGCGCACATGGACATCAGGTTCGGCGAGAAAGGGCTCGATATCGGTGAAGTTGGAGATATGCGGCAGGTCAATGCAGGCGATCTCCACGTGCGGGATATCGGGCCGTTTGCCCTCGTAGAGGCCGGCCTTGAAGCTGACCGAATCCTCCTGAGGCAGGCCGAGATCCCGGAGATAGGGCACCACCCCCAGCACCGGCCTGCCGGTGCGCCGCTGCAGGTAGTCGTGGGCATCGGCCAGAAGAGACGCGTCACCGCGGAACCGGTTGACCAGGAAACCGGCCAGCAGTTCCTGCTCCCAGTGGGCCATGACCTCCCAGTGGCCGACAAACGAGGCATAGACTCCGCCCCGGTCGATGTCCCCCACCAGGAGCGCCGGCGCCTGCGCATACCGGGCCATGCGCATGTTGACGATATCGTGTGATTTCAGGTTGACCTCACCCGGGCTGCCCGCGCCTTCAAGGACGATGACCTCATATTCGGCCGCCAGGCTGTCATAGGCCCGGCAGACCTCCTGCCAGGCGGTCTCCTTGTACCGGACATAGTCACTCACCTGCATGTTCCCCACGGGCCGGCCATGGACGATGATCTGGCTGCCCACATCCGACGAGGGTTTGAGCAGGACCGGGTTCATGCGCACGTCCGGATCCAGGCGGCAGGCCTGGGCCTGCACCACCTGGGCCCTGCCCATCTCGCCGCCGTCCCGGGTGACATAGGAGTTGAGCGACATGTTCTGGGCCTTGAAGGGCGCGACCCGCAGGCCGTCCTGGAGCAGGACCCGGCAGAGCCCGGCCGCCAGCACGCTCTTGCCCACGTCCGAACCGGTGCCCAGCAGCATGAGGGCCGGGGTCGGCCGGCGGTGCGGCGCTCTTCTCCCCTTGCTTTCCCCTGGTTCGAGAATGGCCTCCAGGGCATCGAGCAGACGACGATTGTCGTCCCGGCCGTGCACCGCCACCCGGAACCAGCGGTCATCCAGTCCCGGATAGTCGTCACAGGTCCTGATGGCGATCCGGTGTTCCAGCAGCAACCGGTCGGCGAGCCGGCTGGCGGTCTGGTCTTCCCTGTCCAGGTGGACAAGGAGAAAATTGGCACAGGAGGGGATGACACGCAGCCCGGGCAGCGCCGCGAGCTGCCGGACCAGTCCGGCCCGTTCACCGGCCACCAGCGCCCGTGCAGCCTCGAGATAGGCCGGATCGTCCAGGCAGTGGATACCCACGGCCTGGGCCAGGCTGTTCACCGACCAGGGCGCGATCTGTTGCCGGACCGCCTCACAGAGCGCACCATCCGCGGCCAGGAAGCCCAGCCGCAGGCCGGGAATCGCATAGAGCTTGGTCAGGGAACAGAGGACCATCAGGTTGTCGGCCTGACAGGCCACGCTGACGTATCCGTCAACAAATCCGGCAAAGGCCTCGTCCACCAGGAAAACGACATGGGGATGGCGCCGGCAGAGGGCAAGCAGCTCCTGCCGGTCCACGAGGGTGCCGGTGGGATTGTTGGGCTGGCCCAGGATGACCAGGTCACCCGGCCGCAGGATCGCGTCGAGCGCCCCGCTCCGGAGGCGGAAGTCATCCTCCGGCCGCAGGTGAAGGTGCCGGACCGGCAGGCCGGCGCGCTCGCAGGCGGTCTGGTAATCGATGTAGGAGGGCACCGGCAGGATGGCGCGGCCGGCGGCCGGGACCCGCACCGCGGCAAAGAGCAGCTCCGAGGTGCCGTTGCCGGCCAGGACCTGTTCCGGTGCAAGGCCGTGGAGCCCGGCCAGGACAGCGGTCAGCCGGCTGCAGTCCGGGTCCGGATAATGAACCAGGTCGCCAAGGGCGCGACCGATCACCAGGCGCAGGGATTCGGGCGGCCCCAGGGGATTGATATTGGCGCTGAAGTCGAGGATCTCGGCCGGGTCACAGCCGCAGCGGGCCGCAAAGCGCCGGATATTGCCGCCATGGCCGCTCATCCCGTGCTCCGCTGGGAAAAGGTCCGCAATCTGTGGTGACGAACGTGGTGCATACCATTCACCAGAGGGTACAGGAAAAGGCCAGGGCCACAAAGAGTTCGGCCAGCTCGCAGGCCGCGCCCAGGGTATCGCCGGTGGCGCCGCCCAGGCGTGCCTTGATGAAGAGGACAAAGGGTACAAGCATCGCCAGGGTGAAGCCGGCAACTCCCGGGCCGGCCGCACCGGTGACGAGCCAGGCGCAGGCCAGAAAAAAACCGACAGCCCACAGTCCGGCGAGGCGGGAGCGGCGGCTGTAGAACAGGGTGCCGAGGCCGCCCTCGGGCCGGGCATAGGGAAGCAGGGCCATCATGACCAGAATGGCGCAGCGGCCCGCCACCGGCATCAGGACCACGGCGGCCGGCAGCCGGTCCCTGTCCAGGGAGGCCAGGGCTGTCACCTTGAGCAGGAGAAGGACAACGAGCGCGATCACGCCCATGGCGCCGATGCGCGAATCGCGCATGATCGCAAGCATCCGCTCCCGGCTGCGGGCACTGAACAGTCCGTCGGCCGTATCGGCCAGGCCGTCCAGATGCAGGCCGCCGGAAACGGCGAACAGCAGCGTGGTGACCAGGACCGCGGCCACGGCCGGCGGCAGGAGAAGAGAGAGCAGCCAGGCCAGGGGCGCACAGGCCAGGCCGATGAGCAGGCCGACCAGCGGAAAATATGGCGTTGACCGCGCCAGGTCGTCGCCTGCCATGCCCGACTGCCCAGGTATGGGGGCAATGGTCAGGAAGCGGAGGGCGGCGACAAGGGAGCGCAGCACCTCCCTACTCCTGCGGCGTGCCGGTGACCCCGGCCTCCTCGAAGGTCGCCACCTCGGTGAGCACCGCCACTGCCGCCTCCACCAGGTTCATGGCCAGGGCCGCGCCCGTGCCCTCGCCCAGCCGCATGTTCAGGTCGAGCAGCGGTTTGTGATGCAGCCGTTCGTGCATGGCCGCATGGCCGGGTTCCATGCTGCGGTGGGCGCAGATGATGTAGTCGCGCACAAAGGGCTCGATCCGGTAGGCGATGAGCGCCCCGGCCGTGGAGATGAAGCCGTCCACCAGCACCGGCCTGCGGTGCGATGCGGCACCGATGATCAGGCCGGCAATCCCGCCGATCTCGAAGCCGCCCACCTTGGCCAGGACATCAAAACCGTCGGCAGGATCCGGCTTGTTGATGTCCAGGGCCCGTTCGATGACCCTGATCTTCCGCTCGAGCTGGCTGTCATCCAGGCCGGTGCCGCGGCCGGCCAGTTCGGCCACCGGCCTGCCGGTGAGCACCGCGGCAATGGCCGTGGAGGGCGTGGTGTTGCCGATGCCCATGTCACCGGTGGCAAAGAGGTCGGTCTCGGGCGCGAGCATGTTGGCCACCTCGATGCCCGCCTCCACCGCCATCACCGCGTGGGACCTGGTCATGGCCGGGCCGTGGGCAATATTCTGGGTGCCGGCGGCGATCTTCCTGGCAAGAATCCGGCCCGAGGCGGCAAGATCGTCCAGGTCGGCGGCCGTGCCCATGTCCACCACCACGACCTCGGCCCCGGCCTGCCGGGCCAGGGCATTGATGCCGGCACCACCGGCCACGAAGTTGTAGATCATCTGCGCCGTCACCTCGGAGGGATACTTCGAGACCCCTTCGGCGGTGACACCGTGGTCACCGGCCATGACCACCACCTTTTTCCGCTCCACCGGCGGCTTGAGGGAGCGGGTCATGCCGGCCAGTTCGATGGCCAGGTCCATCAGGTCGCCCAGGGCCCAGTGGGGCATGGTCAACTGTTCCAGCCGGGCCTTTGCCAGGTCGCGGTACTCGCTGTCCTGGGGAAAGATCTTGCGGATTGTCGCCTCGAGAAAATCCACCGAATCACTGTTTTTCATCTGCCTTGTCCCTGTGAAAATCAAACAAACGTGTCCCTTGCCAACTCCGTGACCAGGGACAAATCAGTCCATACGGATCGCCGTAATCCCTCACGGGATAACCAACCACCGGTTTTTTCGACCACAATGCTGTAAGCGGTCTCAGGCAGGCAGGATCCTCCCTTATTCCCTGCCCTTCAACTGCAGAGGGATGCCGCAGCTCACCAGGTAGACCCTGTCGGCGGCCCGGGCGATACACTGGTTGCAGCGCCCCACCAGGTCGCGGTAGAGCCGCGCCTGCCTGTTATCGGGAACGACCCCCATGCCCACCTCGTTGGTGACCATGATCACGGTGCCGGCATGGGCGCGGGCCGCGGCCGCCAGCTCCTCTGCCCGCTGCCGCACCTCCTCCTCATCCAGGTGCCGTTCCTGCAGGTCTGCCTTGTACATGAGATTGCTGACCCAGAGGGTCAGGCAGTCAAGGAGCAGGGTCGTCCCGTCCGGGCAGCGTGCAATGACCGCGGCCGGGTCCAGCGGCTCCTCGATGGTCTGCCAGCCGCGGTCCTGCCTGAGTTCGCGATGCCGGCGGATACGTTCTCCCATCTCGTCGTCGACCTCGGGACAGGTGGCCAGGAATATCCGTGGCCCGGCAAGGGCCTCGGCCATCTGCTGGGCAAAGTCGGACTTGCCGCAGCGGCTGCCACCTGTGACCAGAACAAGTTCTGTCATGTTCTTCTCCTCTCATGATTGGCCCGCCGCCCCGGACATGCCGCCGTAAGCGGCCACAGGTACCACATCTTCGTACGGTCGCTCCTGCCCGCATAGTAAGCTATAGCGGCCAGGAGCGACCGTACGAACCTGCAGCACCTGAGACCGCTTACAAAAACGAGGTTGATAAATCGTGACCTTGTATACCCTGTGAGGGGGTTACATGCCGCCCCGCTGATTCAGCCCGGTCAGCACGCCGCCCTGCGAATAGAGCGCCACCTGACAGACGCTGGCCGGCCGGACACCGAAAAGGAGATAGTGACGGACCGGCAGGCCCAGGGCCAGGCAGATCATGGTCCTGATCACACCGCCGTGGCTGATGACCACCAGTTCCGGAGCCGGGTGCTCCCGGAAGAGCGCCAGCATCTCCTCCACACGCCCGACGAACGAGGCCACTGATTCACCACCGGGAAAGGTGAAGCCGGTATACGCGGTCCAGGCGTCGAGCAGATCGCTGTCGGTTTCGGCGATCTCGGCAAAGGTCTTCTCTTCCCAGCGGCCGAAATCGATCTCGCGCAACCGCTCATCAAAGACGGCCTGCATGCAGACACCGGAGCGGCGCAGCCGGTCCAGGGTGCGCCTGGTGCGCAGCATGGGACTGCAGAAACAGGGACCCTGCGGCAGCAGCGGCGCCAGCCGGTCCAGGGCACGAAGGCCCCGGGCGGTGACATCGACATCGGTCCTGCCGACCAGGGCTCCATCTGCGGCCGTGGTCTCGCTGTGACGGACAAGATAGAGACGTCGGGCCATTGTTCTCTCGGAAAAATCCGTACAATTTCAGCAGCACGTCAGTTGTGCCTGGATCAAGGCCGACAGACAGGCAAGCGCGGACTCCCGATGGCATGCTGCTGAATCATTACGCGGCCTTCTGATGTTCCGGTAGAACCGGCAAAGGTAGCACAGGTGGGCAGGAGATTGCAATTATCAATTACTCTTTTTCCGTCACCGCCGCCACCTCGTCCAGCAGCTCTTCCAGTTGCCTGCGGACGATTTCCACCTCGGCCTCCAGGCCGGCGATGGTCGCGGCCACGTCCTCCGGCAGACGGAAGTGGCGCGCCTCGGTCTCGATCTTCGCCAGCATGGCGGACAGCCGCGCCGCGGCGGCCTGGCCCGAGGAGGACTTCAGCTTGTGCGCCACCTGGACGACCTCCTCCGCCTCCCCACTGCGCAAGGTCCGGGCAAGTTCTTCGATCCACTGGTCCACATTGTCCAGATAGCTCCTGATGATGGTGGGCAGCAGATCACCACCGATATTCCGGTAGCTGGTGAGCATCCGCTCGTCCAGGTGCGGACCTGCATCTTCCACGGGTGGCTCCGGGGACCGCGCCTCAGGCGCGGGCGGGGACTCACCACGCTGCGGCGCCCCCTGTCCTTCCGCGGCCGGGGCCCAGGCCATGATGATCCGTGCCAGGTCGTCCTGACTGAAGGGCTTGGCCAGGTAATCATCCATGCCGGCGGCCAGGGCCTTTTCCCGGTCACCCTTGAGGGCGTTGGCCGTCAGCGCGATGATGGGAACGTGTTGCCCGGTGGCCTTTTCCATCTCCCTGATCTCTGCCGTGGCCTCGTAGCCGTCCATGACCGGCATCTGGCAGTCCATGAAGATCAGATCGCAGCGGTTGCCGGCAAAACGCTCCACCGCCTCCCTGCCGTCCGTGGCCAGATCCACGGCGACGCCCAGGTCCTCCAGCATGGCGACCAGCACATCCACGTTGACCGGACTGTCCTCCACCACCAGCAACCGCAGGTTCAGGTGGCGCAGGTCGGTCCGGGGCACGGCCTGCCCTGCAGGCTCATCGGCATCGTCGCAGACCGGGGCAAGGCCGACAACCTGGCGCAGTGCGTTGAGCAGGTGCCGCCGGCACACGGGCCTGAGCACCACCTGGTCCACAGGCTCCCCTCCCCTGCCGGCCCCTGGCTTGCGGACATGACGCACCAGCACGATACCGGGTCCGTCGGCACGCGCCCGGACCTGTTCGAGCATGCGACCGGCCGGGGCAGTTGTCAACTCTTCATCCACCAGGATCGCGTCCACACCCGGCACCCGGGCCAGAAGCCTCTCGGTGGCGGCCGCGGCATCCTCTCCCCCGGCCACATGCACCTCCATGGACCACCAGGAGAGATAACGGACAACGATCTTGCGCAGCTGCGGCCCGGCCATGGCCACCACCACGCTTCTGCCGGCCAGGAGGCCCGGGGCGAACTCGGGTTCCGCATCCACCACCGGCAGGGTCAGATCGATGGTGAAGGTGGATCCCCTGCCGATGGTGCTCTTCACCTGCAGGCTGCCGCCCATCAGCTCCACCAGTTGCCGGCAGATGGAAAGCCCGAGCCCGGTGCCGCCATACTTCCTGGTGGTCGATCCGTCGGCCTGGGCAAAGGATTCAAAGATATGCTCGATATGTTCCCGGTTGATACCGATGCCGGTATCCCGGACCCGGATACAGAGGCGGCAGGCATGCCCGGCCACAATGATCCCGCTACAGGAGACGACCACCTCGCCCTCGGGTGTGAACTTGACCGCATTGCCCACCAGGTTGGTGATGATCTGACGCAGCCGCAACCTGTCCACCAGGATTCCTGCCGGCAGGGCCGGGTCGATATCCGTCAGCAGCTCGATCCCCTTTTCCCGCGCCATCTCGGTGAACAGGCCGGTGGTCTGCTCGATGAGACTGCCGACCCGGCAGGGGGCGGGCTCGAGATCCAGCCTGCCGGCCTCGATCTTGGAAAAATCGAGGATATCGTTGAGCAGGGCGAGCAGCCCCTCGCCCGACTGGCGGATGGTGCGGGCGTATTCGCGCTGGCGGGCGTCGAGCTCGGTCCGGCTCAGCAGCTCGGCCATGCCCAGAATCCCGTTCATGGGTGTGCGGATCTCGTGACTCATGGAGGCCAGGAACTGTGACTTGGCCCGGCTTGCGGCCTCGGCCCGTTCCTTTTCCCGGCGCAGGAGCGCGGTCCGTTTCCTCACCTTCTCCTCCAGCGACATCCGGTAGCGGGTCAGCTCACCATCCCGCGCCTCGAGCTGTTCAAGAAGGAAATTGAAGCCATCCACCAGCCGGCCCAGTTCGTCATTGCCCTTCTTTTCCACCCGGCGGCTGTAATCGTGGCTCACGGCAACGTCGGTCACCACATCGCCCAGCTCCAGCAGCGGCGTCGACAGCCAGCGCGCCAGGACGAAAGCGAGAAAGGAGGCCACGAGGAAGAGACAGAAGATCACCACCGCGGTCAGGCGGATGTGGGCGCGGGTGGTGGCAATGACATCCACCTGGCTGTCCACCATGTGCAGGTAGCCCACCAGGTCGTCACCGGAATAGAGAGGCTGGACGATATGGAGCCTGCCGCCGATCTCTTCTGTCTTCTGCGCCCCCTTCTCCGTGGGCAGGGGAAAGATATCCCAGGGCAGGGGATTGGCCGCAGGGTGCCCGTCCCGGCTGTAGCGGGCAAACAGGGTCTTGTCCGGTCGCAGGAGGCTGGCCTCGACGATGGAACGTACCGCGGCCAGGTCCTCCAGGTTCTGGCGGGCGCTGACACCATCCTCGAACTCCACCGCTGTCACACTCTCCGAGGCCACCAGGGAGGCCAGGGTGGAGAGAACATGGAGGACGTTGGCCCTGGTGCTGCGGATGTCCCGGTACAGGTACAGGGACGAGGACAGCCCCAGAATGACGGTGGTGGCCAGCAGGAGGATGGCGGTCAGTTTGAAACGGAAGGGCAGATTGGCGAACCAGTTCCTCAATATTCCATCTCCCGGACAATGGTCGCCAGTTTCAGCAGGCGGGAACTGATGCGCAACCCGGCCCCCCGGACCTTGTCCACATTGATCCTGAAGCGGATCCGGTCATCTTCACGTGTCAGTTCGATCATGCCCCCCTGGACCGCGAAACCGGCGATATCGGCAATGGTCAGGACCGGGGTGCCCGCCAGCCGCTCCAGGTCTGCCGCGATCTCGCTCCTGCTGCAGGCGGCGAAATAGACCATCTCGCAGATCTGTTCATCAGGCAGTCCGGACAGCATGTGGGTGACAATGGGCCGGCCGTTGACCGTCCGTTTCTCGAGCCGCCGCAGGTGCGGACCCAGCCGGTCGTCACCCCTGATCACGCAGATATCAAAGGATCGCGGCCCGGGGGACGGGCCCTGCGGCCACTGCACATACTTGCTGAAGCTGTAGAGATAGGACACCTTGAGGTCACCTGCCATCTGCTGCCCCTGCGCTGCCGCCACAGGCCCGGCAGGGAGCAGGACCAGCAGCACCAGGAGGACATGACCCGCCGGCAGCAACGGTTTTCTGTGTGGCAGAACATGAGGCAAGAGCGCGTCTCCGATAAACCCGCATGCCCGCAGGAGCGGGCAGAACAAACAATGAACATCAGGCAGAGGGCCTATTCGTTGCACCGCAGAGCGGTGCAACGAGGTTGAGGTGCGGCAGATCGCTCTGCATCCGAGCATATCGCCTGCATCGCCCGGAGTTGATCCCTGCCCCCGGCCTCTGCCCCCAGGCACCCGGTCCCTGGCACCTGACCCCTGACACCTGACCCCTGTCCCCTGGAACCTGGAACCTGGCCCCTGGCCTCAGCCCTCGTCGGCCAGGGCGCGGTCATACAATTTGCCCACCCCGTATTCCCTGCGGCGGCGGAACTTCTCCCAGGACGGACCGATGATCTGCATCTCCGGGTACTTCTTCTGCATGTCCATGGCGATCTCCATCTCCTTGGTGCAGCCCGTGGAGTAGGTGGCATCCTTGCCAGTCCATTCCGGCGGCACCTTCTCGTGCAGCAGGGCAAAGGATTTCTCCACATCGTCAACGGTCTGGAAACGCCAGATATCAATGACCCCGGAGCGCTGAAAGATCTCCCACATGTACATTATATCATCTGCATCCATTCCTTCCTCGAAATGTTCCCCCGGATTGATGATCACCACGTTATGGAGGGTGGAGCGCAGATAATCGACAAAGACGTTGAGGATCTTCTTGGCCGTCTCCATCTGGCCGGGGATGGAGCCGACAATGGCCGAATAGAACATGATGGTCTTGCCCCTTTCCTTCTCCTTCCTGACCCGGCTGATCAGTTCCTCGGCCTTGCGGCGCAGGGCGGATTCGGAGAAACGGATGGCGCCCGGGTGATGCGGCTTGAGCCGGATATCCAGTTGGCCGTCGGCCACGCGCACCACGGAGATCAGGTCGCGGGTGAACTGAAAATGGTTGCTGATGCACTCCCGGCTGCCGGGACAGCGGCTGATCACCAGGTCCGACTCCTTGAAGGAGCGGGCAAAGGTCACCGAGGTGAGCAGGGGATTGAACTGTTCGGTGGTGCCGTCGGAGATGACCAGCAGCCGGTAGTCACTCTTCAGGTGGGCGAGGAGCTCGTTTTTCGAGATCTTTGCCTCGCCGATGAACAGGGCCTCGTCGAGCAGTTCTTCCAGGAGAGGATCCTCGAGCAGGTCGACAAAGGAGATCCGCTTGTAGAAAAACGACTGCTTGACAGCCAGGATCACCTTGATGCCCATCTTCATCAGAATGCGGATAATGGCGAGATCAAAGATGATCTCGCCCGACCGGCCGGCAAGCCAGAGGATGCACGGCCGTCGTTCCCCGTCCAGAACCTTGCGCAGCCAGCGGCAGAACCAGTCCCAGCTCTCCGACTCGATGGGGCGGTTCATGAGCCGCCGGAGCTCATCCATGGGCGGGGGCTGTTCACCCTGCCAGATCTCGTGCACCGTGGAGAGGAGCAGCAGGCGGCGCAGCCGCAGCAGGGGGATCTGCAGGTCGATGTCGGTGAGGGTCGTATCGGCCCCGATCTCGAGCCCTTCCAGGGAGTGGAAGGCATCCTGGAAACGGCTGGATTCAAGGAAGGCCGCCGCCCGCCGGTTCTCCTCCTCCTTTTCCGCGGCCAGCGGCCGGCTGATCTCGCTGATGGTGGTGAAGATCCCCCGCAGCCGCTTGTCCAGGCGGCCGGGGAGCTGGACCTTGGAGGTGGTCTCATGCTGGAACTTGATGGAGAGCAGGCTGAGGAGATAGCGCTGCTTGTAGTCGTCGCCGATCACCTTGCGGACCAGTTTCTCCAGGCGGGCCCAGATCTCCATATAGGCCGAGGTGAGCAGGGTATCGGCCCGTTTTTCGATGATGGCGGCAAACAGCTCGTCCGAGCAGGGGTAGTAGTAGCGCTCGCCGTCCATATGAATGATGAAGTTGAGCTGCTCGGGCGAGGCGACCATGTCCGGAAACGCCTCGTAGGCAAGGTGGTTCTCGGTGTAGAAGTTGGTCACCCAGGCATCGAGGTCCGGATCGGTCCCCTTGACGTAGCGCAGGATATCGGCCATGTCCCTCTCCGGCTTAAGAGATGAGGTCGCGGATCTCGGCCGCCACCTCGTCGATGGTGCGCCCCTCCACGTCGACCTCCGTGTCGCAGGCGCCCCGGTAGAGCGGCAGGCGCCGGTCATAGAGGTGGCGTGCCCGGTCCATGTCCCGGAGCAGCGGCCGCTTGGCGATCTTCTTCGCTGCATTGGGGTGGCGGCGGACCGCGGCCAGGATGCCCTCCAGACTGGAGTGGAGATAGATCACCCGTCCCAGGCGATGCAGGTTGTTCACCATGAAAAAACCGCCGCCCGTGGAGACAATGGTGGCGGAGACGTGCTGCTCGAGCCAGTCGGCGGTGCGCTGTTCCAGGGCCCGGAAGTGTTCCTCGCCGTGACGGGCGAATATCTTGCGGACCTTCATCTTGACCATGCTCTCGATCAGGTCATCGGTGTCCACGGCAAAACGCCCCGTGGCCCGTGCCAGGGCGCGGGCGGTCCGCCCCTTGCCCACGGCCATGAAACCGATCAGGATGATATTGTCTGCCATCACTTCTTCCTCTCTTCTCCCTCCGGGGCGCTATCAGGCGCGGATCTCGCCCATGTCACTGGTCCTGCGGATCACCACCAGGTGATCCCCCTTCCTGAGCACGTAATCGGCGCTGGGCAGGAAGTGGAAATTTTTTTCATCCTTGCCGCGGATGGCGATGATCTGGATACCGCGCCTGTTGGTCAGGTCCAGGTCACGCAGGGTGCGGCCGGCCCATCTGTCCACCACCAGTTCCTGGAACGACATCTCGGAGTCAAAGGTGGCATACTGGAGAAAGCCCGGGATCGCCACCCTGGAGGCGAGTTGTACCGCAGCGAACTGTTCCGGAATGATCACCTCGTCCACACCCAGCTTGTAGAGCAGCCTCTGGTGGTCCGGGTTCACCGCCTTGACCCAGACCCGCTCCACGCCCAGTTCCTTGAGATACATGCAGATCATGGAGGAGGCGGCAATGGAGTCGCCCACGCTGACCAGCACGTGGGGGACCTCGCCCAGGCCGAGCTGTTCCAGGGCCTCGGAGCTGGTGGCGTCGGCGCGGAAGACCTGGGTCAGCACGTCCCGGGCCCGCTGCACCCGGGAAGCGTGGGAATCGATACCGATCACCGGTGTGCCGAGCTCGGCCAGGGTCCTGGCGAAGTAGAAGCCGAACTTGCCCAGGCCGATGACCGCGATCTCTTTTTTCATACCATATTCCTCATTTTTCCGCTTCCGGTCCTTCCGTTTCGGAGAAGGCCCTCAGCCGATGAGCAGGTCCCCCTCGGGTCGAAACACGATCTCCTCCTTCTGGAACTCCTGCAGCACGGCGATGAAGATCAGGGGGCCCAGGCGGCCGATGTACATGAGCAGCATGATAATACATTTCCCGGCACCTGTCAGGCCGGGAGTCAGGCCGGTGGAGAGCCCGGTGGTTCCGAGGGCCGACACCACCTCGAAGGCGACTTCCAGGAACAGTCCGCGCGAGGCGCCATGGGGGATGTCGCCACCCTCGGTGACCAGCAGTATCAGCACGGCCAGGGCGACGGTCCCCAGGGAGAAAAGCACCAGCACCAGGGCCCGGTTCACCGTGCCGCGGCCGGCGGCGATGGAGCCGATGACACTCTGCCGCCGGCCCAGGGTCCGGCCCCGGAAAAAGGCGATCACCACCCGCAAGGTGGTCACCTTGATACCGCCGGCCGTGGAACCGGGGGCGCCACCGACCCACATCAGGAACATCATGATCAGGAGCGAGACATCGGTCATATTCCCGATCTCAACAGTGTTGAAACCCGCGGTCCGGCAGGTGACCGACTGGAACAGGGAGGTGATGAGGGCGGTATGCAGGGCCACGGGCCGGTGATAGCCCACATGCTCGCTGAGCAGCAGGGCGGCGGCGCCACCGGCCACCAGCAGCAGCGAGGTGGAGAGCACCACCCTGGTATACCAGGTGAGCCGCTGCCGCGGACGGCGCCGCCGGCAACGGGCGGCAAGCCAGGTGCCGCTCTCCACGAGCACGGAAAAGCCGATACCGCCAAGCACGATGAGCCCGATGAACACCAGGTTGACCGGCAGGTTGTCCTGCCAGCGGCTCAGGCTGTCGGCATAGAGGGAAAAGCCGGCATTACAGAAGGCGGAAACCGAGTGGAACAGGGCCGAATAGGCGGAGATTTCGTCAGGAAGCAGCAGGAGCAGCAGCAGGGCACCGGCGAGCTCCACTCCCAGGGTGAGCAGGGCAATGGAGACCAGGAACCGGCCCAGGCTGAAGGAGGCGTCGTGGAGCAGGTTCTGCCCCACGGCGATGCGGTCAAGGAGCGAGACCCGCCGGCGCATGAGATAGAGGGCCAGGGAGGCCAGGGTCATGATACCCAGGCCGCCGGTCTGGATCAGGACCAGGATCACCACCTGTCCGAAGCGGGTGAAGGCGGTGCCGGTATCCACCACGGCCAGACCGGTGACACAGGTGGCCGAGGTGGCGGTAAAAAGAGCGTCCACCCAGGTGATGCCGCGGCCGGTGGTGCTGATGTCCAGGTGGAGCAGCAGGGCACCGGCAACAATGGCAAGGGCAAAGAAAAGGATGGGATACAGGAGTGGATTGACGTGACGCTGCATACACTGTCACCCTATCGCAAAAGAGCAGCCCTGTCCATGGCGGAGCGAAAATTCAGTCCGCCAGCGGCATAGTCCCCGGCGATGCAGGCGGCTTGCGCGGATACACCATTGTGGTCGAAAAAACCGGTGGTTGGTTATCCCGTGAGGGGGTACAGCGGGCTGCCGCATCACAACCTCGTTGCATCGCTCTGCGGTGCAACGAATACGCCTTCCGGCTGATTCCATGGAACAGTTCGGCAGTGCGTCGGATGTGCCTGTTCCTGCGGGCAGGTGGATCCACCGTAAGACTATCGGTTTGTTTCTGTGGTTGGCGTCAGCGGTGAACTATTACCATGTATCCGGCCAATGCCGGTCAGCCATGCCTGAAAGGCGGGGGCGGCCATTGGCCAGGAAAACCGTTCGCTCAGCTCCATGGCCGTGGACCGGGACAGCCGGGGAGCGGAGGAGAGGAGCTTTTCCAGGCTGGCCGAAAAACGGCCCTCCCGGTAGCGGTATCGGGCCGGGAAGAGCTCCCGGTAGGCCAGCCGGTCCGGAACCAGTGGGCGGCAGCCGGCCCGGACCCCCTCCAGGACACTGATGCCGAAGAACTCGTGCCGGGCCGTGGAGACCACGATGTCCCCTTTGCAGAGGAGGGCTGCGTAGCGCTCCCTGTTGTCCGCGTAACCGCAGTGGAGAAGACGGTCCTGCAGCCGCTGGCGGGCCGTGGCAAAGATCGGCGGCTGCCGGCGGAAATGCTGCCCCAGGATGATGAGCCGGAAGGCCAGGCCCCGGTCGGCCAGCCGGAACAGGACCCGGAAAAAGGTGTCCGGATCCTTGTCATGCTCCCAGCGATGGTTCCAGACAATGACCGGTTCCGGCCCCGGCGGACCACAGCGGCTGGCGGCGCGGTCAATGGCGGAAAAATCGATTCCCGGATGGAGCACCACTGATTTTTCGGCGAGGACGGCGCCAAGGTGGCGCACATCCATATCCGTGGCCTTTTTCAGGTACCAGCGGACTCCTTCCAGAAAGGTATCCCGGTTGTAGGCACTGTTGAAGGCCAGCCGGTCGGCCACCAGGGCGGTGTTGAAGTTGATGGCCGTGAACTGGTTGCGGCCGGGGTCCTCGACCTGGCCCGGATAGCTGAACTGGTTCTCATGGAAATAGATGGCCAGCGGCAGGTGGATGCCTGCCCGGCAGAGCAGGCTGCGCAGCACGGCCCCGTCGATGAAGGTCGAGCTGAGCATGGCGTCGAACCGACGCCCCTGCCCGGCCAGGGTGATGATCTGCTGTGCCAGCCAGGGCGCGGCAAGCTGCATGCGCATCTTCCACTTGCGGGCCGGCAGGGTGAGCAGGGTGAACCTGCAGTCCGTGTTCTCCTGCAGGCCGGCGAGAAAGGCCCGGTGCGAGCCGCCATAGTAGGGCTCGAGCAGAAGAATGTGTGGACGGAATTCAGACATGATGTGAGGGAATCCTGAATTTTCTGTTTGCCCGGCCAGGGAAAAACACTGTATACCATAGGTGCGCAAAAGCAGAAAGCCCGTGCCGCATCCGGGCCGCAAAGGGTTCGGGGCATACATGGCTCCGGCATTGCACGACCCTGTACTGTGATGGCTTCCCCAAGAGACTCTTTTTCTGAATGAGGTGCAGCATGTCCAACTGGTATGTCGCTGTTGACGGCAAATCCATCGGCCCCTTTTCCACCGCCCAGGTCCTCTCCGGCCTGGCATCGGGACAGTACACTGCCGCCACCCTGGTCTGGCGGGACGGTTTCGCCGACTGGCAGCCCATCGGCGAGGTGGGGGAACTGCGCAACGTGGAGGCGACCATTGCGCCACCGCCGGTCAGCGGCCAGCAGGCGCACGAGATCGACTACGAGATCTTCGGCCATGAGATGCAGTTCGTGGAGATCGAACTCGATCCGGAAGAGAGTGTGGTCTCCGAGGCCGGGGCCATGATGTACATGGACGGCGCCATCCGGATGGAAACCATCTTCGGCGACGGCTCGGCAGCCTCCCAGTCCGGGGGGTTCTTCGATAAAATGCTGGGGGCCGGCAAGCGGCTTATCACCGGCGAGGGACTCTTCATCACCATGTTCACCCATACGGGCAGCGGCAAGGCGCGCGTGGCCTTCAGCTCACCCTATCCGGGCAAGATCATCCCCCTGGACCTGAAGAAGTATGACGGCCGGATCATCTGCCAGAAAGACGCCTTTCTCTGTGCCGCCAAGGGGGTGCAGATCGGTATCGCCTTTCAGAAAAAGATCGGTGTGGCCCTTTTCGGCGGCGAGGGCTTCATCATGCAGCAGCTCGATGGCGACGGCCTGGTGTTCGTCCATGCCGGCGGCACCATTGTCGAAAAGGAACTGGCCGCGGGAGAGACCCTGCGGGTGGACACCGGTTGCCTGGTGGCACTCACCCGGTCGGTGGATTATGACATCGAGTTTGTCGGCGACGTAAAATCGGCCATCTTCGGCGGCGAGGGCTTTTTCTTTGCCACCCTGCGGGGGCCGGGCCATGTCTGGCTGCAGTCCCTGCCCTTCTCCAGGCTGGCCGGCCGCATCTGGGAGGCGGCGCCCCAGGCGGGTGGCCAGGACAAGGGTGAAGGTTCGGTCCTGGGAGGGATCGCCACCCTTTTCGAGAAGTAACCGCGCACCCCGGACCCGCCATCCACGCCCGTCCGCGGCGCCCCCGCGTGGCGGGCCATGGACGACCACCGGCCCTGCCCACCCACGGCCGGTGCCGCGAGAGATCATGGCTGCATCATGGTAAACGTTCAGGTATTTTCAACCGGTTGCCGACAGCGGTGAATCCTTGCGTGTCATGCGGGGTCCGTGTCTTCCGGCTCCTGCCGCGGCGCCGGCCCCTGGCGCAGAATCCCGCAGACCGCCCGCATCAGTTCATCCCGGGTCAGCGGTTTCTGGAGAAAGAGGACAGAGCCGAACCGGCCCGCGGCCTCGGCCTCGTTCAGTTCCTCTGAAAAGCCGGTGCAGAGGATGACCGCCAGGTCGTCCCTGACACCCCGGGCCAGGCGCACAAGCTCCAGGCCGCCCATGCCCGGCATGTTCATGTCCGAGATCAGCAGGTCCCAGGCGGCGGGATCACGGTGGAGGCGCTCCCATGCCTCCATGCCGTTGGCAAATGTCTCGACCTGGTAGCCGGCCTGGCCGAGAAAGGCGCTGACCAGCTCGCGGATACTCTCCTCGTCATCCACCACCATGATCCGGCCGCTGCCTCCGCAGACGACCTCCTCTGCCGATTCTCCGCCCTGCCGAACATTGTCCGGCTCATGCACCGGCAGGTAGATGGTGAAGGTCGAGCCCTGCCCCGGCGTGCTCTCCACCATGATCTCACCCTGGCAGTCCCTGATGATCCCGTGGACAACGGCCAGGCCCAGGCCGGTGCCCTTGCCCTGTTCCTTGCTGGTGAAATAGGGCTCGAAGATCTTGCCCAGGGTCTCCTCGTCCATGCCGCAGCCGGTGTCACTGACCGTGAGCCTGACATATCTGCCCGGCGCCGGTCCGCCCCCGGGCCGCGCCTGGTCCGCGTCGATGACGGCATCTTCCAGGTCAATGGCCAGCACCCCCTTGCCATGCTCCATGGCCTGGTAGGCATTGGTGCAGAGGTTGAGAACCACCTGGTGCATCTGTGTCTCGTCGGCATGAACCGGGGACCGCGACCGGAGGGAGTGCCGGATCTCAATGGACGCCGGGATGGTGGAGCGCAGCAGGGAGATCACCTCGGCCACCACATCGGCCAGCTGCAGGGTGGTCTTGCTCTGCTCCGCCTTGCGGCTGAAGGCGAGGATCTGCCGCACCAGGTCCCGGGCCCTGACCGCACCCTGGCGGACCTTGTCCAGGTTGTCCAGCAGGACCGCATCCCCGGCGGCCCGGATCCGGGCCAGTTCGGTATAGCCGAAGATCGCAGTGAGTATATTGTTGAAATCATGGGCGATCCCGCCCGCAAGGGTACCGATGGCCTCCATCTTCTGGGCCTGGCGCAACTCGGTCTCGAGCTGCCGCCGGTCGGTGATGTCCCGGACCGAGGCCAGGAGGGCCTCCTGGCCGGCAATGTTCGATTTCTTCAGCGAGACCTCCACCCAGAAGAGCTCGCCGTCCCTGCGGCGGGCATGCCATTCAAAGACCTGGGGCCCCTCGGTGAGGGCCCTGTGCATCCAGTGCGCGGCCTCGGCAGGGCCATAGGGAGACTTTCCCTCGGAAAAGACCCCTATCGGCAGGGTCAGGGCCTCTTCCCGGGTGCAGCGAAACATCTTCAGCATGGTCTGGTTGACATCACGGATATCCCCTGTCTCCGGGTCGTGGACGAAGAGGGCGTCACTGGTCGAGTTGAAGATCTCCCGGAAGCGCTGCTCGCTCTGGGCCAGCTCCACGGTCCTCAGCTCCACACTCTTCTTCAGTTTCAGGTTGAAGGTCAACAGCAGCAGGGCCACCGCGATCACCAGGAGGACGGTGGCCGCCAGCACCACCAGGATCAGCTTCAGAACGGTTCGCGGCTCCCCCTGGTCCGGTGAATACAGAAAATCCTGCAGGGAATAGTCGGGCCCGAGCATGCCCAGTTCGACAAAGGTGTCGGCGATCCGCCGCCAGCGGCCGGGATTCATGTGGCCTATCTGGATGAACCTGGGCAGCATCAGCTCCCGTGTCTTTTCCGCTTCGAACTTCAGAGCATCCCGGCTAAGGTGCGAGCCATAGTGCCCGATGATGAGGTCGATCACCTCCTGCGGATGCTCCATGGCGTACTGCCAGCCCTTGAGACTGGCGGCAAGAAAGGCCTTGACCCGCTCCGGATGGGCACTGATCTCGTTGCTGGTCGTGTAGAGGCAGTCGCCGTAAAAATCGATGCCATAGTTGATGGGAGCAATAATGGTGGGGGCAATGCCCTGTTGCCGGAGCAGAAAGGGGGCATCGGTCAGGTAACAGCTCAGGGCGTCGGCCCTGCCGGAGATCAGGTCTCCCAGTTTCCAGCTGTGATCGATGATGGTCAGATCCCCGGGCCGGACCCCTTCGTGGTTGAGCATGGCCCTGATCTCGAAGTTGCCGCCCGGCATCAGCATGACACGTTTGCCGATCAGGTCGTGGGGAGTGCGGATGCCGGACTTTTCCAGGGCAACGAGGACCTCGGGGGAGTGCTGGAAGATGGCCGCCAGGACAACCACCGGTTTGCCCCGCTGCCGTTCGAGCAGCAGGCCGGGCATCTCGACGGCGAACTGGGCACGGCCGGAGGCCAGCTCATCGGCGATGATCATACCGGGGCGCCGCTCCCTGATGATGACCCGGAGGCCGGCATCACGGTAGTAGCCGCGGGCCGCGGCGGCATAATAGCCGGCAAACTGGAACTGGTGCCGCCACTTGAGCTGCAGGACCACCGGTTCTCCGGCGGCATTATCCGCATCCGCGGCCGGGGCGGCCCCGGCACTGAGAAGAGCAAGCAGGACGACGACCAGGGAGGACAGAAGCTGTTTCACGGACAAGCCAACACACCCGGACCCGGTTGCAGATCGCAGTCACAACGTAAGAGGCAGGCTGAAGCCACTGCTGCTCCCCTGTGAAAATATCGCCGCAGGCAGGCCGCTGCCGACTTCTGCGCTCTGATTTCAGACGGTTGTATCATTGTCTTCCGTACTGTTGCTCAATAAACTGCCTGACCTGGTCGTCGAGACCGAGCCGGCCGGCCAGGCGATCCAGCCAATCGCGTTCCTTTTCCGTATCCAGGCTAATGGTGGACACGGCGAGCATGTACATGGTGCCGGCGACACCCGGGTCCGAGATCCCGTCCACCAGCCGGTCGATGCTCCAGGGTGCATTCAGCTCCTTCATGAGAAAGGCCTTCTCCTCCCCGGAGAGATCAGCCCTTTCCAGCCGCTGCAGGATCGCCTCCTGCTCCTGCGCGTCCAGGACCCCGTCGGCATGGGCGGCGGCAATCATCACCCGGATCATCCGCCGGGCCAGCTCGCCGTCATCGCTCTTCGCCTGCGCACCAGTTGGCGGTGGCGGCGGGGGCGTGCCCGCGGCCGGTGGCGGTGGCGGCGGGACACCGGCCCCGCTCCCGGGTGGTGGCGGCGGCACCGGCGCACCGGCCGCAGGTGCGCCGCTCTCCTGTGGCTGCCGCTCCCTGAGGATCTCGAAGGCCCCGACTCCCAGGCCGATGGCGGTCATGAGACCACCGCCCGAGGCCAGACCTTCAAGCAGTGAACCACCGCCGGAGGTTCCCCGGCCACCTCCCATCACCTCACCGACAATCTTGCCCAGCAACCGTTCAGCGTCAAACATACCCTCCTCCGGATCTTCGATTTTTCCGCAATGCCCCCGCCGGGTTGCCGGCCAGGCCATAACCGCGGAACAACCATCGGGTACAGGGCAGAAGGTCACAGCTCTGCCATGGTTTTCAACCCGTATTCAGGTACCACTATAGCAAGAACCATTCTTTTTGTACAAACAGGATCTGCTGTTTCTGAAACTTTTTCACCACACACTGTCGCAACACAGTGACAACCTCAGCCCTGCCTGCGGTTCAGCCGCTGTATCTCATGGGGCTTCCTGATCCTGAACTTTCAAATTGTCTTTTCCGGCCCGGATGACATATAATGGACCTGAGAGATCTTATCATAACAATGATGGACTCGTAAAAAGTCCATCACACTCTAAAGATGGCTCAGCATAAAAGTTCGATATACAAGGCGCAGCGGTGTCGGCCAAGCGGAGGCGCACATGCAGTATGTCGAGCATTGACCGTACCCGCTACAACGCAGCAGATCGGACGTTTTGCAACGCCATCAACAATGAGCAACGAGCATCAGGCAGATGACGAACCCGTTGCACCGCAGAAGCCTGCTGATTTCCGGCCTTCTGACTTTCTGATGGATTGCCGTCATGAATGCAACATCCCCCCTCACCGCACTGACGGCCAGTCAGCCTGTCCCTGGCAGCGCCATTGCCAGCAGCGGGCGACTCCACACCGAACCGGCCAGACGCATCACCCCTGCCCCATCGGCCGGAGGTGGCGACAGGGTCACCATCTCTGCTCAAGGCCGGGAAGAGGCGGCCCGGGCCGCCAACCAGGACACTGCTCCGGCAACAGCAGCAACAGACAAAAAACGTTCCGCCGGCTCCCCTGCTGCCGGCCCGGCAGAACTCGACATGGCCGAGCTGCGCATGGTGGAACGCCTCAAGCTGCGGGACCGGGAGGTGAAGGCCCATGAACTGGCTCACCTGGCCAATGCGGGCCAGTATGCCACCGGCGGTCCGTCCTATACCTATCAGCAGGGACCGGACGGCAGAAGGTATGCAGTTGGCGGAGAGGTCCCCATCGACATCTCTGCAGAGCAGGCGCCGGAGGCCACGATCCAGAAGATGCGCACCGTTCGCCGGGCCGCCATGGCCCCGGCCAATCCCTCGGCTGCTGACCGCAACATAGCTGCCCTGGCAAGCCGCAAGGAGGCCGAGGCCCGACAGGAGATGCGGCAGGAGGAGAACGAAAAACAGGCCGCCAGGCCTGACAATACCGACGCCGGCAAAACCGCACCGCCCGACACCAGTACAGCCGAAAATACCGGCCCGGCAGTCTCTCCCCAGAGACGCATGACGAGTTAATCCGCAACAGCTCACCTCCCCCTGCAACCACCTGAAACACCGAGGCTTTTTTACCAAAGCAGCAACACGCCAGCAAGAGTTCACAGCACCAAGGTGCCGCCGACCTGAGAGGAGACAGTCATTCAGCCATGCAGGAATCCGAATTCACCCCCTGGCTGCTTGCGGCCATTGGCCGCTCGCCCACCCCCTACCATCTTACCGTCAACATCTGCGACCTCCTGACCAGCCATGGTTTCACCCGGCTCAGGGAGGCGGAACCATGGGACGTGAAGGTACCCGGGTCCTATGTCGTCGTCCGCAACGACTCCAGCCTGGTCGCCTTCACCCTGGACGGTGAGGACCCGGCCCGCAGCGGCCTGCGCATGGCCGGCGCCCACACCGACAGCCCTGCCCTGAAAGTACAGCCCGATCCCCTCCAGGTCAGCCACGCCTGTGTCCGGATGGGAGTGGAGGTGTATGGCGGCGCCCTGCTTGCCCCCTGGTTCGACCGGGACCTGTCCCTGGCCGGCCGGGTAAGCTGGGAGAACAGCCGGGGCGGGCTCGAATCCAGCCTCCTGGACTTTGGCCGTCCCGTGGCCGTGATCCCCAGCCTGGCCATCCATCTCGACCGCGAGGCCAACAGCAAGCGGAGCATCAACCGGCAGACCGATATCCTCCCCATCCTGATGGCTGCAGGAACAAAGGAGCCGGTTTTCGCTGACATCCTGCTGGAGCAGTTCCGGCGTCAGTATCCGCAGAATGACTGCCGCGCCATCCTTGATCACGATCTCTTTCTCTATGATCCGGCCGGTCCGGAACAGACCGGACTGGAGGGGGAGTTCATCACCGGGCCGCGCCTGGACAACCAGCTTTCCTGCTGGACCATGGCACGGGCGCTGATCGAGGCGGACGGGCGCCGCAACTGCCTGATCATTCTCACCGACCATGAAGAGGTGGGCAGCGGCTCACCCGAGGGCGCCGGCGGCACGCTGCTCGACGCGGTCCTGGAACGATTGTTTCCTGACCCGGAACAGCGGCAGCGGGTCATCCGCCGATCCCTGCTCATCTCGGCCGACAATGCCCATGCCGTGCATCCCAACTTTGCAGACCGGCATGACAGGAACCACCTGCCGCTCATGAACCACGGCCCGGTCATCAAGATCAACGCGGCCAGGCGGTATGCGACCACCGCCCTCACCGCCGGATTTTTCCGTCTTCTCTGCCAGAGGCAGGAGACCGGTGTCCAGGAGTTCGTCATGCGTGCCGACCTGGCCTGCGGCTCCACCATCGGCCCCCTCACCGCCACCCGCACCGGTATGCAGGTGGTGGATGTGGGCGTGCCGACCCTCGCCATGCACTCCATACGCGAGATGGCAGGGACAAGGGATTGTCCCGCCTTTTTCCTGGTATTGCGGGAATATTTCGCCCTTGCATCCACAGACCCGTTATGGCATGGTTGGCTCTCATGAAGATCCTGCGCCGCAAGACCCTGCTCCTCGGCCTCCTGCTGGGGCTGTCCCTGATGCCGGCACCGCCCACGGCGGCCAGGGCATCGCTGCGTACCTACGTCAAGAAGTACAGCAGCATCGAGGTCTCGGTACAGCAGATCCGACGGCTGCGGCGCTATGACCACCTCATCGAATACTTCAGCTCGTTCTCCTTTTTCCAGCCCCGGCACAAGGTCAATCCGGACTTTATCCGCGCCCTGATCCTCGCCGAATCAGACGGCAATCCCCGGGCCCGCTCCAGAAAGGACGCCCGCGGCCTGACCCAGATCATCTATCCCACCGGCAGGCAGGCCGCCCGCGAACTGCTGCAGAAAAACATCCGTTTCCGCCATGTCAGCCGCAGTCAGCTGGAGAACCTCAGGCCCGGCGACCTCTATGTTCCCGAGATCAACATCCTGTTGGCCTGCTACCTGATCAGCAAGTACAACTACACCTTCCAGGGCAAACTCGACCTGGTGGTCTCCGCCTGGAACGCCGGCGAGAACTCCATCGTCGGCAACCAGCCTGCCCAGTACCGCGAGACCCTCAACCATATCGGCAAGGTCAACGGCTACTTCATCTACTTCCTCAGGCAGAAACAGGGCCGGCTGCGCATGGCATCCCGGCAGCGGGCCAGAATCCGTTAAGAGGAGCGGCCCGGCCACCCACTCCGGCACTCCCTCCTTCCTGCTCCTTCTGTCACAGACAGAGAAGCCCCTGCGCCTGATTTTCAGTAAGCGTTCACAGGAACCGCACGGAGTCTAAGCCGGGATTCCCGTCTCCAGGCACCAGGAACCTGGAACCTGAAACCTGGCACCTGGCACCTGGCACCAGAAACCTGGCACCTGATTTTCTGATAATCTTATTGACAATACAGAATAAAAAAAAGTAAGGTTTTCTACTTGTCAACCGTATACCGTACCCTGCCAGGGACCCTCCGGGGCGTATCCTGTTAACGCTGAAGAGTAACTCAATATTCATGAACAAGTCATCTTCGTCCAAGTACAGCGAGGCCGGTGTCGATATCGACAAGGGCAACGCCTTTGTCTCCCGTATCAGGGGGCTGGTCGCCGAGACCCATGGTCGCGGTGTCATCAGTGATATCGGGGGATTTTCCGGACTCTTTGCCATCGGCAATGCCGGTCTCGAGGACCCGGTCCTGGTGGCCTCCACCGACGGCGTGGGCACCAAGCTCACCGTTGCCAAGCTCTGCGGCCGCCACGACACCATCGGCATCGATCTCGTGGCCATGTGCGTCAACGACGTCATCGTCAGCGGCGCCCGGCCCCTGTTCTTCCTGGATTACTTTGCCGTCTCCAGCCTGGACCTGGACGTGGCCACCGAGGTGGTGCGGGGAATCGCCAGAGGATGCCGGATAGCCGGCTGCTCGCTCATCGGCGGCGAGACTGCCGAGATGCCCGGCCTCTACCGGCCCGGCGACTATGACCTGGCCGGCTTCGTGGTCGGAATCGGCGAGCGTAACGCCATTATCGACGGCAGCGATATCCGGGTGGGCAACAGGATCATCGGCCTGGCCTCCTCGGGCCTGCACTCCAATGGTTACTCCCTGGTCCGGAAGATCTTTTTCGACGACCTGGGGCTGACGGTGGACGACCACCTCGAAGAACTGGGCTGCAGCGTGGGCGAGGAGCTGCTGCGTCCCACCAGGATCTACGTGGAGAGCGTGCTCAATATCCTGCGCAACTACAAGATCAACGGCCTGATTCACAATACGGGCGGCGGTTTTATCGACAATGTCCCCCGCATCCTGCCCGGTGGCTGCCGGGCCATCATCACCCGCGGATCATGGGAGATCCCGCCGGTGTTTGCCCTGCTGGAGAAACGGGGAGAGATCCCGGAAGCAGAGATGTACCGGACCTTCAACATGGGGATCGGCATGATGGTCCTGGTGGAGGAAGACGATGTCGAGGATGTGATGCACCAGTTGGGCGCATTGGGCGAGAAACCCTTCCTCATCGGAGAGATAGCGGCAGCGGACGAGGAGAACGACCGCACGGTGGAGATCAGGGAACAGTAGGTCAGCCCCGGCCGCAGTCCGCGCTGCCCCCCTTCAACTTGTACAGCCCGTGCGCCAGGGCCGGCAGCACGACCTCGATATTCTCCCGGGCCGCCCTGCGGCTGCCCGGGAGATTGATAATCAGCGATTCGCCGCGAATACCGGCAACGCCCCTGGACCAGACCGCCTGCACGGTCTTCTCCAGGCTGGCCTGGCGCATGGCCTCGGCCAGGCCGGGCACCTCCCGCTCGATCACCCGCCGCGTGGCCTCCGGGGTCCGGTCACTGGGTGACACCCCGGTGCCGCCGGTGGTGACGATCAGATCGATCTTCCTCTCGTCCACCCACTCCACCAGGGTCCGCTCGATGAGCTCCTGGCGGTCCGGGATCACCTCGTAGGCTGCCAGGCGGAAGCCGGCAGCGGCAAGCAGTTCCCGGAGCATGGCGCCACTGGTGTCCTCGCGCTCGCCGCGGGACCCCTTGTCGCTCAGGGTGAGGACACCGGCGCTGTAGTTCGCTTCTGCCCTGTCCATCGGGCTCAACTGTTCTCCGCCCGGGCCGCCTCGATGATCTTTTCCGCCAGCTGGGCCGGCACCTCCTCGTAGTGGGAGAACTTGACCGTAAACGATCCCCGGCCTCCGGTCATGGAGGTCAGGTCCGGCGCGTAGAGCTGGATCTCGGCCAGGGGCACGTGGGCGCTGACCACCTCGTACCTGTCCGTGGAATCCATGCCCAGGACCCGGCCGCGACGGCTGTTCAGATCACCCATCACATCGCCGACATGTTCCTTGTCCACGTGGATCTCGATCTCCATGATCGGCTCGAGCAGGATCGGCTGCGCCTCCTGGGCGCCTTTCTTGAAAGCCAGGGAACCGGCGATCTTGAAGGCCATCTCCGAGGAATCCACGTTGTGGAACGAGCCGTCGATGAGGGTCACCTTGAGATCGACAAAGGGATAGCCGGCAATGACGCCCTTTTCCATGGCCTCGAGAATGCCCTTTTCCACCGCGGGACGGTACTGCTGCGGGATGACACCGCCGACGATGCGGTCGACGAACTCAAAACCCTCGCCCCGGGGCAGGGGTTCCATCTCGATGGTGCAGTCGCCATACTGGCCCCGGCCGCCGGACTGTTTCTTGTGCTTGCCCTGGACCGTGGTCTTGCCCTTGATGGTCTCGCGGTAGGGTACCTTGGGCACCGAGAGTTCCATCTCCACGCCGAACTTGCGCTTGAGCTTCTCGCTGATCATCTCCAGGTGGACCTGGCCGACACCGGAGATCAGGATCTCCTGGGTCTGCTGGTCGCGGGTCAGCTTGAGGGTGAGATCCTCGTCCAGCATCCTGGTGATGGAGGAGAAGAGTTTTTCCTCGTCGCCCTTCCTGGCGCTGACCGCGTACGAGATCACCGTCGGCAGCGGTTCCGGCGCATCAAAAACCACGGGATGGGCCTCGTCGCAGAGGGTATCGCCGGTGGTGGTGTCCTTGAGCTTGGCCACGGCAACGATCATGCCCGGCACGGCCTCGTCCACCGGCTTCTGTTCCTTGCCCTCCATGATGAAGAGCTGCCCGTACCGCTCCACGGTCTCCTTGCTGGAGTTGTAGAAGCTGTCGCCTTTCAGCACCCCGGAAAAGACACGGAAGATGGAGAGACGGCCGGCAAAGGGATCGGCCATGGTCTTGAAGACAAGGGCCGAGAACGGTTCATCCGCCGTGCCCCTGCGCTCCACCAGGTCACCGCTGCGGGGATCCGTCCCTACCATGGCCGGCCGCTGGTCCGGTGAGGGCAGAAGATTGACGATGCCGTCCAGGATCAGACTCGAACCGGCGTTGCTGAGGGCGGCACAGCAGTAGACCGGCGCAATGGCCGCGGCGCGGACCGCCGTTGCCAGGCCGGTCTTGAGTTCGTCGGGACTCAGTTCACCCTCTTCCAGGAACTTCTCGATCAGTTCATCATCGGTCTCGGCCACGTATTCCATCAGGTTCTCGCGCAGACCGGCCACCTCGTCCGCCATGTCGGCCGGAATCTCGCCCGCCTCCACCTTGCCCGAGCCATCGGCGGCAAAAAAGAATGCCTTGTTCTCGACCAGATCCACCACGCCCCTGAAGTTTTCCTCGGCGCCGATGGGCAGGGTGACCACTACGGGATTGAGGTCAAAACTCTCCCGGATCTGTGCCACGGTGCTGGTGAAACTGGCCCGTTCCCGGTCCATCTTGGTGATGCAGACCAGGCAGGGCAGGTTGCGCTGGCGCACGTAATCGACAAACTTTTCGGTCTGGCTGCGCACCCCCAGGACCGCGCCCACGGTGAGAATGGCGCTGTCCGCCACATGGGCCGCGAACTTGGCCTCGTTGATGAAATTGTCGTCTCCGGGAGTGTCAAGGAGAAAGACCTCTTTTTTCTTCCAGCCCAGATGATTGAAGGCCGTGGAGATGGAGATGTGCCGCTTGATCTCCTCGGGTTCGAAATCCATGGACGCGGTCCCGTCATCGACCTTTCCCAGCCGCTTCACCGATCCGGCGGTAAACAGCAATGCCTCGGCTAGGGTGGTCTTGCCACTGTTGCCGTGCCCGAGTAGAACTGTGTTCCTGATGTTCTGTACGTCCTGCATGGATTCCTCCATTGAAGCGGCTCTCAAATGAATCTGACCCCGGACAGGCCGACGGCGGTTTTCCCTGGGCTAAGCCGCCGGTCCACCGGTCCTCCTCTGCTCCCCTGTGATAGTTCACCGCTATCGGCAACTACCCTTTTACGTTCCCCTTGCACCTTCTGCTGCCAGACCACGGTGTTTTTGACAAAAAAACTTTCTCTTTTATCCGTGGAGTGGTAACCATCTGTGCCCAGAAATGACAGCATTCTTTATATTCTCATTAACCTTGTAAAGTCAAGCGATAACAGGTGCGCAGCCGCACGGCACGCAGACCGGGAACATGACGACGAAACCCAGTGCATCAACAGGCAGGATTGCCCGATCGGCCGGAGCGGTGAGCGGCGCGGTCATGTGCAGCCGCGTACTCGGCCTGGTCCGCGAGCAGATATTCGCCGGCCTGTTCGGCGCCGGCACGGCCTATGACGCCTTTGTGGTCGCCTTCCGCATCCCCAACCTGCTCCGCGACCTGTTCGGCGAGGGCGCGCTGTCGGCCGCCTTTGTCACCGTCTTCTCCGACTATGACACCAACCGCGGCAGCGAGGCCACCTGGCGGCTGGCCGGCAATGTGCTCGTCTTTCTCGCCATCGTCCTCAGCATCATCACCCTGGTCGGTACCTACTATGCCGGCACCATCGTCGACCTCCTGGCCCCCGACTACCGGCTCATTGCCGGCAAAACCGAGCTGACCATCCTCCTGACCAGGATCATGTTTCCCTTCCTGATCTTCGTCGCTCTTTCCGCCGTTGTGATGGGTATCCTCAACACCCGCGGCCGCTTTTTCGTGCCCGCCCTGTCCTCGAGCTTCTTCAACCTGGGTTCCATCATCGGCGGGGTCAGCCTGGCGCTGCTCTTTCCCCGCTTCGGCCAGCCGGCCATTGCCGGCATGGCCTGGGGCACCCTCATCGGCGGCCTGCTCCAGCTCCTCATGCAACTGCCCACCCTCTTCAAGGTGGGATTCCGCTTTCTGCCCTCGCTGTCGCTGCGTGACCCCGGCCTGCGCCGGATCCTGGTCCTGATGCTGCCGGCCACCATCGGCCTGTCCGCCACCCAGATCAACATCTTTGTCAACACCAACTTCGCCGCCTCCTGCGCCGAGGGCTCGGTCTCCTGGCTCAACTATGCCTTCCGCATGGTCCAGCTGCCCATCGGCGTCTTCGGGGTGGCCTTTTCCATTGCCGCCATGCCGGTGCTGGCCAAGCAGGCGGCGATCAAAGACACAGGCGGCCTCAGGCAGACCTTCACCTCCTCACTGGTCATGGTCTTCAGTCTCACCATTCCGGCCACTGCCGGCCTGATCCTGCTCGCCGACCCGATCATCCGCCTGATCTTCGAGCACGGCGCCTTCACCGCCACAGACACCCTGCGCACTGCCGAGGCGCTCACCTTCTATGCCTATGGTCTGTTCGCCTACTCGGCGGTGAAGATCATGGTGCCGGTCTTCTACGCCCTGGGCAGCACCCGCTACCCGGTGATTGCCAGCTTCATGGCCGTGGCCGCCAACATCATCATCATCAGTCTCACCATCTCCACCTTTCAGCACCGGGCCATCGCCCTGTCCACATCGTGTACCATGGCCATGAATTTTCTCTTTCTCGGCGGGGTCCTCTACTGGAAACTCGACGGGTTCCCCCTGGCCTACCTGGCCCGCGGCACCCTGAAGATCCTGCTGGCCACCGCGGCCATGGCCGGACTGCTCAAGTTCCTGCTGCCGTACCTCGCAGGCTGGCTGCACGGCCCCGTCCTCCTGCAGCTTGCCGGGGTCTTCCTGGCCATCGTTCTTGCGGCTGCAACCTACGGCATCATCCTCCACCTGCTCGGACTTCCGGAACTCACAGTGATCACAGAAAAAATCAGCCAGCGCCTGACCGGACGATCAGGAGCGAGGTAATGCCCGGCTGCCGCCATCCCGGCCCTCCAGAGAGCTGAGCAACTGCAACTGGGCGAGCAATGCCACCACTGCCGTATCCACGTGCAGGATGCGCGGTCCCATGGAAAAGACCATAAATCCCTGCTCGCGGAAACGGCCCACCTCGTAATCGCTCCAGCCGCCCTCCGGGCCAACCGCAAGCACAGATCGCTGTCGCTCCCGGCTGCCGGTAAAGGCGGCGGCCAGGTCGTGCGGCGCGTCGGGATGTGCCAGCAGGCGCCTGCCGGTCATCGCCGGCACCACGTCCTCGACAAAGGGCCTGAAACGGGAATGGATCATGACCTCGGGCAGGCGGGTGTCCATGGCCTGTTCCAGACCGTCGAGCAAAAGCGCCCGGATCCGTTCCGGCCGCAGGACCGGGGTGTGGAAAAAGGATTTCTCCACCCGCGAGGCCCTGATCAGGTGGATACGCGCCACTCCCAGGACCGTGGCCTGCTTCAGGATCCGCTGCAGCATGATGGGACGTGGCAGGGCCAGGATCAGCTCCACGGTTGGCCGGGGAGGCGGCGCCCGGTCCAGGCCGACCGCAAGCTCGATCTCTTCGCCGGAGATCCGCAGGATCCGGCCCGTGCCGCGGTGGCCGTCAATCATGCCCACACGCAGGGTGTCGCCCACCTGCAGGCGCAGAACACCACGGATATGCTCGGCCCGCCGGCCGGCGATCCGCAGCCGGCCGTCATGCAGTTCGTCGGCCGCAAAGAGCAGCAGGTTCATGAATTCTTCTCCCCGGGCTGGACATTACGGGCGTCGGCGACAGATCCCGGCCCCGGCAGGTCACGACGCCCTGATGAGGTCTGTGAATAACAGCTTCTGGATACACCACGTGCCCCCGGTTTGACAAGGGGCGGAGAATAGACCATAATTGCGGCAGCCAGGCAGGTGTATTCCCCCTCAGCCCCCAGGGCGTCGCCCCCGGGATAACCTTACCCCTGCACATACCGGGAGACACTGCGGCCCGTCAATGCACATGCTCTACAGCCTCTTCACCACCATTCTCCTGTGCCTGCTGGCGCCTTTTCTTCTGCCACTGGCACTCTGGAAAAAAAAATACCGTCTGCGTACCCTGCGCCGTCTCGGCATTGGCCTCAACCACCGTCTGCAGATCCCGGATACCGGCAGACAGCAGCCGGTGATCTGGCTGCACGCCCTGTCCGTGGGCGAGGTCACCTCTGCCCTGCCCCTGGTCCGGGGCCTGCGCCGGCACCTGCCCGGCGCCACCCTGCTCTTCTCCGTAGCCACCAGGAGCGGGCTGACGGTTGCCGAGGAGCTGATCACGCCCCACGCAGACCTGGTCTTTGACGGCCCCCTGGATGTCTACTGGACGGTCCGCGGATATATCCGCCTGCTGCAGCCCACCCTCTTCGTCCTCGTGGAGACCGACTTCTGGCCCGGATGGCTCAGCCAGCTCCATCGCAGGGGCATCCCGATCCTCCTGGTCAACGGCCGTATATCAGACCGCTCCTTTGACCGCTATCGGCGCTTTTCCTTTTTTTTCCGGCCCATGTTCCGCTGTTTCGACCTCCTGGCCATGCAGACCCGCCGGGACGCGATGCGGCTGACCGGGCTGGGTATTCCGGGGCAGAGGATCATGACGCTGGGCAACCTGAAGTACGACACCTTCCCGGCCACGGACCCGTCCATCACGGCCAGGGGACCGGAACGGCGGGACCTGCACCTGCCGGCAGACGGTCCTCTCTGGATCTGCGGCTCCACCCACGAGGGAGAGGAGGAGATCATCCTTGCTGTCTTTACCCGGCTGCTGCAGCGGCTGCCGGACCTGTGCCTGCTGATCGCTCCACGTGACCCGGACCGCGCCGGCGAGCTGGTCGACCTGGCCCGGCGGCTGGACCTGACAGCGGCCAGGCGGAGCAGGCCGGACGATGCGGAGGCTGCCATCGCCATCCTGGACACCATCGGTGAGCTGACCTCCTGCTATCGGCTGGGGACAGTGGCCTTTGTCGGCGGTTCCCTGGTCAACCGCGGCGGCCACAATCCAATTGAACCGGCAGCCTGCGGCATCCCGGTCCTGTTCGGCCCCCACATGGAGGATTTTGCCGAGATCGCCGCCGACCTGGTACAGTGCGGCGGTGCCCTCACCGTCTCCGGCCGGGACAGTATGACCGGGCAACTGGCCGGCCTGCTGACCGATCCCGGTCGACAGCAGGCCATGGGCCGTGCCGGACGGGCGCAGGTGGAGACACACCGCGGCGTGGTGACGCGTCACCTGCGGGTGATCGACGACCTGCTGCAGCAACGAACCGGTTGAACGATCTCCGGCCATGGATCTGCGGCACAGCCGACCTCTGGTGCGGGCCAATCTCCTTCTCTGGGTCGTGCCCCTGTACATGGCCGGCGGCATAACCGCCGGCCGGTTCGGTCTGCCGAGCCCGCACCCCCTCCTGATCATCACCGCCATGGCCCTTGCCCTGGGCACGGCCATCATGGAATGGCGGCAGCGGAGCAACTCCCTTTTTCTTCTCCTGCCCCTCTTCTTCCTGGCCGGTCTGATCCGAACCGGCCAGGCCCTGGCGCCCGTGGCGGATCCCGCCGATATCGCCACCATGATCAGTGGGAAAACCGAGGTGACCCTGAGTGGTGTCCTGACCCGGATGGTGGAGTTCGATGGACAAAACTCCCGCTTCGAGCTCGCCCTGGACGGCGTGCTCTTCCATGACACCAGCCTGGCCGACGGGTTCCGGCCCGCCCGTGGCCGGGTACGCCTGACCATGCGCAACCGGTTCGACCCGGCCATCCTCCCCGGCGCACATCTGCTGGTCATCGCCACCCTGGACCGGATCCGCAACTACCGCACTCCGGGAGCCTTCGACTACCGGCTGTACATGGCGGCCCGCTCCATCCGCTGCAGCGGCCGGGTCCGCTCACCCCTCCACATCATGACCGTGCGCGACCCGGCAGCGGGCCTGCTCCACACTCTTCGCTACCTGCCGGAACGGATCCGCACCCGTATCGGCGCCTTCCTGGAGCGCCACCTGGAGCCGACCACGGCCGGCCTCTACCAGGCCCTGCTCATCGGCAGCAGAAGCGCCATTGCCCCGGCCACCCTGGAACAGTTCAAGGCCACCGGCACCATGCACCTGCTGGCCATCTCCGGCATGCACATGGGGCTGCTCGGCCTGATGATCGGCTTTGCCCTCACCCGGATCATGCAGTGCTCCGTCCGGCTGCTCCTCCATGTCCATGTCCCCAGCGTGGCCCTGCTCCTCTCCCTGCCACCGCTGCTGGTCTATGGTCTGATCGCCGGCATGAACCTGCCGGTGTTCCGGGCCCTGGTCATGGCCACCCTCTTCCTCGTTGCCGTCCTCCTCCGCCGGCAGAGTTCCCTGCCTCACCTGCTGGCCGCCGCGGCCCTGCTGCTGCTGGCCCTTCACCCGCTGGCCCTGTTTACGGTCTCCTTCCAGCTCTCCTTTGCCGCAGTGCTTGCCATCGCGATGATCTTTCCTCCTCTCCGCCGCCTGGTATCCACAGGATCAGCTCCCCGCCTCCTGCGCTTCGTTCTTGCCGGTTTCCTGGTCTCCCTGGCCGCAACCATCGGCACCCTGCCCTTCATGCTCTATCACTTCAACCGTTTTTCCCCCGCGGGTCCCCTCATGAACCTCCTGGTCGAGCCGCTGCTCTGCTTCTGGGCCCTGCCCCTGGGACTGATTGCCGCGCCACTGATCTTTGTCGCGCCGGGGCCGGCAGCCATGCTCTTCAACCTGGGTGGCCTGGCCATCCGGGCCACGGACCACCTGACCCGGATGGCTGCTTCCCTGCCCTTTTCTTCCCTGTGGACCATCACGCCCACCTGGTTCGAGGTCGGCTGCTACTTCCTGCTCATCGCCTGCTGGTTCATGGGCCGCAGATTCAAATTGCTGCGGCTCCTCACCCTGGCCGGCTTCCCGCTGCTGTTCGTGGCCTTCACATCCGGTCTCTGGATACCGCAACGACCTCCGGCCTCCCGGGTGATCTACCTCGACGTGGGCCAGGGAAGCTCGACCTTCCTGCAGACCAGGGACGGCAGGACCATCCTCATCGACGGCGGCAGCCGCGGCTCGCCCCGCTTCAACGTGGGGGAGCGGATCATCGCCCCCTTTCTCTGGAAGCTCCGGCACTGGCGCATCGACGATCTGGTCATCACCCATCCCCATGCCGATCATTTCAACGGCATGGCGGCAGTGATCCGCCATTTCACGCCCCGGCGACTTTTTATCAACAACAGGAGCGAGGACGGAGACAAGGGATACCGGCAGCTCCTCGCCCTGGCGCGTCGTCAGGGCGTCAGGATCATCATCCCCGCATCCGGACAGACGATTGTGGCCGGAAAAGACGATGCCCTGACCTGCCTGGGCACCGGCGGCCTGCCGCAGAGCGCCGGCCCCATGAACGTGAATGATCACAGCCTGGTGCTCCTGTTCCGGGCCGGATACCGCAGGTTTCTCTTCCCGGGGGATATCAGCCGTACAGGCGAATCCGTGCTCCTGAACGCCGGTGTGCCGCTGGCCGCCGATATCCTGCTGGCGCCCCATCACGGCTCCAGGACCTCATCCAGCCCGGCCTTTATCAGTGGCGTGGGGCCAGGGCTGATCGTCGTCTCCGCAAGCCGGGCCAGTGCCGGCCGCTTTCCGGACAGAGACAATCTCCGCCAGTGGCACGAGCGTGGCATCCAGGTCCTGGTGACCGCGGAAAACGGTACCATCTTCTGCCGCACCGACGGCCGATATATCAAAATAGAAGACAGTGACAGCAACAGATGGCAGCTCCAGGAACAGAACGGCCGGGAAAACGAATGAAAATTTTTCTATTTCTGCAACCTGTGATATAAACTAGAGAGGTAAACCTGTAAGCGCTCACAAGAGCCGCACGGAGTCTTCGCTTACCTCTTTGCACGGTCGTGCCTGCCCGCACAGGTAGGCTATAGCGGTCAGGCACGCCTGCACAAATCTGCGGTCCCTGAGAGCGCTTACACCATTGTGGTCGAGAAAACCGATGGTTGATGGACTCGTAAAAAGTCCATCACACTCTAAAGATGGCTCGGCATAAAAGTTCGATATACAAGGCGTAGCGGTGTCGGCCAGGCGGAGGCGCACATGGAGTATGTCGAGCATTGGCCGTACCCGCTACAACGCGGTAGATCGGACTTTTTGCGACGCCATCATGGTTGGTTATCCCGTGAGGGGTTACCTTTTTACGAGTCCATCACCGGGTACAAATCAGGCAGACGGTGTGCCATGCAATGAGGTTGAAGACTCCTCTTCCCTCTCACCAGCCCCTGGCACCTGGCCCCTGACCCCCGGTCTGCCGCACCATGCGTGCTCTGGCATGAAACCATCCCATCCCCTGCCTATGGAGCGAAGATAATGTTTGCCCTGGGAAAAAAATGTCCCCGCTGCGGGGGGCGCAGGCTCGAACCGCTTCCTGCCAGGCCGTGGATGCATCTTTTCCCCGGCGCCTCCCTGGGGAACTGCCGTCGTTGCCACCGCTACGTCTTTTCTTTCTTCCCCTTTTCCATCGTCCTCGAGAACCGGACCAGCCCCCGCCACAGGATGCCGTCCAACCTGCTGGTCCGACTGCACGGCGAGAAGGAACAGTTCGCCAAACTCCTCGATATCAGCGAGGAAGGGGTCTGTTTCAGCTATGACCACGACCTGCAGAAACTCGCCGGCCGCAGGTTCAAGATCGATATCTACGATTGCAAGCAGGGCACCTACCTGGAGGGGTTGCCGGTCCGCATCGTCTCCAACATGATCGAGGTGCAGAATATCGGCGGCCAGGCCAGGAGCATCCTCAAAAACGGCGGCAGGTTCGAAAAGCTGAGCCGGACGCAGAAAAAACTCCTCGCCCGCCTCATTGCCCGCTACGGCAACCGGAGCCAGAAAGACGGATAATCTGTAAAAGTCCCGCCAGTTCAGCGGTAGTTGCCGATCGCGGCGAACTATTGCGACAATCTTTTCCTCTCAGGGCCGCCACCACGTCAGATCTCGGTAAAATCGGTGGGCGGCTTCCTGAGGAACTTGACGAACTTCTGTTTTTCCGTGCAGTTGATATAGGCGTCCTCGGCACTGATCTGCTTTTTCTGCAGCAGTTCCATGATGGCGTCGTCGATGGTCTGCATGCCGTACTTCTTTCCGGTCTGCATGATTGAGGGGATTTGGTAGGTCTTGGCCTCGCGGATCAGGTTGCGCACCGCGGGCGTGCAGATCAGGATCTCCAGGGCCGCGACCCGCCCCTTCTTGTCCACCCGCCTGAACAGGGTCTGGGAGACCACGGCCTTGAGGGCATCGGCCAGGGTCGAGCGGACCTGGCCCTGCTGGTTGGCCGGAAAGATCTCGACCACGCGATCCACCGTCTTCATGGCGTTCATGGTATGGAGAGTGCCGAAGACCAGATGACCGGTCATCGAGGCCTCCATGGCCAGGGAGATGGTCTCCAGGTCACGCATCTCGCCCACCAGGATGATGTCGGGGTCCTCGCGCAGGGCCCCGCGCAGGGCGGCGCTGAAACTCTTGGTATGGGTGCCGATCTCGCGGTGATTGATGATGCACTGCTGGCTCTTGTGGACAAACTCGATGGGATCCTCAATGGTCAGGATATGATCCTTGCGGGTCTTGTTGCACTCGTCGATGATGGCGGCCAGGGTGGTCGACTTGCCGGAGCCGGTGGGGCCGGTGACCAGTACCAGACCCTTGGGCAGGGTGGCCAGCTTGGAGATGACCTTGGGCAGGCCGAGCTGCTCGCAGGTGAGAATATCACTGGGGATCTCCCGGAACACGGCGCCGATCCCGTATTTCTGCTGAAAATAGTTGCAGCGGTACCGTGCCAGACCGGGGATCTCGTACCCGAAATCCATGTCCCCGGTCTCCTCGAACAGCTTGATCTTGTCCTCGGGACAGATCTCGTAGAGCATGGACTTCAGGGTCTCGTTATCCAGGACCTTGAACTTGACACGTTCCATATCGCCGCGAATACGGAGCACGGGCTGCTGACCGGCCATCATGTGCAGGTCAGAGGCGCCCTCGTCATTCATCAGTTTGAAAAATGCGTCTATCTGTGCCATGCGTCACTCCCTTGTTGTTCCTTTGCCCGGAGCGGATCACCCGGAACCCCTGATACAAGCAGCAGTATTTCAAAGTAGTTGCCGATAGCAGCAAACCGTTGCCGCATCTGTTCCAAAGACCATAACAGTCCACCGCCATCGGCAATGGCCTGAAAATAGCAACACTTTTGGTAAAAGTTCAGCAGCACGCCATCTTGCCTCTGCTCTCAGAATACCACAGTATGACGGATATACTGCACGATTTCCTCAACATCATCCATGACCGTGAAGAGCTGCTCATCCTCTTCCTCGATCTTGCCGGTGCCATACAGCTGGTCCCGTATCCACTGGACCAGGCCGTTCCAGAAGGAGGAGCCGACAAGGACAATGGGGAAGGGCTTGATCTTGCGGGTCTGGATCAGGGTCAGGGACTCGAACAGTTCGTCCATGGATCCGAACCCTCCGGGCATGCAGATGAAGGCCATGGAATACTTCATGAACATGACCTTGCGGACAAAAAAATAGCGGAAATCGAGCGGCAGATTCACATACTCGTTGCCTTCCTGCTCATGGGGCAGATCGATGTTCAGGCCGATGGAGAGCCCGTCGGCGTCCATGGCGCCACGGTTGGCCGCCTCCATGATGCCGGGACCGCCGCCGGTGATGATGCCGTAGCCGTGTTCGGCCAGCTGCCGGGCCAGTTCCCGGGCCATCCGGTAGTCTGGATGGTCCTCCGGGGTCCGAGCCGAGCCATAGATGGTGACCGAGGGCCTTCTGATGCCCGACAGGGTATCGAATCCCTCGACAAATTCCGCCATGATGCGGAACATGCGCCAGGAATCCCCCCGGGCCATGTTATCCAGGCAGTACTGACTCTCCCTGGGCACCTGGTGCCGATGTCTTTTCTGCATACGCGTTGCTCATGTACCGGAAAACCGCCGCCTGCAGCGCCAGGAACGGACTGATTTTCATGGCTGGTTATGGCCGGGACCCGCTGGGGTGCTCAACCCTGCCGCTCATACCGCCGGGATGTAAGCGCTCACAGGCAGCGCATCTTTGCACGGTCGCGTTTGTCCGCATAGAGGGGCTATAGCGAACAAACGCGCCTGCACAAATATGCACTACCTGTGAACGCTTACAGCTCTGAGGTTGTGAA
>Ga0256833_1000317_pt1 | contig 38753 bp, 41 predicted proteins | sample 356284metaG_FD_190535 | JGI IMG/M metagenome (GOLD analysis project Ga0256833, IMG submission 190535) | Hydrothermal vent microbial communities from Mid Atlantic Ridge, Atlantic Ocean - 356-284 | ecosystem: Environmental > Aquatic > Marine > Hydrothermal vents | place: Atlantic Ocean: Mid... | reverse complement strand
CCTTTTTTGTCCTAACTGGGAGCTTTCTGCCCGGCTTCCCTCAATTCTTTCAGTAGCACTTTTCATCTTTCTCTTTTCAAGGCTTACAGGCTATGAAGGTAGCAGTAAGATGTTTTTCATCCTCCTTACCACAATCTTTCTTTCCTGTCCGAAAATCATTTGGATGAGTCAGATCGCAAGGATGGACCTTTTTTTCTCCCTCCTTTGTTTTACAAGCATCTTTTTCTTCATCAAGGCATGGAGATTTTGTGGCAGGGAGCAGTCACCCGATACCTATTTCAAAGGCCGAGAGATTTCAGCCTTTTTTTTCTTTGCAGCAATGGCTGTGATGGTTAAGGGGCCGGTTGGCGCTATCTTGGTTTTTGTACCAGTCTCCCTATTTCTTTTATTAGAGAAAAAACCTTTTCTTTTAAGGAAGCTTTTTTTATCTCCCATTTTTTTGATTTTTTTAATTTTTTGTCTCCCCTGGTTTATTTATGCAACCATTAAGACGGACTTTCGCTTCTTCCACCGATTCATCCTTGAAGAGAACCTGTCAAGGTTTACAAGCCTCTTTCCAGGAGGGGGTTTCAAGGAGTTTAACCACTCGCCTTTGTCCAGATACTTCGTTTATTTTCTTACAGGTTTTTTTCCATGGTCACTAATAACGCCCTTTGCCCTTTTTTCAACACTAAGGACATGGGCAAAAAGGAGCGCTACTGAACGATTGTTTTTTGTCTATTTTGTCTTTGTGTTTGTCTTTTTCACCCTGGCTACATCTAAGAGAAGCGACTACATACTGCCTCTTTATCCTGCAGCGGCATATCTTTGCGCAGTCTATGTTCTAAGGACAAAAAAAGGTGACACCATTTTGTCCATAATCACTTATTTTTTGACAGGGGTAGCCTTTCTTTCAGGCATTACCGTCTGCCTTTTTACGCCTATGCTTCATGCAGGCAGGACCTTTGCCATCTCACACTATTTGTCTATTTTACTTGGAGGGGAAAAGCTTGCTATCTTCGTGATTTTCTTATTGAAAGAAAATCTTTTGACCTTTTTCGTCCTTTTGATCTCAAGTCTTTTTTGTATCCATTTTCTTATGAAAACAAGAAAACAGCGTGAGATTACCTTCTGCCTGTTTCCGTTTCTGATTTTAACCGGATTGGTGACCCTTTTGTTTGGTACGCAGATTGGACCTGCCATCTATAAGGGGAAAGATGTCCGGCCTTTTTGCAAATATGTCAGGAATGTAGTTGGAAAGAGGGATCTTTATTATGCAGGGTTTTGGGACGAAGAGTGCACATTTTACCTTGGTCGCAAGATTCAAAGGGTCGACCTTGATAAGGCAGTTATTGCAATCCATAAAAAAACGCCCGTTTTATTTTTCATACTTGATACCAAACGTTACGAAAGATTAAGGAAACTCGTTCTCCAAATACCTTATACCTATAGCGATCCAAATCTTCTTCTTAGGCAACTTGTATTAATCTCAAATACAGAAGAACCAAAAGGCGCATCTACTAACGGCGAATAATATTCTTTTTTCTTCACTTTGGTTACTTGTCTGCCGATAAATAGAAAAAATGTTTCTAAAGGCTGAGAATAGATGGAAGCCCAATCACAAATAGCCGACCTTTCGCAAAAGGTTCTTGATATAAAATATTTCCCTGTCCCAAGTTCTATTATCTTGAATCTTTTTCGTACCATAGCAGAGAAGAATTTTACCTTTGAGGGCATCACCGCCATAGTTGAGCCAGATGCCGCCTTGTGCGCTCAGCTTTTGAAAGTGGCAAACAGTGCCTATTTTGGCCTGAGAGGCAAGGTGAACACCTTGGAAAAGGCCATCATGTTGATCGGTGTAAATGAGGTCAGAAACCTGTCTCTTGCCATATGTCTTGTCAATCAGTTTCACAGGGTAAGTTTGGCAAAGGGCTTTGATTTAAAAAGATTTTGGATTCACAATCTTTTGACAGCCCTGAGTGCAAAGGAGCTTGCAAAAGACAAACCCTTCCTTGACCCTGATGAGCTGTACCTTCTTGGCCTTCTTCATGATATTGGCAGGCTGGTTATGGCTCAGGTTATGCCTGAAGAGTTCCACCTTATTCATTTAAATGCAAAGAAACTTGGGGTATTGCCTTGGGACGTGGAAAGGGCCAAGGGGCTTACCCATACTTTTTGGGGGCAGAGGTTGGCTAAAAGGTGGGGTCTTACAGAAAAGATGGCCCATATCTTGGCCTATCATCACGAACCACTAAGATCGGGGGTATTTTCAAGAGAGTGTGCCGCAGTAAATATCTCTGCCTTCATTGCAAAAACGCTTGAGGCAAAGGCAGAACAGCTGCCAGAGCCTAAAATGCCTGGGCAAAAGATCCTGGTGCTTGCTGGCACCAATTTGGACGAGACAGATCTTTTAATGGGAAAAATTCAGGAATCTTACGACGATGTAGAGGCACTTTCAGATATTGTCATAGGGCATTGTTGATATGTCTAAGCGTAACCATATTCATGGGGAAATAGACTTCAAGGAGATGGAGTCGGCTGTCCTTGAAATGGATCAGGAAAGGCTTCTTCACATGAAGGCCTTGGGGATAGTTCTCAGGTTAATAGAGGTCCCTTCTTCGGTCTCAAGCGAAGACGAGCTTTATAAGGCCATCGTTAAGATAGTTGCCCAAGAGACAGACATGGAAAATGTGTCTCTTCTCCTTTACAGGCCACAAAAAGAGATTCTTGAGCTTGTAGCTGCAATTGGCATAAACCAGATAGTAAAAGATGAGGTCAAGGAGTTTGACAGGAGGTTTAACAAGGGGCTTTTTTTTAAAAAAGGGAAAAGTATTGCATGGGAAGTGTTCGACTCTCAGCAGCCCATCTTTATAAATGACGATTCCTGCATTGAGATTCCACTTGTAGAAAATGCCAAGAATATTCCGCGCTCCCTTGCCTGTTTGCCGGTTTCATCAAAGGGAATACTTAATCTCAGCTCTTCGCAAAAGATCGATTTTTCAAACAGCCTCAAGAGAAATCTTATTATAATTTCTCAGGTTATTGCCCATCTTGTGCAAGGCTACAAAGGCGCTGATGTGGTCACTGATGGACATTTCTACATTCAAAACCTGGTGGAAAGTAATAACAGAGCCAATGGGCACATTGATCATGAGGTGTCACTAAACTATCTAAGGGCTGCAATGGAAAATGCACCTCAGGGTGTATGCCTTCTAAACGCTGATAGTTCCATCATTCATGCAAACCCTGCCCTTTGCAATCTTATGCAGATTGATGAAGCCTTTTTGAAAGACTATGGCTTTGGTCGATTCTTTATGGACGCCTCTGTTTTTCTGGAATTTACCAAGGCTACAAGATCTGATGAATTTAGAAAGATTTCACAGATTCGGCTTGTCCGTCCTGATGGCACTACTGTACTTGCTGACTTCTTCTATCATCCTGTTAAAAGTAAAGAAGGGAAAAAACTTGGAGGAGTACTTTTCGTACACGATCTTTCGAAACATTTACAGGATTCTGAGCAGCGAATAAAAGAGGAAAAACTTAGGGCGCTTGGGTCCATGGCAGCGGGTATAGCTCATGATTTCAATAACCTCCTTATGGCCATACTGGGTAATGTGGAGCTGCTGCAGATGGAGCTTGAGGATGAGCGTCATAAAAAACGTCTTCAAAATATTGAAAAATGTGTGCATGATGGCGCAGAGACAATCAAGCGAATCCAGGCCTTTGTCAAAGGAAAGCAAAACGGTCAGCTTCACAATCAGGCCATAGATACGGGGGCGGTTATAGAAGAGGCGGTTCAATTTACAAGACCTCTTTGGAAAGACGAATGTGAGAAGAAAGGGATTTATATATCCATCGAGACAGAGCTTGACAGGAGCCTTACTGCAAATATCGCTGCCTATGAGCTGAGAGAGGTGCTCATAAATCTCATCATAAATGCCGTAGATGCCATGCCTCATGGAGGTAAGATATTTATTACATCCTATAAAAAAGACGGAAGGGCCATCATAGAGGTTAGAGATACAGGCACAGGCATGGAAGACGACGTTATACCTCACATATTCGATCCTTATTTCTCAACTAAAGATTCTGGGAGCTCCGGTCTTGGGCTCAGCATCGTCTATGGACTTGTCTCAAATGCTGGCGGTAAGGTAGATGTTGTATCCCAAAAGGGCTGCGGAAGCACCTTTATTATTTCCCTTCCTTCTTCCAATACGAATCATGAGGGGCAAAGGGAGGAAGAATCGGACGAAGAACGTGATACAAGCAGCCTGAGGATTATGGCCGTAGACGATGAGGAACAGATCGTTGAACTAATTGGCCTTATGCTTAAAAATATAGGTCATGAGGTCCAGGTCATGAGTGACCCGAAAGAGGCCTTGTCTGTTTTTAAAAAGGAACATTTTGATCTTGTCCTTACGGATCTTGGCATGCCCGGGATCAGTGGCTGGGAAATTGCCAAGACGGTAAAAGAGTATAGCCCAGAGACCTTCGTTGTCATAATGACTGGTTGGGGAGAGTCTTTCAAAGAAAAGGATTTAAAAGCCAAGGGGATAGATGCCCTTCTTGCAAAGCCATTTCGGCTCGACAACATATTAGAGGTCATTTCAAGTCTGTTTAGGACGTGAAAATCAGCATCCATAACCATTAATATTGTATCCGAACATCTCAAAGCTTCTAATAAGCCTTGTCCTTTCCCTGGTGGGCAAAGACTCAAAAAACGTCTTGAATTTTTCAGGCGTTGCCTTAGGGCCACAGACAAGCTCCCTAACCTTTGCTCCGTGGTCCTCAGAAAGTTTTGAAAAAGAGATGATTCGCTCTATATCTTGGGTACAAAGACGTTTTAATATTGGGCCTCCAGTTTCAACAGAAGTTCCGAGTAGTTGAAAGCATCCTTCCATATCGCTTAATCGTTCACGGTCAGCACTAACGATTACACCCTGCCTGGAACAGCTGGAAAAAAGGAGTAATCCCCAAAAAAGTAGAATAAATGTAAAAAGGCGGCTCGGCATTGCTATCTTCTATTTATTTTTTGCTTCTTTTGCCCCATCTTCAAGGTTTCTCCATAACTGGTAAAGAAGGTCTTTTAAAAGCTCTATTTCTTTCTCTTCGAGGCCTTTTACCGCTATGTCATGCACTTCGTTACCTTTTTGCATCAGGATGTCTTTGAGATCATGCCCTTTGGGAGTTAGAAAAATATGAAAGGCCCTTCTGTCAGAGGGTACCCTTCTTCTTTCAATCAGCCCTGCCTCCTCGAGCCTGTCAAGGGTTCTAACAAGGGTAGGGCTTTCTATGTAAAGTCTCTGGGCAAGCTGTGTCTGGGTCAGGCCCTCTTCCTCGAAAAGCTTGGTTAGAACGCAAAACTGGGCACCAGTCAGATTGAAGTCTTCCAGTTTGTGGTCAAGAAGTTTCAAGAAGGCCTTGACGAGACGATTTGCAATAAAGCCTAAGCAGTTATCCACACTGAATGAAAATCCTGATGCCTCTTTGTTTTTGTCCATTTTTCTCTCCTGTCTGTTTACAAGTTTTACTATCTCTTGCACCACACGTTCAGCAGACAACCTGGTAGAATCGATCATAACTGCATCATCTGCTGGTTTAAGTGGGGCAATTTCCCTTTCACTATCTGCTTTATCACGTTTTTTGATTTGCTGCAATATAATATCAAATGAAATTATGTTGCCTTCCTTATCAAGTTGTTTTTTTCTCCTCTCTGCCCTTTCCTCAGGAGTGGCTGTCAGAAAGATTTTTAGATCTGCCTTGGGAAAGACTACGGTTCCCATATCGCGGCCTTCGGCAACAAGATCTTTACCTTGGGCTATTTTTCTTTGAAGGGCTGTAAGTTTTTGTCTAACAGAAGGAATCCTGGAAATTTGGGACGCAGCCTGATCGATCTGAGGCGATCTTATCTTTTCAGATACATCCTGGCCGTTTAAAAGCACCCTTCCATTTTCGATCCCAATGTCAATCTGATCCAAAAGGGCCGAGACGCCCTTTTCGTCATCAAGGCGAACACCGTGTTCAAGCATGAAAAGACCACATGCCCTATACATGGCGCCTGTGTCAAGGTATGTAAATCCAAGTCTGTTGGCCAGTTCTTTGGCAACGGTGCTTTTCCCAGCCCCAGCAGGTCCATCTATGGTGATGATCAAAGGTTTCGCTCCAAGTGACTAATTTTTTAGCGGAGCAAGAATATACACCTTTTTTGAACATACTCAAGATAAAAAGCTTAATTATTCAATATAAAATCTATGAATAAGGAAACTGTTGCAGGTATCTGTTCATAAACAGATTGATGGAGGGGTAATTTAACAGCAGGTGGCACGAAAAACGTGCCTCCTGCAAATGGAAGGAACCGGTACGCTTATAAAGGAAGATCAAGACTGTTTAATAGCTTTATTAGCCTTTCTATATCTTCTTCGTTTGGATGTCCTTTTGCCTTTTCTGCATCCAATACCCACTTGGGCACAGGGTCTTGTTTCCTTGCCTCTGCAAGCACATCTTCTGGAACTTCGCCAAGACAGTCAAAAGTTCCTACTATTCTTGCCCTTTTGGCCAGTTCCTTGGCCAGATTCATGGCCTCTTTCACCTCTTCTGATTCTGGACTTGATGCGTGGGTTGCAAAAAGAAAAAGTTCCTTTTCGTCAATAAACTTTTTGAGATACTCTTGTGTTGCCTTGTCAGGCGCCCCATTTTCGATCCTGAAACCTACGGCTACAAAGGTATAATCATCCGGCGCTGGTGCCTTTTCTATGGAATATATCTCTTTTTCCTTAGGAAGATAATCGTAGATCGCCTCTGCAAGTTTTTTGGTATTACCAGTCTTTGATGAATAAACTACCAAGTTTCTCATGACGCGCCCCCTTTCGACATTTGGTTTTATCGAAACTTCTATTTTAAAAATAAGATAGGTATAGGGAAAAACGATTCAACCGCTAAGACAAACAAAATGGTGAATAATTACCGGTTGAAATGACAATGGGCATGACTTAATGTCCAATATGAAAGGCTGGTGCATAATTTGCTTAAATAGTTAAGTAGAAGTGGAGGATCAGGTGAATCTAAATGTGGTTATGGAAAATCCTCAATATCTGTTCTATGCGGTGGTGGGCCTTTGCATGGTAGTGTTGAGTATCTGTTTTGTTTTCTTGATATCTGCAATCAGATCGACTCTTAAAAGGGTCAACAGAAGTCTTGATGTGGTGGATGAGCGGGTTCGCCAGCTTGCTCCTGTTCTTGATGGGGTGTCAAAGGTAGAAGAGAATCTTAATGAGATGCTTTCAGATATACAGATTTATATTGAAAGGCTTCAAAAAGATGCATCGAGGGTTATGTCAGAAGCTGCTGAGGCATTGGAAAGGCTAAGACAGATCGAGACTTCTGTTGAACAGCGCCTTGATGATGATGTTCCGCCCATTCTAAAGGAGACAAAGGAATTGGTTAGTGGTGTAAACGAAATTACAAATGATGTGCAAACCAAGATAAGAGCGGCAGACGAGCTTTTTGAGGCAATAGATGAGGCCGGTAAGACGGTTAGAATGGTCACTGGCATTGTGCGAGGTGGCTTTACTGGTCTGGCAGTACAGCTTGCCAGCCTTGCCGTAGGGATGAAGGCTTCAATAGAGTATGTAACAGAAAATATGCAAAAAGGAGGTGAAGATAAATGAGTCGTGAAGGTTTTTCTGCAGGAAGCGTGACATTGGCATTTCTGTTGGGGAGTGCCGTTGGTGCTGGCCTTGCCTTGCTCGTTGCTCCAAAATCTGGTCCTGAGACAAGGGAGCTAATAAAGGAGCAGGCAAACGTTGCAAAGGGCGAGGCACTAAAGGTTGCAGATGATGTAAAGGAAAAGGCAACCGAGCTTCTTGAAAAAAGCAAGGAAGTGGTGGAGACCAAAAAGGAGATCCTCGAATCTGCCCTTGAGGCAGGAAAAGATGCCATGGAAAAGGAAAAGGAAAGATTGCTAACTAAGATTAAGTTCAATGAAAAGGCAAAGGAAGCATAAAGAGAAGAGGCCAAGGTAGCCACGGCAGGTTACCTTGACCTCGTTTTTAATCAATGAAGAGTGAGGCTATCTCATAACCTTACAGCCAAGCCTTCCATCATTTTCCCTGCAGATAGCAGCACCAATTTTTTCATATCTTGAAATTGTTATGATAAAGGGCACATAGTGTGGCATCCTTTCTCTTTTGACAGCAGGTCTAAATTCTGGTTTTGCCCATCCGCCTGCCTCGCTCTGTTTATAGCTTCTTGGCGACCAAATGGAATATTCCATAGGCACCCGTCCAGGGTTGAAGGCAGTAAACACGAGCTGCCTTGAAGACGGATAGGCCTCAACCTTTCCAAGGCCTGGAACGCTTAGGATAACTCTGCCAGCAAAGCTAAGCCCAAATGATAATAATAAAACAGACATAAGGATTGAAAGTGTCACGAAAAGTCTTTTCATCATGGAGCTCCTCCTTTCATTCTTTTACTGCCAAGGGCTCTATCGTTGACACCAAATAATCTTATGCCTTTAGCGAACTTAGTCAATTACACGGAATTCGTTTTTTGACTTGTATTTTCTCAATAAGGAGGAATGGCCCTTGTCCATCCAAGTTTTTCGCGAAGTATGGTGAAATAGTCCCGATGGGGGGATTTAACGAGTTTTAAGAAACCGGGTTTGCGGGATATTCTTATTACATGGCCTTTTAAAAGATGCATGCCCACCTGTCCATCAATGTCAAGGCATACCTCGTCTTTGATGTCTTGTACCTTTATTCTTATTAGGGATGAACCCGAAAGGATGAGAGGACGGGCACTTAGGGCAAAAGGGCATATTGGGGTAAGGACCATGACCTCAAGACCAGGATGGATAATCGGGCCACCTGCAGAAAGATTGTATCCTGTTGAGCCTGTTGCAGTAGAAACGATAAGCCCGTCTCCCCTGTAGGTGGTAAGAAAGCTGTCGTCTGCCCAAGTGTCAATCTGTATGATCTTTGAAAGTGCCCCCTTTGTGATAACCGCTTCATTCAGGGCGGTGTAACTACTGACAGGCCCACCCCTTTCGTCTTCCACCTCAACGCACAGTACCATCCTTTCATCCAGGGAAAAGGACTCATCAATAAGTCTTTTAAGGGCCTCTTCCATCTCGTCGGTATGCACTTCTGTTAGAAAGCCAAGCCCCCCGGCATTTATTCCAAGAAGAGGCACCTTTTTTTCAAATGCATCTGCAGCTACGTGTAAGAGTGTGCCATCACCACCTACCACGACAACTGCCTGGTCTTCAGGGCCAATTGGTCCTTGTCCTATTTGTACACCCCTGGCCCTAAGGAAGCTGCGCACCTGATCTGCAACATCTTTTGCACGAAGCGATCCCTCCTTAACTGTAAGATTGATGCGTCTTAGCATGATCTTATGGTCCAACGCTCACAAGTACATAGGCCTGGGAGCCAAGGTATTTCTTGGCAACATCCATTACTTGTTGAGGGGTAACCTGCCTAAGCAGGGCAGGGTATCTGTTAGAGAAATCATAACCAAGGCCGAGAAGCTCGTTTATTGCCATATCCATGGCCTTGGCGCCAGGCGTTTGAAGTGAAATCTGATATCTTCCAAGAAGCCAGTTTATGGCCCTTTGAACCTCAGTCACCTCGGGAGGTTCTTCTTGGATCTTGTAGAGCTCGCGCCAAAGTCCCTTTTGGGCCTTTTTCTTTTTCTCAGGAGAGCAGGCTATGTATGCTGCTACAAAGCCACAATCAACTCCAAAGTTCAGAAAGGAGGTTACGGAGTATGCAAGAGATTCCTTATCTCTAAGCTCCTTAAAGAGCCTGCCACCTTGACCAGCAAGAATGGCATTCAACACCTCTAAGGGATATCTGTCTTGGTCAGAGATGGATGTTCCCATGAAACCAAGAACAATGTGTTCTTGTTGCTTGTCTCTGTGTATATTGACTACTTTGGGGCTGTTTAAGGGGGCAGGTGAAGGAGGGGTTGGCAAAAAGCCTTCTGCCTGATTCTGCCAATCTTTTAACAGATCAGTCAACTCCTGTTTCAATTGATCAGCGTCAAAGTCTCCCACCACAGCAATTATTGCCCTGTCTGGCACAACAAAGTTATGGTAAGCATTTAGAATATCATCCCTTGAAAATCTCATGACATTTTCTGGAGTGCCAAGCATATTCATGGAGTATGGATGTGGAGAGAAAAGGAGCTTTTTGAACTCCCGAACGGCAACCGAAGGCATATAATCGTCTTGTTGCCTGATGGAGGCAAGGATCTGGGGTTTTAATTTTTCTATTTCATCTTCTGGGAAAGAGGGAGAAAGCAGGATTTCCGCAAGCAGTCCGAGCCCTCTTCTAAAAGTATCACTCGTAAATCGTGCCTTTAAACCAAAGGAGTTTTGTCCTGAAAAACCGTGGATATCAGCTCCCATGGAGTCTATCAGCTCTGACAGTGTCTTCGAGTTGTGAAGGGTTGTGCCTTTTGTCCATGCCTGTGCAAGCAGGTTGAATATGCCGTTGGTGGATTGGTTTTCATATCTCAAACCCCCTGGCAACACTATGCGGATGCCCACTGTCGGAAGATCGTGTGCCTCAAGACATAAAAGAGTCACATCATTTCCCACGGTAAATCTCTTTACTTTCCCTTTTCCTATTATCATTGTGGCACCAGAGGCCTCTTCCAGCTCCGGATTGGAGGCCTGTTTTATAACCTTAGCAAGGGCCTTGTCATCAAAGGATACAGAAGCCGACTCTGGAGATACCAAGGATACATTGATTCTTTGGGGGTCAAGATACTTCTTTGCAACATCCATTATGTCTTTGGCAGTAACAGCCTTAACACTTTCAATGTATTCAATTTCCTTGGATGCATCCCCTGCCAGGGTCTGGAATACGCCAAGTTTTCTTGCCTCTCCCTCCATGGTTTCCTGACTGTACAAAAAGTCTGTGACGATCTGAGTCTTGGCCTTTTTAAGGTCCTTTGGAGAAACCTCCTGCTCTTTCAGCCTTGAGATCTCCTTGAGCACATTTAGAAGTACCCTTTCCAGATTTTGTGGATCAATATCTGCTGTGATCTCAAAAAGTCCAGGCCCTTTTGGGGTAAAGGCAGAGGCCTGTATGGAGTGGACAATCTGAAGCCGATTTTTGAGTTTGGAAACCAAAATGGAGCTTTCACCATCTGCAAGAAGGCTTGAAAGAAGGTCAAGGGCCGGCGTATCCTTGCCTGTAAAACTTGGAAGCCCTGAAAATGAAATGGCAAGATAGCCCTCATTGCAGTCCATGGACGTCTCTATGATTCTGGGGCCTTGTTGAGTTGGCTCTTTAGGGAAGGCAGCCTCTTTGCATGGGCGCTCTTGTTCCTTTCCAAAAAAATGCTCAATCTGGGATAGGGCCTGCTCCCCATCCACATCACCTGTAACGATGACTGTCATGTTGCATGGCCTGTAATGCTCAGCCATGTAGGATAGTATATCTTGTCTCGTAAAGGATCTTACTGTCTCTTCAAAGCCTATGATTGGGCGTCTATATGGATAAACCTTGTATGAGATCCTCATTAGGTTTTCGAACATTCTGGTATGGGGATTGTCCATGCGCATCTTCATCTCTTCGAGGACGACCTTTTTCTCACGTTCCAACTCGTCTGGATCGAATTTGGAGTGAAAGACCGCATCTTCCAAGACGTCAAGGGCGGTTGAAAGATGGGAACTTGGAACAACACAGTGATAAACCGTATAGTCGTAAGAGGTATAGGCGTTTATGGTGCCACCAAGGGACTCTATTATGGCTGCAAGCTCGCCTGGGCCTCGTTTTTCCGTGCCCTTGAAGATCATGTGTTCGATAAGATGGGTAATCCCTGCCTGTTTGTCCGTTTCGTATGCACTGCCTGCTTTAACCCAAATTTGGACTGCCACCACAGGTGCCCTGTGGCTTTCCTTGACTACGGCAGTGAGTCCGTTTGGCAAGATCTTTTTGAAAAGCCCTGTCATACGGGATGTGGTGGCGCCAAAGGAAAGGGAATAATTAAAAATGGAAAATAAGGTGAGTATGGTTATGAAGAAAAAAAATCTGTTCATGATTCTGCTCCTATTTGGCAGCAAGGTTCCTTTGAGTTGTTTGTAAAAGTAATTTTGACGTTGAATGTCAGGGAACCAGTCACTGAATGGCCATTCAACTAATTCTTGACACAGTGCGTGAATTTTGGTACACACCAATTCAATTTGGAAAGTTATTAATAACTTTAATATTCTCTTCATGCAATGCTTATCCTGATAGCCCGTGCTAGCACTAATCATCTTTTTGAGGAGGGGAGCGCCTTATGAGCGATGGTTTGTTTAAGGAAAAGGTGAAGAATTTTTTCAAGATTCTGTGCCAGACCGAGTGGAACGCCACTGCAGCTGGCTTGATAGTGGCCCTTTTGAGTATCCTAATAATGGCTTGGTGGAGGCCGTGGGGAGCTGTTGGTGCCATCAGGAACTGGGGTGAGTGGATTCTTTATGGTGTTGGAATCTTTGATGCCAAACCCACAAGTGTCGTAATCAGTTCCGGTTCTGTTATTGGAATAGGTTTTTTGGCAGGGGCATTTATATCTGCATGTCTCGGCAACGATTTTTCATTCAAGTTTCCTCCTCCTTGGGAGTTTATAAAGGCGATTATCGCAGGCATCCTCATGGGAGTAGGCTCTGCCTTTGCCGGAGGTTGTAATGTTGGCGGCATGTACAACGCCATTGGTAATCTTGCTGCAAACGGTTTTACCATGTGGCTTGGGCTTGTCATAGGTGTGGTCCTTGGCCTCAAATATATTTACTGGGAAATGGAGCACATCACATGGGGAACTTCTGGCGGTAAAAATTTTGATTTCCCCTATGGGCTCAAGATCCTGATTGGATTGGGAGCCCTGGCGGCAGTCATTTGGGGCGCCTGTCATTACTCTGGCCAAAGTGACGAGTATGTCTCATCTTTAAGTGGCATCCTCCTCATTTCGGCTGGGCTTGGCTATACCATGCAAAGGGGTCGCTGGTGCATGGTTCAAGCATTCAGGGAACCCCACATGACTGGGGACTGTACCCTTGCAAAATCTGTTGCCCTTAGCATACTGGTTGTTGCCATTGGTGCTGCAGTTTTAAAGTATGCTGTTCCTCAAAGGGGTTCTGCAGTGGCAGTTCAGTCCACACTTAGCGAGGTGGTGGATGAGATAGATCCAGATGAAGTAAAGGATGAAGAGCTGGCTGACACCCTTGAGGACGTGGTGGACGCTGCAGACCAGGCGGTCATAGCTGCAAGGCGCACCCTTGATCCTGTCAATTATGTACGTGGTACCTTCGGATGGGGTTCCATCTTGGGTGGATTCCTTTTTGGTCTTGGGGCCATGTTTGCAGGAGGATGTGGCTCCGGTACCCTTTGGCGAGTTGGTGAAGGCCAGATGAAGCTTTGGCTGGTGGTTCCATTCTTTGGCATCTCAAATGCCATAATGACCAAATGGTTTAGGGCAATACATATGGAAGGTGTAGGGCCAACACATGAGGGAAGCAAGCTTGGGATGCACCTTTACCTTCCAGATGCCTTGGGATACGGCGGTACATTAGCCGTGGTGGCCATTGCCATGGCCCTTTGGTACATAATCGTTGATTGGAATGAAGATTCCAACAAGCTGATAGTAGAAATGTAGTTTATGTAAAACTACTGAAATAAAAAAATCATACAAATAGCAAAAGGAGGAAACATGAGCGACATCAAAATTGCCCCAGAAGGCTTAGAGGTAGCACGTACACTGGATGCAAAGGGACTCAGTTGTCCAATGCCACTTCTTAGGACAAAGAAGGAAATAGAGAAGATCAATTCTGGCGAGATCCTCGAGGTTCTTGGTACCGATCCCGGCTCCAGAAATGACATCCCAGGCTGGTGTGCAAGGGCTGGCCATGAGTACCTTGGCGAGAGAGAGGACGACGGATTCATTCGTTTTTACGTTAAGAAAAAGTAACAAAAAGTTTCTTCCAATCTGAAGAAAGGGAGGTTTTATACCGATGGCAACCGATCCTAACAAACTTGGAATATTTGTGACGTCTCCCCAGCACATGAGACATGTGATAGGTGTGGCAGCTGCTGCAACACGTGCCGGCAAGAAGGTGATGGTATTTTTCACCTTTAAGTCGGTGCATCTGACAAAGCATCCTGATTTTGTAAAGCTGGCCAATATGTGTGAAGTGGAAGATTTGGCCATATGTGCAGATAGCTACACATGTGAAGGATATGATGTGGAAAAGGATGTGCCAAAGGGGTTGACTCCTCGTCAGATGAGGACCCAGGCCTATCATGGTGCAATTATTGACGAGTGCGGAAAATATCTGGTTCTTTAATGGAGGAGGCATAATATCATGGAATCAAAAAAATGTTATTTCTTGATGCAAAACAGGATGTATTCGGGCGATGCCGTGCGTTCTGCCCTCGGCTTGGCAGTGGAAAACCATTATGCCTATCCTGTTTTTATGTATAGTGAGTATCCCCGTTTTTCTGATTACGTCAAAGAGAATATCGACTGGATCAGAGACATGGAGGGTGATGTCTTCACAATGGATGGTGAGGACGTCGAAGGGGTGGAGCTTACCAAGATCAGCTTAGAAGAGCTTGGCGAAAGGCTGAGAGAGGCAGACCTGATCATACCCTACGGTCTCCCTAAACAGAGCAAGACACCGCCACCAGCATGTTCAGAAGATTAAAAGGGGGAGGGAAAAGATGAGCGACGAAAAAAAGATGAAGATATTACACGTTTACAGGTCTGAACCCAACGATGACACCAAAAAGCTCGTTGAGATATTAAGTCGTGATCGTGATGCAATGGAATTTAAACTCTATGTTGGAGATCCCAATTACGATGTGCTTGTGCAGATGATTTTTGAGGCGGATCAGACAGTCAGTTGGTGGTAGAAGGGCACAAGATCTAAAAAATTGCTTATATTGGCCCCAGTCGATTTGCAAATTGGCTGGGGCCTTTTATATTGGCGAGCAATCAAGTTGAGCAAGAAGGTAATCCGAAGTGAACAAGACGAGTGGTTTTAGAATATTGGCCCTTTTTTTTCTTTTGTGGTGCATAAGTCCTAACACTCTTAGTGCAAAAATCTTCATAGATATCAATTCGCCCTATTTTCAGAAGATTCCTATATTGATCGAAAATCCCACTGTGTCAGTCATGACCTATGAAAATAGACATGAGGCACAAAGAGTTGTGAAAACCCTTACAAAAGATCTTCTTTTTCAAGGCTTCTTTTCTGTATTTGAGTCTGCCAGCCTGGGTCATGGCGAAAAGGTTGACTACAAGGTTACCACGTCGTTTGCACGAAAAGGTCCGGACATAACTGTGGTTATGAAACTTTATGACCTCTCCAGTAGGTCCATGATGGTTGGCAGAAGATATATAGCGACTTCTTCTGCACTTTCTAAGGTGGCTCACAGGTTTGCAAACGAGATCGTGCTGGCCATAACTGGCAGTCCGGGTGTAATGCTTTCACGTATCGTTTTTGTTTCAGATGGTGCTTCTGGTAAGGAAATATATTCGGCAGATTTTGATGGTGGTTCCATCAGGCAAGAAACAAGGCTTCATACCATAGTCATGTCGCCAAGGTTTTCCCCTGACGGCAGATACATAGCCTTTACTGCATTCAAGACAGGAAGGCCCTGTCTTTATTTGAAAGATCGTTCATCTGGCAGGATAAGGAAAATAGCCTGCTTTCAGGGTGTGAATATGTCTCCGTCTTGGCATCCGTCTGGCAGGCGTCTTGCTGTCACCCTGAGCAAGTCTGGAAACCCGGATATTTATATGTTGGATCTAAACGGAAGGGTCCTTAGAAGGCTTACGAGAGGGCCTGGGATAAATGTTTCCCCCTCTTTTTCCCCAGATGGTAGCAAGATCGTTTTTGTATCAGATAGGGCAGGAGGGCCTCAGTTATATATCCTTGATGTGTCTTCTGGAAGGGTCAGACGTCTGACCTACAGTGGAAGTTACAACACTGATCCACAATGGTCGCCTGAGGGCAATAGGATAGTATATGTTAGCAGGGTTGGTGGCAGGTTTGAGATATTCACCATATCTCCAGACGGTGGTGATCCTGTTCAATTGACCTTTGAGGGTAACAACGAAAATCCTACGTGGTCTCCTGATGGAAGGCTCATACTTTTTAGTTCAAACAGGCTTGACGGCAACAAACATCTGTTTGTAATGCAGGCCAATGGTCAGAATCAGCGATTGCTATTAAGATATGGCAAAAGGGACTATTTTCCTTTCTGGGGTCCAAACAATTTCAAATAGGATGGTGAGATTTTAAAGAGGGGATGATTCATGAAGCTAAAAGGTAATGAAAATGGAATAAAAACGGTCTTTCTTGTGATACTTACGATGTTTCTGGTAAGTTGCGCTCCACAGGCCCAGATCGACATGTTGGATCGAAACGTATCTGGTCTCAAGGTGGAAACAAACAGGATGGATCAGGAGCTCCAGTCTCTTAAACGTCAACTGTCACAGGTAACTGGAGAGGCTGGCCAAAGCGGCAGAAAGTCCATTGCAAGGCTTAACGCCAGGATGGATAGCCTTGAAAGCGAACTAATGAGAATTAATGGCTTGGTGGATCAGCTCAAGTACAATCAGGAAAGGGAAGAGTCTGAGCTTGCCCAGCTTAAGGAGGCTATACAAAATAGCCTTCAGAAAACCGCTTCCAGGCCGACAGCAGTTGCCCCAGCCTCCTCTGTAAAAAGTCAGCCTGCAACCACAACCATAAGTCCCAAACCTAACCAGGTAAGCCCCAAGGAGAAGGAAACCGATCTTTACCAAGAAGGCTTAAGCCTTTTCAAGCTCAAGAAATATCAGGATGCAAAGAAGGCTTTCAGGAATTTTATCAAGGAACATCCTACATCTCCTAGGGTGGCAAATGCCCACTTCTGGATTGGAGAATGTGAGTATAGACTCTCAAGATATGAAGAGGCAATACTTGAATACAACAAGGTCATAAACAAGTATCCAAAAAGCAACAAGGTTCCTGATGCCCTGCTGAAGCAAGGGTTCGCCTTTGCAAAATTAGGTGATAAGGAAAGTGCACGTATTCTCTTAAAAAGGATTATTAAAAACTATCCCAACACGCCGCAGGCCAAGGCGGCCAAAAGACAGCTTAAGTTATTAAGATAGGCAAGTGGGTGTGTTGATGGCTTTTCTTAGGCCAATTTTTATGAGGTCGGAAGCCAGGGGCCTTCTGACAATCATTTTCTTCTTTTGGGCGTTCTTTTTACTTGCATCATCATGTCAAGGCTCCGCTTCGGTTAAGATAGGGGCGCTTCTTGATCTTTCCGGGCCTCTCAGTGTCCAAGGAACAGCAGCTTACAAGGCGATAAGATATGCGGTTGAGGATATCAACCTCCAAGGCGGTATAATGGGCAGGCCCATAGAAATCATTGTTTTTGATACCATGTCAGATCCCACCAAGCTTCTGGAGGGTGCAAGCAGGCTTGAAGCTGAAGGCGTAATGGCCTTTTTAGGCCCTACAGCGCCTAAAAATTGTCTTATCTTAAGACGCTATGCAGAAAATCATCACATTCCCCTGGTCTTGATAGCCGGTTCTAGCCCGATTCTTACCTTTTCAGGGATTAAGACCAAGTGGACCTTTTCGGTCACACTGAATTTTGCCTCTGAGCTAAAGGCACTCTTTTCCCTATTTCAAAAACGGGGTTATGAAAGCATTGGTGTCTTGGTGCAGACAGGCGATTTTTATAGGGAGCTGTTTCTCTGGATAAGGGGATATGCCCCTGAATATGGTCTTTCTATATCGTGTGCAGAAGGGTTCAATCTGAATAGGGAGGATATTTCAAGAAAGCTTTCGTGGCTAAATAGATGCGATCCAGATGTTGGGCTCATATGGGCAAACTCTAAGGCAAAAGAGCCTGTTTTTGAGACACTTGACAGAGTTGATTTGCCTCTTGGTCTTGCCCACACGCTGTTTCCACAAGATATGGCCTACGATGCAAACGCAACTGCCAAACTCGTCTTTGTTGCTATCCCACGGGTCCTTGCGCCTGCTGGGCTTAAGAAAAATCTATCGTTTGTTGCAAGAAACTTTCTTGCCAGATTTGACAAGGATTTTCCCTCCATGACTTTTGGGTCTAAGTTGTGTGCTGTACAGGCGTGGGACGGTATATGTGTGATTGCCCATGCCATGAGATCATTTAAAGTTAATGGCAGGAGATCTCTTAGAAACGCCCTTGAGTCTGGTGTTAGGGCCTATTATGGCGTTACAGGCACATTTCATTTTGACAAAAGAGATCACTCGGGCCTTGATCCTTCATCTCTCCTTTTGCTTCGTTTCTTTGGAAACCATTGGAGCTGGGTTAGATAACAATTGACCCTTCAAATGGTTCTTGCGATGGTCAAGGCACATACGCCCTTTGCACCATTTTTCTTAAGAAGTTTTGCTATCTCCCTAAGAGTGCTTCCAGTAGTAACAACATCATCTACTAAGATAAAGTAAGAAGATGGAAGGGGTGATTTTTTTATATCAAATGCCCCTTTTATGTTTTTGGCCCTCTCTTTGCCTGTAAGAGAGCTTTGTGGTCTGGTATCCACCGTTTTTTGAACTGTCAGGGTGCAGATTTTCATGGTTGGGAAAAGTCCCTTTGCTATCAACAAAGACTGATTGAAACCGCGAGATTTGAGCCTTCTTTTGTGAAGTGGCACTGGTATGACGCAGGTCTCTGAAAGGTCACAGGCCTTTGGAGGAAGCTCCTTTAACAAGGATGGCAAAATAGGAGTGGCCAGCTCCAATATTGCCCTAAGACATGTCAGGTCTTTTCCATACTTAAGGCCCTTTATAAGTTGTGCAACCGTTCCTTCATAGGTAAAAAAAGACCTTGTCAAATCCAACTTTGGCGTCTTTGTCCCAGTACATTTTCCGCACACATGATTTATTCCCTCTTTTCCATGAAATGGTTGCCCGCAAATGGTACAAAAGGGTGGGGTGATTCTTTGAACTTCTTTTAGACATCTGCTGCAAAGGGAAGATGAAGCAGGAAGGCCAAGGGGTTTTTGGCATGAAGGACAAAGGGGTGGAAAGATAAAGTCGAGGAGTCGGCTACAAAGACTTACTTTGCCTTCTAATCGACCCCTCGGGTGATGGATTCGTTTTTTAATCCATGGATTCAACGATACTTTTGGCAAATTCAGAGCATTTAACCTCGGTTGCATCAGGTATCTGTCTGGCAAGATCGTATGTGACCCGTTTTTTTGAAATAGCCTTTTCAAGACCACTATAGATAAGATCGCGTGCCTCTGTCCATCCAAGATATTCAAGCATCATGGCACCTGAAAGGATGAGCGAGCCAGGATTTACCTTGTCAAGACCAGCATATTTGGGTGCTGTGCCATGTGTTGCCTCAAACAGGGCAACCCCATCTCCAATGTTTGCCCCTGGTGCCATTCCAAGGCCTCCCACTTGCGCAGCCAAGGCATCGGACATGTAATCTCCATTCAAGTTTGGCATGGCAAGCACACTGTATTCTGCAGGTCTTAGAAGGATCTGCTGAAACATGGCATCGGCTATTCTGTCTTTTATCACTACCTTTCCTTCTGGTACCTTGCCGTTGTGCTCGTCCCAAAGCTTGGCCTCAGAAATGGTCATGTGGCCAAATTCCGTTTCTGCAAGCTCATAACCCCAATTTCGAAAGGCACCCTCTGTATATTTCATGATATTGCCCTTGTGTACGAGGGTCACGGACTCCTGTTTGTTTTCTATGGCATACCTAATGGCCTTTCTAACCAGGCGGAAGGTTCCGGTCTTGCTGATGGGTTTGATTCCTATTCCTGAATCAGGCCTTATTTTTGCGCCAAGCTCCTTTCCCAAAAACTCGATAACTTTTTTGGCCTCCGGGCTTTCAGCAGGCCACTCGATTCCGGCATAGACATCCTCTGTGTTTTCCCTGAAGATGACCATGTTCACAAGCTCTGGCCTCTTTACAGGACTTGGCACACCCTTAAAATATCTGACCGGTCTAACACATGCGTAAAGATCAAGCACCTGTCTTAGAGTGACATTCAGGCTCCTTATGCCTTCTCCAACAGGAGTGGTTAAAGGCCCTTTAATGGCAACAACATACTTTGCAATGGCCTCAAGGGTTTCCTTGGGAAGATATTGCCCTGTTTTTTCCTTTGCCTTTTCTCCAGCATAGATCTCCTTCCAAAGGATGGAGCGCTTGCCTTCGTATGCCTTAGCAATCGAGGCATCAAGGACCATTTTGGTGGCACGCCAGATGTCAGGACCAATGCCGTCACCTTCGATAAATGGTATTACAGGATTGTCTGGAACTGTTAATGTGCCATCAGGGTTTATGGTAATTTTATCCCCTGCCATAAGATTTCCTCCTCTGTTAGTTGTGTGAGCAGTTGGTATAGCCCTGTTGCTGTTTTGATAGTATTATCTTGCTGACTGTCAAGACGGACAATGTAACGTATTTGTACCGATCTTTGTAGCTGTTTTTCCGGAATTACATACTTTATACTGTCTGCTTGTTGAAAATCCTTAAATCAAGGGGGAATGTCATGCCAACTTTGGTGGTAAATCAAGGTGCCTTAGGGGATCTGTTTCTTTCTCTTCCAGCCCTTCGACTTATAGGCAGATACAAGGGTAACTTCACACTGGCTGGCGAGCCTGAAAGATGTCTTTTCCTAAAGGCGAGCGGAGAGGTCTCCTCTGTGTTTCCAACGAATTCAGCGGCATTTTCCCAGCTATATGCTGGCACCATTCCTCCCCATTTGGACTATTTTGACGATATCTGGTGGTTTACCAGAAGAAGAGGCCTGGTACCAACTATTTTAATGATGCCAGATTCTGAAAAACAGGCGAAGGTCATTTTTACAGTAGATGAAGGCCCTGATGAGACCAATTGCTCACTCTTTCAATTTGAGCAGGTAAAAAAGATGTTGGAAGCTCCTGAAGGCTCTATTCATCAGTTTTGTAAACCCCTTGTCTATGCAAGAAGTGGTGATGATCGAACGGGCTTTGATCTTGCAATCCATCCTGGAAGCGGAAGCCCCAAAAAAAATCTTCCAGTTTCGTTTTTCCTAAAGGTGGCACAGGCCCTGTTGGAATGCATGGATGATCTTTCCATCTGTTTCATTCTTGGACCGGCAGAGGCGGACTTGGTAAACGAGGTGGAAGGCTTTGCCTTGATGTATGAAGGTTCTGTTAAGATTGCAAGCAATTTCGATCTGGTATCACTTTCAGAACTTCTTGGAATGGCTAAGGTATATTGGGGCAACGATTCAGGCATATCACATCTTGCCGCCTGGTGTGGGGCCAGAACCTTCATCAACTTTGGCCCTACTAAAGAAAGTCTTTGGAGGCCAGTCTGCGGCAGTGTTCATACATTCAAAAGCCTGGTCTCTTGCAGTCCATGCGAAGATGCATACAGAAGGTGTACTAACACCATCTGCCTTCATAACTTCGATGAAAAATCCATAAAGAAGAGGCTGATACAGGAATTTTCGCCATAAAACATCTTAGAGCTATATCTTTCCAAGCCTTTCAAGTTCCTGCTTGCATTCTAGGCAGTAAACCGCCCAAGGCCGAACGTTTAGTCTTTCAAGACAGATCCAGTCCTCACATTCAAGGCATCTTCCATATTCGTTATGCTCTATCCTCCAAAGGGCCTGGTTTATGGCTTCAAGTTCCTTTTTCCGTGCCTCCATCACCCCCAGGATCACCTCTTCCTGTAAATCAAGCTGGGCAACATCCTCTTCGTCTTTAACATCGTTTATTGCAGAATGATACTCTTCGCTTACCCTGGATTTTAGATCCTGCCTTATTTCCTCCCAGATCTCGTCCCGTCTTTCCAACAACATCTTTTTGAATTTTTCGATCTCCTTTTTGGTAAGTGGCCTTCTCGTTTTTGCCATGACCGCCTCCTGTCTTGTTGTATGAATTGAAGGTAAGTGTTTTTCGTTCATGGTCAAGGGTAATTTGTTGTTCAAATTATTCATTTTTTTGATAAAATAGATATTATGAAAAGATATTTAACTTTCGTCTCACTCATCGTCTTTATCCTTTTGGTTTCAATCCACTACTGTTTAGGAGATGTGACTATGTCTTTCAAGCTTGTTTCAAAGGCCTTTGAAAACGGTTCCGAGATCCCTACTAAATATACTTGTCAGGGTGAGGATATATCTCCCCCATTGGAATGGACTGGTGTGCCAGCAGGAACAAAGAGTCTCGCCCTTATTGTAGATGATCCTGATGCGCCAGATCCGGCAAATCCAAAGATGACGTGGGTTCACTGGGTCCTTTTCAATATCCCGCCTGATGTGGATCACCTGCCAGAGGGTGCATCAGATGGACATCTGCCAAAGGGTGCTAAATCGGGAATCAATGACTGGCAAAGGACAGGCTACGGTGGGCCATGTCCACCAATTGGTCGTCATAGGTATTTTTTCAAGCTCTACGCTTTGGACACGGTGTTTGATCAACTGGATCGGCCTTCAAAGCCTCAGTTACTTGAGGCAATGAAAGGACACATCTTGGCAGAGGCAGTGCTGGTCGGGACCTATCAGAAGAGATAATGAGGCTGTCTCTTTACCTCAGCCGATCTTGTTTGTCCAACAAGTAATGCCTAACTTTCAATTAGCAAGACAGCCCATCGCTGTTTCTCACAATACCAAGGAGGTAACCTATGGATAAGGGCAAGTTTGGGAGGTTGGACAGGCTGGTAAAGGAAAAACGTCATGATCCCTATCAGGCAAGGGAAAAATTTCCTGAGCCAACTGTATGCCCTGAATGTGGCGCTGTTTATACGGATGGACGGTGGGTTTGGTTGGAGGAAAAGCCTGAAAAGGCAAATAGTGCACTTTGCCCTGCTTGTAGGAGAATAAAAGAAAGGATGCCTGCAGGTGTAATAGAGCTTTCTGGTAGGTTTTTGAAGAGTCATGGAGATGAGATACTGAATCTTATTCGAAATGAGGAAAAGGCGGAAAAGAGTCAGCATCCCCTTGAAAGGATAATGGAAATCAAAGAGTCAGAAACCGGTCTCAATGTGTTAACTACGGGCATTCATCTTGCCAAACGGATCGGAGAGGCGATCAGACGATCCTATCAAGGGGAATATAAATTGGAATATGGTGATGGTGAAAAGACCGTCACTGTTTTCTGGCACAGAGATTAAAGACGGGGCCTGCAGATATCTGAGATGGCACCTGCAAGGCCGTCCACTACCTGGGCGGCTCGGTCATAATCGAGTGTCGATGGTACGTCTGTTGGTCTGTGATAGTTGGGGTTTCTGTAAAATGCTGTATCAGTCACCATGACTGCCTGATAGCCAAGTTTTTGAAATGCCCAGTGATCGGAAAAATCTATGCCTATCATGAAGGCAGGGGCATTTAATGTCTCAACCTTGATTGGAGTGTGGCTTGAAAAGGATTTGGCCAGGGTCATGGTGAAGGGTTTGGCTTTTACGTTTCCCACTATTGCAATGAAGTTACCCCTTTTAGGATAGATTCTGGACATAAGGGGAAATGGGTATTTCTGGCTTCCTTCCCTGTCTGAAAAATAGCCAAGCATTTCAAGGCATATCATGCCAACAAGTTTTTGACCTATTTGTTTAAGATGTTTGGCATAGTGGTAGCTACCCATTTTCTTGGTACGGAAAACTGGAGGCTCTTCCATACAAAATGCAGCAAAAATTACGTTGTCTGGGCAGAAAGGACGTAAAATGGTAGCGGTCTCAAGGAGCCCGGCTATGCCACTTGCATTGTCATCTGCACCAGGTGTGGAAGATACAGTGTCATAATGGGCGCCTACAACCAAGATCTGTCGTTCATTTCGTTCAAGGGGTGAAGTGTCGTCTATGGAGGCCAGGACATTATGATATTCTTTTCCTTTGTAGTACACAGGTTGAAAGGAAACACTCATATGCAGTCCTTGGAAATAATCTGCAATAAAGTCCCTGGCCAAAACCAGTCTTTCAGGCCTACTTATTGGTCTTGGGCCAATATCATCTGCCAATATCTTCACTATGTTTCTGATGTTATTCGGGTTTGCCCTTTTCATTTTATTTTATAAGGTATATATCTTGCTTATATTTTATGTTGGATGATTGTCAATAAATCAAGGATGGAATAGGAAATGTCAGCCAAAAAGATACTTCTTGTTGATGATGATGAAAATATCCTTACTGTTTTAAAGATGCGCCTTGAACTCATGGGTCTTCAGGTGACCTCCTGTGATAATCCCATTGATGCCATTGAGATCTTTAAACAAGGGGATTTTGATTTGGTCCTTACCGATCAGAGGATGGATGGGCTAAAAGGGGTGGAACTTCTTGCCAAGATAAAAAAGATTGCCCCCTACATCCCGGTCATCATCATGACAGCCTACGGTAAGATTGATGATGCCGTAGTTTCCATGAAGGAAGGGGCCTTTTCCTATCTTGAAAAGCCTGTTGATGCCAAAGAGTTAAAAGACATCATCCAGCGTGCTGTTGAGATCAGTAAGATAGAAGAGCGGGTCGGGGTTGAAAGGGAGTTGTGGGGCAAGGTAATCTCCCGGATAGGTGCCGGCCTTGTGATCATGGATACTAATGGAAACATAAAGTGGGCCAACAAGTCTGCCTATGACCTTATGAATCTTATGGAACAGCTTGGGACACCAAGGCTTCCCTTTGATGAGGAACTTATTAAAAATCTTGTTGGAAAAGGGGCAAAGGGCAATACGGAGTACCACGACAAGGAAAGAGGGAAATGGTTTCTTATTGCCACTGCCAAGAGGCCAGAAGGAGATGACGTGGCAGCTCTCATTCTTGATATCACAGAGCTTAAACATGCCCAGGAGCTGCTTCTTGATCAGCAAAGGCTTGAGGGAATAGTTGAAATGGCAGGGGCGGTAGCCCATGAATTCAGTCAGCCCCTTCAGGCCATCCTCTTAAACTGTGAGCTTCTTCGCTCCTCTGCAAGTCTAATGGATAAGAAGCCCCTTTCAAGGCTTGAAAAACAGGTGGAATATCTTGGAGAGCTGGTACACAAGCTTACTGACATTACCCGTTATGCCAAAAAAGATTATCCTGGCACACAGGGCATAATAGATATCCAGAAGGCTGCAAAGGGGTGATTCGAAAGAAGCAATTGCCCTCATTTTATATCATGCCCATGGAAATCGCCTCTGCAATCTCTGCAATGTCTCTTATGTGTTCAATAAGAATCTCTATCTTTTCTTCACCAAGACCCAGGTAATTTGTCAAGGCAGTCAGCTTACAGTTTGGAGCAACACCTAAGCCAAGGCCAAGTTCATGGCTCAAATGATCTGCCAGTTGTATGATGGCACCGTCCATGTTGAAGTGTGGATGGCCAGGATGCAGATGATGAGTGGCAATGACCCGTGAATAGATTGGAGGAAGCTCCCAATTCTTTACGAGCCACGCTCCTATTACATTGTGTGGAAAACCGGACTTTCTTTCTGCCACGATAAGAGGGCACTCATGCTCTTGCGCATGGTTTAAAATTTTTCCCCACTCGTTTTGAAAACAAGTATCCATAACGGCTCGACCAAGGTCGTGCAGTAGGCCACATGTAAAATATACGTCTGTTTCTTCAAGTTCGAGTTCGCTTGCCAAGATCCTGCTTATCATTGCTGCGGCTATGGAGTGCTCCCAGAATCTTTGCCTGTCAAAGCCTGTCTTTGATCTTTTACCCCTGAAGACGCTGGATACGCTTAGACTTAGGGCTATGCTTCTAACCTCTGAAAATCCGAGAAAAACGATGGCCCTATGCACGGTTGTGATTTTGCTTGCCGGATAGTATGCAGCACAGTTTGCCACCTTTAGTAGCTGAGATGATAAAGAGGGATCGTGCATTATAACCTGCTCAAGCCTTCTGATGTCGCTGGGGTTTTCTGCCACAATGGTCAAGACCTCTTGGGCAGCTGCCGGAAGGGGAGGTATTCTCCTGATCTTTGAGATGATTTCTTTCTTCCTTCTCTGGGTATCAAGATCAATAACTGGGATATTTTTTTTCATATTTTAAGTGAAAAATATTTCTGTCAGTAGGAAAAATAATTCTTCTTAGTCTGCTTTATCGGTCATTTCATGGGACTTATTTACCAATTTTCCTCCTTATCCTGGTTTTTAATTGGCAATAATCTTGCATTAGACGTGTATAAGATTATTGAAAGGCAGGGACATCTCATGAATATGACAGCAACCAAAAAAGAGGTTCCAATAACGGCAGTTACCAAGAACAAAAGGATAAAATTGCAGGTACAGAAGGAGTATTACGAAAGCAAGATAAACTGCCTCATGGACATGAACCTTCCCATCAAATTGATACTCCTGGCCTGTTGGGATGCACCGGTCGAAAGGGAGAACCTGTCATCAAAGAGGGGACAGCAGCGCTTTATTAAAAGGTGTTTGAGGTATTACAAGAAAAAATTGAAAGAGATCCAAAAGGAAGAAAAGAAATTGCAGTAGCTTTTTTGTCTTTCAAAAGGATAAAAAAATTTAACGGTAAATAAAATTCTTCATAAACTTATTTTAGATTTTTATAAAGCCGTTTGCCCATTACACCCTGCCTTTACTGTGGCCGGTACCTATTGCACCTGCGATTAAGTGTGCGGTACGTAGCGGTTCGGGAATGTTGCCGTTTATACAAAAAAAATTGATCACCTCTCTGGCCTCTTCCCGACCAAGGCCAACCCTTTGCACAAAGCAACTTTCGCAGGGCTCCATTGGGCCAAGTTCTTCAATGATCTTCCATTTTTCCTTGCCATTGGGAATTTTTTCAAAAAGGGCCTTTCTCATAGATTGGTAATCAGGTTTTTTCCTTGATACCACCAGGACCGGCCTTGAAAGCCCTTTGTGTACCTTTTTGGCATCCACCACATTGAATCCTGCAAGGCAGATCCCTTGTAGCATGATCAGATTGCAGTGTTCGTGGAACCTTGATTTACTGACAATTTCCACCAATTGAGTGGCAGCATCGTATCCATCCTTTTCCACAGAACCTATGAGGACGCCGTCGAGTCGAAGGCCGGCGTAAACCGTTGCAACCACCTGTACAGGTCCATGATATTCTTTTGAAAAGGGGCTGTCATCAAAGGCAATGCAGTTTACGAGTCTTCTTTTGCCACCCATACCATCTATTCAATGACCCACACAGCACAGTTTTTTGCGTAGTGCACTATCTTGTTGGAGATGCTGCCAAACAAGAATTCCTCTGCCTTTGACATGCCCCTTCTTCCAATAACTACGGTTCCATAACCGCCTTTTTCCTGAAAGTCCATGATGGCCTGTGCAATACTAAAATCACTGATCTCAATTAGTTCATGGGTAACGTCCTTTGCATCAAGACCCTTTTCCACAAGAAGCCCTTTCAATCTTTCAAGCATCTTTGTTGCGCTTTTCTTTTCCTTTTCAATTTTTTCCATCCAGGTACTTTCATCCGGGAACAGGTCTCTTTCGACCCTCCTTAGCACATAAAGCAGGGTGATACGAAATCCGCGTCCATCGCTGACTATTTCGCCTACATAGCTTACGGCCCTTTTGGCGTTTTCTGATGCATCTACTGCAATGAGTATTTTTTTGAATTCATGCTTCATGACGCCTCCTTATTTTTTATAATTTCAAGACAAGGTTCCAGGTCAGCCAAAAATTCTGAAACCGTTTCGTAAAAGACCTCTGCTCCCTGGGAAAAATGCATAAAGATGACGTTCATCTGTTCCGGGATGTATGGGAACAGCTTCCTTAGATTGACAATACGATTCTTATAAAGAAGTGAAAAATCCTGTTTCTCAAACTCAAGGTCTTTGTCTCCAAGGATTTGCGACAGGTTGGCCATGGTGTAGATCTGTTTGCCTGCAAGGTAGATAAGAAGGCTTCCAAGTCCAAAGATATCGAGTCCAAAGGGATTTTCCTCAAATTCATACGCATAATCAAAGTCTATCCACACATAGTTACCGCTTTTGTACTCGCGCCACAGATGATCTCTTCTTATGTCTCCATGAATCTCCCTGTTTTCATGCAAGAATTCAATGGCCCGACAGGAATCTATGAACTTTTCAAGGATGCCTGGAAATTCCTTAAAAAAATATTCCCTGTGGGGCATTTCCATTTCAAAGACATGGTGATCAAGCCTCTTTCCACTTACTACATCGATTATTCGAACCAGATTGCCCTTTTCATCCTTTTTTGATACACCCTGCATAAAACGACTGTCACCTCTCACCAAATCCAGGATCCTGCCCTCCTTTCGAGGGCTTCTGTAGCAGGGGATATCCAGGTCTCCGAGTTTAAGGGTAAATTTTTCATAAAAGACAAGCTTTAATATCTTTCTTTCACCACTTTCCAGATGGATGCATCTTTTTACCCAATACTTGGGATCTTCTATGCCAAAGCTCCTTTCGGCTTCATCCCGCAGTACCAGATAGTGCTGGTCCTCAAGGGCAATGACATCTCCATAGGATATCTTCATAAATTCAGTGGTATCCCTGTATATGCGGCCATATTGCCCTATTGATAGGTTTGGCCTGAGTCTTTTTACAAGTTCCTGCACTTCATTTGACATGATTGGCAGCCTCAGTTTCTTTCGTGGTGTGATTACTGTAATTATTGAAAAGTTAAGTATTAAAATTTGAAGTGAAAGGTATGACCTTGGAGCATATACAGTTTGTCATGTCATTTTTGAATTATTCTTTGTGGTGCATGGAAACAGTTTATACGGTGGGGACGTACATAGGCAGCAAGGGTAACTCCTGCCCGTCTTGCTATTGCAAGGCCCAGGGAGGAGGGGGCCGTTCGTGACATTACAATGGGGATACCTATCCTTGCGCATTTTAGCACCATGTCTGATGTAAGCCTTCCTGTGGTATATATGGCCCCCTTTGACGGTATCTTGCCAAGAAGAATGGCCCCGATGATCTTGTCCACTGCATTATGCCGGCCAACGTCTTCGTAGAATGCAACCAGTTGCCCTTTGGCCCAAAAGCCGCATCCGTGTATGCAATGGGTCTTCAGTCCCAGGTCTGACAGATGAAGCACCTTAAGCACGAATTGCCCTATTTCCTCCATGGAGATAGTACACTCGGAAAGGGGGCCAAAGGCACCTTCAAGCATCTTCTTGGATATCCTGCCTGTTCCGCCGCAACCAGATGTGATGATAACCTCTTTGGGCTGAACGTCTTCAACATCAGCATAGACGCTTATCCTTCCTTCAGGACATACGTAAACCTCTTTGACCTGGCCTGGCTCTTCTATGTAGCCTTGGCCAAACAAAAAACCCACACCAAACTCCTCAAGCCCTTTTGGCAGCACCATGGACGTACCAATTGGTTTATCATTAAGGGCGACCCTAAAGGGTGTTTCAATGGCAACAGTTTCCTGTTTTGGCTCTGAGCCTTCTTTGGTAATTACTGTGGTTTCAAATTCAAGGGTGATAGGGATCATCTCTTATGACTCAATCTGCCTCGTATTATTGCACTGCCAAGCTTTTGAAAGTACCATAGCTGCCTTACAAAGCAAAAGCATTGGTTGCAAGGGAGATAAAAATGGGCCACGTACTGGCATTTGTAGGATACCACAATAGCGGCAAGACAACATTAATCAGAAAGGTTGCCAATGAGCTTAGAAAAAGGGGCTACAAGATTGGCATTATAAAGTCCACCAAGCATGACCTTCAGCCTTTTGAAAAAGAAGGATCTGACACCGATCTTTATCAGAGAGAAGGCATAGAGCATTTGGCAGTGGTAACCCCTTCTACCGTAACTGCCATAAGGCCCCATGATGATAGAGGCCTTGAGGTTTTGGCCTTATCCCTTTTCCCTGATCTTGATCTTGTCATTTGTGAAGGGTTTAAGCATGCCAAGGATATCAAAAAGATCGAGGTAGCCCGTTCAGATATCTCTACACAACTGATTAAAGAGAGCACAAACGGGGTGATGGCAGTGGTATCAGACTTTGATGTTCAAGGTGTACGACATTTTTCCCATGAAGAAGTCCCTGTGCTTTGTGATTTCATTGAAGAGACGTTTCAGTTACGCCAAAAGAAAAAAAAGGATGAAATTGCCCTTGTTGTTAACGGCAGAAAAATACCCCTTAAAAGGTTTGTTCGAGATTCCATGAAAGGTACCATTTGCGGATATGTAAGCTCCTTGAGATTTACAGAAGGGGCCGAGGACATCCAGATCTTCATAAAAATGAAAAAGAATTGAGATTGTTTTTTGCATCTACCATAAGTTTACCAGCAATTGTTTCTCTTGACATGGTTTGTAATTTATGTAATTTAAAAAAATAATCACAAGAAGAAAAAACAAATAACAGGGTGCATGGGAGGGGGCATTGTATCACTGTTATTCCCAAAGAGGTTTTGTTTTATTTAACTGAATCTTGATAGAGTATCGGCCCGTCGGGTCGTATCACCGTCTTAGACTGAAAGGCCAAACATCATTTTTTTATTAGCCGCCAACGGTTTTTGCTATGAAGCCTTGGCGGTTTTTTTATTACAGGATGAAAGGGGGTGATAGCAGATTTCAGGCGTAGGTAGACTGATCATTGGGAAAAGAGGATTTTCCAACCAGAACAAGGATTATGGAGGGTACCTATGATTAGGAAATTTATTGGTCTGACAGTCGGTATGCTTTTTGTTATCGGCTGTGCCCAGGTGCTTCAAAAGAGGGCAAATGTCATAAAGGCTCCAGAAGTGGCACCTGGTGCAACCTATGTAGGGAGTAAAACTTGCCTTGAATGTCATGAGGATCTTTCCAGTGACAAATACAACGTGCACATGAAGATAGCCGATTTTGAGGTCTCTGGCGGATATAAGACAGGTTGTGAGTCTTGCCATGGACCTGGTTCTCTTCATGTCAAAGGGGAGGGGGATACTGAGAAAATCCTGAAATTTGATCATGGACTTTCCCCTGAAGAGGTGGCAGGCGTGTGTACCACCTGTCATCAGGTGGATGAAAATATGAACTGGCCCGGATCTGTGCATGCAGAAAGGGATGTTTCCTGCACCGAGTGTCACAAGGTGCATCATAACAAGAATAAGAACCTTCTGACAAAGGCTGATGAAATGGCACTTTGCGCATCTTGTCATGGTGACATAACTTCTCAGATGTATCTCCAATCCCATCACCCGGTAAGAGAAGGGAAGATGGGGTGCACAGACTGTCACAATCCACATGGAAGCGGCAGCCTTGAGCCTGGGATGCTAAAGACAGATGAGCGTGTAAACGATCTTTGCCTTAAATGTCATACCCGTTACCAGGGGCCATTCGTATTCGAGCACGATCCGGTGGTTGAAGACTGTCTCATCTGTCATGATCCTCACGGCACTGTAGCCAACAACCTGCTCAAGCAGCAGGAGCCATTCCTGTGTCTCCAGTGTCATGAGGCACATTTCCATGCTGCAAGGGCTTCAAGCCTTGAAAAACACGGAATACCAGGCGGAGGCAGCCCCTATGACAATGGCAGGAAACTTCTTGGAACCAACTACGGTTTCCAAAAGTCTTTTATGACCAAATGTACCCAGTGTCACCAGTATGTTCACGGCTCTGATTACACTTCCCAGACCGTGACAAGCGGACACGGACTAACCCGGTAGCCAAGGAGGTAAAGCCGATGAAAAAAGCAGCAATACTTTTTATGACGGCGATTTTTGCACTGGCAACTGCCGGGGCGTCCGCCGTCTTTGGTGAAGAGGAAGGCAAGTGGTATTCAGGCCAGATCAAGGTGGGGGCAACTACTGCCCTTGACAAGCTCCACGGAGACGAAAGTGGCGCAAAGGGCGGTGCTGAATACAACTCGTCAGTTGGATACAAGTGGACCACATATCTTGGGGGAAATCTCGAGCTTTCAAAAAACGGCCTCGATTTTAATGCAGATGCCCTTTACAGGGACGTGGACGATCAGGAGTATGGAGGGCTTGTATCCTTCAAGAGAATCCTCATCTATGAGGCAGACTATGGCCGTTTTCTTCATCGCCTCGATCACGATTACATGGAGAATCTTAATGCCCATATCTTTCCACCGGCATCCACTGGCTGGAAGAACTGGGCAAGCAGTCCGGATCTATCCGGGATAAAAGGTGGCAAGACCGTGGGTTCGGCAAATGTGTACAATACCGATCTTGCCCCTGATGAGATGTTCGAGGTTACCCGTTCCGAGCTCGAACATGGTATCAAGCTGAACATACCACAGCTTCCAAATCTCAAATTCAGTTTCCACCATCGTCTTGAGCAGAGAAAGGGTGAAAAACAGGCAATGACCAACTCAAAGTGTCTTGCCTGTCATATCGTTTCCAGGTCGCAACGGATTGATGAGACGACTAATGACATAAATCCAAGGCTTACATTTGCCCTTGGGACCTTAGCAATGGAGTTCTCATATCTCCACAGGGAATTTGATGCAGATAATGAGGACCTTACCAACATCTACAATGGGCTTAAGAAAAAGGAGCTTTTTCAGAACAGGCTTCAGTACGACAGGACAACTGGTGAGCTTCCCTACAGCCGTACCCCTGACTCCACAAAGGATACGTACAAAGGGAAGATTCGCTGGGACATAAATGCAAACAACACCTTTGTTGCAAACTACGTCTATTCCCAAAGCTCCAACCGCTCAACAAGGGGAGTCTATGACATCCTCACAGGCAACTATGGCCAACAGCTGGACCTTGACAGCAATATCGTAAATGCCAAGTTCCACTCTCGGCTCTCACGGGCCTTTTCTGTAAACGTATTTGGAAAGTACCAGAATCTCGACAATGAAAACGTGGACATAAAAAAGAATGTGAGAAAAAATCCTGCTGGTGCCCCGGGTGGGGACGTAACCTTGTCGGAAGGCTATATCGGCAACAGTGGCTACTCCTACTTCGAGGAAGAAGAGGTAAGGCGCTCTGGTTACAATAGCGACATTTACGAGATCGGGACAGACATTACCTGGCGCATAATGAGGGGGCTGAGACTTCGTGCTGGCTACGAGTTCAAGCGGGAACAGAGAAACAACTACCGCTATCACAACGTGACCCACAGTACAAAGGAGCACATCCTTACCCTTAGCACTGACTGGCGTGCAAGCCACGATTTGAAATTCGATTTCGACTATAGATTCGAATACTATAACGACCCTTACGAGCTCAAAAAGGCTGAGTGTACGCCAGATGGAAGCTATGGTGTATATGCAGGGCTTCCTGCCGGGCTCTATGATGTAACAAGGGCCTACGATCCAGCCATCTACAGCAAGCGTACTGCAGCAAGGTCGAATATGCCTGAATATGTACACGAATTCAAGTTCAAGACACATTGGCATCCTATGACCATGCTAACTGCAAATGCACATGTGAAATATCGTTATGCAAACAACAGTGACATAGACGGAGCAGACTGGACGCGTAATTTCGTTGTGGCTGGCTTTAGCACCACTCTTACCCCAGTGAAGGATTTTGTCTTTACTGCAGGGTACACCTATTTATATGACAGCTATGACTCCCAGTATTGCATAGCTGTCTACGATGGGTGAGGTAACTTCATCACCACGGACCAGTTTGGTTCGGAACACACAGACATGGATTACAGGACAGAGGCCCATACCATAAATGCAAATGCATCCTACTTCATACTGCCCAACTGGAGCCTGAACACAGATCTTGCCTTTACCATTGGAAGGGGCAACATAACGGATCTTGAGTTTGATTCCATGTATCCAACTGGAGATGCAAAGCTTGATTTGAATGTATCAGCAGTAAATCCCAACATGCCGCATCTCTATGATGTTGCCTATCTAAATGGAATGGACAAGTATTCTGATCTGGAATACAGGCAGATCGACTTCAATGTGGGAACAAGCTACCAGATGGAAAATGGAATAGGGCTCACCTTGAATTATTCCCTGTTCTACTATGATGACAATGCCCCTTATGTCTATGGAGACCAAGGGTCAACAACTCAGCTTCTGATGGGGTATCTAAGCTACAGCTTCTAAAAGCGGTAAAAAAATGAACAAAGAGGGGCCTTAGGGCCCCTTTTTTTCTTGGTGTCTGGCGACATTCCTTGACCAGAAACCTTCTGGCGTCTATAGTTCCCACCATTAAAAGAGAGGTTTTGAAAGGACAATATTGACGGATCTTTTTCCCCTTTTTCACTTTTGTCTGCCCTTTGGGCACTGATTCGGGTTTTAAAAATGAAAAAACTTATATTTCAAAATCATCCCATTGTTTATCTGATAGCCCTTGCTTCTTTGGTCTGTCTTTTTCTTGCTGGATGTGGTGCAAAGGGGAAAAATGCGGCTTCGGCAAAAGGTGCGGCTTCTTCTAAAGAGCTAAGCCCCAAGGAGAAACAAGAACGGGCCTTGGAGGAAGAGATAGTTGCAAACCCTACTTTTGGCATAACCGCTGACTATTTCAGAAAGACAGAAGGTTCCAAGTCAAAGATAAGACTCTTTGGAAGCAGCAAGAGGGAAAAGGAGCTTGAGGAAAGGCTTGCAAAGCTTGAGCAGCGCCTAAAGGGGCTTCCAGAAAGGGCAGTAGATGTGCACGGACTGCCTGTCCTTCGTAGAAAGGTGGTGCTAATCTCTCTTTTGGGGGATCTTGGACTCGATGTACTTTCTCTTTTACCTGCAGCCCTTAGGCGGACAGATGGTATCGTACCAGTTGACTCCAATCAGCTTGCCCTTCTTCTTAAACAGCATGGCTACAGTGTAAGTGACCTGGCCTCTGCTGCGGTCAGACGGGAGATCGCAGCCCTTTCAGGTATCCAGGCCTACATTTTTGTGTATTTTCCTCAGGGCAATGGTGCAGGGGCCAAGGGGCAACGATCTGCCTTGCGTCTTGACGTGATTCATGCCACTGAAAACGTCCTTATTGGCTCCTATCTTGCCACCATCTCCCAATTTGACCAGGTGGCCAAAAAGATTTCAAAGGATGTGGTACGGGGCACCGAATGGTCTTGCCGCATTGTTAAGGTTGAGGACGGATATGTATATCTAAATGCGGGAAGGCTCACTGGGCTTCAGCCAGGAGACAAGCTTAACGTCTATTCAAGGGGTAAGGAAATCATAGACCCAATAACCAAGCATTCCCTTGGTTTTGGGCTTGGTTCTCTCAAGGGGACCGTAGAGATAGAGCAGCTTTTTGGAACAGACGCCTCAAAGGCAAAGATCCTTTCAGGAGGAAACTTTAACACCACAGATGTGGTTAAGATGGCAGAGCTTGCAGAATAAAAAGTTTACAGGAGACGACAATGCATCCTCTCTTATCAAAAGACACTGGTGAAAATAGACTTTTACTTGGGAACGAGGCCATAGTAAGGGGCGCTATAGAGGCGGGGGCAGCAGTTGCTGCTGCCTATCCGGGCACCCCTTCCTCTGAGATTGCAAACAACCTCTTCTTTATATCTCTTGAAGGAGACTGGCCCATTTATTTCGAGTTTTCCACAAATGAAAAGGTGGCAATGGAAGTCGCCGCATCAGCGGCAGCCGCTGGGGTGCGTTCCCTTACTTGTATGAAGCACGTTGGAATGAACGTTGCCGCAGACGTACTTATGACCCTTGCCTACGTCGGCGTAAAGGCTGGTATGGTGATAGTGACAGCAGACGATCCATCCATGCATTCCAGTCAGAACGAGCAGGATAACAGAACCTATGCCAAGTTTGCCAATCTTCCAATGCTTGAGCCAACTTCACCCCAGGAAGCAAAGGAAATGACCATTGAGGCCTTTGAGATATCAGAGCGCCTTGAGCTACCTGTCATCCTCCGTACTACTACAAGGACATCTCATGTGCGCGGGCCTGTGGAGTTGGGGCCACTGCCTGAAAATGTAAAGACCAAATCCACATTTGAGAAGAATCCCAGGAGATGGGTCCCAGTGCCGGCAGTTGCCAGAATGCGTCACAAGGTACTTCTTGAGCAGATGGAAAAGGCCGTTCCCATGGCAGAGGGATCAAGATTCAACCAGGTTTCCGGAAACGGCAAACTTGGCATCGTGGCCTCAGGGGTGAGTGTTTGCTATGTGGAAGATGCCCTGATGGAGCTTGAGGCAGGGGATGATGTACGTTTTTTGAAGCTTGGTTTTACCTTTCCATATCCGGTCTCGCTTTTAAAGGAATTTATCAGCGAGGTGGACGAGATCTTGGTGGTAGAGGAACTTGAACCATTTCTTGAAGATGAGATCAAGGTTCTCTGCAAAGACGTAGGGAGAGATGTACCTGTTTATGGAAAGGCAAGTGGCCATTTCTCGAGGATGTATGAGTTTGACCCGCTCATGGTAAAAAGGGCCATTTCAGATTGTCTTGGCAGAAGGCTTAAAGAGAGGGAACAGGTTGACCTTTCAAACATTCCAGTTCTTCCAATGAGGCCTCCAACCTTATGTCAGGGCTGCCCCCACAGGGAGACTTATAATGCTGTAAAAGAGGCCCTAAGGGAATTGGGGCAGGAGGAGAAGGCAATATACCCCACAGACATTGGGTGTTACACTCTGGGCCTTCTTCCACCAATTCAGATGGCAGACTATCTCCTTTGCATGGGGTCAAGCGTTGGGTCATCCTCTGGTTTCTCAGTGGCCACAGACCACAAGATCGTCTCTTTCATTGGGGATTCCACCTTTTTCCATTCTGGTCTTTCCTCTCTTGCAAGCGCATTCCACAACGAACACAAGTTCTGTCTTGTAATACTTGATAACAGCACTACTGCCATGACAGGGCACCAACCCAATCCTGGCATTGAGATACGCCCTCCAGGATATGACAGACCTCGCATTCCCATTGAGGAGGCGGTGAAAGGGCTTGGCATAAAAAATGTTCACAAGGTCAACCCGTACAAGAAGAAAGAGGCTGTGTCACTTTTCAAAGAGGTGCTTTCAAAGGATGAGCTTTCTGTGGTTATAGCACAGGCCCCTTGCATTCTTTATTACAGAAAGTTTGGAGGGAAGAAATAGATGGATACCAAGAAGATATTGTTTACCGGTGTTGGAGGGCAGGGAACCCTTTTGGCCTCAAGGTTGTTGGGCCAGGCGGCAATGGCAGCCGGAATGGACGTAAGGGTAAGCGAAGTTCACGGGATGGCCCAAAGAGGCGGTGTGGTTGAGTCAACGGTTATGCTTGGAGGCCTAAAAAGTCCAATCATATCCCAAGGCGAGGCAGACATATTGGTCAGTTTCGAGCCTCTTGAGACAATAAGGGCCCTAAACAGATGCTCCAAGGAGTCGGTCATTGTAACCAACACCACTGCAATAGTGCCTATAACCGTGAAGCTTGGACAGGCCGAGTACCCAGACGTGGATTACTGGCTTGATTTCATGAGGTCGAACTACCGGAGGGTTTGTGCACTTGATGCAGACGGGCTTGCCAACGAGGCCGGCACCAAAAAGGCTGTTAATGTTGTGCTTCTTGGCGTTTTGATGGGCCTTGGAGAGCTGCCTGTAAGCAGTGATATGCTTAAAGAAACCATCAAGAGACAGGTCAAACCCAAGTTCGTTGATGCAAACCTAAAGGCCTTTGAGCTGGGCCTTTCAAGGGCAAACTGCTGATAGGTGAAGGCATGGTTGCAAAGGGCTTGAGAAAACAGATAATCCTGGTCATGTGTTTGATCCTTCTTTCTTTTTTCATGATTTCCTTGTCTGGTTGCACTGAAAGACAGCGGAAGAATCTTAAACATTTCAAGTCAGATATCATAGGCCTTAAAAGGCGGGTCACACTGTATGACTGTAGTGGCAAGGTTATAAGGACCTGGGAAGGAAGGTTCAAGATAGAGGTCCAGGGCTCCTACATCTCTTTCATAGACGATAATGGCAAGGACATAAAGCTTAGTGGAACCATCGTTGTTGAAGAGCTTTAACTGATTTTCAATGAAGGCATGGACACGCGAAAGCATCAAGCCAGTTGTTGAGGCCATGATATTTGCAAGTCCGTCACCAATTTCACTTTCTAAGCTTGCACAAGCAATTGAAAATGTGCCCATAGAGCTCGTAAAAGAGGCTATTTCCACTCTAATGGATGATTACAACAGGGATCAGCAAAGGGGGATAGAGCTTGTTCAGGTTGCAGGTGGTTACAGGTTCCAGACAAGGCCAGAATATGGAAGATGGGTAAAAAGGGCATCTCGAAAGACCCTCCAGAGGCTAAGTCGTGCCGCTCTTGAGACCCTTGCTGTCATTGCATACAAACAGCCCATCACACGGGCTGAGATTGAAAGGACAAGAGGGGTGGATTCTTCAGGCACGATAAGACTGCTTCTTTCAAAAAATCTCATTCGTATTTCCGGGAGAAAGGATGTGCCTGGAAGGCCGCTTCTTTACAGAACTACCACCCGTTTTCTCGAGGTCTTTCAGTTAAAGAGTCTGAAGGACCTGCCAGGTATTAAAGAGCTTGATAGCGGTCTTGAGGCAAGACAGGCCCGTCTTTTTGATAAAAAGGCAGTTTAAGTACGCTTTTAACTTTGAAGTTATTTCGCTTGGTTACTTTTTTTGTTCCGCAGGCCCGGTCTCGACGTTTTGCATGATTGTTTGTGGATCAAGGTAGTTTGTTTTGGAAGAAGATGTCACGTAAGGCATATGAGAAACACCCCGGCAACCATTATGGCAGCGCCTAATGAACGAAAGGCAAGGCCTTCTTCCTTGAAGAAGATACATCCTATAAGGACACCGAAAAGCACGCTTAGCCTCTTAACGGCAATCATATAGGCGGCTGGTGCAAGGCTTATGGCCCACATGTGGGTGATGACCATGGCAGACTGGGAAAGGCCAACAAGAAGGACTCCTTTCGGGGATTTTGTAAGTATCGTTAAGGGATTCGATTTTAGAAAGAGTGTGA
>Ga0256833_1000316_pt1 | contig 38782 bp, 37 predicted proteins | sample 356284metaG_FD_190535 | JGI IMG/M metagenome (GOLD analysis project Ga0256833, IMG submission 190535) | Hydrothermal vent microbial communities from Mid Atlantic Ridge, Atlantic Ocean - 356-284 | ecosystem: Environmental > Aquatic > Marine > Hydrothermal vents | place: Atlantic Ocean: Mid... | reverse complement strand
AAGACCAAGGTTCACCCTGGTAGAATCATAATAGATCAGATCACCTATCTCTCCTTGTGAAACAAGCTCCTTTATCTTTCTCACAGCCCCTGTATAGATGAAGGTATGATCGAGCATCAATCTCTTGTTTTTTTGGGTTGCAAGTTCTATCAACTTCTCTGCCTGCTCCACCTTTTCCACCATTGGTTTTTCAAGCCATACGTGCCTTCCAGTTTCGATTGCCCTTTGTGCCAAACTAAAATGAGTGGAGACAGGAGTCGCAATAGCCACGGCATCCAAACGATTATCCTTGAAAAAATCATCCACGTTGTCCAAAAAGTCTATGTATGGATAGATTTTTGCCGCTGCCTTCAGCCTGTCATGCGAAAAATCACAGATGGATAAAAGTTGGGTATTTGGGTTGTTGTGGAAATTTCTTGCCAGGTTCGGCCCCCAGTAACCATAGCCTATCAAACCTATTCTAATCATACTACCCCCTGTTCGGAGTCTAAAAAGCCCAAGAGATAATTGCCATAACCACTCTTTTTCAACTCCTGAGCCAAGGAAACAAGCTGTTTGGAATCAATAAATTTCATACGCCATGCCACCTCTTCCGGACATCCTATCTTTAATCCCTGACGCTCCTCCATTATTTGTACGAACCGACCGGCATCCAAAAGAGAAGCGTGGGTGCCGGTGTCAAGCCACGCAAAACCTCTGCCCAACTGCTCCACAAACAACTCACCTCTTTTCAGGTATTCATTATTTACATCTGTGATTTCAAGCTCTCCCCTATCCGAAGGACTAAGGGCTTGAGCTATCTCTACAGCCCTGCTATCGTAGAAATACAGACCGGTTACTGCCCAATTGGACCTGGGCCTTTTAGGTTTTTCCACTATGTTTTTGACCTTGCCATCTTCGCCTATTTCTACCACCCCATATCTTTGAGGATCCTTGACGTGATAACAAAAGACTGTTGCTCCCCTTATTCTATGCACTGCCCTTGACAATTTTTCCGGGAGATCATGGCCAAAAAAGAGGTTGTCTCCTAGAATGAGTGCAACATTGGATTTTCCTATAAAATCGGCTCCGATTGTAAGAGCTTGGGCTATCCCGCCTGGGTGCGGCTGCTCCTTATAACTGATAGAGATACCCCATTTGGCCCCATCACCCAATAACCTTTCGAAGAGGGGCAAATCATTAGGAGTTGAAATAAGGAGATACTCCCTTATTCCGGCAAGCATAAGGGTGGTAAAAGGGTAATAGACCATTGGCTTGTCATATACTGGCATGAGCTGTTTGCTCACGCCAAGTGTCAAAGGATAGAGCCTTGTGCCAAATCCACCCGCAAGAATTATTCCTTTAAATTTTGCCATTTTTTGAAAGCGTGTAAAAACTCTTTATGGAATCAGCTACATATTCTACCTGGGCCTCTGTCATCTCTGGATAAATTGGAAGGGAAAGAAGTTTTTCAGCAACCTGTTCTGCCACAGGGAAATCCCCCTTCTTATAACCAAGATGTTCGTATGCCTTCTGAAGGTGTAGAGGCACTGGATAGTGAAGCCCTGTCTCAATGCCCTTTGCATAAAGGTACTGCCTGAGTTCATCCCTCTTTTCTGCCAAAACGACATAGAGATGATACACACACCTGGTGGCATAGGTGGCTTCCTGGGGAAGCCTTATGAAAGGTATGTCTGAAAGGAGCCTCTGGTAACAGGCAGCTATTCCTATGCGGGCATCATTCCAATCCTTCAATTGCTTGAGCTTTATTCTAAGAATACCTGCCTGAATGGCATCGAGTCTTCCATTATACCCCTCGATCTCATGGATGTATTTTTCCTTTTGGCCGTGGTTTCTTAGCATCCGTACACTACCGGCCAATTCCGCATTATCTGTCACCACAGCTCCCCCTTCACCGCAGGCTCCGAGGTTTTTTCCCGGGTAAAAGCTGAAGCAGCCTGCATCTGCCATGGAACCGCATGAATTACCCTTATATAAGGCGCCGTGTGCCTGGCAGGCATCTTCGATGACAGAAAGATTGAATTTTCTGGCAAGCTCCATGATCGGATCCATGTCTGCTGCCTGGCCATAAAGGTGCACTGGCAAAATGGCCCTTGTCTTGTCCGTTACGACGCCCTCCAACTGGGAGACATCCATATTGTACGTAACAGGGTCTATGTCCACGAAAACCGGCCTTGCCCCTACTTGCGTTATGGCCTCTGTTGTAGCAATAAAAGTGTTAGGTACGGTTATCACTTCATCCCCAGCCCCAATCCCCACTGCAATTAGCGCAAAACGTAGGGCATCTGTACCAGAGGAAACCCCCACACAATGGCTCGTATTGCAAAATTCTGCAAATTCTTCCTCAAACTTGGCCACATTTTCCCCACCGATAAAGGCAGCCTCGTCAAGGGCATGCGAAATCATCGAGAGTATCTCAGATTTAAATACTTTATGCTGCTTAGCCAGCGCAACGAACGGAACTTTCATATCATCCCTCCTCAACCCAACAAACCCCCAACCAACTCAACAAACCCAACCAACTCAACAAGCCCAACAAACCCAATGAACCCAATAAACCCTATAAACCCAACAAGCCCAACAAACCCAATAAACCCGCCAACTCCAGACATGCTACCGCCATTTGGGTGAAATTGTTCTTCCCGTTTAATGTTTCTGCCTTGAATAAAGAAGGTATGCTACCAGCTTTTACCAAATATAGGCCTTGGCTTTGCCATTATAAGCAGAATAGCAGGCCAGGATGTTTCATTCCTTCAAAAAGTTAAATGGGAAAACTGGTCGAACCCTTGAAAGATAGAGTCCAAATAAATTCTTGTCAATAAAGAGCAGGTCTATGCGCCGGTGCTCTTTTTCTAAGTTTATCGGTATTTGATCATAGAGTCATTAGGCATTTTATTGGGTAATATGTTAGCCTTTGCATTTTGCACGAAAAATGTCCTGTGTGAAAAAAAATCACGGAAAAACTTTTCCGTTGTGGGAAATCTTTTTCCATTTTTTTGCCGTAATCTTTTTAGAGCACGTCTTTTTTCCATTTTTTTGCCATGAATATTTTATCTCTACGGCATATCTATTGCTTTAAAGATATCTGATGAAAAATATGCATAAAGATTTTTAGAAAACATAGGAGGAGTATTATGAAAAAATTGTTATTGGGAATCTTTTTGATGGGATTTGTTTTTGTCTTTGTTCAAGGGGCTGCTCAAGCCACCCTTTACAGTTTTGGTGACTCCAACAATTATTGGGGTGATAATCAAAGATGGGCTAATGGGGAATCATGGACCGATACTTATAATACAGCTCACAATGACACGGATGTGATCGGCACGCCGGAATTAACAGGTGGTACGATAGAAACAGACTCTTCTGGCGCATTGGAAAAGATTAAAATTGCCTATGATAGTGTAAGTTCTTCTTCTTCCTATGCTGCCGGTGATCTTTTTTTGGATACGGATGGTGATTTTTTCTGGGATTATTTTGTGGATGTGACAGCAACCTCCGGTGCCACGCTTTACAAGGTAAATAATGGCGTTAGCGTTTCTGCAAAAAAGGGACAAAACGATAACTATTATGATTTATCAACTGGCGTTTTTAAATCCGACCCCGAAACGTGGTATCGAAATTATCACCCCGTCCATGCCAGTGATGCACTTATAACTGCCTCTACAGAAATTGGCTCGTTACAAAATTTTACTGATTTTGTACCTAATAGCGCGCCTCCTACCAACTATGTAGTTTTTGATTTCGATCTTGCTAACACAATTAACAACGTAGATTGGAGCAACGCCATAATAGGTTTTGCGCCTACCTGTGCAAATGACGTCATATATCAACATGTCCCCGAACCGGCCACGGTCCTCTTGATCGGTTTTGGCCTGGTAGGTCTTGGGCTTTGCTCAAGCAGCAAGATGAGAAAGGGTTGATTGATAAACTACTATTGATATAGAGGAAAGGCGGCTTTCAAGCCGCCTTTCTTGATTGTTTATGCCATGGATCTTTTGTAAAATTAATTTCATTTACCATAATGATATCTTTTCTTGTAATAGGTATATTTCCTCGGAGTCACCTCGAATCCATTAAAGACCATTCCTAAGATTTTCCCCCTTTCCAATCTGTTTAATGCCTCATCAACGGCGTTTTTGTCTGAAATGCCGTATCGGACTACCATTACGATGGCATCCACCTGCTGGGCAAGTACCAAGGTTTCTGCTGCCAGGTTGACCGGCGGAGAATCTATTACGACAAATCTGTCTTCATACCTTTGCCTTACCTCTTTAACGAGATACTTCATCTTTTCCGAGGTCATGATTTCAGCCGGGTTTCTTACCAGGGATCCTGCCTGGAGAATGGTCATCTTGTCGATGTTGCACTTTATGAGGTATTCAGACAGGGGTGAATCTGACTCCAGGTAATCCGTAAGACCCTTTACCTTGCTAAGCCCCAGCATATTGTGGACATTGGGCCTTCTAACATCTGCATCAATTAGCATGACATAGGGATCAAGGCTCTGGGCTATGCTAACTGCCAAGTTACATGCCACCATGGTCTTGCCTTCTTGTTCCAAGGCAGAGGTGATAAGTACTGATTTTATCCCCTTCCCATCGGCAGGGTGCATGATATTGCCCCGGAGCACCTTGAAATGTTCGGCAGCAAGGGACTCCGGGTTGTGATAGACCACCACCCTGAAATCCACAGGTCCCTGTTTCAGCATCCTTGTCGTCGTTGTCGCAGGCTCGTTACCCTGGCTTGAAACAGGGGAGGGGGTGTCACCCTCGTGTTCTGCCGCTGCCTTCTCAGCGTAATTTTTTTTGTCAACCGGTGCGTTCTGGGCTTGGCCTGCGGCTGTCCCAAGATTTTGTGCATCTAATTTTTTCAGTGCCTCTTCTATTTTTCCCATAGTTCTCCTGAAAATAATATAGTGAGATCCGTGATAAGTTTTTGTCTTTCAGCATTGGAAAGGCTTACGAACCAGAAGATGGCAAGTATTGCCCCCAAAATCAGGAAGGCCAAGCCAGCTCTCAGGAGATGACGCCCTGTTTTTGTTTCCCTATCGTTCTTCTTGAGCCTATCTTTTTCTACCCTGTTGAGCTCTGCATTGCCAAACCCGATCTCGGCCGCACACTCCCTGATGATTTTATCGTCGATCACCTTGGTTTCCTTGACAAAACCGGTCAACATGGCACGGTCTGCAAGGAGGTTTATTACTCGTGGAACACCCTTTGAATACCTGTAGATAGCCGAAATTGCCCCTTCGGAGAATACACCTACATCCTTTGAACCCGCCCTGGAGAGGCGGACCTTTATGTATTCTCTGGTCTCTTCTTTGCTTAAGGGCTTGAGCCTGTATCTCAGGGTGATTCTCTGTTTCAGTGCCCTGAACCCTGGATGGTCCAAGGTCTTTTCAAATTCGGGCTGTCCTACCAGAATGATGTTTAGGAGCTTTGAATGCGGGGTTTCGAGGTTGGAAAGAAGCCTGATCTCCTCAAGTAGTTTTTCTGGCAGGCAATGGGCCTCATCTATGATAAGTACGACATTTTCCCCGTTTTTGTCGAGTCGTTCCAAGAACTCCGTAAAGTTGATGAGAAACTTGGCCTTGTTGTCACCATTTCCAAGTTTGAATGCCCGGGATAGGAGGAAAAAGAATTCCTCGGTCTTGAGTTTGGGATTGGAGATGAAGGCGGTCTTCACCTCCTGGGGGATTTCCGAAAGCAGGGCGTTTATCAAGGTGGTCTTGCCAGTACCCACCTCACCGGTGATAACGATGAATCCCTTTTTTTGTATGAGCCCATATCGAAGGTTGGCCAGGCCTTCCCTGTGGACCTCACTCAGGTAGAGAAAATCAGGATCCGGGGAAAGGGAGAAGGGCTCTTCCTTGAGGTTATAAAACCTTAGATACATCTTCAAATGAGGCCTGAAAAGGCCCCGGGGCCTTTCAAGAGTATAATGGCCAGAAGTGAAAATACAACGGTATAACCTGCCAAAGAGGTGCCCAATAAAAGCATTTCCTTGCGCCTTCGTGCTCTTTGCTCCTGTTCAGTAAGTAACAAGGGAATACATGCCAGGACCGGCAGGTTGAATGCCTTTGTTACATCATCCGGGTCATAGAAATAAGGACTCAACAGGTCCAGGGCGAACGCCAGGCCTATCGCCCCTCCAAAGGCAAGGACTACTACCATGGGCAGGAGCTTTTTTAGCTTGGGCTTAACAGGCCTCTCCGGCACCTTGGCAGGATCCACTATGCGAAACTGGGCACCCTGTTGACGCCTTTCAAGGGCCGCTGCCTGTTCGGCCTCAAGCTTTCTTTGAAGCAGGCTATCGTAAGTCTGTTTAAGGTTTTCATAGTCTCTTGTGAGATCTATTAATTCCTGTTCCCTCTTGGGGGCATTTTCTATCCGTTGCTGGTACTTGGCAATTTGCTCTTTCAGGTGCTTTCTCTCTTCTTTCATCTGGCTAATATCGAGTTCGGCGCTTTTTAACTGGAATTTTAAGGCATCGAGGGCAGGGTTCCCAGTAAGCCTTCCTACCTTTTCCTGCGTTTTTTCCTGGCCTGAGAGCTTTTCACGCTCTTCTATCGCCTTTTCAAGGGCAATGACATCAGGATGTCTGGCCGTATAGCGCGATCTCAGGATCTTCAGCCTTTCTCGCATCTCAGGGAGAGACAGTGCGTTGATTGATGATGTAGCATGCCCATCTTTCGACTCGGTGGAGGCAGCTGCCCTCATGGCTATTCCTTCATCTGCAAGTTGCTGTCTCAAAAGCATTGCCCTGTCTTCTGCCCTCCTGATATTTTCTTCAAGGCTTTGTAGTTGCTGTTGGAGTGCGGTAAGGGTGGCAACATTGCCAGCTGTCTGTTCAGGAAGCTCTCCCATGTGGGCAAGCTTGTAATTTTTAAGCGCCTCTTCCCTTTTTTTGAGCTGGACATATATATTTTTGAGCTGAGAGTCTAAGAACTTGGCCGTATTTTCCGACTGGGTCGTCCGAAGCTCGAGATTCTGCTCGACAAACCTGTTTGCAAGGGCATTTGCCACCTGGGCCACCTTTTCTGGATTGCTCCCCTCGTAAATCAGGTTGAAAGATAGAAATCTCGATTTTCTATCCCTTTTTTTCCCTGCCAGCTTTGCCTCCTCTATCTGGATAGCCTTTTTCATCTCTTCTACTACCGTTTGCATGGGATATTTATTTCTCATTTCCGGATAGAGATCAAATTTCTTTATCAATTTTTCCAAGTAGGTTCGGCTGGTAACCTCTTGTAGGATGGACCTGATTCGGTCTTCAGTACTGCCTGTTACAGTGGAATGAACATAAGTCTCAGGTACTTTTTGAGGCACTGTAACAATCAGGGTAGAGGCCTGATAAACCAGAGGCGAAAAAAGGCAGAACAAAAAACCTGCCATCAATATCACCATGGCTGTAAATGTGATAAGCCACCTGCGTCGAATTATTACTTGTATATATTGATATATATTAAATTGAGGTTGTTGCTCTGGAATATCTTGTATCTGAGTCATGGTTGCCTTTTGATTTTCCCCCGTGTCTCATCCAGTCATAGAATGCAGTCAAGTTGAACAGAAAAACATGGTCATTATAACCGAGTTCGTACTGTCTAAGTGATGTTTCAGATTGATCATTGTACGTATAACTTAATTTACACTGAAGCCATTTTTTAATGAGATATGTTAGACTGCAGGATGCATAATAGGTCTCCACGCGGTGATCTTTCTCTAAAAGGGCCGTTGCTGTATCAGGTGAATTCTCATATGTGTATCCAATGCCTGCAACACCGTTTAATCTATAAGAAAATTCGTAATTCATATCGATGCGAATGCTCCTGTAGGGGGTATATCCCCTGTTGTTATAATCATTGAATTCAAGCCTTACTCCCGATTCTGCCGTCATCTTGGCACTCCAATGCTCTCTCTCATATTGCATCTCGAGATGGCCCATGAAGCCGTCGTTTTTTGAGGTGTCGAAGTTATATTTTATATCTTCTGGGCTTTTTAGGTCCATTTCATCCATGGACCTATGGTAGTAGCCTGCCATTATAGAGAAAGATAAGGAGGGACTGATGGACCTTTCAAGGCCTGCCTGGGTCTGATGGATCTTATAATCAGGAGCAAGATGCCCAAAACTTCTTACATTGTCAAAGATGTAGTCTATTCTAAATAGAGTTTTTGGGCTCCATCGATGTAGATAACCTAAGTCGACATGGTCGACTCTCTTGGATGGTTCTATTTTGTAATCTATTCTTTGCCACTGATAAGAAAGAGAAAGGCCATTTCTTACGTTCAGCCAATACTCAATTTCTGCTCCTGGACCATATTCCACCGAGTCGTCGTTGCCAACATAATTGTAACGCTCGAAACTTCGATTCGAATCGTTAAGATATATCAATCTGTTGTCATAATAGAATATTTTAACACTGTCTTCAGGGCCAAATCCATAGACTAAGCCCATTTCAGAATCATTGGTGATATTTTTCTCCCTGCCGTAGTTAACGGCAGTAGATTCTTGATTAAGAGATTGAGCTTCTTGATTGTAATCAAAATGGTCTTGGATATAGAAAAAGAGGTGTTCATCCAGGTCTTGGACAAGATCCAGACGAGCCGTATGCCTAAGATAACTTTCACCTCCATTTTTCACAAACAGCGAGTAGGTAGGTGAATAGTCTATGGACAGGACTCTGTACTTCGTCTGATTCGTCAGCCCAATGGTGGTTCCAAGATTCGTCCTGAAATCCGACCTGCTCTTTCTGCCCTTGACACCTTGGGGATCCAAGAAAATGTTGGAGTCGTAAATCTGTTCCACACTCCCCTTGACGTGAGGACTCCAATCGGCCCTACACTTGGATGTGAATGGACAAGCAAAGACTAAAGAAAGGTATAGGAAAAGGGACAACCTTTTTACCAGTATCCCATCAAGGTACGACAATTGTATCACCTGGTTTCAGATATATGTTTTGCTCGAGGTGTTTGCCTTTTGATACCTCGTCATAGTCGAATTCGAGCTTTATCTGTTTGCCATCTTTCTTTCTCAGGATTACTATATCGTCCCCCTTTGCCCATTCGGCCAGGCCCCCGGCCTCTGCTATTGCCTGGAGGACCGTGGTCTCTGAGGTAAGGGGATATTTCCCCGGTGTATTGACCTTGCCCAATACATATATGTTTTTGCTATTGACCTCCTGTACACCCACGGTCACCACTGGAGAAGAAATGAATTTTGACAGCCCTTTCTCCAGGGCGGATTTGAGCTCAAGGGGAGTGAGCCCTTCAGCATCGACATCATTCAACAAGGGAAAGGTGATCTTGCCATCCGGCCTGACCGTGAATTGCCCGGAAAGGGTTGGTTCCCTCCAGACCTGAATGGTCAAGACATCGCCTGCCCCTATCTTGTAGGTAGAATCTGTCTCGCCTTTTGTGACCTTATGCCCCTGGAGAGAGTTAGAAGATGGGCTGGAAAATCCAGGTCCAGGCATTAGAAAACAAATGAAAAACACAAAGATACATGCACAAGATACCATTCGAGTCATGGCTTTCCTCAAAAATCCCTTATATCTCTTTTTCAATCTGTTCAAGATAGCCTTCCCACTCAAAGGGGAGGGATGCCTTTTTCTTGTTGTTGCAGTCCTTGCAGGCTGGGACCAGGTTGGCCCTATTGCTTTTCCCGCCTCTGGCCAGCGGGATCAGGTGGTCCATGGTTAGATTGTTTGGGCCGACGATTTTACCACAGTAGTGGCATCTTCCAGACGCACATTTTCGTCGCCACCACCTCGTTTTCCTGAGCTTCCTGGCCTTGTTCCGTTCAAGCCTAATCTCTTCTTCGGAAGTTTGATGAAAAATTATAATTTATCTACCCTAATTAGTTTTAGATGAGAGATGACGCGATTTTTTATAAAAATTACCATAAAAAGCAAAACATACCGATGATTGATATAGATTATTATCTTTTTTCACGGTTTGCGCAACACAATAAATAGCCGCATATAAGGCCTAGGCCGTTTTCCCCTGATGCGGCCTTTAGGTATGGATGAATGGACGAAAACCCGAAGAAAATATACCATAGATATCTTGGTCAACAAGACACCTCGTTGGTGATGAGTGATGATGCAAGCCCCTCGAGACAAGCCTCGTAGGATAAAGGGCCAGATCCTGGTCGCCAGGGCACGGGATGCATGGGTGCCTGCATGGCCCCAGAAGATAAGGGCTGTATTGGCCCTATGCGGAGATCGCTATGTCAGTGCCAAAAGGATTTCACAGGTCATCTTGGAGGATTATGGGCTGACCTTCAGGCTCTTCAGGCTGATGAACTCAGCTTTTTTTTCCGTCCATAGAAAGGACCTTGTCTCTGTAAGATATATGGTCGTTCTTCTCGGGCTTGAAAATCTGGCCAAGGCTGTATCCAAGGCCCATGTCATAAGGCCTCCTCAACGGATAGTGCCTGCTCGGGATATTGGTCTTTTTGTCATTGCACGGGGGGTTTTCTCTTCGGCAATAGCCTCTGCACTGGCAGAAGAGCTCAAGATCAATCAGGAAAAGGCGACAGTGGTCTCTATGTTCAGGAACATGGGAGAGGTCATTTCGGCAATCGTGATACCAGATATATTTGTCTCAGCCACCAAGACTCCATCTGGAGTCATAGATGAAGTAAGATTCAAAAGGGCCTGTGGCGGCTATGATCCAGAGGGCCTGGGGCTCGAGTTGGCAAGATATTGGAACATGCCGGAGCTGCTCCAGCTTGCCATTTGTCCAGCAAGGTTTAATTTGAAGATGAGAGGGGTTAATGAGCAACGGTTGTTGTTGCTTGCGGATCTGGCCAGGGAATTGATCTTGGCCGGTCTGTTGAAGGGGCAAGGCACGAGGAGACTTGATCTTGCAAAGATGGCCATCATGGATGAATGCGGGATCGAGGACAAGATATTGGATAACATCCTATTCGATGCGGTTCGAAACTTTCCCAAAAGGCATGGTTTTTTTTATAGGCTTCTTCGTTCTCAAGGCCTCTTCAACCATATCTTTCCTGGAGTTGCCCTATAGGCTATGCCTTTATGGGCTGAGATAAATGGACAAACGGCAGAGAAAGAAATTCGATAAACTCCTTTTCAATATGTTGGCAAGGAATCCTGCGGAGTTCAGGCTCGTTGGGGATGGCCAGGGGTGGATCCCAATAAGGGATTTACACAAGGCCCTTTTGGAAGAGGGGCTCTTCAAGGGTATGACTCCGGCAGGGATCCAACAACACGTCCTTCTCTTCAGGCCAAAAGGTCTACAGGTATCTGATGGGAAGATAAGGGCCTTGCCCGAATACGTAGAGCCGGGGATATTTGAGTATCGTTCGTCTATGCCACCCCACACGCTGTTTATGCCCATCAGGCCAAGGGCGGTGTTCCATGTAGAAAACCACGGGCTGACAGCACCAAAGGAAAAGGGCTGGCTCATACTCTTTTCATCGAGGAAGGATGCCCTATTGTATGGAAAGAGGTTTCATAACCAGCCAGTCTTATGTAAGATAAGGGCAGAAGAGGCAAATAGGGATGGAGTGGGATTTCGATATGCAGGCGGTGGCCTATACCTTTCCAAGAGGATTGAAAGACAATGGTTGATCCTTCCCCAGGTCAAGGAAGGTCTTGGTAGAGAATCCAAAGATGCCGAGCTGAGTGGGGGGAGATCTCCTGCCGAAAAGGGCACTCTCAAGGCACCAGCTATGGAAGGGCTCAAGAATTCTGGGACATTTTTCCCATCTGTTGAATCCTTTGAAGCACTTTTCCAAAAAAATGCTAATGCAAGATCAAGAAAACGATTCAGGAAAAAATCAAGGTACATTGATAGAAAAAAGAAAAGAAGATAAGCCCGTTTTTTTTCGAGGGATCTCGGTATCATTGGCTGTTTTGTTGGTGTTTGGTACCGTTTTGTCCTCCTGCCCTGCCAGCGCCATGATATCCATCCCGGAAGAAAGGGAAATGGGGCAAAAGCTCATCAAGACCGTCTTGCCCCAAGTGAAGCTGGTCAATGATCCGGAGGTGGAAGAATTTGTTGAACGCATAGGCCAAAATATACTAAACGTCATACCGGCCAAGTTTTTTCATTACAAATTCTTCGTAATCGAAGATCCGGCACTAAATGCCTTTGCCATGCCTGGAGGGTTGGTGTTCGTACATTCTGGCCTCATCGAGGCAATAGATTCGGAAGACGAGTTGGCCTGCGTCTTGGCCCACGAGTTTGGCCACGTCCAAGGGCGACACATTGCACGGCGTATGGAGAATATGAAATACGTCAACATAGGCACTGCCGTATTGGCTATCGCAGGACTGTTCCTGGGTGGGGGGGAGGCAGGTTCTGCGCTCCTTACTGGATCTATGGCCCTCAATCAATCCATTGGTCTGCAATACTCGAGGGCGGATGAGCAAGAGGCTGATCGAAGGGCCTATCAGTGGCTATGTAAGGCCGGTTATGATCCCAGAGGGTTGGTGACTACCCTTGAAAAGATGATGAAGAACAACTGGCTCGGCTCATCATCCATTCCCAAATACCTTTTGACCCATCCTGCACCAGAGGAGAGGATCACATACATAGAAGATCTGTGGAAGACCCACCCTTGTTACGAACGGCATAAGGAGGATCTTTTCACCCTCCACAGGATCCAGACCAAGTTGAGGGTTTTTTCCACGTCTGCAGATGAGGCCATAGAATATTACAGGGGTATCCTGAAGAAAGATCCTGAAAATCTCATGGCGACCTATGGTTATGCCCTCAGTCTCGACAAGGCAAGACGATTCAACGAGGCCCTGGAGGTCTTTGCCAGGTTGGGAAAATTGGCACCCAGCCCTATTTCTTTCCAATTGGATGAGGCCAAGACCCTTTTCCATTCTGGGAAATACCACAAGACCATTGATCTGCTGAAGGCGTATTTGCAAAAGCGTCCAAGGGATGTCTCTGCAAAATATTTCTTGGCCAGGGCACTTCTTGAGACAGGACATGCACGAAAGGCCTTGCACCTTTTCCAGGGCCTCATGCCCCAGTGGGAGGATATGCCTGAATTTCTCTTGCAGGTGGGTAGGTGTTATGCAGCCTTGAACCGGCCAGGATTTGCCCATTATTACCTTTTCAGGTATTACAGTCTCATGGGGAACATACAGGTTGCCCAATATCACAAGAAAAAGGCCCTTGCCTCCCTGCCCAAAGACAGCGAGGCCTACAGGCGCCTCAGCAAGGAAAAGGAGAGATCTTGACCTGTTTTATTGCCGCATGAGACAGGCGGGACAAAAAAGCCTTGGTTAAACAGAATCCAACAGATGGTGATTTCAGGGGTAGGCTCGCTGCCTTTTTCACCATTGCTATCTTTGTGCTTGTCCTTGATCAGATCACCAAAAATCTGGTATTGTCCAATTTTGCCCTTCACGAAAGCCTGAATGTTATTCCTGGTTTTTTCAATGTGACCTATGTGAGAAATACTGGTGCAGCCTTTGGGCTCCTGGCAGGCCAGGAGAAATGGAGACACCTGTTTTTTCAGATGGTCAGTCTCCTTGCCCTGGGGGCTATTGTCTATCTGTTCTGGACAAGCAAGCGAGACAGGTTGGCCTTGTGGGGTTCGGCCTTGGTCTTTGGTGGGGCTGCCGGGAACCTCGTCGACAGGATCAGGTTCGGCTATGTAGTGGACTTCATGGATTTTTTTCTGGGAAGCTATCATTGGCCCGCATTCAATGTGGCTGACAGTAGCATTACAGTAGGTGCATTTCTCCTGGCCATCAAATTTCTTTGGGACAAATAAAAAAATCGCAAAATTTTTTTGCTTAGGATCTTGCATTTTCAAAATCCGTACTTATATTAGCACTCGCAATCAATGAGTGCTAACAAAGACGGATGGCCATCCTACAAAAAGATTCCATAAAATCCATAAATTAAAAAAGGAGAAAAAGGCTATGAAGATACGTCCACTTCATGACAGGATTCTGGTTCAGCGTCTTGAAGAAGAAGAGAAGACCAAGGGAGGGATCATAATCCCGGATACTGCCAAAGAGAAGCCCATAGAAGGTAAGGTGGTGGCAGTTGGAAATGGTAAGATCATGGAAAATGGAGAGGTCAAGCCTCTGGATGTGAAGGAAGGAGACAGGGTTCTTTACGGCAAGTATGCTGGTACAGAGGTGAAGATTGGAGGAGAGGAATATCTGATCATGAGGGAGGATGATGTCCTGGGAATAATAGAGGATTAAAGGGACGACAAACTTTTCATTTTTGTTTAAACGATCCCATAGAGGTTTGTTCTAAATACAAACAAAAAAACACAAATTCCAAGAAGATGGAGGAGTAGATAAAGATGGCAGCCAAAGATATCAAATACAGTGAAAAGGCCAGGGAGTCCATACTCACTGGTGTAAATGCGCTTGCAAATGCGGTAAAGGTTACCCTTGGACCCAAGGGACGTAACGTGATCATAGAAAAATCCTTTGGATCTCCTGTGATTACAAAAGACGGCGTAACCGTTGCGAAGGAGATAGAACTGGAAGACAAGTTTGCAAACATGGGCGCGCAGATGGTCAAGGAGGTTGCTTCCAAGACCAGTGATGTGGCAGGTGATGGTACTACTACAGCTACCATCTTGGCCCAGGCAATCTATACCGAGGGCTCAAAGCTCGTGGCAGCAGGTATCAACCCCATGGCCCTCAAGAGGGGAATCGACAAGGCTGTCGACGCAGTGGTGGAAAAGCTGAGAAGCATAAGCAAACCCACCAAGGATCAAAAGGAAATTGCACAGGTGGGAACCATATCCGCCAACAATGATCCCACCATAGGAAATATCATCGCCGAGGCCATGGACAAGGTGGGCAAGGAAGGTGTCATCACTGTCGAAGAGGCCAAGTCCATGGAGACCTCTCTTGACGTGGTCGAGGGTATGCAGTTCGATCGCGGTTATCTGTCTCCATATTTTGTAACCGATCCTGAAAAGATGGAGTGTGTACTGGAAAATCCTTATATCCTCATCCACGAGAAGAAGATCAGCAACATGAAGGATCTCCTTCCCATCTTGGAGCAGATCGCAAAGATGGGACGTCCTCTCATGATCATTGCTGAAGATGTGGATGGTGAGGCCCTTGCAACCCTGGTTGTGAACAAGCTCAGGGGAACCCTTCAGGCGTGCGCTGTCAAGGCCCCTGGTTTTGGCGACAGGAGAAAGGCCATGCTCGAGGATATCGCAATCCTCACAGGCGGCACCATGATAGCAGAAGACCTTGGAATCAAGCTGGAGAACATCTCTATCAACGATCTTGGTACTGCCAAACGAATTGTAGTGGACAAGGATACCACCACAATCGTCGATGGTGCTGGCTCCAAGGAAAAGATCGAGGGCCGTGTAAAGCAGATACGCGCCCAGATCGAAGAGACCACTTCAGACTACGACCGTGAAAAGCTCCAGGAGCGTCTTGCAAAGCTCATCGGAGGTGTTGCAGTAATCCATGTCGGTGCTGCTACCGAGACCGAGATGAAGGAAAAGAAGGCCAGGGTAGAAGATGCCCTCAATGCTACCAGGGCTGCTGTTGAAGAGGGTATCGTACCTGGTGGTGGGACTGCCCTCATCAGGTGCCTTGACGCACTGGACAGCCTGAAGACTGACGACGAAGACGAACAGCACGGCATCAATATCATAAGGGTGGCCATGGAAGAGCCCCTTCGCCAGATTGCCTACAATGCAGGCCATGAAGGCTCTATCGTTGTAGAAAAGGTGAAGGGCCTCAAAGAGAGTGAGGGCTTCAATGCAGCAACTGGTGAATTCGAGGACCTGCTTGCTGCAGGTATCATCGATCCAACCAAGGTGACCAGGAGCGCACTCCAGAACGCAGCCAGTGTCTCCGGTCTCCTTCTCACCACCGAGGCAATGGTAGCCGAGGTGCCAAAGAAGGAGGAAGAAGGCGCAGGAATGGGCGGCGGCATGGGAATGCCTCCAGGTGGAATGATGTAAACGGTTCTATAAACCTGGATTATTCCGCTCGCAAGATCGCCGACATAGACGATAGAACTTGGGCCCTGCCTGGTATTGTACCAGGCAGGGTTTTTTTTGTTTTGCACCGAGGCCGATATGATATAGAGAACATCTGTTTTTTATTCAGAGTTGGAGGCAACGGTCTTGAAAAATGTGTTTTCTGTCCTTTTCTTCGTAGGTTGACATGCTTTCATTGGTTCACGGCAGTGTTGTCATCGGTATCAATGCATTCTTGGTGGAGATAGAGGTGGACGTCTCTCCTGGCCTTCCAGGTTTCCATCTGGTTGGCCTTCCAGAGAATGCCGTAAGGGAGAGCAGGGAAAGGGTGAGGGCCGCCATCAAAAACTGTGGCTATGCCTTTCCATCCCAGCGTATAACTGCAAATCTTGCCCCTGCCGACATAAAGAAGGAGGGCACTGGCCTGGATCTGCCCTTGGCCCTTGCAATCCTCATCGTTTCCGGGACCATCCCCAAAGAGGCGGTGGATGGTCTGGTTTTTTGTGGAGAGTTGTCCTTGGATGGTAGTATAAGGCCCGCCAAGGGGGTGTTGCCAATAGGCCTTGTAGTAAGGGAACTGGACAAAGCGGGCTTGGTGGTACCAAGGGAAAATGCCAAGGAGGCGGCTGTGGTACAAGGGCTCAACGTCTATCCAGCAGGGCACTTGTCCCAAGTCGTTGAGTTTTTGCGCGGGCAGAGCCGTATCCCCAAAAGTTGTGTTGACCTGGATAGGCTTTTTGCCTGTGAACACGGTGATGGCCCTGATTTCAGTGATGTCATAGGCCAGGAGACTGCGAAACGTGCCCTCGAGGTGGCTGCGGCCGGTGGCCACAATATATCCATGGTAGGCCCCCCGGGTTCAGGAAAGACCATGCTTGCAAGGCGTCTGCCATCGATCCTTCCGCCCCTGACCTTTGAAGAGGCCCTGGAGACAACTTGTATCTATAGTGTGGCAGGTCTACTTTCAAAAGACACCCCGCTCATAACCAGACGCCCTTTTTGCTCTCCCCATCATACCATATCTGATGCAGGAATAATTGGTGGAGGCACGATTCCAAGGCCAGGCCAGGTCAGCCTTGCCCATAACGGGGTGTTGTTCTTGGACGAGCTTCCCGAGTTCAAGAAGAACTGCCTTGAAAGCCTGCGCCAGCCAATGGAGGATGGCTATGTAACGATCTGTCGTGCTTCAATGACCTTGGTCTTCCCATCGCGATTCACCCTTGTGGCAGCTCAAAATCCTTGTCCCTGTGGCCATTTTGGGCAGGAAGGTCAGGTCTGTTCATGTACGCCTGCCCAGATTTACAGGTATAGGACAAAGATTTCAGGCCCCCTGTTGGATCGGATAGATATCCAGATAGAGGTGCCGGCCGTGCCATATGGACAGCTATCAAGTGGCAGGAAGGGAGAAGGGTCGGAAATCATCAGAGAGAGGGTGGTCAATGCCAGGAAGATCCAGGAGAAGAGATTTGAAGATAGTGGCATATACTCGAATGCCCAGATGTCTGCCAGGGAGATAGATAGATATTGCCCCTTGGATCATGGTTGCAGAAAGTTTTTGGAAGAGGTGTCTGCCAAACTCAGGCTCAGTGCCAGGGCCTATCACCGGGTCATAAAGATAGCCAGGACGATAGCCGATCTTTCAGGAGGGGACTCTATTGGGTTGGATCATCTTGCAGAGGCGATCCAGTACAGGAGTCTTGATCGGGAAAAGTTGGGATTCTGAGGGGGATCGGGTTTATGGATTCGTTGGGTTGAATTTTTTGATATCTCTAGTATATCCTCGTAGAAAAGCGGTTTAATCCTGTGTGACCGAACAATTGAATGCCCCAGCCGATCCCCCCAACCCAATAAATCCAACAAACTCAACAGATCCAATAACCCTAATAGGCACTGTACACCTTGACATAGAGGCTGCATCCAATCTCTATGAACTGCTAAGGCCCTTGAGACCTGCCTGTATCGCAGTGGAGATAAGTGCTTTTTCCGTAAGGTATCGCTGGAGAATGGAGGGGAGATGGTTAAAGAGACTGGCGGTATTATCTGAGAGGTTGCCTGCTGCAAGCCGTGACCATGTCAAGCTGAGGCTTTTGAGGAGGCAGCTTTCCATGCCATTTGAATGGGTGGTAGCTGAAAGATATGCATCCGAGAACAATATATTGATCATTCCAGTGGATTCTGGTGAGATTTCACGGAGGGAGCTTCCCTGTTGGAACAGCAAACTGTTGTCAGAGGAGAATCTCCGGTTCTTGGTCTCAACGGAGGATGAATCTCTGGAGGCACATTTTTCAGATCATTATTCAAAGGCCCATAGGTTGTTGAGGCAGCCTGAAAGGATCTCCATGGCCTATTATCAATTGGTTTTTGATGAAAGTTGGTGTAAAAGGGAAGAGCTCCTTGTGCGCCGTGTCAGCAATCTTTCCATACGTTTCAGGCCACTTGTCTACATAGGTGGTTGGATGCACTTGATAAACTTGCCCTTGCAGGTAACATTGGCATCACGGCTAGAAAAGCACAGGATTAAAAGGTTTCTGGTCACCAGGAACAAGGCCTTCAAATTGTGAAAAGGAGTCGATGGCTGGGATGCTTGATCTCAAATTTATTCGTGAAAACTTTGAAGTTGTCAAACGTGCCCTCGAGGTTCGCCACAGTGATGTGTCTCTGGATGAATTTCTGGAACTGGACAGGAGGAGAAGGGCCCTGATCCAGGAAGCCGATGAGTTGAGAAACAAGAGAAATCGGGTCTCCCAGGAGATTGGCAGGTTGAAAAAGGCTGGCGAGGATACCTCTGAAATGATTAGTGAGATGAAGCAGGTAGGGGCCAAGATAAAGGCATTGGAAGAGGAGCTCTCCACCATAGACAAGAGGCTCAAGGATATCCTTTTGTCCCTGCCAAACATCCCCCATGAATCCGTGCCTGTTGGCAGAGACGAGGATGATAATGTCACGGTCAAGAGATGGGGTGACATCCCTGAATTTGATTTCGATCCGCTACCCCACTGGGATATAGGGGTTAAGACAGGGATTCTCGATTTCGAGCGTGCCGCAAAGCTTACTGGTTCTCGTTTTACTGTGTATTTTGGTCTGGGGGCCATGCTGGAACGGGCACTCATCAATTTCATGCTGGACCTGCACAGGCAGAGGCATGGATATCTGGAGGTGCTCCCACCTGTTATAGTAAACAGTGCTTCCCTCTATGGGACAGGCCAATTACCTAAGTTCGAAGAAGACCTATTCAAGCTCAACTATCGGGACTATTATCTCATACCCACCGCCGAGGTGCCTGTTACAAACCTCCACAGGGATGAGATACTGTCAGAAGACGAGCTTCCCAAATACTATGTTGCCTATACGCCCTGTTTTCGTTCAGAGGCAGGTTCTCATGGTCGGGACGTGCGTGGTATAGTGCGCCAGCACCAGTTCAACAAGGTGGAGCTCGTAAAGTTTGTGACCCCTGAGACCTCCTACGAGGAGCTTGATTCCTTGCTGCTCGATGCGGAGGATGTACTCCAGGCCCTTGAAATTCCCTACAGGGTTATTGTGCTTTGTACAGGGGATCTAGGCTTCAGTGCTGCCAAGACATTCGACATAGAGGTATGGCTGCCTGGCCAGAACCGATTTTGTGAGATCTCTTCTTGTAGTAACTTCGAGGCATTTCAGGCACGTCGGGCAAATATTCGCTACAGGCCCAAGGGGAAAAAGAAGACGAGGCTGCTCCATACCCTGAATGGTTCTGGCTTGGCAGTGGGCAGGACAGTGGTTGCCATACTTGAAAATTTTCAACAGCCAGATGGTAGCGTGGTAATCCCCAAGGTGCTAAGACCTTATATGGCAGGCAAGGAGATAATCCCTGCCTGAACCACATGGATGTCCTCCTCGAGATTTCAGGCCTGGAAAGAGCTGACTCTTTTAATAATCCCTGCTTTTTTTTCGATAAATAGCAAGAGAAACCTTAAAAATTCTCCTATTCATCTAAGAAGGAGCAGGATCTATGAAAAAGAAGATTATTTGGATAGCCTTTTTCCTCCTCGCTGGCATACGTGTGGCAATTGGTGCCAGTTACACCCTCGCTGTCCAGCCGTGTTGGCCCCCGGAGAAGGCACTCGTAATGTTCAGCCCCCTGGCCAACTACCTAAGCCTCGCCATCAACAAGCCATTCAAATTGGTTGTGTATGACAATGCAGCACAATTTCACAGGGATATATCAAAGGCAGATCTGGTGATCCAAGATGCCTATTCTGCATACAGGCACAAAGGTTTTGCACCCTTTATACCAGTGGCAATAGCAATAAATAAAGACGGTAAGACCACGGATAGAGGGGCCATAATTGTTAGAAAAGACAGCCCCTTTCATAAGATTTCAGATCTAAGGGGCAGACGATTCCTATTTGGCTCCATCCATAACACCCAGAAGTTTTTCTGTGCCTGGATCCTTTTCAAGGAAAACGGGATCGATCCCCTGAAAGATCTTTCCGAGATTGCCCCAGGTGGAGATTGAGTGTCCAATGCTATGGCCGTGGCCGTAGGAGATTATGATGCAGGTGCTGTGTGCGGTGATTTTTTCCATGAGGAAAGGAACATAAAGCTATTCAAGCAACTCAGGGTACTTTCCTATACCGATCCAGCCCCAGGGTGGTTACTTACTCTTAAAAAAGGTTTCCCAGAGAAGGAAAAGGCAATACTGGTCAAGGCCCTTTTGAACCTTTCTCCAGGAAATAGCCTGAGCAAGAAGGTCCTTTCCCCCTCGCCATGGCATGGATTTGTCAAACCCTCGGGAGATGAGCTTGGCCTGATAGGAGAAAAGATCAGAAAATACAAGATACCAGAGTCTTTTTAAGTGTCTCTAAAGAAACAGATTACAATAGTATTCTTTGTCCTGGTGACTTGTGTGATAGTCACCACCATGCTTATTATTCGTTACTATTCTGAAAGACTGTTTTTGGAGGAGTTTAGGAAAGAGGCCTTGGTCCTCGCAAATACCCTGGCTTCTCAGTCGAAACGTGCATTATTGACCCGCCATTTTTCTTCCCTCATGTTCCAGATCCAGGCCATGGCAGAGCAGGACAATATCCTCTACGTGATGGTCTGTTCCCTTGATGGAAAGATCCAGGCCCATAATGATTTTGATATGTTGGGAAAGATAGTTAGGGACGAGGGGTTTTGGCAGGCCAGGGCAGGCCATGTCTTTGTGAAGGAGAGACAAAGAGAGGACAATTGGTTCTACCAGATAGCCGTGCCTGTAAAACTGCAAGGCCAGGTCTACGGTGTTGCAGAGATAGGGTATGACCTGACACCGCTTCAAAACACCTTCAGGCTTTATAACTACTTCATCCTTATAATATCTTCCCTGGGGATAATCATAGGCCCGTTGATCTGCTTGCGGATCGCAGACAGGATAACTGCCCCCATATTGAGGCTTCAGAACGCAGCACAGGATTTTGCAGGAGGAAAGTTTGACGTCTCGGTGCCAGTTGAATCCTCGATCGAGGAAGTGGCACAACTGGGCCGCACCTTCAACAAGATGACCTCTGTCATAAAGAGGACCATCTTCAACCTCAAGAGTTCGTATCTCTTTGTCAACAAGATAGTAACCACTATCTCGGACATCTTGTTGGTGGTGGATGAAGATGGAAATATCATCAAGCTGAATGCAGCAGCAGTTAGGGCCATAGGGGCAGAGACCACCTATGAGATCAGAAACAGGTGGAGGTTACAGGATCTATTCGTGTGTCATGGGCTGGAGTTCCCCCTTTCCAGACATAGAGAGTTGAGCAGCCAAGAGTGCACATTGTTAGCCAGGGAAGGTGAGATACCAGTTCTTGTGAGCCTGCGTTTTCTCATAAACAAAAACGGTAGAGATCTCTTTGTGTTCACAGGTGGTGTGATCAAAGAGATCAAGATGAAAGAGGAACAGCTCAGGCGGGAACACCAGAGGCTCTCTGCTATCTTGCAATCACTCAGAGAGGGTGTAATCGTGGTGGATGACAGGGGTATCATAACCCTGGTCAACAGGGAGGTCGAGAAGATGACTGGTCTCAAGGAAGAACAAACCATTGGCAGGCTGGTCAAAGACATCTTGAATCTCGTGGATGAGGAGACGAGCAGGCCCATAGATATGGACCTGGAAGACATGGAAGAGCTTGAAAAGAAGAGCGTGGTGCTGAAGAGCGTAAGTGGTGAAGACAGGGTGGTGCTTCTCAATTCTGCACCCATCACATTGGAGGATCAGATAAAGGGGTTGGTAATAGTCATCTATGATATCTCCGAGAAGATCCGCCTTGAAAGGGAGATAATAAAGGCCCAAAAGATAGAGGCACTGGGTCTATTGGCAGGGGGGATTGCTCATGATTTCAACAACATGCTCATGGGTATCCAGGGTTATATAAATCTTACCCAGATCTCCTGTAGCCGGGGTGAGAAGCAGAACGTAGAAAACTTTCTGGTAAAGGCAGAAAAGGCGGTGGATCAGGCCAGGGATCTGGCCCAGCAATTACTGGTCTTTACCAAGGGGGGCACGCCTGTAAAGACTGCACTTCTCCTTCAGGACATGATCAAGGAGATTGCCAGCTTCGTGGTGCGGGGTAGTTCCATCAAGATGGTCTTTGAGATAGATGACGATCTATGGCCAATCGAGGCCGATCCCTCCCAGATAAGTCAGGTACTCAACAACCTGTTGATAAATGCCGTTCAGGCCATGCCAGAAGGCGGCAACATAACCCTTCGGGCCAGGAATATCATCCTGGAGTCAGGGCATATTACCCTTAAACCGGGCAAATATATCCAAATACAGGTTCAAGATCAGGGTTGCGGGATCCCCAGGTCCCTGCTCCCCTCTATCTTCGATCCATATTTTACTACTAAGACCGAAGGAAATGGATTAGGCTTGGCAGTAGTCCATTCTATCATCAAGAAGCACGGGGGCCATATAGCTGTGGCATCCAGGCCAGGGGAGGGGACACTATTCACCATACATCTACCCGCGACAGAAAAGGAACCAGAACATATGGACCAAACGATGCCCTCCACGGTTATGGAGAAAGGCGGGCGCATACTCATCCTCGACGATGAGGACCTTATAAGGGAAGTACTAAGCGCAATGCTCCAGAACCTGGGCTTTGAGACAACGGCAGTGGCTGTCGGGGAAGACATGCTCCGCATCTACAGGGAGGCCATGGAAAAGGGAGATCCATTCATCATGGTCATAACCGACCTAACCCTGCCTGGACAAAAAAGTGGTCTCGTCTATGCCGAGGAGCTGAGAAAGCTCGATCCAGATGCAGTCATCGTGGCGGTCAGCGGATATGCAAATGACCCGGTCATGGCCAATCCAGGAAAGTTTGGCTTCAAGGGTGCCATCTCCAAGCCCTTTAAGCTTGGAATACTCCAGCAAGCCCTGGCAGATATCCTATCCAGACAGGATAGGCACTGAGTCTGCCTGATGAGGGCAGAGGCTGATCAAAAAAAATTGATGATCAGCCCCGTACCAAGATGATCTTTCAGTGCATCCAGTATAAAGACCTTTTCCCTTTCTGAAAGGGCCTTTTCGATCCCGTAGACAGTTGAAACGATATCTTGATTGGCCAGTTCAGCGTCTTTTTTATTGTTTGAATGTAATAGCCTTTTGCAGAATTTTGATTCATGCCACTTCACCTCTTCATGTAGCAAGGAGGTCTTTATATATGGCTGTGGGCCGCAGCCACAGCTACTCGTTTGAAGCACGATATATTTGCCTTCTCGGATAAGAAGGCATGTGTCTACTATGATCATGTTCTGAAAGTTATAGTTGACTGGTACTATCTCATTGAAGCCAGCTTCTTTCAAGAACTTGGACTGGCACATGAACAGCCTGTGTTGAATATATACCTTTGGTAGCATCTTCTTATTCCGAATTATCCACTTCAACTGCCTGAAGAAAGTAATTTTTTTTGACTTATTGAGTGGTTAGCATGTATCTGTTCCTATTGTTCTTTTATCCAACAGCTGAAGTTCAATCCGTGATAGGTCATCAGTATTTGAAGCCGCAAAGGGGCTCGCAATTTTACCTAATCTGTTTTGTTTCCGGGTAGTTGCAATATAAACAATAAAGAGGCTATCACTGCAAGGCCGACTCCTGCCATTGCACCAAGGTCATGGATCGTAAATATGATCTGCCGCAGGTTCTCATCCTCTGAAAACATGAGGATACTGCCTGTCACTGCCTGCCAAAGCATGACCCCCATGCCGAGCCAGAAGATAATGGTCTTTCTGTCCTTCGTAGCCAGGAGCCATATCGCCAGTAGCAGGCCGAGGATTGCTGTCCCCTTGTGAAAGAGGGCCAATCCTTGCAAGGCCATCTGGCCAAGAAAGTGGCCAAAAACGACGACGAGTGCAGGGCCTGCCCCAGCTATGGTAACGATGAGTATCATGAGTTTGGTAGCCGGGGTATCAGATAGAGGCAGGTTCGGCCCCTTGACGCAGATTACAAGACCAAGGATGACAAAGGCTGTGAGTGTGAACCAATACATGACAGGTGCCATGTACTCCTGCCTTATGGCCCCGGCCAGGACTGCCTCCCTCGTATAATTGAGGAGCCGGTAGTTTGGTTCGTAGGATAGGTGTCCACTCTCATTCCACAGGCCAGTGAGGACAGGTCTGAAGAAAAAGCTCGAGTTCATGCTATGGCAGTCTGTGCAGCCCTTGGCCCCAAGGGCACTGGATGCCGGTTGGATGTCGTGGGAGAATTTGAAGACAGATCCATATGGGCTTGCCTCCCACGGAAATTTTTTGACAAGCTGCCAAGTCTGTCCATCGGCAGTAAATTCCCCGTCCCGCACAAAGACTACTCGGTCGTCCTTGTCTATGTGTTCCCCTTTTGCTTCCAGATAGTTTTGAACTGATGACAGAAGAGCCACGATCTCTTTCGTCCTGTTCACCTCGGGCACCCCGTCACCATTGTCGTCCCTTATCTCAGAAAGTTCGGGGAAATTGTTTATCGGGTCATTTTCATGGGCCTTCCACATCATGAAATAATCCTTCATGAACACCATGTCTATGCCTGGAACGCCCTTTCTCTTGATACCCACCCATAGACTGTGCACTCGGTTCACCGGCCATATCTTGCCTTTATACCAGGCCTTCTCAGGTATAAACAGGTAGTGTCTCTGGAAATCCATCTCTTCTTCGTGCACCTGTCCGTAATAGTTCCATGGCCTGGCATCAGGCCCGTAAAACTGCCATATCCTCTTTGGTGCTGGCCAGATGCCTGGTGCCTTGTTGAAAACAGTTGAATCTTGGATCAAGGCCGCTTTTGCCTGGCGCCATGGTACATGGCAGACCAAGCAGGAAAGCTTCTTGAAATGATGCGGGGGGATACCCCTGTGATGCATGAGAGTTGCCCCGAATTTACCGCTTTCGTGGCAGTCGGCACAGGTGCGTACCGTATTGTCCAGATTGTCGCTGACAAAACCGCCTGGATCGTCTCCCTTTCCTATCTCATGCATTTCCCTGCCTGAAATCCTGGGGTCTTTTGCCTGGGAACCTGCCCAATGACAGGTGACACAGCGTATATTTGAATTGCCAGGATGTCCTACTCCCTGGCCAATATAGCTCGCCCCCCTTTTTTTGAAATCGCTTTCCCCGTGGCAGTTCAGGCAGTTCTCAGATGGTATTTCAAGGACGATCTTGAGCCTTACATGCCCTGTCTTGTCAAATCTGGTGGGATCATATTCTACTGTCGGATTTTGGCCGTCCTTAATGGAGCCTTGCACCAAGGCCAGCCCTGCCCCTACTGTGGCAGCATATCGGAAATTGAGTGCCTTGATCTGAGATGCCCTGTCCTTGAACCTGTAACCTGGCATGTGGCAGATGAGACAGTCGGCCTCGAGTACGCCTGTTTTTGTCCACATGGCCTTGTAATAGTCACCGTCCAGGTCGTTCGTTCCACCTGATTGGTAGTTTTTCCTCTTCATGTAAATGTCATAACGATTCCCCGCCCGATCCGTCTCGAGTGGACCTCCACCAGGGTGGCAGGCCCCACAGGCAATTGCAAAATTGAAGGAGCTCATGTCTATCTGCTGGGAAGAAGAATTCATCTTTGCCGCCAACTGCGGGAAAAGGGGCGCAGGACTTCACCACCTGCCTCCGTATTGACCTGGCGAACTTACCCAGGGATAGCGCCTTTTCTGCCACAAGGGTATCTTTTCTCCCCTTCCTTGTCGAAAGTGAAAGGCACTTGTAATGCGTTTATAGTCATGACAGACACCGCATGTCTTTTCAGGGCTGTAAGGCCTATGGACGTTTTTGTCATGTATGGGATCTATGACCTCACCTGTATCATCCCTTAGGAAAAAAGGGGGGCATACGGAAAACGCCCTTCTAATGGCCTGTTCTTCCAGACTTCTCTTGGTTACCTCAGGGGTGAAATGTAATGTCTGGGCAACCAATTTGGATGGATTGATAAGAGATACAGAAAAAAGCACAACAGCTGAGATCAATGGTGAAATAGGGTGTCTGTGCATGTTTTTTTCACCTCAACTAAGATGGTTGGTCCTCAATACGGACCCTACCCACTGCCTTGCCCCTCTTGTTGAACCAGGTGCGGGCCTTTTGTCTCAATCCGTCAAAGAGGTCATAGAATATGGGGATATAGACAAGGGTCAGGAAGGTGGAGACCAGGAGCCCTCCTATGGCCACCACGGCCAGGGGAGAAAGCCGTTCAAGGCCGATTGCCCTCTGGGCGGCTATGGGAAGCATGCCCACTATGGTGCTGAAGGCTGTCATGAGGATGGGGCGGGTCCTTACCCTGACAGACTGCTCTATGGCATCCTTCAGTGCCATGCCTTTGGCCCTTGCATTTTCTATGAAGTCGATGAGCAAGATGGCATTATTGACCACCACGCCTGCCAGCAGGATCATGCCCATGTTGGCAGGCATGCAGGCATGGCGGCCTACGAGCACCAGCCCCCAGGCAGCCCCGATGGTGGAAAGGGGAATGGCCACCATTATGGTAATGGGGTTGATCCAGGAGCGGAATGTGGCCACAAGGGAGAAATAGAGCAGTATCACGGCAAGTCCCAGGGCCCTGGCCAGTCTCACTCCTGCCTCTTTCATGTTCTTCACCTCTCCCTCATGGCTTATCTCGTAACCAGGAGGCAGGCTGAGGCCTGATAGGGCCTTTTCTATCCTTTCCTGGAGATGGGTTATGGAGGCCGTGGCCCTGTAACCATATATGTCTATGACAGGTTGCAGCCCCTGGCGGGTGAACTTTGTCCTGGTATAGCGTTTTTCTATCCTGGCGAGTTCCTCGAGGGGCACAGGCCCATTTTTTGACTGTAGATACATGGACATCACGTCAGAGATCGAATCCCTGTCTTTTGTGGGATAACGCACCCTTACCAGGTATCCGTCCTCTCCTGGTACCCTGAGGGTCGAGGCAGGCGTGCCCTTCAATGCAGCAGAAAGCTGGCGGCTTATGTCAACAGGGCTTAGTCCAAACCTTCGTGCCTTTTCCACATGGATCTTGAGGAGCATCTCTGTCTTGTCCATGGTCCATGATCGGCTTACTGTCTTGAGGCCTCTTACATGCCACATCCTTTCTTCAACCTGGTCTCCAATCCTGTCCAGTACCTTTGGATCAGGTCCAGAGATCATCACATCTACTGGCGCTGCTATGGATGAAAGCGGGGTGGCCCCGAAATCGAATACATCTATGTTTCTGATCCCCGGGATGGTCCTGGCCTTTTCCCGGATCTCTTCTTCCATCTGCCATATGGTCTTGTCCCTGTGAAACCGGTCCACGAAGTGGGCGGTGATAAGGCCCTGTTGTGGAATGCGCCCTGTGCCAAAGCTGATCACCCCTGGTTCCGAGCCGACAGTGGTGGAGATGGATTTTATCCCCTTCATCCCAAGGAGTATGGATTCTATTTTTCTCGCAGCGCGTTCTGTCTGTTCTATGGATGAATCCGCCTCTGTCTCAAAGGCGATCTTCACGATGCCTGTATCCATGGGCGGCATGAGATCCCTGCCTGCAAGGGGCATGACAACCCTGGCACTTATTATCAAAAGGGCCACGCCGGGTACTATGAACAGGAGTTTGTGCCTTATGGCAAAATGGGTGAGGCGTGCAAAGAAATCCCTTATGGGATCTATTACAAACCTGCCAAAAAGGGCCACCACGGCTTCAAGCCTGTTTGGGCCGGAATTGGCCCTGACCAGATAGGGGGCCAAAAGTGGTATGATGGTAACCGAGATGAGAAAGCTTGCCAGGAGGGCTATTGCCAACACCACTGTAAACTGCCTTAGTATCTTCTGGACATAACCACCAATGAACATGATGGGGATGAGGACGACCACAGTGGTATAGGTACCTGACCAGTCTGCCAGTAGGATCTCGTTCAGGCCATCCACCACGGCCCTGTATATGGGTTTTCCCAGCTGATGAAAGTGGCGTTCTATGTTTTCTATGACCACTATCGCATCGTCCAGGAGGAGGCCTACTGCCACGATCACAGCCGTGAGGGTGACTATGTTCAGCTCGTATCCCAACAGATACATGACGGCAAAGGTGAGGAAATAGGTAAAGGGTATGGATATGGCTGCAAGGAGTGATATCCTGACATTTGCCAGCATCAGGAATATGACCCCCACAGTCATTATGATGGCATCTCGCAAGGCATCCACCATGTTTGAGATGCTGGTCTCGATTATTGTCTTCTGGGTGTCGGCCACCTGGAAGTTGAGTTCTGGGTACTTGGCCCTTATCCCAGGCATGGCCTTTTCCACAGCCTTGATGGTAGTGGTTACATGGCCCTTCTCCGGCCTCAGGATATTAAGGCCAATGGCTGCCTGGCCGTTTCCCCTGTAGAGGCTCTGGCGCTCCTGGTAGCCCGTCTTGATTACTGCCACGTCTCCGAGATGGACGTCTCCTTCGCCGTCTCCTCCTACTACAATCCTGGCAAGTTTTGCTTTTTCCAGGGTCTCTCCCTGGGTCTTTATGAGGTATTGTCCCTTTTTCCTTAGGATCAAACCATCGGGTATATTGACGTTCTGGCCCCTCAAGGCCGCTATTACCTGCTCCAGGGAGAGGTTGTAGGCGTGAAGCCTTGTAGGGTCAACCTCCACCAGGAGCTCTGGGAAATACCCCCCGAAGACCTCTACGTTTGCCACGTCCTTTATGCGAAGGAAGTCCTCTCTTATCTCATTGTCTGCCAACTGGCGTATCTTTTCCAGGTCCAGGTGGGCAGAGGGCCTGGCAGTGATTGCAATGGTGAAGACAGGACTCGTGGCATCACTCACCCTGAAGATCTCAGGGGGCCTGATGTCAACAGGCAGGCGGGCCTCTATCCTCTTCAAGGTGTTTGCCACATCGGTTGCCGCTGCATCGAGCCCTTTTCTGTATTCGAACTCCACACTCACCGCGGCCATCTCGTCCTGGCTTACTGAACGCACCTTTCTGACAAGATCCACCGTGGAGAGCTCTTTTTCCATTATCCTGGTAACCTTGTCTTCCACGTCTGCAGCCGATGCCCCTGGCCAGGGAACTATCACCGAGATGACTGGATAATTTGCATCCGGAAAGAGGTTGAGCGGCATGGATTTGAAGGCTATGAAGCCCATTGCCGCTGCCAGGAGTATGAACGAGATTATGAGGTGCGGGTTGGCGAGAAATCTCTCTATGAGACCCTGGTGTTTTTTCTTGGATTCAGTTGCCACGGGCGTCTCCTGCTACATATACCCGTTGCCCCTGGTGGAGACGGAGAAGTGCGCTTTCCTGGGCGACCACCACCCACGTGCCAGGTTTCAATGCCTGGGAGCTGACAACTGCAAACTCGGGGCCTTTCCACAGGACATCCACCTTTGTTATGTGTATTCGACTCTGGTTGTCCACCAGATATATCCAGGTCCCATTGGTATTCTCCAGCAATGACCTGAATGGTAGCCTGAATCCACTGGCCTGGCCCGTCTCTATATCCACCATGATCGTGGAACCAGAGGGGAGACCAAAGGGCCTTTTTGAAATGTCTGCCTCTATCGCTGCCAGGCTCCCTTTTGTAACAGCAGGGTGCAATCTGGTAACAGTGACCTCAGGCAGTGTAGCCAGGTCGTTTCTGCCTGGCAACAGCCTCACCAATGCCCCCTTTTTTATCCGGCAAAGTTCTGACTGGGGCACTTTTGCCTCCAAATAGAAACCGGCCTTGGGGGCCTCCATGGAGACCACAGCCTTTGCTGGCACGGCCAGATCACCCGGGTCCTGGTATCTGCCAGTAATGACACCATCGAAGGGGGCTGCAAGCCTTGTATATGACAGGTCTGTTTTGGCACTCGCCAAGGATTTTTCAAGACTTACGAGCCTTGCCCTGGCAGCGTCCCTGGCACTTTTCGACCGGTCAAGGGCCTCTTTGCTGATGGCCTTTGCCCCAAAGAGTCGTTTGTCCCTCTGGTATATGGCCTCCTGGGTTTCATAGGCAGTGCGTGCTGCCAATACTTCTGCCTCCAGGCCGGAGACCCGGTCCCTTTCTGGCCTGTCATCCAGGGTGGCAAGGAGTTGTCCTTTTTTCACGCCATCTCCCTCCCTTACCAGCACGCTTGTCAGGTGGCCTGTGAGCCTTGGGGCTATTTCAGCACTCAGTTTGGGCCTTAAAACCGCGAGATAACGTCTCCACATCTTGAAACTTCCCTTTTCAGCACGGGCTGTCTCAACTGCAACAAGTGGCCTTTGAGGTGGAGGAACTGTTGACAGCTCCTTTTTCTTCAGCCTGATTATGAAGATACCTGCTGCCATGACAGCTATGATCACAGCTATGATTGCAACTTTTTTTGTCATCTTTTATTTTTCACCCATCCTATCTATTTTCCCCATTGCCAGCTTGAAATCCACAAGGGCCTTTTGAACAGCATATTTTGCCCCTATCTCGTTTGCCAAGGCCTGTTGCCAGGCCGCCTGGGCAAGGAGGGAATCCGTTATGCTGCCAGCGCCTGTTTCATAGCGCAGTTGTTCTATCCTGTAGGTTTCCTCTGCTGTACGGCTGGCCTTTTTCGCCACCAAGAGGCGGTGGCGTGCCTCTTTAAGCCTTGAGATGGCATCCAGTACCTGGGCCCTGACCTTGAGTTTCTCCTGGAGGAGCCTGGACCTTTGGGCAGAGAGCCTGCTTGCAGCCTCTCCCACCTGAGCAGATATCGTGCCACCAGAGAATATGTTCATGGAAAGGGCGACCCCTCCAGTCCAGACCTCTTCGTCTCCGTGGAGCCCACCTCCTGCATGCCTGGAATAGTCTCCAACGATATCCAGGTTTGGCAGGTGGTTACCCCTTGCATATCGAAGTTCTGCCTCCGCCTTCTTGACTGCTGCCTCCAATGCCAGCAGATCCGGCCGCTTGGACCATGCCTCCTCTACGAGTCTGTCTGGTTTTTCTGGAAGATGTGAGTCAAGGTCTACTTCAAGGCTGCCCTTGAGCTCTGGAAGCTGGTCTTTCTGCCAGCCCATGAGGAGTACCAGGGCGTGCCTGGCCCGTCTCTTTGCCTCTTGGGTAGTGATGAGATCCTGCTCCTGCTGGGCCACCTGGGTCTCCATGCGCATGAGATCCACTGGCGCAATCTTGCCCACCTTCAGTTTTTGGGCAGCATCCTGTCTCGCCTTTTTCAGGGCGGAAAGGGTCTCCTCCTGGGAGATGGCAAGCCCCTTGAGATAGAGGATCTGATTGAATACATTGGTTATGTTGGCAATGAGATCCTGGCGTGTAAAGGATAGGGTGTGTGAGGCCACAGCACTTGCAAAGCGTGACATTTCAAGCTGTGCCCTGAGTTTTCCGCCTTCATAGACAGGGATGACAAGGCTTAGACCAGCCCTGTACTGGTCCCTGCTGAAGGTGGGAGGCTTTCCACCAAATGCCTTTATTGGCACCACCACTACTGGATCACTTTTTCTGTCATAACCAGCATAGCCACTTATCTGGGGAAAGAATCTTCCCCTGGATGCCTTTATGCCAAATTTCGCTGCGTTCAAGTCACTTTGGGCAGCCTTAAGCATTGGGCTTTTCTCAAGGGCTATGGCAATTACATCATGGAGACCAAGCCCCTTGTCCGCTGTGGCAACCCCAGGAGAAACCAGGAGCAGGAGCAGCAGGGACGATAGCCAGGAGACAGGCCATAGGCGCAGGGTATGATTCATCTCAGCATCTTCTTTATCTCTTCAACACTGAAGAGTTTTCCAGAACCCTTTACCTTTCCGTCAACGACGACTCCCGGCGTGGACATGACGCCGTATGACATGATCTTTCCCATTTCAGTGACCTTGACTATTTCCGCATCGAGGCCGAGTTCTTCTGCGGCCTGTTTCGCATTTTCTTCCAGGGCCTTGCAACGGGCACAGCCTGGTCCGAGGATTTCTATTCTCATTTTTGATACCTCCTTGATTTATATTGTTTCATTTACCCTTTTACAGAGTCCACTACACGGCGGACATCAGCTAAACATCAGCGCCCCCTGGGATTTTGCTCTTTGCAACGGCAGCTTCCTCTCTTCTTCTCTGCCATTATTCGTTCCATCACAGTGGATCGGCCCATGTTTTTCTCTATATCCTCCAATATATCCTGCCTGGTGTAGCCGAAGCAGTAACAGATGGTTTCCGTGTTGTGACTTTCCATGTCCTCTCTCTGATTTTTCATCTATCGTTAAATCAACATGTTAAACACATATCCTACCATTATGATGCTGATGGAGACGATTCCCACGAATGTCATTATGAGCTGTTTCTTGAGGACCTGACTGAGTATCACCATCTCCGGAAAGGAAAGTGCGGTGACCGCCATCATGAAGGCAAGGGTGGTACCCAGGGGGAGTCCTTTGGCCATGAGGGCCTGTACTATGGGGATGACTCCTGCGGCATTGCTGTAGAGGGGGACTCCCAGGATGACGGCCACTGGAACGGCCACAGGGTTCGAAGGGCCGGCGTATCTGAGGAGAAAATCCTGGGGTACGTATCCGTGGACCAGTGCCCCAACCGCTATGCCACCAAGGACATAGAGCCAGATCTTTGAAAGGATATCTTTTACGTAACCCCTTGCATATTCGATCCTTTCTGCCCAATCCATGTCTGGAATCTCTGCCTGGCCCATCCTGATCTCCCATACGTAGTCCGCAACAAAGCGTTCCATGTTGAGTCTGCCGATCACCATGCCTGCAACCACTGCCACAAGAAGCCCGGTTCCCAAGTAAATGGCAGCTATTTCCCAGCCAAAGAGGCCAAAGAGCAGGATGAGGGCCACCTCATTAACCATTGGCGACGAGATCAGAAAACTAAATGTCACCCCAAGGGGTATGCCTGCCTCCACAAAGCCTATGAAGAGGGGACATGCGGAACAGGAACAAAAGGGTGTGACCACCCCCAGGAGTGCTGCCAAGACGTGGGCAACTATCACCTTCTTGTTGCTCAGGAACTTCCTGGTACGCTCAGGGGGGAAAAAGCTTCTGACAATAGCCACAACGAATATTATGGTGACCAGGAGAAAGAATATCTTGGTGGTATCCTCTACAAAGAAATGGATAGCCTCTGTCAAGTGATGGCCTGGAGACATCCCAAACCACTGGTATGTGACAAGATCAGCAAAGAGAGTGAATATCTTCAGCATGACATCAGCCTCCTAAAGACCAAGCTCTTTTTGCAGAATGGGGATGAGTTTTTCCATGATCTCTTGCCTCGCCTGTCTGAAGGCCTGGAGTCTTTCTTCCTCTGTGCCCTGGGCCTTGGCCGGGTCATTCATGCCAAAATGTATCTTTTTGGCTGGCCTTGGCCAGGATGGGCAGTTCTCCTTTGCGTCAGCACAGAGGGTGACAACGATGTCAAAATGGGTATTGGTGAATTCGTCTACGTGTTTGGAATAGGCGCGGCTGATGTCCATGCCCTGTTCCCATAGTGTCCGGATGGCAAGGGGATTGATGGGGTGGGGGTCTGTGCCGGCAGAAAAGCATTTCACCTCATCTCCTAAGATGGCATTGGCAATCCCTTCTGCCATCTGGCTCCTGCAGGCATTCTGGGTACAGAGAAAAAGGATCCTTTTCATGTCTATGCACCTTCTTGTGGGAGATCCTTGGCAATATTGTTACGGTCCAGCGCAGATAGCCTTTGGAGAAGATGCTTCATCTCAGGATCTGTCTCTGCCCTGGTGATAACGATACTTATGAGTTTGCGGCAGCATTCTTCCTGGGGAGAGAGGCGGTATAGAACCCAGTTTTTGTCCCGCCTGCCAGATACAAAGCCCTCCATCTCGAGCTGTTTGAGATGACGGGACACCGTGGGCTGGGACAAGTCCAGGGCAGAAGTGAGTTCGCAGACGCAGCACTCCCTTTTTGAGAGCATGACCAGGATCTTGATCCTGGTGGGATCGGATATGGCCTTGAGACGTCTGCTTATTTTGTTGATGGTTGGTGTATGCATGTTTAACTATATAGCTATATGACTATTTCCTGTCAAGAGAAAATATTTAATCCTTTACTATGAGTCCTTGTCGAGGATACAAGAAAAGAGGGGAGGGCTTATCTGAAGAAGGCCAATAGATACTTTAGGGCAGTAGATATGATTATGGCGGCAAGGAGCCACTTTATTGCCTTTGCAGGGACATGTTTTTGGCATCTGGCCCCCATGTACATGCCAGCAGTTCCTCCAATGCCAAAAAGAAAGCCCAGGAGCCAATCAGGCGCTACGGACATGGTCGGATAGTAGGCGGCAACCATCTGGTAAAAAAATACGCCAGCTACAGATGTAACGAAAGTACCCATTAGGGCAGCACCTGCCACTGTGTGGACAGGCAAGGCAAATACCGTGACAAAGAAAGGGGCAATGATGGAACCACCGCCTATGCCATAAACCCCGCCGATCACCCCTACGACCAGGCTCAATATGAATATGCCGAGACAGGACACGGAAAAGCTCTGGCCTTGGAAATCGTACTCAAGCCTATTGAGGCTGAAGTGGGTTACCTCTACATTGGGTGCAGTGTGTTGGTCTTTCATCTCACTGTCTTTACTCGGTGATATAGCTTGTTTCTCAGCTTCTTGATTTTTGCGTGCCCTTTCTCCAGCCTGCTTTTTTCTGTCTTTTGTCAGAAGGTCCTTTACCAGGCGAAATCCAATGTAAAAAAGCACTGCTGAGGCAAAGAGCTTGAATTTGGTAGGGTCTGGCAGGTATCTAACACGTATTATGGCCCCTATGAGCACACCAGGCAAGGTGCCCAGGATGACGATCCAGGTCAAGGGCCAAAGCATGCGTTTTTCTTTGTAGTAGCGGTACACACCACTGGGTATGGCCACTATGTTGAACAGTTGATTCGTGGCGCTTACAGACGGTGAGGCATATCCAAGAAAGGACATCTGGAATGGCAGTAGCAAAAATGCCCCGGATACACCGCCCATAGATGTAAAGAAGGATATGGAAAAGGCCACCAAGGGTGGGAGCCAAGGGGCAGTCTCTATCTGGGCAGTGGGAAAATACATTCAAATGTTCAAGGCCGCGGTAATTTTATTGATAAATAATAATTAAATATCAAACTTTTACATCCCTGCGGCCAATTTTTCAAGGGACATTGCCATAATATGTGGGGGATATGTCAGAATTTTATATAACAAATCCCCCTTTTCTGGTCACACGAAGGGGTTTCTATGGTAAGAAGGCTAGGCCCTTGATGGCCTGGATTTCTTTGTTCAGTCTCTATTGCCATGTCCTTTAGGCCCTGGTGCTCCTGGTGATAGCTCTTTATCCTATAATGGCTTATCGGGTTGCCTTTTTCTTGCTCTACCTGTTTGCTCTCCTTTTTCTGGGCACTCGGACCAGTGCCGTGGCTGACAGGAGGGCCTCAAGTAAACCCGGGTGAGCCCATTGAAAAAAAGAAGATTATAACCAAGAACAACAGGTCTTTTTTCATTTGGATCGCCTTTCACCATGGATAGCTTTTGGCCCAAATAGCTTGGGCCTATGAAGGTGATTTCATGATCCGTGCCCATTTCCATGTCCACAGGACGGGTTAAAGGAGACTGTTTATCCCCTTCTATGAAAAAAAATAAGCATGATCCCATAAAAAGACAATTCTCATGAACAAGGCGCCATTATTTGTCACAGTGGAGTCGTTGCCCTTGTCTATTCAGGCCTTTTGCTTCCTCCAAAGGTGGACTCACCAGGGGTTACCACACCTTTGGGCATGGGAGGGACTTTTTCACCGCCAAGGCTGTAACCGCCATCCAGGATGAGCCTCGTCCCGGTAACGAAGGAGGCATCGAAGACCAGGAAGTCAACAGCCTTTACAATGTCTTCCAGTCTACCCATGCGTCTTAGAAGGGTGTGTTCAAGGATGTCTTCTCTCTGTTCTCTCGTCAAGATGTCCCAACCCCTGGTCCCAGGGCCATGTCTTGTTTCGAAAAAACCAAGGACGAGTTCATTGACCCTCACCTCAGGTGCGCCCATTCTGGCCCATTGTTCGGTCAGCAGCCCCATTGCCCTGTTGGAGAGGCTGTAACAGTCATTGAAGACCAGGCCTGCTGGGCCTGTGCGGCCAATCATGCCAGAGATCGACGTTATGTTGATTACTGTTGCCCCTCTATTCCTTTTCAAGAATGGAAGTGCTGCATTGAAGAGATGCCACTTGGCAGTGACAGTTGTATGGAATTCCAGTTCCCACTGTTCAGGGGTGTATTGGCCATGTACCACTGGCCATCCGCCGCGTTCGATATTGTTGACGAGTATGTCGATGCGTCCAAATTCCTCGATAGCTGTCTTTACTGCCTTTTCGGCATGGTCTCTCCTCCTGAGATCTACCGAGACGGCCCTGTAGTCTGCCCCTGCCTGGTCCATCTTTCTCCTCATGCCTTCCAGATCGTCGAGCCAGTCGTAATATGTCAAAACCAGTCTAAGTCCCTTTTGGGCAAAGGAACTGGCTATCTCCAGTCCTATCCCCCTGATGGAGCCAGTAATGAGTGCCACCTGGCACCGCTGCCTGTTTTTCATGTGTTTGCCCTCAACTTCATTGTTATGGATTGGGTTTACGATTATACTAAGACTAAACAAGACCAATGAGGAATAAAATCATGTTTGCTCCAAAAGACGTAGAAAAACCCATAGTGCCCGTCAGACTGGATCTTGACAGCACCATCTGCTTTTCCTGTGACAGAGATCTTGCATGTTTTACAAGGTGTTGCCACAATAACAATACCTATCTCACTCCTTACGACGTCATTAGGATAAAAAAACGTCTCGATATGCCGTCAGACGAGCTTCTTCTCCGGTTTACCGTGCCTGGAAAGATCGAGGCCTCCGATCTTCCAGTTCCCATGGTAAAACTTGACCCGGAAAGGGACAATGCCTGCCCGTTTCTCGGAGAAGACGGATGTAGCATCTACGAGGACAGGCCAGTGGCCTGCCGTTATTATCCAGTGGCCGCAGGACTTTTTCACAATGCGGACATCTCTGACAACGAGCGCTTCTTCGCCTTGGTGAAGGAGGGCTACTGCCTTGGCCATGATCTTGGCACAGAGATGACCATAGCCGAATGGCGGGAAAAGCAAGGCATTCCTCCCTATGACGAATATAACAAGGGCTGGGTTGAGCTGATCCTTAGGAGAAAGAGCCTTGGACCTTTCGTCACTATCCCGGAAAAGACCCTGGACATGTTTTTCATGGCCAGCTACAACCTGGACGCCTTCAGGCGTTTCGTGCTCTACAGTCCCTTTTTGAACATCTATGAAATACCCGGGGACCGTCTTGAAAAGATCAGGGAAGACGATATAGAACTCCTGAACCTCGGCTATGACTGGCTGATGACCACGCTTTTCGGGGCAGGAAAACTGAAGATCATCGAACACATAGCCACTGCCGATTCCATCGAGGTGGATTAGAAATCCCTAGGGTGAGTTTATTGGTGAAAAATACCAAGAAGTTATAAAAGTCAGATAGTTCGATTGTGCTTTCACGATGGAGTGGATTTCGGGCCTCAAAGATATGAAAGCCAGGAGACAGCAACAGGCAGCTTCCTCCTGCTACTATTTCCATGGATTTCGTTCGGCGCTTAAATTTTTTGGTTCAATCTTTCAATGACTTCAATTAGTTGCCGTTCCTTGTTCTCTTTTGAAAAGGTTTCAAGTGATTAAGGGCATGAAATACAACAAATAAATCTGTTTAAAAGACTAAAAACATAATTCGTCGCGCATAAATCAGTGGAAAAAATACCGTGATTATCTCCATGCCCGATTTTACAGAGCTTTTGGAGAATATTGAAGATATAGAGAAGCATTAGCAGGGCGTAGGGATGAGCCAGTGATTTCTCACAAGGACTTAGTTTGAAGAGCTAAAACGAGATGGCCTCCTAATCTCCCAGGGGGTCACCAGCCAGGGCAGTTCTTGACATGATATGATAAACGATTGGTCCTCAGGTTAAGAGCATCCTTGGAATACGCTATTAGTCTGATCACCTCGGCAGCAAACAGGATATCTGCATCTTTGAATTTTCCCTGCTGTTCCATGTAGATTTCTATGCCAACGTATATTTGGCTGTCTGATCGCCATAGCTGCTTGGGTATGATGGTATGGCAGATGGCCTGCATGGAGGTCAAGGATCAGGTCATGTCTGTTTTTGACCTGCTGGTAGATCTGGAGATATATCTCTTTGTGGAAGGCATCATAGAAGAACTTTCTGTCCCTGAATGTGTGGGGCTGGCCAAGTCCTTCCTCTATCTCTATGACTTTAAGGTTGGGTATAACCTTGGAGCGCAGCACTATTTTGGCCACCTCCCTTCCAAAGGGCAGTTCTGCCTTGTGCACGCCAATGATGAGAACCGGTGCGTTTTGCCCCCTTAGTCCAGCCAT
>Ga0256833_1000315_pt1 | contig 38835 bp, 38 predicted proteins | sample 356284metaG_FD_190535 | JGI IMG/M metagenome (GOLD analysis project Ga0256833, IMG submission 190535) | Hydrothermal vent microbial communities from Mid Atlantic Ridge, Atlantic Ocean - 356-284 | ecosystem: Environmental > Aquatic > Marine > Hydrothermal vents | place: Atlantic Ocean: Mid... | reverse complement strand
CACAAGTACGCCGCCGGCGCGCTCGTAAGGGCTTTCCCGAGGAGCAGGGCGTTGAGGCTAATAGTCGAGGAGCTGCGCGGCTACACGGGATACGAGAAGATACTGTTTATAGTCGTCGACGGCCGCGGAGAGTTCAGGGAAGAAGAGTTCTAGCCCCCTCCTCCGGGAGGGTGCGTTTTGATGGCGCGCATAGTCCTCATAGTAGGCGTGCAGCCGGGCCCAGCCGGTAAGACGGGCCTCATGATGGCGCTCTGGTGGGGTATGAGGGAGGCTGGTATACCCGCGCTGCCGCTCAAGCCCTACGCCTCCGTGAACTGGTATAGGGACTATGGCCTCTACATGGAGTGGAGGGCTAAGGGAGCCCCCTTCTCCCGTGAGGCCCTGCTGTTCAAGGAGGCTGGCTGCCGGCTGAGGTTCTACGAGGTCAACCCCGTGTGCAACGTGGAGACGCCCCTGAGGCCCGAGTACTTTTTAGAGGCGGGCGCCCCGGGCCAGCTATTCGCGTACAGCGCTGACCCTGGGAGGAGTAGCGTGGCGACAAGGGTTACGCTGATGGGGGGCGGCGCCGTGAACTACGGCTTTATTAACGGCAAGCTTGTGCAACGCGGCGTCTCGCTGCTGGGGAGGGAGGAGGTCGCGAAGATTACAAGTAGCCTTGACCGGGTCGAGACCATATGGGGGTTTGAAGACTACTCGGAGGCCGTAGCCGCGAACGCGGCCATGGCCATAGCTAGGGCGGTCGAGGAGCTCTCCTCCAGGGGCTTCGCCCTCCTCGTCGAGGGGTTCAGCGATGCCGCCTTCGTGCCCGGGATTTCACAGGACGTCCACCTCGTGTTGGCGGTCTACCCGGGCAGCGTGATCGTGTACGAGCCGTCAAGGTATATGGCTGCGATAGTTGTCCGCAGCCATGTTGGCGGAGGAGGCGTTGCCAGGTTTAGGGACGTGGCCTCCCTGGTTAGGCCTAGGGGTGTTTACAGGCTGGCCCCGCTTTCGGCGGGCATGCTGCCAGAGGATATCTACAGGAGGAACAGGGGGGTCGTGGAAAAAATTGTTTCCGAGCTGGAATGAATTCCAGGGGGCTTGGCCGGCTAGGCTACTGCCTCTGGTTCGCGTGTCTAGGCTGAGGTATAACTGGGTAGGGGATGTACTCTATGCCCGGCCTGTTGTGGGGCGCCTGGGGGTAGAGGTCCATGAGGCGGTACACCTCTGGCGGGAGATCCGTCTTTACCACTAATCCCAGCTCCTTCGCCTTCTCGACGTCTATCGGGTAGTCGTGGGTCCACCTCCCCTCTGTCAGCGTCTTCGCGAGCTCCCTGGCTCTCTCCTCGCCGAGCCTGTCCTTCACGAGGCTGTAGATGAACTCCTGTACCTCTCCGATAGCCTTCTCGGCGACGTCGGCCATTATCAGCGTCTTGTCGCTGGCATCCTTCCCCTTCTCACGCGCCACCTTTACTATGCTGGGTGCGGGCACGTTGAAGCCCGGCTCAAGGGCCAGCTGGGGGTCTAGGGGGCCTAGGACAGCGTTGGTGTCCATCCATATCTCGTCTGCTGCCAGGGAGATAAGGGTGCCGCCGCTCATGGCGTAGTGGGGGACTATCACCACTGTCTTGGCCTTGTGGTGCTTAAGGGCTTTCGCGATCTGAGCTGCCGCGAGCACCAAGCCGCCCGGCGTGTGGAGTATGAGTGCGATGGGCATGTCCTCCGGGGTCGCCCTTATGGCCCTCAGCACGGCTTCGCTGTCGTCTATGTCGATGAACCTGAATATGGGTATGCCGAAGAAACCTATCTTCTCCTGCCTGTGGATGAGTGTGATGAACTTCATGCCGTACTTTTTCTCCATCTGCGCCAGGAGGGAGAGCCTCGCCATGCGGAGGCGCCAGAAATTGTATGAGGGGCCGAAGAACATTGCCAGGAGCAGGAGCCAGAAGAGGAGGCTTATGGGGTCGAAGAGGAGGGGGGCGTAGCCCGGCGCTTGCTGGGACGAGAACAGTGTAACAGCTAGAAGGTGGGCGAGCATTATCCCACAGTAACTATACGGTAAAGGCTATTTGTAAACCCACCGCATATGGATTAGATGAACCGCCCCCCACCCCCCGTGTTCGCGACGTACGCCTCCCCCCTAAACAGGGGCGTCCTAGAGGAGGCTAGGAGGCTCCATGGGGCAGTGGCTGACCGCCTGGAAGGATACCGGGCCTCGTATTTTGTGAGTGAAGCGCCCGTCGAGATAGGCGGTGTTGGGGCCGCACTGATCGCTACCGGGGGCACCGAGCGGCTCCTACTCGAATCCTTCGAGAGAGGATTTAGGCCCGTAATAATCGCCGCACACCCCTCCTTCAACTCTCTGCCAGCCATGCTGGAGGCCAGGGCGGCCCTCCGCGGCAAAGGCCTATCCCCCCTCGCCGTCTACGTTAGAGAGCCTGCAGAGGCGGCCTCCCTGCTGAACGCGCTGCCAAGGGCCGTCTCTATAAGCGGGTCAAGGCTAGGGCTCGTGGGCGAGCCGTCCCCCTGGCTGGTAGCCAGCAGCGTCGACGCTGACGCGGCGGAGAGGGTGATGGGCCTAGAGCTTGTAAAAATAGGCATGGAGGAGTTCTACAGGGAGTACAGGGACTCGAGGCCAACTGGCGCCCTGGACCGCGTACTGGGGAAGTGCAGCGTGGAAAGGCCTAGGGCCGAGCTCGAGAAGGCGCTGAGGGTCTACACCGCGCTGAAAAGGCTCGCGTCGAGGTATAGGCTCGACGCCCTGACCGTCAGGTGCTTCGACATCCTAGAACGGCTTAAAACCACTGCTTGCCTGGCGCTGTCCCTGCTTAACAGCGAGGGGCTTGTTGCAGGCTGCGAGGGAGACATGCAGTCTCTCGTCACAATGTACCTGGCCCACAGGCTAACCGGTAGGCCTGCCTGGATGGCTAACCCCGCTAGGGTCGAAGGGGACACCATACTGCTGGCCCACTGTACAGCGCCGATCAAATGGGGTGTCAAGTGTAGACTTACAACCCACTTCGAGAGCGGCATCGGCGTCGGCCTCGACGTAGCGTTGCCGCGTGGAAAAGTAGTCCTTGCCAGGATCGACGGCAGGCTGGAGAGGATCTACCTCTCAGGAGCCCTCGTGAAGGAGTCGGGCATGGGCCTGCCGGGCCTCTGCAGGAGCCAGGTCCGGGTAAAGGTTGAGGGCGACCCCTGGAAGCTTCTAGACGCCCTTCCAGGGAACCACGTTGTGGTTGCGCCAGCGCCAGCCGAGTGGGGGCTCAGGGTCGCAGCGGCGCTTTACGGCGTCGAGGTAGTCGAGCCGCTAGCCGGATGATAACGCCCTGAGCCTCTCCTCAAGCTCTCTAAGCGCGCTCCTCGCTATATGTCTCAGGGACGCGGAGGCCTCGCCCCTAACATTGCCGGGCGGCTCGACTCCGTAGAATGGAGCCTCCACCGAGGGCAGTATCCTCTCGAGCCCCGGGATTATCCTCAACTCGGCTTCTCCACCGCTCTCCAGGGATTCCAGGTCGAGCGCGGGCTCCAGCATGTAGGGGATAGCGTACTCAAAGTCCCTATACGTCAACTCGTACCTACCCCTGTAGATCGGCGACGAGAGAACGCGTCTAAACGGCCTCGCCTCCTCCTCGCCCCTCAGGCTAAGCGAGTCTAAAAGCTCAAGTACCCTCCTCGCCTCCGGCGCCCATGAGAAGCGCTTCACAGCCTCTCTTACACTCTCCTTTAGGTACCTGTAGTCCACTATGCTCCACCCCTCCTTCAGGTACACTGAGCCGAGCCTCAAGGCAGCCTCAAAACCCTTCTCGACGCCGCTCCAGGAGACGAAGGCCGCGACGTCGAGGTCGGTGTGGTAGACCGGCTGTATATACTCGTAGCTGTTAAGCGTTAAAGCGGGCACGCCCGCCATCGTGAAGCTGAAGCTATCATAGATGGCCTCGTCCCACCCGTACGTAAAGCCCGGGCCTAGCAGGCGCTCCACCCCCCTCCTAAAGCCCGGCCCCGACACGGACACGTGTACCCCGGGGCCGCCGAGCACGTCGAAGTTTATGACCGGCCCCACGCTCCCTATGAGCCCCCTCTCCTCAAGGCTCCTCGTAAAGCTCCTAGAACCCCATATCCAGTACCATGGACTATACCCCGGGGCCCCAGACTCCTCCGAGCCGAACACTACATACCCCGCCTCTTCCCCGAACACCCTAGCCGCCTCTGCGACCAGCGCGACTCCGAGCGCGTTGTCGGTGAACCCGGTGAGCCACTTGTCCATGTGCGCGGTGAAGACCGGGCCCTCGAGGTCGCCAGCATGTACTACGCGGCTCCGGGCCCCGTGCTCTACGCGGCTCTCCACTGCCAACTCCACCCCACGCCCGGCCCTCGCCGCGGCGAGGAGCCTCATGCCGTCGTCGAAGCTCACCGAGAGAGCGGGGACGTATGGCGGCGTGCCTCCTCCAAACCTGTAGTCTGTGGAGAGCGTCATCACCATCCGCCTCCTCCGCCCAGGGTAGGGGTCAAATATCACCACGGCGCTGGCCCCCCGCTTAACGGCCTCAATGTACTGCCACACGGCCTCGTCCAGCTTGTCGAACCACTTCAGCAGGACCACTTTGCCCTCCGCGTCTACTCCACGCCACTCGCGCTCGTGGAGCCCTGTTCCCGCGTAGACTATCCGAGCTTCCACGTGGCCGCTCGGGGTGTAGGGGAGCGCCACGGCTGGTATGCTCTCTCCGCCCACATGGAGGGATACGTGCTCCTCGCTCCAGCTCATGCACTCGAACACGTACTCGCTCGTAGACAGGCCGGCTTCTTCGAGCATGCCCCTTACCGCGTCAGCGGCCGCTCCTTCCTCGCGGCTTCCGGCCACCACGTCTCCGCGTGGCAGGGCCTCTACCCGTCTGAGGACGCTTTCCCTGAGGCTCACGGCTAGGCATGTTTAAGAGCGGCGGCGCGATTAAAGTTTGGCCATGCCTGACGCCGTGAAGGATAGGCTTGAGATGGCTCTAGATAGGATTGACGAGGCGATAGACATTATAAGGGAGCTCGTCGAGGGGGACGAGGAGCTCGCGGAGAGCGTAGAGGACATACTCTACCACCTCGAGGAGGCAGGCGAGCTGCTAAGCTCGCTCATAGGGAGGCTGGAGAAGGATTAGGCGCTAGTAAACCTTTTATATAGTTTCTCCCGGAGCACGGGGTGGCTCTTAACGTACTCTATCAGTAGTAGCCTGGACATGTGGACGGTGGCGTAGATGCTGCGTCGGAGGAAGCCCCGCCGTTTCAGCTCCTCGTCGCTGACCCTACGGGAGGATTGTATGCGTCCACGCTGTTCCGCTATGCTCCTCCACCTGCGGAGCACGTCCAGCGTGGCGAGCGTGTAAGCCGCGGTCTCCCTGTACCTGCCGGTTATCGCGAGGAAGAATATGTTGACGAAGCCGAAGAGGAGCGTTAGGGGGAACTGTACTATGAGGTTCCACGCCGAGAGGTTCTTTACGAGGTTTGTTAGCCTATTCCTGAAGCCGTAGAACAGCTTATCCTGCCGTAGCCCGCCGACCAGGCCTCCCTTATGGTATACAACCGCCCCCGGCTCGTATTTCACCTCGTAGCCGGCGAGCCTTACACGCCAGCTATAGTCCGTGTCGTCGTCATAGATAAAGTAGTCCCAGTCGAAGCCGCCGACCTCGAAGTACACGTCCCGCCTTGTGATAAGGGTCGCCGAGCTAGCGGCGAAGACGTACATGGGCTTCGAGAAGGCGTCCACGTTCAGCCCGTAGGCGGTGTACCAGGTGCCCAGCATGTCGAGTGCGAGGCCTAGGTGGTCCATCTTCTCAGGCTCCCTCATGGATACAAGCTTGGCCTGGACAACCCCTATCCGCGGATCCGACTCTATGCTGTCGACGAGCCTGTCCAGCCACCCGGTGGTAACTACTATGTCGTCGTCCATGAATACGAGGTATTTTGACGAGGGATCCGAGACGAGGGCGCCCACGTTGTGGCTCGCCGCCGCGCCTATGTCTTTCTCGAAGTGCACGACCTTTATCCTGGGGTCTCCGAACCTTTCCCTAAGCTTCTCCCCGATATCCTTGGTTAGGCAATCCACCACTATTATCTCGAAGTTCCCGTAGCCAGAGGAGAGGATGGAGGAGATGTTTTTAAACAGGTTTTTGACGCCGTTGAAGTTTATGATGACAATGCTTACTTTCGGTTTTTCCCCATCACCGTGGCTGTCTTCTCCTCCAGGCATGCAAGGTCACCTCCCGCCTGCACCGAGCTCTCTGGCCGCGGCGCGGGCCTGATGGGCCGTGTCATCCATATTCATGTAGCGCCACGACCCAAACCTCCCCAGAGGGATAACCTTTTTCTCCCTCAACAGGGCGGACGCCTCCCCTACAAGGCGCCCATAGCCGTGGCGGTACACTATGTAGGCGTACCTCCACGTCTTCCAAGCCACCGGGTAGCCGTCGCTGAGGAAGCCCAAGTCCCGCACCCACTCCAGGCTCTCATAGACCTCTCTCTCGCCCATAGAGGTGCCCGGGGGGGCCGAGACCTCGGCTATGAGCAGCACCTTACCCTTGGGCGCGGTGAGGGGGCTATAGTTAGAGAGTATGGCTAGCCTGTGGAAGACAACCTCTTTTTGGGGAAAATATACCCAGTGGTATGGAGGAGGGCTCCCCTCCCCGCCGAGGCCCACGACGAGAAGCGAGTTGTAGTCGAAGACGCCGCTAACCCTCCTCTTAGCCTCGCCGCCCAGCATGCGGAGGGTCTCAGGCATGGGGGCTGTCGACACGGCCAAGTCGCCCTCTTCTTCGGAGGAGCCGTCCGAAACCCTTACCGTGCCATTCTCGACGTATATCTCCTCCACCCGGAACCCTGTCACAAGCTTGAAGCCGCGCCTGCCCCTAAGCCTGTCTAGGAGCCCCCGTATCAGCGCGTAGATGCCGCCACGCCTTGGATAGTAGAAGGTTAGCTGGTGCGTGTACCCCTCGGTCGGTATCCCCACGGCGGACCTCATCACGTCTTCGAGGGGCGGTAGTGGGACGCGGCCAGCCACCCACTCGAGGGATATCTGGGCGAGATCCCTCTTCCACAGCTTCTTGTTGTAGGGAACTAGGTACTTCTCTGCTATAGCCTCCCCGAAAACACTGTAAATCCACTCCTCAAAGTTTTTCGGCTCAGTGTAGTCCCCGCACATCCTCTTAACGTAAGCCTCGACGACCCCCTTTAGTATCTCGAAGCGCTCCTGGGGCGGCAGCATGTAGGCCCCGTTTTCGAAGGGATACTTCACGTATGAGCCGTTATAGTATATCCTCGTGTCCCTCCTGTGCTTTATGAGGTTGTCGCGCCCAGCAATATCGAGCAGGAACTCCAGCTTCTCCCTATCCCTGGAAAATATTATGTGCGAGCCCCCTAGGTCGACCGTGTAGCCATCCTTGGCTACGCTTACAAGTAGGCCGCCGGGCTTCTCCTCCTCTACAACGGTTACCTCGTGCCCCCTCCTGGTGGCCTCCAGGGCAAAGGTTAGCCCGGCCAGGCCTGCGCCGAGGACTACTATCCGCATACAGTTTCAGGCATTGAGAGGAAGCCTCTGCGGATAAGTTTTCCGGGCATCGCGTAACCGACAACTTAATTGTTAGCCAAAAGCCATGTTACTGCAGCCTAAAGGGGGCTCCGGGGAGTGATTTAATGAAAAAGTCCAGGCTCATACAGCTCGCCCAGATAGTCGTGGTCGCGCTAGTGTTCCTCTACGTTATCTACGACGTAAACTTCGGCGAGCTTTACACCACGCTGCTCTCCATAGACGCCTACGATATAACATACATCGTGGCCTTCGAGCTGCTATACTTTCTCTCCAACTCCATAGCCTTCTGGATACTCTGTAGGAGGAGGTTCAACCTGACCCTGGCGGAAGGCATAGGGGCCTCCATGCTTGCATGGCTTGTCGACATACTGATACCGCTGGCCTTCGTGGAGGGGGACATAGCGAGGATACTGTTCCTCAAGACCAAGGGCGACTGGAGCTCCGCGGTCGGCTACGCGCTCCTATTCCGCTTCCTGGTAAACGTGACCTTCACGGTCTTCATAGTAGTCACCACGATTGCCTCGATAAACTTCGTCTACCTGTACTCCCAGTACTATCTCCTCTACCTAGCGGTGGTGGCGCTCCTCGTACTCACCGTCCTCCTCCTAGCGCTGCTGATCTACGACACGGAGCGGGTCAAGAGGTTCGCTGTGCGCCTAATAAGGCGTTTCGCCGGGAAACACGTCTTCATAGACAAGCTTGAGAAAGACCTGGTATCCTTTCTAGACTCCATGCGGGACTCCCTCAGGGAGGCACATGAGAGCGGGATTGTGATCTGGGGGGCTATAGCCTTTCTATTCCTGCAGTGGATAAGCGGCATCATGACGCCGTTCTTCTCGCTCCAGGCTGTGGGGGTCTACGTTAACCCGATCTTCATAGCGCCCGGCTACTCCATCCTAACAGTATTCTCGCTAGCATCCGTGGGGCTCCCCTTCATGGTCGGCAGCGTCGACGCCGCGCTTATAACTCTCTACCTCCTCCTCGGGGTGCCGAAGGAGAAGGCCCTGGCGGCGACTCTGATAGGTAGGAGCGTGACCATTTCCACGAGTATAGCCGTGATATACCCGATAGGGATATACTACGCCCGGCGCGTGTTGTCGGTAAACAACCTGGACGAGTTGAAGGCGTCGCTCGAAAAAATATTACGTGAATATAATATTAACATGCCCTTCGCTGATATCCTATTGGGCAACGGTGGGGCAGATGCCGGGGAGACCCGTTCTAGCGGTGAGCGCCATAATAGCGAGGGCGGGCAAGGTTCTCTTGATAAAGAGGGCCAGCGAGCCGTGCAAGGGTAAGTGGGCTCTCCCCGGCGGAAAGGTCGAGTATGGGGAAAGCCTGGCCTCGGCCCTGCAACGCGAGATACGGGAGGAGCTCGGACTAGAGGTGGAGCCTCTCTGCCCGTACAGGGTCGTGGAGATAATATGCCCCTCTTCGGGGTACCACTACGTCATAGTCGTCTTCGCGGCCCGACCGCTAAGGGGCGGGGTCAAGCCAGCCCCGGGCGAGGTAGAGGATTACGCCTGGCTGCCCCCCAGGGAGGCGTTATCCGAGGATCTAACGGTTTCCACTAGGAAGGTGTTGGAGGAGGTGTTATCGGAACCTCCTAAGCTCCCTCACGAGGCGCCTGTTCACGCGTTCCGCGAGAAACTTGTCAGCGTCTTTGATCTCTGTTAAGGCGAGCACCGCCATCACGTGGCTGCAGATACCCTTCTTCTTGAAGCCCTTGCAGGTGCACACGAACCTCCCGTTCTCATACCGTACCATGTGCTTGTTGCGCTTACCTATGACGTAGTACAGGTAGGGGCTTATCTTCACGACCCGCCCCTCCTCCAGCAGCCAGGCCGCCTTGCTTATCATGCGGTTAAGCTGCTCCTCCGGCAGGTTCACCTTCTCCGCCCTCCTGCCGGCCTCCCCGCCGGTGTTGACGTTTTTCTCCTTCGCGCCTCCCTGAGACATCTCAGAAAGACTATGCTTGCTTCACGATATAAGCCTGAGCCCGCCGAGGGGGTAAAGGGTTTAACTGGGGGCGCGGAGAGATGAGAGGGATGCGAGGTGAAGTTGATAGTCGTCTCGGACAGCCACGACAACTTGGACGCTGTCAAACGCTTCCTCGAAGCGGTTAAGGGAGAGGAGGCCGACGCGGTGATACATGCGGGCGACATCGTGTCCCCCTTCACGCTGAAGATGTTCGCCGGCTACAGGCTCTACGGAGTCTACGGCAACAATGACGGCGAGAGGCTAGTGCTCTCGAAGGTAGCCGCCGAGAACGGCATGGTTCTCGTAGAGCAGCCTCTCTTCCTCGAGCTCGGGGGCTACAAGATAGTGGTGGTGCACGGGGTGAGGGGGGCCGAGGACACTCATAGGCTTGTTGTCTCGCTGGCGAAGAGCGGCGACTTCGACCTAGTCGTCTACGGTCATCTCCACAAGGTCGATATCAGGGAGGTCTCCGAGACCCTCATAGTCAACCCGGGCACCCTCTCGGGGTACCTGGCGGGCCGCCGCACCTACGCGGTCGTCGACCTGGAGAAGCGCGTGGTCGAGGTAAGGGAGGTATAGGCGCTATGCCGGTTGACCTGCTCGACGTGATCCGCGGCGCCGCTAGGAGGGCGGCGGAGGCGGCGAGGAAGGTTGAAGAGGAGGGGCTACGCGCCAAGCCCGTGGGCCGCGGCGAGGGAGGCGATACTAGCCTGCTCGCCGACCGTGAGGCTGAGAGGGCCGCTATAGAGTATATCGTGTCGAAGGTGGGGTCGGCCAAGATAGTCTCCGAGGAGATCGGCGAGAGGGTCTACGGCGACGAGCCCCAGTACGTCTTCGTGATAGACCCCATAGATGGGAGCAGGAATTACAAGCGCGGGGTGCCTCTCTACGCGGTCTCAATAGCTGCCGGCGCCGGGGAGACCTTCGAGGACCTGGAGGCCGCCGTGGTCTACGCCCCCGGGCTGAACGCCGAGTACTATGCTAGCCGCGGCGTGGCCGCTTGGCTGAACGGGGCCGCGATAAGAGTCAGCGGGAGGAAGACCCTTGCCGGCGCCGTGGTGGGCATGAGTACGACGCCTAAGGCCCGCTTCATCCCACAGGTGGTTGCGCTCAGGCTAGCGGAGGAAGGCGTCGTGTTGAGGAGCTGGGGGAGCATAAGCCTAGAGCTCTCATACCTAGCCTCGGGCGGCCTGGACGGGTACATAGAGGCCTGGGGCACGGCTAGGGTCGTCGACGTCGCCGCGGCCTACCTTATAGCGCTAGAGGCCGGGGCAACAGTCAGGGTGAGGGGCAGGTATTCGCGGGCCCCAAGGCTCTCGCTCTCGGAGAGGCTTGCCATCGTCGCGGCGGCTACGGAGGAGTTGGCGGACTCCCTGGAGAAGGCATATAGTGAGGCTCTAGGGTGGCGGCCCCTAGAGGTGTTCGAGGTGGCTGCCGTTGACGGGCTACGCTGACGCCCACTGCCACCTCCACGAGTACAGCGACGGGGAGGCTGAAAGGCTGGCGGCCAGGTTCTACATAGCCGCTGTCTCGGAGGACTATGAGAGTTCTCTTAGAACGCTTACGCTGGCGGAGAGGCTGGCCAGCGTATGGCCCTGCGTGGGGCTACACCCCTGGGAGCTGGGGAGCATCGAGAACCCCATGGCTGAGGCCGAGAGGATAGCCTCGCTCGCTCCACGCGCGGCCTGTATAGGCGAGGTAGGGCTGGACAAGAAGTTCGTCCCGGAGACATACGAGGAGCAGCTTCCAGTATACAGGTTTATGGTCGACTTGGCCGCTGAAAACGGCCTGCCCGTCAACATACACTCGCCGGGCGCGTGGCGGGATGCCTACGCCATCGCTGCGCGCCGGGGCGTAGATAAGGCCGTCTTCCACTGGTACACAGGCCCCCTAGACCTTATAAGGGAGATAGCCGGGTCGGGCTACTTTATCTCGGTGAACGCCGCCATAGCGGTTCAGGAGAAGATGAGGAGGGTTGCCGCCGAGACGCCGATAGAGTACATGGTCGTGGAGAGCGACGGGCCATACCGTTACAGGGGGCTAGAACTCTCCCCGTTAATGATACCTGACACGGTGAAGGCCGTCGCCGAGTTGAAGGGCATGGAGGTTGAGGAGGCCGCCGAGGTGCTTCTGAGAAACACGTTCAGGCTCTATGGGAGGCCGAGGCTAGCCTAACGTAGAGCTCGCCCCTGTATCCCCTGTCCCATAGCCAGGATACGGCGAGCCTCCCCCTCTCTCTACCGGCTCTATACCCCCGCGGCCTCACACTTCTAGGGGAATAGCTGCCATGGAATAAGAGCACGTGCTGGTGGCGCCCGCTCCAATCCACCCTCACCCTGTACACCTCGCCGTCAAACACCTCCCCGAGGTAACGCCCCTTAAACGCGAGGCGGAGCTTTATCCTCCCCCTATCCCCTCTCCACCTCTTAACTATGTAGGCGTACCCTCCATCGGCCTCCTCCACCACCACACCCCTGATTTCTTCACCTGTAACGGTGATCGAGTGGGGGCGGGCCGGGAAAACGAAGGCTACAAGTTCTTCCCCCTCCGCCAGGCCTCTAGCGGTGAACTGCACCCTGAGAGCCCCTCCACGTTGGACGAACTCCCTCCACACGCTATACTCGGGCTTAAACTTCTTCACGGAGTCTAACCCCGCCCCCGCCCATATAATACTTCTCGGCCAAGCCTATCAGAAGCAGCGCCGCGGCGCCCACCGCGCAGGAGATGAGCAACGCCGCTGAGACGCCTACCGTGTCGCTGAGCACGCCTACAAGGGGAGCAGCCGCGCCCGCGGCGCTCCAGAGGGCCTCCACTACTCCAGGGCCGGTTGCGCCGCCCCACTTTTCCCTCGCGTACATGTATGAGAACACGGAGGTAAACGGCCAGAGGGGTGTGAGGAACGCTGCGAACAGGAGCACGGGTGAACGCGTAGCGATGAACGCGGCATTTGTGAACACGAATAGTGCGGCCGACAGGGAGGAGAGGGCCCCCGCCCCCCTCTTCCCGCCTATACGCGACGCGAGGGGGGTTGCTGCAGCGCTGATTATCCCAGCGGCTGCCAGGGAGGCGCCGTAGATCCTAGGATCCCCCAGTATGCGGTAAAGGGTTATGCACCATAGCTCATAGCTTGCAAGATACGCCGCGAAGAAGACTTCAAGGAGGAATGCTGGGCCGAGCGACGAGATGCGGGGCCATTTGGGGAGCATGGCCAGGGCTTCGATGAGCCCCCTCCTCTTCTCGCCGTCGATCGACGCCCAGAGGAGTGGAAGCATTAACGCCTCGACCGCCGCGGCGGTGGCCGCGGACCCGGCGATGCCGTGGAGACTGTAGATTACGCCCGTAGCGCCCGAGCCCAGCGTCCACCCCACGCTGCCCGCAGCGACCAGCAGGCCTGCGCCCTCAGCCTCCCCCATGCCTGTCATAGCCTCCTCGTAGAATACCGGTGAGAGGAGTGCCCAGGCGGCGGTGTTGAGCAGGCCCGAGAGGGCGGCTGAGACTATGCTCGGCTCTATGATTACTGGCAGAAGGCTTGCCGCCGCTACGAGGCCCGCGAAGACGCCGATGCCTCTCCTATATCCGTAGAGATCCGCCAGCCTGCCGGAGGGGATGGAGGCGACGCCTACTATCCAGGGAAGGCTGTAGACCGCCGTGGCTACGGCGTTGCTAGCACCCGAGTCCACGAGGAACATCTGCAGTGACCCCCAGTACAGCGCGCCGGCTAGCGTGAACGATCCATAGGCAGTCGCCAGTACAGCTTTCCTTTTCACGTGGCAGTTCTCCCCACATTAATAGGGGTGAGTGGAAAAATCCTTTGGGGGCGGTGACGTGAACTCCCGGCATGGAGCGGTGACAGGAACTTACCCGGCTGAGCCCCGCTAGCCAACCTATATCACTATACCCCGCGGAATACTATGGGGTGCGCGGTATTGTTCCACAGGTTTATCGTCGAGAAGGATTTTAGGCTCAAGAGGGGCGTATTGGTGCAGGGACTGCCGGGTATAGGGCTCGTCGGCAAGATAGCCGTAGACTATATTATCACGGAGCTGAAGCTCGAGAAGGTCGCGGAGTACTACAGTGGGGGCCTCCTGCTGCCCGTAGGCAACGCAGGGGTCGTCGTGGACGACGAGGGGATAATGCATCTGCCGAGCTACCGGTTCCACCTCCTAAGACTAGAGGAGAGGGACATACTCTTCCTCTCAAGCGAGGTGCAGCCGGTGACATGGGCGCACTACGAGGTCGCAGAGAGGGTTTTAAACTTCTTCAAGGAGAGGGGCGGAGTAGAGGTTGTAGGCGCCTGCGGCACGAGCGCCGAGGAGGGCGAGGGCCCCAGTGTGTACTTCGCCGCGTATGATGGGGAGACCGCGGAGCTCCTCAAGTCGGCCGGCTTCAAGAAGAGCAGCGGTGGAACCATAACCGGGGCCTGCGGCCTCGTACCCACTATCGCCGGGCTAATGGGGATGAGGGGCTTCGTGTTGATGGGGAGCACGCAGAGCCCTGAGCCAAACCCTGAGGCGGCGAGAGAGGTTATAAAAGCCCTGATGAAGCTTTACGGATTCAAAGTGGATCTAACGAACATCGACAAGTTGATAGAGGAGATAAAGAGGAGGCAGGAGGAGGAGCGCAGGAAACTAGAGGAGATGAAGGAGAACGTGAAGGGCAGGGAGGGGCTGCCAACCTGGTACGTGTAAGGGGCTCAGGCGGTGGAACTAGCTGTCATCGATCCCCCGAAACCTCCCTCATCATCCCCCATACTAAGGGGGATGCGCGTTTTATATCAAGCCCTGTCGATAAGTTATTCTCTCAAAGCTTCGCCTATCATGCAGGTCGGTGGTTATGGGGGACAGCGTTGTTAGCAGCGACGTCGAGCAGGCCTGGCACGCGGTTCCCCTGGAGGATGTGTTCCGGAGGCTCGGCTCCTCCCCTAAGGGGCTTAGTAGCGAGGAAGCTGCGAAGAGGCTCAGCATCTACGGCCCCAACGTTATAGAGGAGGAGAAGAAGAGCAGCCCCCTACTGCTCTTCTTGGAACAGTTCGCAAATCCTTTAATGGCGCTGCTTTTAGCCGCGACTCTCCTCTCCCTAGCCATAGGGGAGGTCCTCGATGCTGTAACAATTATAGCCATAGTCCTCGCCAGCTCCGTTCTGGGGTTCTACCAGGAGTACAGGGCCGAGCAGGCTGTAGAAGCCTTAAAGAAGATGACGGCGCCGACCGCGCGCGTGCTGAGGGACGGCGCCGAGAAGGTTATCCCCGCCGCCGAGGTCGTCCCCGGCGATGTACTCGTCCTCGCGGCCGGCGACAGGGTGGCTGCCGACGCGCGCGTATTTGAAGCTGTGAACCTCAAGGTTGACGAGTCCATGCTCACCGGGGAGTCCGTCAGCGTGGAGAAGTTCCCCGGAACACTGCCCCCCAATACTCCTATCGCCGAGCGTACAAACATGGTGTTCTACGGCACAGTCGTGACGTACGGTAAAGGGCTCGCGGTCGCAGTGGCTACGGGCATGGAGACGCAGCTAGGTAGGATCGCGAAGAGCCTACAGGAGGTCGAGAAGGAGAAGACGCCGCTGGAGAGGAGGATGGCCTCCATAGGCAGGTGGCTTACGCTCCTCATGGTCGTCGTGGCCGCCGTGGTATCGGCGATCGGCCTCTTGGTGTGGAAGTACTCCCTGCTCGACATGGCCGTGTGGGCTATAAGCCTGGCAGTAGCAGCGGTGCCGGAGGCCCTGCCGGCGGTTGTGACGGGCGCGCTGGCCATAGGGATGTACAGGATGGCTAGGAGGAACGCTGTCGTCAAGAAGCTTCCAGCAGTCGAGACCTTGGGCTCCACGACATATATCTGCTCCGACAAGACGGGCACCATGACGAAGGGGGAGATGACTGTCCGGGTAGTATGGCTCCCGCCTGCTAGGTGGATCAACGTTACCGGGACAGGCTACGAGCCCGCAGGGGAATTCCTGGAGGAGGGGGGCCGTATAGACCCCCTCTCCGACCCCGATCTCTTGCTCCTTCTACGGGCCGCGCTCCACAACAACGATGCACGGGTAGTCGAGGAGAATGGCAGGTGGGTCGCGAGGGGCGATCCCACGGAAGCGGCGCTGAAGGTGCTCGCCTACAAGGCGGGTCTCGTTGAGGAGGAGGAGAGAGTTGGCGAGATACCCTTTTCCTCTGAGAGAAAGAGGATGAGCACTATCCACCGGAGCGGGGGCGTCCTCCTAATGTATGTTAAGGGAGCGCCGGAGGTCGTGCTCTCCTTATCGTCCAAGATACGCGAGGGGGGCGTGGAGCGCGACCTCACGGAGGAGGATAGGGCTAGGATACTCGAGGCCGTGGAGAGGCTCGCCTCCCGGGGGCTACGCAACCTCGGCTTTGCCTACAAGTACGTCGAGGAGAAGGAGGAGTGGAGTGAAGAGGATGAGAGGAACCTCGTCTTCCTAGGCGTGGCCGGCATGATGGATCCCCCGAGGCCGGAGGTCAGGGAGGCCCTCGAGCTGTGCCGCCGGGCCGGCATCGGTGTGTCGATGATTACAGGCGACCACAAACTCACCGCTATCGCTGTTGCCCGCGAACTCGGGTTGATGAAGGAGGGGGACGAGGCCGTGACGGGGGAGGAGCTGGAAACTATGAGCGACGCCGAGCTAGAGGAGAAAGCTGAGAGGATTAAGGTCTACGCCCGCGTCTCGCCGGAGCACAAGTTGAGGATAGTGAGGGCGTTGAAGAGGAGGGGCCACATAGTCGCTATGACGGGGGATGGCGTAAACGATGCGCCCGCGCTTAAGGCGGCCGATATAGGGGTCGCTATGGGCGTGACCGGCACCGAGGTCGCTAAGGAGGCTGCCGACATGATCCTGGCGGACGACAACTTTGCAACCATAGTGGAGGCTGTAAAGCTTGGAAGGGAGATATTCGAGAACATCAGGAAGTATATAGCCTACCTTCTCCGCTGCAACATCACCGAGCTGCTGATACCACTAGTAGCCTCCCTCGCGTCCCTTCCACTCCCATTTAACGCTATACAGTACCTCTGGATAAATCTCGTTACGGACGGCTTCCCCGCGCTAGCCTTGGGCGTAGACCCCCCGGATCCTGACCTCCTCGAAAGGAAGCCCAGGAAGCCGACGGACCCCATATTCTCCATGGGGGAGAACCTCCTGTTCTTCGTGCTAACCCCTGCTGTGGCTACGTCGCTGCTTACCTACATGTTCGCCTGGCAGCTGGGCGAGGGGGCAAGCGTGGTAGAGGCCAGGACGACCATATTCACCTCCCTCATATTGATGGAGCTCCTCATGGCCCTCTCAACCCGCTCTCTACGCCACACGGTGTTCGAAGTGGGGCTGCTGAAGAACAAATACCTGGTAGCAGCCATACTGGTCTCGGTCGCCATGCAGCTGGCAATACTATACCACCCGCTTGCGAGGGCGGCGTTTAAGCTGGCGGAGCCCAAGCTCCTCGACTGGGAGGTGGGGCTTGCAGCCGCCTTCACGATATTCTTCGTGGTTGAGGCTGCAAAGCTCGTCATATTTAGAGGCCGGCGGCGTACGCTCTAGCCCTCTCTATCACGCATAGCGCGAACCGGTCAGCGTTTTTCTCAGTACCCCTGTGTTTTCCCTCAAACATCCTGAGGTGGTGGTAGAACTCGTGGAGGACTATGAATGGGTTGGAGAAGTACTCGCCCCTGGTAAAGAATATCGTCTCCTTTGCGGCCACGTATACTGCGAGGGCCTTGCCGACGCCCTTGGGCTTCTTCACGGCAAGCCTAGGCGGGTCTACGCCGAAGAACTCCGAGAGTATCTTCACGGCGGTCTCCGTCTCGCCCTCTAGGATGAGCCTCACCACGGTGTACGCTGTTTCCCCGTCTACGCGGCAGTCCACGTGGCAGGTATCTAAGCAGCCTTATTATCGATAAGTTAATATTAGATAATATTACATTAACATAAGGGTGAGCTGTCTCGCGTGTAACATTTCTCGGCCCACCCGGGGTTGGAAAGGGGACATATTCTAGGGCCATTGCAAAGCTTCTCGGCGTGCCCCACATCTCTACGGGCGACCTCCTCCGCGAGGAGATAGCCCGGGGCTCGGAGCTCGGCCGCCGGGTCAAGGAGTACGTGGAGAAGGGGCTCCTCGTGCCCGATCTCCTAGTAAACCTAGTCCTCGAAAAGAGGCTGTCCCAGCCCGACTGCGCCAAGGGCTTCATACTGGACGGCTATCCTAGAACGCTGAGCCAGGCACGCTTCCTCGAGTCGAAGTTCCCGGTGCACGTGGCCGTGCTCTTGGAGGCGCCGGACGAGGTAATAGTGGAGAGGGTCTCCGGCAGACTTGTCTGCCCAAAATGCGGCGCAACGTATCATGTCAAGTGGAAGCCCCCGAAGAAGCCCGGGGTATGCGACGTGTGCGGGGCGCGTCTCGTGAGGAGGCCAGACGATAGGCCCGAAGTTGTCCGCAGGAGACTCATGCTCTACAGGGAGACGATACGTCCGGTCGTGGACTATTATAGGGGGCTCGGGAAACTCCTAGAGTTCGACGCAAGCATAGACTCCAGGGAGGGTATACCGCTACTGCTAGAGAAGATCAGGCTCGTAGCCCCCCTAGCCCATACAATCTGAGCCTCTCCCTTATAATTTTCACAAGCGTGGGCGCGTCAACGACGCGTATACCCAGGCTCTCCGACAACGACCTGATGCCGGCGTCGCTGGTAACCAGAGTAGCGTCCAGCTCCCTGGCTAATAGGACGAGCTCGAAGTCTTCCTCGCTGTCCACGATGCCGTGCCTCAGCGCGAGCCTATAGTCCTCGCGAAGCCTATGTATAAGGGGCCCCACGACGTCGTCCAGCTCGGCCTCCGCGTTATCCCTAGCGTCCCTGGCCGCGCGTCTAACAGCCCATTCCGCGACTCTAAGCCCCTTGTCCATCCTCCTCCTCAGATCCCCGACGTACCTGTACATGACGTACGCGGGTATACTCACCTCTAGGCTGCTGGGCGATTTCACGATTATCCACCCCGCCAGCCTGTCAACTGTCTCCTCCCTACACCCGTTTCTCAGGAGGAAACCCCTAAGTTCCTCGTAGACCCTAGGTGTAGTATAGAACTCGTACCCCAGCCTCTCCGATGCGGTCGCGAGCAGGTCGAGTATTTTTTCTACCGCCTCTTCGAGAGATGAAGCGCCCAGCATTTCTCTAACCCTGGCGTCGCTGAAGGCCGTGGTGTCCAGTACCAGCTTCATCCCACACATATTAGGTTTGATCTGGGAGTTATAGGTTGAGGCTATATGCGCGTGGGAGTAGATGTACTGGCTGAGGCGCTCTCGATTACCCGGGAGGAGGCTTACAGCTATATCACGAGGGGCGCGGTCAGGGCTATGCGCTACCGCTCCCTGCCCTACTATGTCCTCAGGAGGCCTATTAGAGGCTTCGAGGAGGGGACGGCCGTCCTCGTAGGCAGGGAGGGGCCCCTAGTCGTCAGGGGGTACCCGCCCATCCGGCGCGTGCTGCTGCTCTCGACGGCTGTGCCCAGACACTTTCCCGGGGAAGTCTATGTGGAGGAGAAGATGAACGGCTACAACGTGAGGGTGGTGATGGTTGACGGCGAGCTTCTAGCCCTGACTAGGGGAGGATACATATGCCCGTACACCACCGCCAGGCTTACAAGGGAGCAGGGGGAGGCCCTCAGGGGGCTTCTCGGCGAAATGGAGGGCTACATGGTCAACGGCGAGGTCGTGGGCGTGGAGAACCCCTACACGAGGCATAGGTACCCCGAGGCGCCGCTCTTCGGCTTCTTCGTCTTCGAGATAAGGGAGGCGTCCTCTGGGAAGCCCCTGCCCATACCCGAGAGGATGAGGAAGGTGGAGGAGCACGGCCTGCGTGGCGTGAGGCTTCTGGGAGTGATAGGAAAGGACGATGTGGAGGGGCTTAAGGAGATCCTGCGCTCGCTCGACGAGGAGGGGAGGGAAGGTGTTGTACTTAAGGATCCTGAGTACCGGGTTCCTCCGTTGAAGTATACTACGCCTGCAGCGAATCTGGGGGACATAGAGGCTGGGATGAGGTTCTTCTTCGACGAGGGTAGGAGCTACCTCTATTCCAGGATCCTGAGAGAGGCCTTCCGGGTATACGAGGAGGGGGGCGGGCTCGAGGAGCTTGAACGTAGGCTTGGCGGCGCGATTCTGGAGCCTCTCCTCAGGGCTATAGAGGAGGTAGAGGAGGGAGGGCAGCTTGTAGAGGAGTTCACTCTCCGCATGTCGTCTCTAGAGGAGGCTCGCGAGTTTCTCGCCTTCTATGAGGGAGTGGGGGCGCCCCTCCTCTACTACAGGGTTGCGCAGAGGGACGGCGAGGTGCTAGTCACCGTGGCTAAGGCTAAGGAGACATTTGACGAGATTGCGAGGATCCTTGAGACAGGTTTGTCGCCTATAGACTAAAGGCGTCGTTGGCCGCCGGCAGCAGATTATTGTAGCATATTCACAAATTTATTAATACTAGCCGAAACTTTTTAAGCATGCCATGAAGATAACTGTGAGCCTGATAAAGGCCGACATAGGCGGCTGGGTGGGCCACAGCATAGTCCACCCTAAGCAGGAAGAGCTGGCGCGGAAAAAGCTCCAGGAGGCCAAGGAGACGGGTCTTCTCATAGACTTTTACGTCTTCCATGCAGGCGACGACCTCCAGCTCCTCATGACTCATACCAAGGGCGTTGCGAACTCTGAGATACACAAGCTCGCCTGGGACACCTTCGTAGAGGTCACCGAGAAGGTCAGTAAGCCGCTAAAGCTCTATGGCGCCGGCCAGGATCTGCTCAGCGACACCTTCTCCGGCAACGTCAGGGGCATGGGGCCCGGCGTCGCGGAGATGGAGTTTGAGGAGCGCAAGAGCGAGCCCCTGCTAGTCTTCTCGGCCGACAAGACGGAGCCCGGCGCGTGGAACTACAAGCTCTACAAGATATTCGCGGATCCCTTCAACACCGCTGGGCTGGTGATAGACCCCAGCATGCATGAGGGCTTCGAGTTCGAAGTATACGACGTGATAGAGCACAAGATAGTGCGCCTCAAGACCCCGGAGGAGGCATACGACCTCCTAGCCCTTATAGGTACGCCTTCCCGCTACGTCGTACGCCGCGTCTTCAGGAAGAGTGACGGCGAAATAGCTGCCAGCGCCTCCGTCACGAGGCTGAGCCTCATAGCGGGCAGGTACGTCGGCAAGGACGACCCAGTTCTCCTCGTGAGGGCCCAGCACGGCTTCCCCGCCGTAGGCGAGGTGCTAGAGGCCTTCGCGTTCCCCAACCTCGTCGCCGGGTGGATGAGGGGCAGCCACAACGGCCCGCTAATGCCTGTCGGCCTAAAGAACGCCAAGTGCACGAGGTTCGACGGGCCGCCGAGGGTCGTGGGCCTCGGCTTCCAGCTCCACGACGGCATACTGGAGGGGCCGAACGACCTGTTCGACGACCCGGCCTTCGACTATACGAGGAGGGTTGCCGTGGAGGTAGCGGACTACATGCGCAGGCACGGACCCTTCGCGCCGCACCTGCTCGGCCCGGACGAGCTCGAGTACACGACCCTGCCCAAGGTGCTGGAAAAGCTCAAGGGCCGCTTCCAGAAAGCGGAGGATTAAAAATAAAAAATCCAGTAATCCACACATTTTTACGCGTTTTTTCCTCTTCCGGGAGCGTATGCTTCATATAGACTGGCTTTTATCTCTCTGCGGTGGCGCTCATGGCGCTAGAACTTCCGATAGTAGAGTATATAGGACTCTACAGCGAGGCGGCGGCTCAGATATATCGGAGAGAACTCAAGGCCCGGAGGGAGGAGGACGAGATCTTAGAGGCGCTCTGGTCAGAAATGGTCTCCGCGATAGAGGCTGGCGGAGAGGAGAGCGTCGACGACATAGTTGCAAGGGCTAAGAGGAGGCTGAGGGAACGGGTGGAGAGCAGCAGCGAGTATAGGGAGCTCGAGGCTAGGGAGCCTGAGAAGGCGCGCCGCCTCCTCGCGAGACTCCTAGAGAACCTGGAGGGGATAATACGCTACCTGGTGAAGGTTTCCAGAGAGGAGTCGAAGGAGGAGGCGTACCGCAGGGCCCGTGGGATAAGGGAGGAGATGGCTAGGAGGTATTCGGAGAAGTGCAGCGAGGTCTGCTAGGAGACTGGTAGTGGTGTAGAAACCGTTTATACTACCCCCCTATTTCTAGAAGTCGCTAGTGGTGGCGTATGCGCCTGTCAAGTAGGGCTAAGAAGGGTATAGCCGCAGCCGTAATCCTGCTTTTAGCGGTAGCCGGAGGAGTATACTACTACCTAAACCTTCTGCCGCCCGTCATGTTCACCTATATAGAGTGGAGCCCGGATATAATCAGGGCCGGCCAGCCGGTAACCTTCAAGCTCACGCTCAACAATAGTGGGGGCCCTGCCGCGTACAGAGTCGACGTATACGTGGCACGTGTCCACTACGCCCACGTAGGCGCCCCCCTCAAGGTTGGCAGCTTCACCGTCCAGGCGCCAGGCCACGGCTCAGCCACCGCCTCGTATACATACACCTTCGAGAAGCCGGGGTTCTACGTGCTCTACTTCCGCGCCAACGGTGCGGAGCTCCGGCAGCTAATCTACGCCTCCCCCGGCTATAGGCCGGATGCAAACTTCAGCTTCGCAGTCTTCGGCGACAACAGGCCAGTCAACGGTATCAGCCCTCAGCCTGGAACCTTCAAGGAGCTCATACGGGAGGTAAGCCTTATCCACCCAGACTTCTCGGTGCTCGTAGGGGACGTTATATACGGGTATAGGAGCGACGTGGCGAGGCTGAAGTGGCAGTGGAGCGACTTCATGTCAGTGTACTCTTCCTCGAAGGTGCCCATATTTGTCGCCCCGGGCAACCACGAGATGCAGACCGAGGAGGTCCCCGACTCCGGGAACCCGATAGCCCAGGCCCTCTACATATCTCATCTCGGGAGGCTCTACTACGCCTTCGAGTATGGGAACTCCCTCTTCATAGTCCTTGACACCGATATAGTTGGCCAGTCCTATCTCGTGACCGGGCGCCAGCTCCAATGGCTACGCCACATGCTCAAGGTAGGCAGGAGGTACAAGCACGTCTTCGTCTTCATGCATAAGCCCGTGGTCACGTATGAGGGCGGAGACATGCTCGACAACGCCGACCAGCTGGTGAAGCTCTTCACGCAGTACCACGTCACAGCCGTCTTCCAGGGCCACGACCACGCCTACTACTATGAGAGGGTGAACGGCGTGGACTACTACGTGACCGGCGGCGCGGGCGCGCCCCTCTATCTCCGCCCCGAATCGGGGGGCGTTAGCCACTATCTCGTCGTTCACGTGGACGGCGACAAGGTACACGTACAGTTCTTCCTGGTTCCCTCCTTCAAGGTGGATGGAGGGGGCAGAAGGGTCACGGTGAACTACATCTTTGACCAGCCGCTAGTGTTCCACCGCTATGACTACACGTGGAGTGTTAGGCCGGAGCCCGTGCTTCTGAGGGGTATACCGTTAGAGCCCGGTCAGGTGAGCGGCGGCAAGCCCGTGGTCGTCGACAACGGCGTGGAGTACGTGGAGGCGTTTATAAAGCCGGGCGGCTCGGTCACTGTTTCGTCCAAGCCTTAGCCTGAGAGCTATAGTTATATCTTTGTTTGCCGTATAAGGTATCGATGAGGAGCAAAGCTTTAATATCTCTGGTTCTCGCAGCGGCTATCCTACTCTCGACGGCAGCACTCGTAGCCGCGCAGCCGCAGCTAAAAGTCGAGTTCTACTTCCCCCACTACTTCAACCCCACGTTCAAAGCGCAGACAAACGAGCAGGTAATAGTCTCAGGAGGCTATAAGGGCCGCGGAAGCCAGTACGGCGCAGTATACGTGACGAACACGGGCTCCCAGAGTCTCAAAAACCTACAGCTAGAGGTCTGCGTGCCGAAACAGGACGGCTTCGAGGTGCTGAGGGCGCCGAGGGGCGGCAAGATAAGCCCCGACAAGGCGTGCTTCACGGTAACCATAAAGGAGCTCGGCCCCGGCCAGACCTACCGCGCCAGCTTTAAGGCGAAGGTGCCAACCACTATTACGCAGAAGATAGTCGAGTTCAAGGTGACCGTCAAGGACGCCCAGGGCAACGTGATATTCCAGCAGACCTACAGGCGCCCCTTCGTTCCGACGCCCTTCTTCATCTACCTCGCGCTCCTAGTGGTTACCGTCGTAGTGCTGGGCATAATGTTCTACCTCATCTCCAAGGGCAAGCTCTACGGCAAGAGCTTCAAGACTAAGGACATAATCTACACGACGATATTCGCGATACTCCTAGTCGCGTGGGTTCAGATAATCGGGAGGATGCTCGGCTTCTTCGCCCTGACAAACAGGATCCCTGTACCCTTCGTCAACTACGCGCTCGGCGACATAGGCTTCGCGACGATATTCGTACTAGGAGTACTACTGGTGAGGAAGCCCGGCGTGGCAACCCTCATGCTGCTAATCTACGACATTGTGAGCGAGCTTCTCTTCTACGGCCTAGACCCCAGGTGGTGGCTCTACCCGCTGGCGGAGGGCATACCAGTAGACCTATACCTAGCCTTCGCTAACAAGGTGTTCGCCTCCAAGTTCGGCACCGAGACGGGCACGATAATGCTGAAGGGCATATGGGGCTACATCGACGCCGCGATCATAGGCGGCCTGAGAGCCCTCTTCGCCTGGCTGTCCCTCTACTACGTCTTCTACCCGTTCCTCAGCCACTTCTACACTACCACCTACGTAGTCTTCATGCACACCGGCACGATAACGATCTTCAACATGATCTACGGCGCCGTCATAGCATACCCGCTCTACCGCGTCCTAGTAGACATAATACCCTGAGCCCGCGTCCAAACCTTTATTTAGTTTTTTCCACAGAAGTTATATTCAACCACCAGTAGTGAGAGGGGGCTAGGTTTGAACACAACAGTTCTGAGAGTCGAGAACCTCTGGTACAAGTACCCCAGGGGGGACAAGTGGGCGCTCAAAGACATAAACCTGAAGGTTGACAAGGGAGAGTTCGTAGTGCTAACAGGGCCTAGCGGCTGCGGCAAGAGCACGCTCGCCCTCACAATAGTCGGCTACATCCCCCACGTCATAGAGCGCGGCGTCATGAAGGGCAACGTCTACGTGAAGGGCGTGAACACTAAGGAGAAGGAGCTGCACGAGCTCACACAGCTGGTCGGCATAGTCCTCCAGAACCCCGAGGACCAGCTCTTCGCGCTCACCGTCGAGGAGGACGTCGCCTTCGGCCCCGAGAACCTCGCCCTGCCCAAGGAGGAGATCAGGAGGCGCATCGACAAGGCTATGAAGGACGCCGGGGTATGGGAGATACGTGAGAAGGAGATATTCGCCCTCAGCGGGGGACAGAAGCAGCGGACAGCCATAGCGGGCATACTCGCCATGGAGCCGGAGATACTCATCTTCGACGAGCCTACGAGCGACCTCGACCCCCAGGGCGCCTACGCCGTACTCTCGGTGATAAGCGAGATACAGAGGAAGAGAGACGTCACAGTCGTGCTGATAGAGCACAGGCTCGACGAGGTCTCAAAGTATGCGGACAGGATAGTCTTAATGGAGGAGGGCCGCATCGTGGTCGACGCGGAGCCCCACGAGGCCTACAAGGAGCTCGACCGCTTCCTAAGGCTCGGCGTCAGGCCGCCCCAGGTCAGCGAGGCGGTCTACAAGTATAACGGGGGCGCGGTGGAGGGGCCCGTGCCGATAAGCCTCGAGGAGGCTGAGAAGTACTTCCTCTCTCTCCTTGGCGACAGGCCCAGGTACCCGGGCACGCTGAGAGACGAAGAGGCGAAGCGGGGCGAGCCTATAGTCTCCTTCCAGGACGTGTGGGTCCGCTACCCCGACGGTACCGTTGCTGTGAAGGGGGTCAGCCTGGACATATACCGCGGAGAGATGGTGGCCATCATAGGGAAGAACGGCAGCGGTAAGAGCACGCTGCTAAGCCTCACAGCCGGGCTAAACAAGCCGTGGAAGGGTAAGGCCTACGTGGCAGGCCTCGACGTCTCGACCGCCACCACCAGGGATCTCGTCCAGCATGTCGGATACGTTTTCCAGAACCCCGACCACCAGCTCTTCACGAACAGCGTCGAGGACGAGCTCGCCTTCGGGCCGAGGAACTTCAACGTGCCGGAGGATGAGGTGAAGAGGCGCGTAGAGGAGGCCCTGGACATGCTGGAGCTCAGGGAGATGAGGCACATGCACCCACAGGCGCTGTCGAGGGGGCAGCGCCGCCGTCTCGCCGTGGCTAGCGTGCTGACGATGTACCCCGAGATACTGGTTCTAGACGAGCCCACCACGGGGCAGGACTGGGGGCACTCGGTCATGCTTATGGAGCTCGCCAAGAAGCTGAACCGGGAGAGGGGGATGACCGTGATATTCATCACACACGACATGAGGATCGTCGCGGAGTACGCGGAGAGGGTTGTTCTCATGCACATGGGGAAGCTGATAATGGACACTGGGCCGCGGGCCGTGTTCAACAGCGAGGAGATCCTAAAGTACAACATCTACCCGCCGTATATTACCCAGCTGAGCCACAGGGTGTTCGAGGACAGGCCCCCCGTGCTCCGGGTAGAGGAGTTTATAGAGGGTGTGAGGAAGGCTAGGGGTGGTGCCGCGTGAACCCGCTGTTTGCGGACATATTTAGCATAGCGAAGTTCGTCTTCGACTTCATACTGTTCTTCATACTAGGCCCGGGCGTGCTGATATACGCCTTCTACAAGGTAATCATAAGGGGCAGCCTAAGGAGGTTCTTCCTATACGAGAAGAGGGACAGCATAGTCCATAGGCTGGACCCCAGGGCTAAGATACTCTGGGCCATAACGCTGACCACGCTGGCGGCAATACTGGAGAACATCTACGTGCTCGCGGCGCTCTTCCTCTGGTCCGTGGTAATGTGGATACTCGCGAAGCCCCCTAAGGAGAAGCTCATCACAGCCTTCGTCCTGCTGCTCCCAATACCCGTCAACGCGGTCTTCTACCAGGGTATAAGGTACGGGTACGACTTCTGGCACCACAGCTTCATCTACCCGGTCACACCGGTCTACGTAATGCATCCCGCGCTCGACTACATCCTAGGCGGGCACATTATAACCGTGGAGGGGATGTGGTACGGCGCGTTCCAGAGCCTCAGGATACTCGTGGCGGCCAGCACGGGCCTCCTCCTCGCGGTTACGACGGCGCCGAACGCCCTGCTCCTCGGGCTCTCAGACTTTCTCCGCATAAAGGACAGGCACATAGGGCTTCCCTACGTGCTCAGCTTCGCCGTGGTGATAGGTATAAGGCTCATACCAACTATGTTCGAGGACGCCAACATAGTCATAAACGCGGCGCGCGTGCGCGGCTTAACGCTGCAGGTGGTCAAGAGCCGCAACCCCATAAAGGTGGCGAAGGCACTGGGCAGAGCGACGCGCTACTTCCTCTACATGATCGTGCCACTCATAGTCAGCTCGCTGCGCAGAGGCAGCAACATGGCCATAGCCGCCGATCTTAGGGCTTTCCGCGCAAAACCATATAGAACCTACCTCATAGAGAGGAAGTTCAGCCGCCTCGACTGGGCCTTCACCATAGTGACTCTGATAGTGTGGATCCTGGGATGGGTCTACGCCTACATGGGAGGAGCGGCGACGCCGGGCTTCATACTGTAAAAAGGCGAGATTTTTGCTACAGGCTCCACTTTTCTATCCAACCCTCCTCCTCGAGGGTGGAGGGGTTAACCTTGATGTAGCCAAGCTGCATGTACATGTCCTCCCGCGGCTCGACGGGCGTGTACACCGTGATCGTTCTCCTGGACGCGTCGACACTCTTTATTATGCCGAGCCCACGGAACATCTTCTCCCTGTCCCCGAAGGCCACCAGCGTGTGGAGCAGCTCGGGCCCAGTGAAGATCTTCACGTATTTTTTCTCGTAGAGGCTTGAGAGCAGCTCTACCCCGGCCTGAGGCACTTCTCCCCCAGCGAAGACCACCAGGCTGTCCCCGCTGCTCTCCCCGTAGTACACCTCTACGCCGAGGAGCCCCGCTATCGTCTCCAGCTCCTCTCTAGGCAGCTCCTCCCCGCTGAACACGAAGGAGTACCCCGAGACGACCGAGTCGAAGCCGAGCTCGACGTCGCGGGCCCCCTGGAAGTACTTCTCATACGTGCTACGCCTAATCTCCCTCCTCTCCTCCCTGCTTCTAGGCCTCAGCTGTATCGCCGGCTCCACCACCGCTACGGGGAAGAGCCTGCCCAGAAACCTTGTCAAGTGGGGTAGGGCGCCCCCCGGGTCTACTGCTACTATGAGATCCGGCTGCAGCGCCAACGCCTTTGAGATTTTAAGATCCCTCCCCCCGGGATCGTAGACCCACCCGGTAGTGTCCACGAGCACGACGTCGGCCCCCGACTCTAGCGCCCTGCGCGCCATGACAGTGACTCCGGCGACGCTCCTCTGCAGGAGGCCGCTGGGAGAGGTTAGGCCTACGAAGAAGGCGTCCAGAAGGGGTATCTCGCTCAGCATAACGACCTGCCTCTCGGCGAGGCCGACGCCTATCGTCGTCGGCGGCCCTATGTCGCTCTGCCCCGTGTCTGCGTCGACAACGGCTACGCGGAGTCCCCGCGGCAGCAGAGTGTTTACGAGAAACGTTATCAGCCCGCTTTTACCGACGTCGACGGGCCCTATCACCATGACCCTCCTAGGCTTCTCGGCGGCGATCTTCTCCGCCAGCTCGCGCCAGCTCTGCGGCACGGTGCTGCCGGGCGCGCTCCACACTTTCCCGCCTGACACCTCTACCGTGACTTCTTCTAGGGCGTAGAGGGGGGCCGCCTTATAGAGATCCACGTGGCCCGTGAAGCCCTCTTCGGCCGTTATGCCGAAAACCTCGGCTCTCCCGGTCTTCAGGGTGAAGCCCGCCTCGCCCTCTATCATCAGCGTTGAGCCCTGCTCGACGGTCACTCTCACGGCGGCGCACCAACCATCTATCACCGCCCGCTTTCTTTTATTTGGCGGCCCCGCATTATCTACACGTGGCTGGGCGGAGCTTTAAGGTGGGTAACGTAGCCGTGGAGCTCGTCGAGGGGGACATAACCTCCCTGGAGGCGGACGCCATAGTGAACGCCGCTAACAGGTGGCTGAAGCACGGAGGCGGGGTGGCTCTAGCCATAGTGAGGCGCGGCGGCCACGTGATACAGGAGGAGAGCGACGAGTATGTTAGGAGACACGGCCCCCTGCCCGTGGGAGGAGTCGCCGTGACCGGGGCGGGTAGGCTCAAGGCAAGGTATGTTATCCACGCAGTGGGGCCTAGGTTCGGCGACCCCCGGGGCGACGAGCTGTTGGCGGCAGCAGTGAGGAACTCTATACTTAAGGCCGAGGAGCTCGGCCTGCGCAGCATAGCGTTGCCGGCGATCTCGACGGGGGTCTACGGGTACCCGTACAGGAGGGCTGCGAGGATAATGGCCAAGGTGCTCAAGGAGGTGGCTCCCAGACTTAGAAGCGTTGAGAGGGTAATAGTATGCCTCTACGGCGATGAGGCCTACAGGGTCTTCGAGGAGGAGTTCTCCAAGGCGCTCAGCGGGTAACGCCTGCCCGCCCCTCCACTGTACGCTACGAGTGTTCCTGGCGAGAGCAGCCTGTAGACCTTCTCCATATCGTACACGTTCAAGCCGCCATAAGCCGCCCACGCAGAGCCCCCGTACCTCCCCAAGCTCAGAGGCACGCCCTGGCTTCCCGGGAATAGCCTTTCTACGAGTTCCTCATACCTATCGAAGCACTCCTCACCGCTAATGTCGCACTCCTCCACGCAGCTGTACCCGAACACGTCTCTGAGAAGCGCGAGGGTGGAGCGGCAGTATATGCATTCCTGGACACCATAGAGTACCGCGGATACGCGGGGGAGCGACGCGCACCTGTGTTTCTCCAGTGCCCCCACGAGTCTATCCGGGGCCTCCATATACCCCGACGGCCCGCCGAGCCCCTTCACCCTGGCTTTCACAGGCTCCCCGTATCTCCGTGGCCAGAGTACGGGTATCAGCTGGTACTCGTAGTCCGGGGTAAACTCTGGAAGCCCGGCGAGGAACTCTCCTACGACGGCGTTGAGGGGCGGGTCCGCATACACGTACACTATGTCGCCTGTTGCAAGCATTGCTCCACGCCTTTTTACGGCCTCGGCGCTGCCTGAGAGAATATTCTCGGCTTCTTCCGCCTCGAAGCTCATCAGAATCCTCCTTAAAGCCGGCACAGGGATAGGTTGCAAGATACCCTTATTTTCGTTTACCAGGGAGAATCCACTAAGGTGTATAGTGTGCGGAGGGTACTGCTCGCTGTAGCCGTCTCGGCCCTGCTCTTAGCGGCTATCCGGGTAGTCGCGCTGCCGGGCTACTCCCAGGCGTGGAGCACCACCCTAGACGGGAGCATAGTGGACATGGACGTAGGCGGAAAGATAGCGGCGGTGACGGGCGATAAACTGTACATAATACAGGGCGACGGCTCCCACATAGACGTAGGCCTCGACTACACGCCGGTAGCCGTCTCTGTGCAGGGGGATACTGTGGCTGTGGCCTCCCAGGATAGGGTCTACCTCTACGCTGACGACGGGAGCCTGCAGAGGAGTTTTTCCGTGAGCGGTGTAGAGGATGTGGCGGTTACCCCCTCTCTCATAGTTCTCGCGACCACGGGCGGGGTCTACGCCTACACCTATGACGGGAGCCAGCAGTGGGCCGCGACCTCTACCGGAGGGGTGGACGTTGTGGCGGCAACCGCGGGCGCTGTCTATGCTGCAAACAGCAAGGTGTACAAGCTTTCAACGGACGGCACCGTGGAGTGGGACGTGTCGATGGGATCCGCGGTGAAGGATCTATACCCGGTCTCCAGTGACAGCGTGCTAGTCGCCACGGAGGGGTCGATAGCCCTTATCAAGTCGGGGGCGGTTACGTGGAAGGAGGACTTCTCGACGGCCATGAAGACAGTCGCCCTATGCGACGGCATAGTAGTGGCATACGGCAGCGGCCACGTATACGGGCTTTCACTCAGCGACGGTAGCACTCTGTGGACGGACACGGCTTCAGGGTCGCCTGTGAAGGTTCGCTGCTCGCCGAAGACCGTGTATGTCGCCCTAAGCGATACAGTAGTGAAGTATGAGAAGCTGGCCGGGGTGACCGTTACCAGCGAGCCTAGCGGAGCAACCGTCTACATAGATGGCGTAACAAGGGGTAAGACTCCGTTGACCATCTCCCTCCCCCCGGGAAGCCACAGGGTGAAGCTCGTCTACAAGACGTTCACGATAAGCGATACTTTCACCCTGGAGCCGGGGGCGAGCGTCACTCTCCACTACACCTTTAACGGCACTCTAATAGTCACCACGAAGCCTCCCAAGTCGAGGGTCAGGATAAACGGTAAATGCATGGGCTTCACGCCTGTGAGGGTCGAGCTGAGGCCCGGCACCTACGACCTCTGGGTGATAAACGGCCCCCTCTCCTTCCGCAGGAATATTAGGATAGAGCCGGGCCGGGTGCTTAACATCTCGGTAGTATTCAACGGGACGCTCATAGTGGAGACGAGGCCGGAGGGGATACCCGTTAAGGTGGACGGCTCGGACGCGGGTAAGACGCCCGTGAGGATGGAGGTGGAGCCGGGCCCCCACCACGTGGTCATAAACTTCAAGAATAGAACCATCATCAGAACCCTCAACATAGAGCCTGGCGGCTACGGCAGAGTATTCATACAGTTCAACTCCACACTCACCGTCGACATCACGCCGCCGGATGCCCAGGTGTACCTGGACGGCAAGCTCCTAGCCGCGGCGAAGTTCGGGAAGCCCCTCAAGCTCGACCCAGGCCAGCACGTCGTGCTCGCATACTGTGGAGGCCACACCTATAGGCGCATACTGGAGCTGGGCGCAGGCCAAGACGCGCTTGTGAGGGCGGTGTTCAACCTCTCCCTGAAGGTCGACAGCGTCCCCCAGAGGGTCGACGTATACGTGAACGGGTCGAAGAAGGGGTCGACGCCGCTTACACTCCTGCTCCCAGCGGGCCGCTACCTTGTAGAGCTCAGATATGGGGGAGAAAACGTTAGCAGGCTCGTCGACCTGGAGAAGTGTGGTGATAGGAGCCTGACTGTCATCTTCAACTCGACGATAAGGATCGAGACCTTCCCCTCGGGCGTACCAGTCAGCGTCGACGGAAACCAGGTGGGGACATCGCCGATAATCGTCAAGGTCCCCGTGGGGCGTCACGTTGTAGGGGCTCGCTGGCTCTTCCTGGATAAAAGGAAGACCGTGGACGTGGACACGGGCGGCGCTATGGTCAAATTCGAGTTCTGGGAGCCATTCGCTGCCCTGGGGGCAAGCATAGGAGCCGTGGTGCTGCTCCTAGTGTTCATCCTGCTGGCCCGCAGGGAGGGCGGGTACAGTAGCAAGCCCCTGGGAGCATACAGCGAAGTGAGGCCTGCGCGGCCACCGCCTCCTAGGAGGAGGCGTAGAGAGGAGGAAGAGTGGGAGAGCGGAGAGGACTGGGATGAGTGGTGAGGTCAACTTTACTAGACCCGGGTATTCCTTATATTTTTGAAAAGAATTATTCACAACCAGAATGAGGCCTGGTTACGCGCTCACAGTCGAATCTCTTAGGAAGACGTACCCCGGCGGGGTCGAGGCTGTTAAGGGGATCTCATTTAGCGTGAGGCGGGGAGAGATCTTCGGTCTAATAGGCCCCAATGGAGCGGGGAAGACCACCACGTTAAGGATAGTGGCTACGCTGCTCAGGCCAACCGGGGGGAGGGTAGAGGTCTACGGCATGGATGTTGTGGACGAGGCCATGGAGGTCAAGAAAATTATAGCATACCTGCCGGAGGAGAGCGGCGCGTACAGGAACCTGCGGGGCGAAGAGTTCCTCCGCTTCATCGCCCGTCTCAACACTGACGACGCCCGCGAAGAGGAGGAGATGATGGAGTATGCGGCTGAGCTCTCAGGGCTCGGGGATAGGCTGCGGGACAAGGTGGCTACCTATAGTAAGGGTATGACGCGCCGCCTACTGGTGGCCGCAACGCTGATGAGGCGCCCGAGGCTCGCTATACTCGACGAGCCTACCTCCGGCCTAGACGTTCTGAGTGCCAGCAGGGTGAGGGCAAGTATTAGGCGCTACGTCGAGGAGACGGGCGCGGCGGTTCTCCTCTCGAGCCACAACATGCTTGAGGTGGAGTACCTCTGCGACCGCGTGGCAGTAATCCATAACGGGGTTCTGGTTGCGGAGGGAGAGCCTAGGTCTCTGAAGGAGAAGTATGGGGCAAGGAACCTCGAGGAGGTGTTCCTGAAGGTGGTGGGCGGATGGGAAAGCTGAGGGTAATAGTCTGGAAAGAGGTTCTCGACATAGTTAAGGATCCAAAGTTTATTGTAGGCCTGCTGGTACCCCTATTCCTCTTCCCGGCTCTAGGCGCGGTCTTCAGCTCAGCGGCTGGCGGCGTCCCCGAGAAGCCGTGCATAGCTGTGAGGGATCTTGACGGCTCCAAGGCTTCCCGCCTCTTCGTAGAGGTGCTCTCGAGGTATGCCTCAGAGACATGTGGAGAGCCAGTGGCCAGGATCATTATCCCCAAGGGTTTTGGCGGGCTCCTAGAGAGGAGTGGGACGTTTAACGTGACGGTCTACTACCTCATGTCGTCCTCGGGCCTCAGGGCGACCACCCTGGCGGCGAGTGTCGATAAGGCCGTCAAGAAGGCTGCAAGCGACCTATTCCTCGAGATAGCGGGTCTTCACCAGAGGGTTGTACTCGTAAAGAAGACGGTGTACAGGGGCCGCGTACTGGCGGTGCCGCCGGAGGCGTTTATGGGCATAGTATTCGGCCTCTTCAACATCTTGGTGTGGGGTGTCTTCATGGTCGCCATAATAGCTTTCCAGCTCGTCGTAGTCTCTATAGCCTCCGAGAAGGAGTACAAGACGCTGGAACTCCTCCTCACACAGCCAATTTCTAGCACCATGATCCTTGCAGGCAAACTCGTGGCCTCGATACTCATAGCCCTAGTTGAGAGCCTCATACTCTTCGTAGGGATGGCCTTCTACATCCAGGGCGTCGGAAGCGTTTCGGCCTCCAGGGGGAGCGTCGAAGCCTCAGCGGGCCTCCTAGAGGAGCTGAGAAGAGCCGGCCTCCTCCCCACGGCGCCCGCCCTGGCCGCCTACCTGGCCCTCGTCTTCGCCTCCCTGATATTCCTCCTCTCTATAGGCGTCGTCATAGGGGCCCTCTCCAGCGACACTAAGAGTGCGGGAGGCCTCTCGGGAATATTAGTCCCGATACTTGTTCTGCCGGCCCTAGCGACCATGTTCATAGACGTCACGGCCTTCCCGCAGCCCCTCTCTACAGTATTGCTCCTAATACCCTTCGTCTCCATGTTCGCCGGCGGCAGGCTCCTACTCTTAAACAATGTTGCGCTCCTAGTGGTGAGTACCCTGGCGACTATACTGTGGGCGGCGGCTTTCATGGCGCTAGCGGCGCGGATATACAGCTCTGAGACCCTCCTGACTTTCAGGGCTGAGGCCCTCAAATCCGTGCTACGCATCTACGGCGGGAAGCGTTAAAGCAAGTTTTTAAAACCCCGGTTCTTTCCCATACACTGTCCAGAGATGGCGTCACTGACACTCGTCGTGCTCAGCGGTGGCAGGGGTAAAAGGCTTGGCGAATACAAGCCTCTGGCAAAGCTATGCGACCGCCCACTAGTATGCTGGGTTCTAGACAACCTGGCCCCCCTCTCCGGTGAGAGGCTTCTCATCGTCCACGAGACGGATCAAGCCAAGGAGATAAAGTCGGCTGCGAAGAAGTGCGGCCACCGTGTAAGCATCGTGACGGACCTTCCAGGCGAGAACCTTCCGCTCACAGGGCTCTATACGGCGAGCCTATACTCTACAGGAGAGATTCTCCTAGTAGCGCCGGCGGACACGCCCTTCCTTAAAGCGGGCACCTACAGGCGCCTCCTAGAGAAGCTCGGCGGCCACGACGCGGCCGTGCCTAGGTGGCCGCAAGGCTACCTGGAGCCGCTGATAGCCGTGTATAGAGCCGAGGCGCTACGCAGGGCTGCCAGGCAGAGCATAGAGGCTGGAAAGAAGAGGTCAATGGCGCCCCTAGCGGCGATGGACGTAGTCTACGTCCCAGTGGAGGAGGCCTTCGAGAACCCCGAGGTGGAGACGTTCAACATAAACTCGCCCGAAGACCTGCGGAGAGCAGAGTCCGTGTGTAGGGAGAGGGTTAGACGACTTCAAGCTCAACGCGTCTAACACCGTTGCTCCACACCCAAGCGGCCGCGCGCCCCTCGGCGTATATTATCCATATTTCGCCGGGGCACTCCATCATGTACCTCACGTCCAGGGGGCTCGGCCTCGGCTGCCCGCCGCTATGCGTGTGGTAGATCCCGATGTAGTCACGCCCCCTCTCCTTAGCATCCAGTATGCTCTTCATCCACTCCGCGGGGTCTATTCTAAAATAGCCGACGCCCCACGCGAGGGGCACGGCCTCCTCTACCAGCGCTTCGCGGCCACGGGTCTCGCCGAAGAGGAGGCCGGCTTCCTCCACCTCCCCCGCCTTGCTCAGCCTCTCCAGGATCCGCCGCGGCACAGATATTTTCTCGGGATAGGGGAGATTGGCGATTACCTCGTGCCAAGCCTCCAACGCCGCCACCTAGGGCCAGGGATTCTCCATCACCAGCCTAAGCAGCTTCACGGCTTCTTCTACGTCCAGCTTATCGGCCAGGCTTACAGGGGAGTGTATATACCTGCTCGGCACGGAGACGCCGGCGGTCTCGGCCCCAGCCACCAGGAACCTGCCCGCATCCGTGCCCCCGTAGGGCGAGACCTGTACCTGGTATCTTATACTGTTGCTCTCCGCCAGCTCTACTAGGTGGCCGGCGAGCCTCCTGGAAGCAATCATGCTTCTGTCGAGAAGCCTGATAGCGGCTCCTCCGCCAAGCCTTGTCACTATTTTATCCTCAGCCACGCCGGGAGTGTCGTTGGCTATCGTGCCCTCGACGGCTACGCCGAAATTCGGGTTTAGGGAAGATGCGAGCGCCGCGGCGCCACGCGTGCCAACCTCCTCCTGTACTGTAAAGGCGACCACCACGCTCCCCGTGGCGGGCGCCGAGGCTCCTCGGAGGGCCTCTATCAACGCGTAACACCCTATCCTGTCATCGAGCGCTTTGCCCGAGACACGTCTCCCCCAGTCCCTAAAGTTCCCGGCGAAGGTGAGCGGTGTACCCGGCTTTACGCCCAGCTCCTCCGCCTCCTCCCTGCTAGAGACGCCTATATCCACGTACAAGTTCTCGAAGGTTACCTGCTGGGCCTGGCCCCCCGTGTGCGGGGGCTCCGAGCCGATTATGCCGGGTATAAGCTTCTCCCCGATCACCACGACCTCCGAGCCGGGGAGCATCTGTGCTCTAACCCCGCCGAGGGGGATTATCCTCAGGAACCCCCTCTCATCGACGTAGCGCACGATAAACCCCACCTCGTCCATGTGGGCTGCCAGTATCATCAGGGGCCTGCCCTCCCCCAGCACGACGTAGGTGTTGCCGAGCTGGTCGGACTGGGGCTCGAAGCCGGCGTCCTCTAGGGCCTCGACTATAATACCCCTCACCATGTCCTCGAATCCCGAGGGGGCTGGGGCGTTCACGAGTTTCGATAAGAGCTGTACGTCTATCATCGCTTAGAGGGTGGAGTGGTGGCTTAAATCGGTGAGTTAGAAAAATCACGATATGCGTGGCCGTGAATAACGTAACCTAAATTAATTATTAAAAATCTTATTATAGTGCAGGAGGAACAATATGGCCCAATATAAAGGCTATGTGGGAAAAATACTTTACGTAAATCTCACCGACAAAAGTATACGCGAAGAGCCGATCGACCCCAAAGTCGCCGAAAAATATATAGGCGGAAAGGGCTACGCGCTATACCTCCTCTACTACAAGTACCTGAAGGAATACATGAAGAAGGGCATATCGCCGAAGGACATAAACCCCCTGGGCCCCGAGAACGTTCTCATATTCGCTACGGGGCCGATAACGGGCGTGGCTGGAGCCCCCAGCCCAGGCCGCTACCACGTCATGGCGCTCCGCAGCCCGCTTACAGGCTCCATAGCTAGCGCTAACAGCGGGGGAGAGTTCGGCCCCTTCCTGAAGTTCGCCGGCTACGACATGGTGGTTATAGAGGGCGCCTCGGAGAAGCCGGTGTACCTCGAGATAGTGGATGGCCACGTGGAGATAAAGGACGCGTCGGATCTCTGGGGCAAAAACGTCTTCGACACCACGCGTATCCTTAAAAAGAGGGTGGCCGAGAAGGGCGGCAAAAACATAAGCGTAGCCTGCATAGGCCCCGCCGGCGAAAACCAGGTACTAATATCGGCCATAGTCAACGACGAGCACAGGGCGGCCGGCAGGACTGGTGTAGGAGCCATCATGGGGAGCAAGAAGCTCAAGGCGATCGTTGTCTCCGGCACCAGGCAGATAGAGCTCGCCGACCCAGAGGCTTTCAGGCAGCTCTCCAAGAGCCTGGTCGAGAGGATGAGGAAGAACCCGGTGACCGGAGAGGGCCTCCCCAAGTACGGCACGGCGGTTCTCGTGAACATTATAAACCAGATAGGCGCGTTCCCCTACAAGAACTGGCAGGGCGCCTACAACCCCGACGGGGAGAAGATTAGTGGAGAGACGCTGGCCGAGAAGTACCTGATCAAGAGGAGGCCCTGCTGGGGATGCCAGATAGGGTGCGGGAGAGTTGTTAGCGTGAAGTTCGGCCCCTACCAGATACTCTACAGCGAGGGCCCCGAGTATGAGTCAATATGGGCTCTGGGTAGTGACACGGGTGTGGCGGATCTCGAGGCAATTATAAAGGCGAACCACCTGTGCGACGAGCTGGGCCTCGACACGATCTCCATGGGTAGCACTATCGCGGCCGCGATGGAGCTATACGAGAAGGGCTACATACCCGAGGAGGATCTGCAGGGTATAGACCTAAAGTTCTCGAACCCGGCCGCCCTCGTGGAGGCCGTGTGGCGCACAGCGTATAAGTCCGGTTTCGGGAAAATGCTGGCTCTCGGCAGCAAGAGGCTGACCGAGGTCTACGGCGCGCCCGAGCTCTCGATGAGCGTGAAGGGCCTTGAGATGCCGGCGTATGATCCGCGCGGCATCAAGGGTATAGGGCTCGAGTATGCAACAGCCAACAGGGGCGGCTGCCACGTAACCGGGTACTCGGTGTCTGCAGAGGTTCTCGGCATACCGCAGAAGATGGATCCACTAAGCTACGAGGGCAAGGCGGCCTTAGTCAAGGCGTTCCAGGACTTCACGAGCGTCGTAAACTCCGCTGTGAACTGCCTCTTCGTGACTTTCGAGGTGAACGCGAAGGACTATGCCGACCTCTTCAACACGATCGCGGGCTTCAACTTCACTGAGGACGACATCATGAAGATAGGGGAGCGCATATACAACCTTGAGCGCTGGATGATGCACTTCTACGGCTTCTCCGCGAAGGACGATACTCTGCCGAAACGCCTCCTCACGGAGCCTGTCCCCGAGGGGCCGACGAAGGGCCAGGTGGTCGAGCTAGACAAGATGCTCCCGGAGTACTACAAGCTGAGGGGATGGGTGGACGGCGTACCCACTTTGGAGAAACTGAAGGAGCTCGGCATAGAGCCCTAAACCTGGCGGAAACCTATTTTTCAAGAAACTATTCTCTCTTTTCATTTAGGGTGGTGTGGAGGTGCCCCGGGTCAAGATAAAGCTTTTCGCCACGTTGAGGGAGCGCTACGGGCGAAGCGAGGTCGAGGTCGAGTGTGACGGGACGCTCCGCGACGCCGTGGAGAAGGCCGCAGGCCTCCTGGGAGAAGACTTTATCGGAGAGGTCTTCAGCGACGGAAAGCCTAGAGACGACAGGATAATACTCGTCAATGGCCGTCACATACAGTTCCTCGGGGAGGTCTCTTTAAGGGACGGCGACGTGGTAGCCATATTTCCCCCTCTCGCCGGCGGGTAGGGTAGTTTCATTAAATTCCGCGGCCACGTTATGAAGAACGTGGTAGATGTGGGCAACGCGGTTAAAGCCCGCTTCAAGGTGTGGTTGGAGAAGGACGGTTCGCCTGTTCTCGGGGAGGGCGGCGCCCGCCTCCTAATGCTTGTAGACGAGACGGGCAGCCTCAGGGAGGCTGCTAGGAGGATGGGCGTCTCGTACACATTTGCCTGGAACTATATACATAAGAGGGAGAAGCTGCTCGGCTTCAAACTAATTGAAAGCGCCAGGGGCGGCATACACGGGGGTGAAACCGTGCTTACGGCTAAGGCAAGGGAGCTACTGGACGTCTATAATGGCCTCGTCGCCGTGGTCTCGAGGGCTGTAGAGGA
>Ga0256833_1000314_pt1 | contig 38888 bp, 38 predicted proteins | sample 356284metaG_FD_190535 | JGI IMG/M metagenome (GOLD analysis project Ga0256833, IMG submission 190535) | Hydrothermal vent microbial communities from Mid Atlantic Ridge, Atlantic Ocean - 356-284 | ecosystem: Environmental > Aquatic > Marine > Hydrothermal vents | place: Atlantic Ocean: Mid... | reverse complement strand
CGGGACGGCGGAGAGTAGAGGGACAAGCACCCACGACGCGGCCACGAGCACCACGGCCTCGCGGAGAGTTATGCTCCTCGACGGCCTAGTGGCGCCCATCCAGACGAGGTAGAGGCCCAGGTAGAGCCCCACGAAGAGGAGCTGCACAGCACCCGCGTAGCCGACACCATAGCCTCCGACAACGCTCCACGCCACCGCGGCCGCGTGAGGCACGGCGGCGACGAGCAGGGGTAACGCAGCGTAGTGGAGCAGGGGGTGCACCGCTACACCAGTGCCGGCAGCATTCTTCCCACCAGTCGTAGCACGACCACCCTCCGCGCTCTACACCAGAGCCAGGCCTCCCTGCGGGAGACGTCTCTATTAGCCTAGCAGGCCGGGAGGGCGGCAGGAGGGCTCGGCATCCCCGCTCCGCTCCTCCCCCACCACCCTGCCTCTATCCCGGGGGGTGGGGTCGCGCCTTCCAAGCCTCCTCACAGCCGCCGCGTGGAGGGTGGAGGCGTAGCGGGCCTCGGCGGCGCCCAAATCTTCTCCTGGGTCACCCAGCCCCTGCGGCCCGTCGGGGCTGTCGTCTCTGGACGGCTCGTCACCGGCCCCGGGGGGTTCGGTAGCTGCCTCATAGGTTGTGTTTTTGGCGGTGTTGTGTGGGCCGCGGCGCTATTCAACCCCTCATTTGTCCTTTGCCGCCTCCCCGCCTAGGGTGGCTGCGATGGGTATGGAGTACACCGTGCTTGGCTCGACGGGTGTACGTGTGTCGAGGATAGGGCTTGGGACCTGGCAGTTCAGCGAGGCGTGGGGTGTCACGAGCTACGAGGACGCGAGGAGGATAGTGGAGGCGGCGCTTGAGCACGGGGTCAACCTCTTCGACACCGCCATGGTCTACGGGAGGGGTATGAGCGAGGAGTTCCTGGGTAGGGCGCTGCGCGAGCTGGGCGCCAGGAGGGACGAGGTGGTCGTCGCCACCAAGATTCCCGGCGAGTTCCTCCAGCCCTGGGACGTGTTCCGGGCGGTGGACCGCAGCCTCCGGAGGCTCGGCCTCGGCCATATCGACGTGCTGCAGGTCCACTGGCCTCCCTGCTGGCACAACTTCCCCACCTGCCGCTACATGAGGGCCCTGGAGAGGCTTGTCGAGCTGGGGAGAGTCGAGTACCTAGGGCTCAGCGACTACCCGGTGGAGCTCGTCGAGGCGGCGAGGAGCTGCCTGGCGAGGCACGACGTCGAGGTGCTGCAGGTCCGCTACAACCTTGTCGAGAGGTGGGCGGAGGAGGAGCACCTGCCCTACGCCGAGGAGGCGGGGATGAGCCTGCTCGCCTGGAGCCCCCTCGCCAAGGGCGCCCTGCTGGGCAAGTACAGCCTCGAGGAGGCCCAGCGCCTCGGGGATGTGAGGAGCCGCGAGCCCCTCTTCCACCCGGAGAACTACTCCCAGATACTCGGCCTTGCCGCCAAGCTGCGGGAGGTGGCGGAGAGGTACGGGAAGACGCCGGCGCAGGTGGCGCTCAACTGGCTCCTGACCACCAGCAGCGCCGTGATCCCGATACCCGGGGCTAGGAGGCCGGAGCAGGTCGCCGAGAACGCGGGCGCCGCCGGCTGGAGGCTCAGCTACGAGGACTGGAGGCTGCTGGACGAGGAGTCGAGGAGGATACGCGTCACCTATGTCACCTGGTAGCCCTCCCCCCGCCTGGGTAGGGTTTTCTACCAGGTATGCTTCTCCACCCTGCCTGGGTGTGGCGCGTGGCGGCGGCCAGGGCTACCAGCATAAAGCTGGACCCTGAGTCGAAGAGGCTGCTGGACGAGCTGCAGGCGAGGCTGCTGCTCGAGACGGGAGAGAAGCACCGCCTCCAGGACATAGTGGCCGCGGCGCTCCGGCTCGCCGCGAGGCGGAGAGGCGAGCTGCTGGACGAGCTCGGCGCCGCGGGCTGGAGGCCCCTGCCTAGGAGGGAGGCGGAGCGGCTGCTGGACGAGCTGAGCTTCGAGGCCGGCGAGGACGCCTCGACCAGCGTCGACGAGGCGCTGTACGGTTGAGCATCCTCCTAGACACCGGGGTGCTCGTGGCCGCGCTCAACCGGCGCGACCGCTTCCACCGGTGGGCCCGCCGCCTGCTGGTCGAGGTGCTGGAGGGCCGCTACGGGGCCCCCTACGTGACCGACTACATAGTCGACGAGGCGCTGAGCTTCGCGGCGGCGAGGCTCGGCAGGGAGCCGGCGCTCCGCCTTGGCGCCCTGTTTTTCGAGAAACGGGTCTTCCGGATAATCCCGGTGACGTTCGACCTGGTGCTGGAGGCCTGGGAGGTGTACCGGAGCCACCTGCCCCGCCTCAGCTTCACCGACGCGGCGACGGTCGTGGCCGCGAGGGCCTACCGGGTGGACTACCTGGCTACGCTGGACGGGGACCTGGCCTTGCTCCACCCCAGCGTCACGCCGGGGCGGGGCTGAGCCTCCTCCTGGCCTCCTCTACCGCTCTCTCGGCGTCGCCGGCCGCCCAGGCTATGCCGAGCCGCTCCAGGGTCTCGGGCAGCGGGACCCCGGCCTCCGGGTGGTAGCCGCGGAGACGGTAGAACTCCGCCACCGCTTCGCGGAGGTCGTCCCAGCCGAGGGCTGCCCGGGTGCCGCGCAGGGGGCCCTCGGGTATGGGCTCCATCCATCTGGGCGGCGCCGTGTCCCCCTCGGGCACGCGGCCGGCAAGCGCGGCGTGTATCCTAGCCAGCGCCTCCGTCCTCCACCCGACCAGCATCAGCTCCTCCAGGGACGCCTCCGCTCCCGTCACGGCGCGGTAGAGGGCCTCCACCTCGTGGGGCTCGTAGGGGACGAAGCTGCACAGCCCCATCGAGTCCAGCAGTGCCTTCCAGTCACGGTCGGCTATCATCGACTTCACCGTCTCGGCCGCGGGGCCCCTGCTGGGCGGCTCGTGGGGCCGGGGCCAGCCCCGGAGATGGCTGGCGCCGACGTCCGCCGTGGCGTAGCTCACTACTAGGCCGCGGCGGCCCCTCGGGTCCCAGGCGGCCGCCTCGAGGCCCTTCACGTGGACGCCCAGCTCCCCGCCCCTGCCGAGGATCCTGGCGGCCTTCTCGACGCCCTCGGCCAGGACCGCGCCTATGCCCCGCCTCTCGGCGACAAGCCTGGCCAGCTCCCTTACCGCCTCGGGGTCGCCGAACCTTGGCTCCCTGGACAGGCCCGCCAGCTCCTCTCTCGCCACGAGGCCCCTCTCGTAGAGCTCCATCAGCCACGACGCGGCCTCGCCGAAGCTTATAGAGTCGAGGCCGAGGCTGTTCACAAGCCACTCCGTGTAGAGCACCTCGTCGGGGTCCAGCACGTCCGGCGCCAGGCCCAGCATGGCCAGGTTCTCGTACTCGGGCTTGACGAGTACGTGCTCGAGGCCCCTCCTCCTGGGCCGGGCGAGCTTGCTGCACTTCACAGGGCAGCCCCAGCCCCACAGGAAGCCAGCGTAGCGGGCGTAGAGGCTCCTAGGCGCCTCCCTCTCGAGCACCCTGTCCCCGCTGAGCTTCTCCGCGTCGCCCGGCGGGCTCCAGGGGCGGAGCCAGTGCCTCCTGGGGCACATGGATAGCCTGGAGCACACCGAGACCCCGTCGTTGGTGCCGTAGCGGGCCCAGGCACGGGTCGGCTCGTCCCTCCGAAGCCTCTCGTAGACCCCCAGGTAGAGGCGCCTCCACTCGCCCGGCTCCGCCCGCGGGGGGATACGCCGCCCCCAGGCGGCGACCGCCTTTACCCCCATGGCGCCCATCACGGCGCCGAGGCCGCAGCGGCCGGCCGCCCGGAACCCGTCCACCACTATGTTGGCGTAGCGGACCCCCCTCTCGCCGGCCGGCCCTATCGCGGCGACGCTGGCGCCCAGCCTCGTCTCCCTCCTCACAGCCACCCACGTGTCCCACGTCGACGACCCCCAGAGGTGCTTTGCGGGCCTCACGTCCACCTCTCCGTCCTCGACGTAGACGTAGACGGGCTCCGGGGCCCTCCCGTAGAGGACGAGGGCGTCGAACCCCGCCATGCGGAGCTTCGCCGCAAACACCTGGCCGGCGTAGCTGTCGCAGAGGATGCCCGTCAGGGGGCTCTTCGCCAGGAACCCCGCCTTGGAGGCGGCGGGGGCGTGGGCGGCAAGAGCCCCGGCGGCCACCACCAGGCGGTTAGCGGCTGGGTCGAGCGGGTCCGCGCTGGGCGGGATAAGCCGGTAGCCCAGGTAGTAGAGGAGGCCCTTGCCGCCCAGGAAGAGGCGGAGAGCCTCCACGGGCAGCTCCTCTACCCGCACACGGCCCCGGGACAGGTCGACAAAGGCCGCTCGGCCGGCGTAGCCGTAGAGCCCAGGCAAGGCCCCCTGACCCCCCTCGGGGCGCAGCAGCCGCGGAGGGGGTGTTAACCCGTGGGGGGAGGCGGCTAGGCGGGTATCAGGCCCGCCGCGTGGGCTGCTAGGAGCAGCGCGAGGCTGGCGAGCGGCACGCTTATGTTGTCGTCGACGACGCCTGCCTTCTCTAGGAGGGTCGCTACCGCGGCCACGAGGGCGCCGACGGCGCCGAAGAGGAGGTACCCGACTGGCGCGCTGACCGCGAAGAACCCTATGCTCCCGTCCCAGCTCTTCACGCGGCGCCTCTGCCTTATCCCCCTGATTATCCCCGTCACGCCGTCGCCGAAGCTCATAAGGAACAGGGGGTAGACGGCGAGCCAGACGTTGAAGGGCCAGGCGGCGAGAACCGCGACCGCCCAGGCCAGGCAGTAGTAGACCTCGCTGATGTTGCTCGGGTCCTGGAACCAGTCGTAGAGCCTCCCGGTGCGGTGGGGGAGGTAGACGTAGGCGGCCAGGGCGACCCCCAGCAGGGCCGGCACCAGCGGCTCCTGGAACACGAAGGGCACCAGGAGAGCCACCAGGCCCCCCGCGGCCATGTGGATAACCTTGCGGGCGAAGTAGACGCCGACGCCGCGGCCCCACCTCGCCGCGGCCCACTCGTAGCTCCACCTCGAGAGCACGTGGACCACGAAAAGCACCCACAGGGCGAGAGGGAGCGACCTAGCCACGTCCGACAACACGAGGCCCAGCGGGGGAGTGTAGACGCCGAGCAAGCCGCTCATACCGCACGCACCCGGCCTAGCCTGCGGGAGGGGCACATACGTAAACCAGACGCCGGCAGGGCGGGGGTTTAGACGCTTGCCGGCCCGGGTGGGCGGCGCCGAGGAGGGCTACGGCCTCCAAGCCACCACCATGCCGGCCGGTGTTGGGGCCACGCCCCAGGAGAGGCCGGAGCGGTCGAGGAGGCTGTAGAACCTGGCCGGGGGCGGCGGGAAGAACGCGTTGTGCCACAGGGCGGCAGACCCCGGGGCCAGCCGCTCCGCCACCACCCCAACCGTCTCGGGGTACTGGTGCTTCTCCACGTCTATGAACACCAGGTGGAGCCGGCCGTGGCGCCGCAGCTCCCCCAGCGCGTCGCCCTCGACGGGCTCCACGACGTCCCCGGCCCAGGCGGCGGAGCGGAGGGTCTCCAGGAGGCCCCCGTAGAGGGCGGGCTCCTTCTCCACCGCGTATAGGCGGCAGCCGCGGCAGCCGGCGTCAAGGAGCCCCATGGCTATCCAGAGGGTGCTGTACCCTATACCGGCGCCCGCGTCGACGGCGACCAGGCCCTCGGGGTGGAGCTCGGCGACTATCCTCGCAGCGGTGTAGAGGACGTAGCCGTCCGAGGGGTCTATGCTGGGTATCCCCAGCTCTAGGCTCTTCTCCCTGACCGCCTCGAGGAGTCTCGCCCTCTGGGCCGCCTCCTCGAGCCTAGGGTGCGGCAGGGCAGCCAAGGACGGCACCCCCAGGGCTTGTAAAACCAGGTTATCTTGAAGCCTATAACCCTGTGCGGGTGGTGGATGCCCCGGCGGCACGGGTGGGAGCCGTGGCGAGCCGGAGCCTCTACTTCCTCGCAGGCGCGCTGGTGGTAATCATACTGGCCGCCGCCTCATACATGCTGGCGTCGCAGCCCGGCACGGCTACGGCCCCCGCCGCGGGGGCTGCAGGCGGCGCGGCGTCCACGGCGCCTACAGCCGCCGCCTCCACCACCTCCCCCCGTGGCGGGGCGGGGGCGCGGCCACTCACCGTCTACGTGTACAGCGACTTCATGGCCTGGGGTGAGGACGAGAAGCTCTTCGACAAGCTCGTGGAGAACTTCACGAGGGAGACCGGTATACCGGTGCGGCTCCGGAAGTTCGACGACGCCAGGGTCATGGTGACTACTGTCGTCGCCGAGGCCCAGGCGGGCAAGCCGACCGCGGACATAGTCATAGGGGTCGACCAGGTGACCCTGCCCGAGCTGGAGAAGGCGGGGCTGCTGCGCTGCTACCTCAGCAGCCTGGCGGACAGGAAGCTCGCCGAGATGCTCGACCCGAAGGGCTGCGCCACGCCCATCGACTACGGCCTCATAGCGCTCGTCTACGACCCCGCCAGGCTCAACTCCACAACTGAGAAGATGCTCGCCGACGGCGTCACGCTCGATGAGCTCGTGAAACTCGCCCCCCTCATAGTGGGCGAGGACCCGACCAGGAGCACGCCGGGGCTCAACTTCCTGCTCTACACTATAGCGGTGGCGGAGAAGACCGGGCGCGACTGGAGACAGCTATGGAGAGAGATGGCGAAACGGGGCTTCATGGTGGCCAAGAGCTGGGGCGACGCATACGACGAGTTCCTCCGGGAGAAGAGCCGGCACCCAATAGTGGTCAGCTACGGCACCGACCCCGCCTACAGCGCCTGGTACAACATGCGCCACGGGAAGCCCATGAAGCCCAGCATCGAGGCAACCGTGCTCACCGTGGACGGCAAGAAGGTAGGCTGGCTACAGGTGGAGGGGGTAGCGGTGCTGAAAAACGCGCCCACCGGGGAGGCGGAGAAGTTCGTCGACTGGCTCCTCAGCCCAGAGGTGCAGTCAAGGATACCCAGCAGCCAGTGGATGCTCCCCGCCAACCCCTCGGTGAAGCTCCCCAGCTACTACCGCTACGCCCTCACCGCCAAGGACGTGGACGAGGTGGCCAACTCCTGGCTGCCCCCGGGCCGGGTCGCCGAGGAGCTGGAGAAGTGGCTCCACGAGTGGCTCCAGGCGGTGCAGCAGAGCTAGCATAGGCCCCCCGGGGCCGGCATCCCACAACCCTCCGGGTGCGGTTTTTGGCCAGCCGGGAGCGGCTACTGCTGGGGCGCCTCGGCCTAGCCCTCCAGGCGGCGGCGTGGCTAATAGTGGCGGCCTACGCCGCCCCGGTCTTCGTCTTCGCCGCCCTCTACTGGCCCCCGGGCGGCTCGCCGCCCTTCAGCATGGCCTGGGTTGTCTCCTGGACCCTCCTCCAGGCCGCCGCAAGCGCCACCATAGCCGTCGCCGCCGGGTGGCCGCTGGGCGTGCTCGCGGGCTTCTACCGGTGCCGCGCCGCCAGGGCCGCGGCTTGGGCCGGCCTAGGCGTCTTCATGAGCCCCGTGGTGGCCGCGGCGCTGGGCATGAGGAGCCTCTACTACGCCACCCCCCTGGGGTTCCTCGCCGAGGGGTGGAGCGGCGTCATAGCCCTGAACAGCTACTTCAACATAGGCTTCGCGGCCGCCCTCGTGGCCGCAAGCGCCAGGGAGACAGAGGCAGCCGTGGTGGAGCAGGCGAGGCTCCTAGGCCTCCGGGGGGCCAGGCTCTGGCTGAGAGCACTCCTCCCCCTGACCCGGCGGGCCGCCGCCTACGCGTGGGCGGTCGCCTTCCTCTACTCGGCCACCAGCAGCTCCCCCCTACTGGTCGCGGGGGCGGCGTACCGGTACTACACGCTAGAGGCGTGGCTCTACTCGCTCTACATAGGGTTCCCCAGCCTGCGCGGCCTCACCGCCGCCCTCGCGCTGGGAGAGCTACTGGCCGCGGCCGCCGCGTCCTGGCTCCTCCTCTCCAGGCTCCTCCGCCTCGAGGCCAGCCCCCTCGCCGCCCGGGGGCGGGGGGAGATACCCCTCCGGGGCACCTCCAGGCTCGCCGCCGCAGCCTACGCGGCCGCCGTGGCCGCCTACCTCTACGCGCCCGTAGCCGCGCTCGCCGCGAACGCCTCCGGCGCGAGCCTCGCCTCCCTGGCGGCCGCGGCCGAGGCCCTGGGCGCGCCCCTGGCCAGGACCCTGGCGAACAGCGCGGCCTACGCAGCCGCCACCGTCGCGGCCGCCGTGCCCCTGGGGGCCGTGGCTGCGGCCAGCAGGAGCCTCTCGGCGGCCGCCCTGAGCGCGATAGCCGTGGCCCCCGTGGCCTACGGCGTGGCCGCCACGCTCACCTACTTCCACGCCCTCGAGCCCCTCCTCGGCCCCGTCGCCGCCAGCGCCGCCCTCATCCTCCTCGCCCACGTGGCCTCGGCGCTCCCCCTGGCGAGCCGGGCCCTCGACCTGGCCCGGGCGAGGACGCCGCGGGAGACGCTGGAGCACGCCCTCCTCCTGGGCCTCAGGGGCGCGAGGTTCCTGGCCCACTGGCTGGCGGCCGCCGCGCCCGCCGCCGCTGCCGGGGCGGCCCTCGCCGCCGCTGCGAGCCTGGGCGAGTTCGGCGCGACCCTCGTCGTCTCCACGCCCGAGACCTGGAGCCTCACCGTGCTAGCCTACCACCTTATGGGGGGTGGCCGCGTGTTCCACGAGGCGTGCCTGGCCGCCCTGCTCCTGGAGGCCGCCAGCCTGGCCCTGATGGCTGCCGCCGCTGTGGCGGCCTCGAGGCTCGTGGCGAGAACCGGGGGGTAGCGGCGGCGCCGCTACTGGCGGCGGTAAAAACGACACGGAACCGGGGGCTAGGGGAGGTATCTCAGCATGTGCCTCGCCCACGGGTCGTCCTCGAGGTCGCGGAAGGCCTCCAGTGGCCGCATGTTCGCCGCCACCGCGAAGACCAGTGTGAGCGCTAGCCCCGCTACGCGGTACGCGACGCCGCGGACCCCTATGCTGTAGATCATCCAAAGGGTGGAGATCGCTATGTGGGGCGCCAGCAGCTGCCGGCAGTAGGCCTACGAGGTGGGCTGTGTCCACTCCGGGCCACCCCTTGTCGCCGGGTGCGGCTGCTCCACCCTGTGATGGCGGGAAGCCCCTTAGTATAGGAAACCCTTAAACACAATGCAGGGAAGATAATAATCACTCTAAATAATAGAATCATTATTTGCGAGTATAGCCTCCCTGGCCTGCGAGGAGCCCCGCGGAGGCGGCGACCGCAGCGCCGGCAGCCACGGCGGCGACGTAGAGCCTGCCCCCCGCGGAGGCCGCCAGGGCCAGGAGCGCCGCGGCCCCCCCGCCGGGGGCAAGGGCTAGCAGCGGCGCCGCAGAGGGGTCGAAGAGGGCGGCGAGAGAGTAGGAGAGCAGCAGGCTCCCCCGGGGCGCGGTGTAGGCGGCGACAGCGGCCCCCATGGCGGCGGCTGTGGCGGCCACGGCGGGGAGCGGGGCGGCGACCGGGAGGGGCCTGCTAGCGGCCAGCACCGCCAGCGCCGCCAGGTAGCCCAGAGTGTAGCCGGCCGCGTAGGCCGCCCTGCTCCTCCAGCCCCTCTGGTGGGCGGCGGCGAGCAGCCCGGCGGGGCCGGGGCCGGAGAGGCCGGCGAGGAGGGACTCGAAGAAGCCGGGGCGACTCGTGGCGAGGTAGAGGACGGGGGCGAGCGGGGCAGAGGGGGCGGTGTAGGAGAGGAGGCCGGCGAGGAGCCACCGCGCCGCGAGCGCCGCGCCCTGGCGGGGGCTCCGCTGCCTCTCCGTGGTCCTGGCCGCCGCGGCAGTGTAGACGGCGAGCGCGGAGGCGGCGAGGCCTAGCCTGGAGAGCTTCGAGGAGGGGTCGAGGCCGGAGGCGAGGGGGTCGAAGACGGGCCAGGTGGGTAGCCTCGGCCAGCCGCCGGCGAGGGCCGCGGCCGCCGCCACGCCTATGGCGGCGGCAGCCGCCGAGGCGTATGGGGCCCACCTTGTGAGGAGGCAGGTGGCGGCGGGGCGTGGCTTCAGCTTGTCCGCCTCCTCGACCAGGAGCGGTATCGAGGCCAGGGATGGGATGCTGAGCATCGATATCTGGACGCTGTAGAAGCTGTAGAGCGTGTGGTTGCCCGCCGCGTAGACGGCGACGTAGCCGAGCCAGGCTGTGAGGGGCGAGCCGCCCGCGGCCAGGAGGGCTAGGTGCTTCTCGCCCCAGAGGCGGCGGCACCTGGCGGCGAGTGCTGCTCCGGCCGCGGCGGCGCCTATGGCGGCCCCGGCTGCGCAGACGCCGGGGTTGCAGACGGCTGCTAGGAGGGGCTTCCCGTCCTTCGTGTAGTAGAGGACGAACCCGTCCCTGCCGAGCAGGAGGCCCAGGGGGGTGGTCGAGGGGGGGCCGGGTGGGCGGCTGGTGGTGTGCCAGGCCAGCGAGGAGGCCACCTCGTTGAGCACCCAGGCGGGCCCCTTGGCTGCGGCGAATGGGAGCCATGTGGCCGCGACCACTAGGAGGGGCACCGCTATGCCCAGGGCTACGGCCTTCCTCGTGCTGCCCGTGTCTAGGCGTACCGCGAGTGCCAGCAGGGGGGCTGGGAAGAGGCCGGTGTACTTGGCGGAGCCCGCCAGGCCTAGGGCGATTGAGGCTGCGCGGTGGCGGCGGGCGAGGAGGAGGGCCAGGGCGAGGGCGTCTAGGCTTGCGGCGTAGATGTCCAGCATCGCGACCGTCGCCATAGAGGAGAGCGCGGGGTCTCTCGCAGCGGCGGCGGGTATGACGGCGGCGGCGAGCGCTGCGACTGCGAGGCTGCGGCGCCGCTGGAGGGTGAAGAGCCGGTAGGCGGCGTAGGTGGCCGCCCCGAGGCCCAGCAGGGCCGCCGCGAGGCTGGGGAGCCTCCAGGCGGTGGGGTTCCAGCCCTCGGCGTAGATGACCGCGGCGAGTATGTACTTGACCAGCGGGGGGTGCTCGGTGTTTAGATAGGTGTTTATGGCCTCGCTGTCGGGCGCGACGCCCGGCATCACGTCGGTTATGCAGTGGCGGGCCGCGAGGGGCAGGCGCGCTATGTCCCCGAGCGCGGACGGGGGCGCCTCCACGGCGAAGGCCTTAGCCTTCTCGTAGGTCTTGTTTAGAACGTGGAGGCCCGGCACGGCGGCCTCTGCGGCCGCCTCGGCCTCGGCGAGGCTGCACGCGGTGGAGTTGTAGAACACGGTGTAGACGAGGGTGCCGTTCGCGGTGCGCGGCACCAGGTGGAGCCCGAGGACGTGCCGCGCCACGTTGACCGCGGCGGAGACGTACCACACCTCGTCGCTTATGTAGTCGTTTATGCCGAGGGCCTTGGCCGGCCCGTTCGCCCAGAGCAGGGCGGCCGCCAAGAGGTAGGCGGCCGCGAATATGGCCGCGTATATCCTGCCGCCGCGACCCACCAGGCGCCAGCCCCGCGGAGGAAGCCGCGGCAGCCGGCTCCGCAATTAACCCATACCTATCCTGTTCTGTAGGCACTCTCCCGGGGGCGCGTGAGGAGGGGTAGCAACGCCGACCCCGCAGCGGGCGTGGGGAGCCCTAGTGTGCCCGACGCCCGCCGGCCCCCGACCCGGGGCGGGGGTGGCGAGGTGTTGGCCCGGATACTCCACGTGAGCGACGTCCACTGCGCCGTCGGCCGGCTGGAGGAGCTGCTGGCGTCGGAGAGCTACGACGTGGTGGCCGTCACCGGCGACCTCGAGTGCGTGGAGGCTGCGAGGCTGCTGCGGAGGACCCGCGGCCCCGTCGTCGCGGTCACGGGGAACGTGGACAGCCTGCTGGTGGCGGAGGAGCTTGGCTCGGCGGGCCTGCTTCTCGACGGCGAGACGAGGCGGGCCGCGGGCCTCCTGTTCGCCGGCGTCGGCGGCCGCGACCCCCTCGGCGACGCCGAGAGGCTGCTGGCGGGGAGCCCTGGGGGCGTCGACGTGGTCCTCACCCACTACCCGCCCAGGGGCGTGCTTGACCGCACCTACTCGGGCTGCAGCGGCGGCCTCGAGGCCGTCAGGAGGCTGGTCGAGAGGCTCCGGCCCCTGGCCGTTCTCTGCGGCCACATCCACGAGGCACGGGGCGTGGCGAGCCTGGCGGGTAGCCTCGTGGTGAACCCTGGGCCGCTGCTCCACGGCTACTACGCGGTCGTGGAGGTGGCGCCCGGGGAGAGGCCCCGTGCCGTCCTGGGGAGCCTACACTAGCCCCCCGGGGGGCAGGCGTCTCCGCCCCCGCGGGGGCTGGCTGCCGGGATGCTCTGGTTCGTGCTCACCACGGGGGCTTGCAACCTGCGGTGCCGGTACTGTGGGGGAGGCTTCCCGGACCACGTGGTGCCCCACCGGCCGAGGTTCACGGCCGAGGAGCTGGCGGCGTTCATCAGGAGGGTTGACCGGGACCCGGTCGTGTTCTTCTACGGCGGGGAGCCTCTCCTCAACACGGCCCTGATACGGGGGCTGGTGGACGAGCTGGGGGGCAGGGCCCGGTTCGGGATACAGACCAACGGGACCCTCCACCACCTGCTGGGCGACGAGTACTGGGCCGCTATGGACACCGTGCTGCTCAGCATCGACGGCGTGGAGGAGGTCACGGACCGGTGGAGGGGTAGGGGCGTCTACCGCCGCGTGGTGGGGGCTCTTCGGAGGCTGCTGCGTCTCCGGCGCCGAGAGGGGGCGCCGGCCACGATAATCGCCAGGATGACGGCCACCAGGGACACGGTTATCGACAGGGACGTGCTGCACCTCCTGGGCCTCGGCTTCGACAAGGCGCACTGGCAGCTGGACGCCGTGTGGGGGGAGGAGTGGCCGGTGGCGCGGTGGGCGGAGGAGAGCTACCTCCCGGGGCTCAGGAGGCTCGCCCGCTGGGTGGCGGAGGCGCCAGAGGAGAGGCTGCGCCGGGTGGTGCCTTTCCACGGCGTGGTGTCGCGGCTCCTCCACGGGGGCGACGGCTGGGTGCCCTGCGGCGCGGGCCGCGGCGCGTTCGCCGTCTCCAGCGACGGGAGGGTGCTTGCCTGCCCGATAGCGGTGAGGGAGGGGTGGGCGCACCTGGGCGACCTGTGGAGAGGCATCGACTGGGAGAAGGCGAGGCGCCTAGAGGGCTTCATCGAGGAGTGCCGTAGGTGCCCCTACTTCCAGGTCTGCGGCGGCCGCTGCCTCTACGCGCAGGCCGAGAAGTGGTACTGGAGCAGGGAGAGGCTGCAGGAGCTCGACGCGGCGACGCGGAGGTTCTTCGACGTAGTCTTCGCGGAGGTGGTGCCGGCCGTGCTCCGCGCCATAGAGGAGGGCAGGATGTCCCCCGGGGACGCCCTCTACGACCCGCTACTGGAGTCGACGGAGGTCGTGCCCTAGCCTGTGGAGGAAGCTATCAGGCTGTAGACGTAGGCCTGGGGGTAGAGCAGGGAGGCCGGCGTCAGGCCTGCGAGCACGGCGGCCAGCGCGGCCGCCGCCACCAGCCTCCCCCGGGGGGCGCGGGGGAGGCGGCCACGGGCGGAGACGAGCATCGCCCAGCCCGCGGCGGCGAGCTGGGCGGCGTAGAGGACGCTGACGTATAGCCTGAACCCGTCGAGGCCGGCCAGGGGGGTCAGTAGGAGAGCCACGAGCCCCATGGCTAGCGTCGCGTAGGCGGATGCCTCCAGGCACTCCTTGCCGCCCAGCCTGGCCGAGACTAGCCACGAGGAGACCCAGAGGGCGCCGGCGAACATTAGGAGGCGGGTGAAGGCGGACAGGAGGCCGCCGAGGAACACCCTTGCAGCCATCTCCGCGGCGGAGACGGGGGCGCCGACGCCGTAGCGGGCCAGTAGAAGCGCGTAGTGGATGCTCTCAAGCAGCCAGCCGGCGAGAAACACCGCGAGCACCTTGCCGAGGCCGGGGGCCCCGGCGGCGTCTCCCACACCCACGGCCAGGCAGCACCCAGGCACCGGGCCCTGCTGGCCGGCCCCCTTTTTGGCCTAGGCCGCGGGGCGGAGCCGTGCGGGGCTTAACGTTTGGCCGTTAAACCTTTCCCCGGCGGCGCCGCCTGGGCCTAGCCTGGAGGGGCGCGCGGCTTTGGGTGACGCCAGGTACCGCGTGAAGGTCCACCGGAAGGGCCTGATAGTCATCCCCGCCGAGGTTAGGAGGAGGCTCGGCATACGCGAGGGCTCGCAGCTGGAGATGCTCGTGGACGAGTCCGGCATACGGCTGCTCGTGCCGGGCAGCCTCCGCGACGCCTTCGGGGTCGACGGCGAGAGGGCTGTAGAGGTCGCCAGGCTGGTGAACGCCTCGAGGAGAGCCGAGGTTGAGGAAGAGGTACGTTCTTGACGCCGGCGTGCTTGCCCTCTACTTTGCGGGGCGCCCGGAGGCCCGCCGCTACATAGAGGACGTCTACACCGGGAGAGCCGAGGCCTTCATGCTCGAGGTCAACGTCGCCGAGTTCCTCTACAACTATGCCAGGGTGTTCGGCTGGGACGCCGCCCTCGTGAAGCACAGCATGCTGCGGAGCAGCCCGGTGGAGATCCTGGGGGTCGACGAGGAGCTCACCCTGGCTGCCGCCAAGCTCAAGCTTAGATACTACAACACCCTGTCGCTGGCTGACTGCTACCTCCTCGCCCTAGCCAAGAGGAGGAAGGCCACCATCGTAACCACCGACAAGGCGTTGAAGAGCGTCGAGGGCGTTAACGTGGTGGTTCTCCCCCTCTAGGGGGCCTACCCGCAGGGCTCGACGGGCACCACGCGGCCCATGTAGACTGCGAGCCGGCCCCCGGGCTCCAGGAGGGGCTTCACCGTGTACGCGTGGTAGCGGAGCCGGCCGCGGAGGCCGCAGAGCAGCCTCGAGAACTCGGGGTCTACGCGCCGGTGGGGGGCCAGCCTCCCGGCGTCGGGGCGGAGTATGGTGAACACCACGTGGGACTCGGAGCCGCTGCCCGCCGCCACCGCTAGGGCCTCCAGCTGCCTCCTGGCCCTGCGGCTCGGCGCGTCGGGGAAGAGCGCCACCCCCGACTCTACAAGGTTGGTGCCCTTCACCTCTATCAGGGCGAGCCCGCCGCGGGGCGTCGAGGCGACGAAGTCCACCCTGGTGCCGTTGATGGGGGCCTCGCTGGCCTCGACCCGGTACCCGGGGAGGAGGAGGGGGAGCGCCGCGGGGAGCAGCCGGTTGGGGAGCCTGGTGTCCTCGAGCACCACCACGTCTCCGTCGTAGACCGCGGCCACGTCGCAGCTCGTCCTCCTGCCGGGCCTCCAGGCGGGGCGGTAGAGGACCCTCGCCCCGGGGCGGAGGAGGTGCCGCAGCCTGCCGGGGTCGTGGAGGTGGCAGGCCAGGGCGGCGCCCTCCACGGTCTCCAGCTCGACGGTGAACCTGTTCGGCCGGCGCAGCAGCCTGGCCTCCCTGACCCCGTCCACTACGAGGAGGGGATTGCCGCTCACCTCTCGGCCCCTTCCGCCGCGAGCGCCGCGCGGGGAGTTATCAGCTCCACCAGGCTGCCCCTGCCGCGGCCAAGCCCCTCGGCCTCCACGACCGCCGCCGCGGCGGGGGAGAGGCGGACACTGCCCCCGCCTATGAGGCAGCAGAGAAGCTCCTCGAGGTCAGGGTTGTGGCCTACGAGGACGCTGCCGGGCCCGGCGAGATCCGCCAGGGCGCCCCGGCACCTTGGCCTGCCGGGCCGCAGCTCCTCGACCACGACCACTCCTACGCCCAGCACCCGGGAGACTATCTCCGCGGTCTCGCGGGCCCTCCTCAGGGGGCTAGAGTAGACCGCGGAGAGGCCGCGCGGCAGGAGACGGGCGACGGCCTCGACCTCCCTGCGCCCCTCCGGGGTCAGCCACCGGTTCTCGTCTCCCCCCGCCTCCTCCGCCGACACCGCGCGGCCATGGCGCAGCAGCACGATGAGCCCGGCCATGCCCGGCCTCCGGGGTACACGTTTGCCGCGGCGGCGGGGTTTAGCCCCTGCGCCCGGGCTAGGGCGGCACCACGCCGAGCCTTGAGAGCAGGTAGCCCAGCGCGAGCAGGTAGGCGAGGAAGGACTCGTGGCTCCTCGGCGGGAACACGGGGAGATCCCTCGGGTCGAAGAAGTAGCCCTCCTTGACGTACTCGTGGAGCAGCACCATCGCGGAGGCGGCTAGGAGCCGGGCGGCGGCGTAGAGGCGGGGCCCCAGCCTGCCCCGCAGCGGCCTCAGGAGGAGGCCGGCCAGGTAGAGCACCCCTATCGCCGCGAGCGTGTCCACCAGCAGCGCGAACAGGGGGTTGCCGACGTACATTCCGACCAGCGATGCCGGCACCGGGCCACAAGCAGCCACCATGGCGTGCCTGCCTCCCGGGGGAGCAGCCACAGGGTTAGAGGGGCGGCGTGGATAAGTGTTGGCCCAGAGAGCCCTAGACCGCCCCTGGGTGCCGGCATGAGGGGCGGCGTCAGGGAGGCTGTACGTACGGCGGCGGCGCTGGGGTTCTCGGCGGCGGGGCTCTACGCGGGCTACCGGTTCTTCATGTACAGCCTGGGCTACCTGGCCGCCAACCCGCCCCACGTAACGGCGGGCCTCATGGCCGGGCTCGCCGGGTTCACGTTCGTCGCCGCGGCGGCCAGCGTGCTCCGGGACTGGCTCGTGGCAGACAGGGCCGCGGAGGCCCTCGCCGCGGAGAGGGAGGCGGGGAGCGGGGGATAGGCGCCGCTGGGCGGCTCGCCGAGAGGGCCCCGGCCGGCGCCGTAATAGCCCCCGGGGGGCTGTGCCTCGTCCTCCCCTCGGCGGCTGTGGCGAGGTACCCCGGTTCCAGGCGGTTCTGCCGACCCTCCGCCCCGGAGGGGGTGAGGTGGCCCTGCATCGCCGAGCCGCCGCTAGGCCAGCCTGACCACGGTGCCGTCGCTGGGGGCTAGGAGCCGGGCGGCTGCCCCGCTGGGCGGCTCCGCCCTGGAGACGTGGGCCGCGCTGCCCGCGGTTACGTGTACGAGCGCGACTATGGCGCCGGGCCTTGCACGCGCCGCGAGCGAGGCAGCCTGCTCCACCGTCATGTGGCCCAGCTTCTCCGCGGCCCCGCCGCTCCCGGGCGGGAGGCTCGCCTCCACGAGCGAGAGGTCGGCCCTCGACACGGCCTCGGCCACGCTCGGCGTAAGGGAGGTGTCGGCGCTGTAGTAGACGGCGACGCCGCCGTGCTCGACCAGGAGCCCGTGGCTGATTGCCGGGTGCCGGCCCGGGACGAGGGCCAGCGCCAGGTCGCCCAGGTGCGAGGGGCCGCGGCTAGGGAGCGGGACGAGGCGGAGGCTCTGCGCGGCCGAGCCTATCACGTGGAGCCTCACCTGGCTCTCTATCTCGCCCAGCGCCTCCTCGGCGGCCAGGACGGGGGGGAGCGGCCTGCCGGCGGCGGAGGCGTGGACCGAGATGTCGAAGAGCCCGGCCAGGTGGTCGACATGGCGGTGGCTGATGTATACAGCGTCCACGCTGTAGGGCTCGAAGCCGTGCTCTAGGAGGCGCTGGGCGCAGCCCGGCCCCGCGTCCAGGAGGAGGCGGGTGGAGGCGCTCTCCACGAGGTAGCAGTTCTCCGCCCTCCCAGGCGGGGCGCCGGCGCCGCCCGTGCCGAGCATGTAGACGCGGAGACCCGCCACGGCCACAGGCCCTCCAGGAGGACCCCCGAGGGGCCGGAGGAGGCGGGCTGTCTAGCTTTTCGCCTCCACGGAGGCACCTAGTCGGCGCAGCGTCTCCCAGAACCCGGGGAAAGACTTGGCCACCGTGTCCGCGCCCTCGACCCTGCTCGGCCCGGTGGACGCGAGCGCGAGCGCCGCGGCAGCCATGGCCACCCTGTGGTCGCCGTGGCTGCTGTAGGAGGCGGGCCGGGCGGGGCCGCACCTGCCCCGTATCTCGACGCAGAGCCTCCCCTCCCGCGTCGTGGCCCTCGCCGTGGCGCCGGCGCGCCGCGCCAGGTCGAGCACCGCCTCGAGACGGTCGCTCTCCTTCAGCCTGAGCCTCTCGACGCAGCATATCCGCGTCACGCCGCACGCCACCGCCGCCACCGCCGCGAGGGCGGGCGCCAGGTCCGGGCTGTCGGAGATGCAGGCCTCGAAGCCCCGCAGGCCGCCGGGCCCCGGCGAGCTGCAGGAGGCCGAGCCGGCGCCTAGGCGGCAGGAGGCGCCGGCCTCGCGGAGTATCTCCACCACCCGGCGGTCGGGCTGGGGGTCGTCGGGGTCGAGGCCTTGCAGCACCACGCTGCCCCCCGCGGCCGCCACGGCGGCGATGAGCTGGGCGGCGGTGCTCCAGTCGCCGGGGACGCGGAACCTGGACGGCCTGGGCTCCCCGGCTACGCGGAACCACTCGTAGCCCCTCCTCTCAACGCGGGCCCCGTAGGCCTCGAGGACCCTGACCGTTATGTCGACGTAGGGCCTCGACTCGAGCCTCTCGACGCCTACCTCGAGGCCCCCGAGGCCGGCGCCGAGGAGGAGGAGCGCGGAGAGGTACTGGCTGCTCTCCCCCGCGTCGACCACCGTCTCGCCCCCGGAGGCTGGCCCCCTGACGGCGTGTGGGGGGCAGCAGCCGCGGCTGAGGAGGTAGGAGACACCGAGGCGGGCCATGGCCTCGAGGAGGGGCCTCACCGGCCTCTCGTGGAGCCTGCCCCGGCCGTAGACGAGCACCGTGTCGCCGAGCAGCCCGAGGACCCCGGTGACTAGCCTCATCGTGGTGCCCGACTCGGCGGCGTCTATGCAGGGGGTCCAGCGTAGCCCTCCCGCGCCGGGCGACTCGACCATGAGGCCGCCGCTGCCCTGCTCCACCGAGGCCCCGAGCGCCTCCACTGCCGACAGGGTGGCGAGGGTGTCGCTGCTCCACAGGGGGTTCTCGACGAGGCTCCTGCCCCGGGCGAGCAGCGAGGCCAGCAGCGCGCGGTGCGTGTAGCTCTTCGACCCCGGGACGCTGGCCGAGCCCCTCAGGGTTGAAGGCCTCAGCTCTACCACGCGTGGCAGGCGGTGCAAGGCCGCACCTCCCGGCGGCGGGGCCCGGCGAGGAGAGAGGCGCCCCATATATGTCTCCCACCCGGCTCCCACCGGCCCGGTGGTGGGGCTGGAGGGGCTCGCCCACGCCGCGCTCGGAGTAGTGAACGCGATAGCGACGGGGGGCTACGGCGCCGCAGCCGCGCTCGGCCTCTGGGCCCGGGCCCGGGTAGAGGAGGCCGCCAGCGGCTACCGCGGCACCAGCTACACCATGGGCCACGAGCTGGGGGTGCCGCCGGGGCTGCTGAGGGCCGTCGACGAGGCGGTCGCCGCCTGGCTGGGCGAGGAGCCGCTGGGCGGGCTCGAGGCCACGATATGGTCCAGCATACCCCTCGAGGCCGGCCTGAAGGGCAGCAGCGCGGTGGTCAACTCCCTGGTGGAGGCGGTCGCCAGGCTCCGCGGCGCCGCGCCCCCCGCGGGGCTCGAGCTGGCGAGGCTGGGCGTAGAAGCCGCCAGGAGGGCCGGCCTCACCGTCACCGGCGCCCTCGACGACCACCTGGCGGTGAGCGGCTGCGGCCTATACGCGACCGACAACCGCCGCCAGCGGCTCGTCGCCCACGCCGCCGCGCCGCCGGGAAGCTACGCCGCCGTCGCCGCGGCGGGGAGGCTGGCGATAACCCGGGTGTCGAGGGCATCCTACGCGGCCCTCCGGGGCCCCGCCCTGGCCGCGTGGAGGCTCCTCCTCGGCGGCGACCCCTGGGGGGCGGCGCTCCTCAACGGCGTGGTCGTGGCCCACAGCGTGGGGGTCGAGGCGTCGCTGCTGGCCAGGCTGTCCTCGCTGCCCGGCGTGCTCGGGGCCGGCGTGTCGGGCAAGGGGCCGGCGGTCTACGCCGTCGCGGTGGACGAGGGGGCCGCCGCGGAGGCGGCGGAGGAGCTGGCGAGGAGGCTGGGCGCGGAGCCGCTGGTTGCGCCGCTGCTCGCCTGCCTACCTGGAGGCGATGCCCCAGTCGACTAGGGCCGCGTGCACCAGCGCCGCCCCCACGCCTGCCACGAACAGGGACGTCACCCTGGTCATCACCTTCATGACGCTCCTGCCTAGGAAGCGGAGCAGCTCCTCGGACAGGACCAGGAAGAACCAGACCGTCAGGGCGGCCAGCGGGATAGCCAGCATAACGGCCAGCCTGTCGCCGCTCGTAGAGAACACTATCACGTAGGTCATAGTCGCGGGGCCCACGAGTAGCGGCATGGTGAGCGGCACCAGGGCGGCGTCGCGCGGGTCCGGCGTCTGCGTGACCGACTCGCCGCCTAGACGGTGGAGGGCTATGGCGAGGAGCACCAGGCCGCCCGCGAGCCGGAACTCGTCGATGCTTATCCCGTAGAGGCGGAGAAGCAGGTCGCCGGTGAGTGCCACGAAGTAGAGTATCGCCACGAGCACCGCGGTGACGAAGTTCGCGAGGCGGCGCCTCTCCCAGGGGTGAAGCCTCTCAACAATATCGAGGAATATGGGCACAGCGCCAAAAGGGTTCATGATGAAGACCAGTGTCGCGTAGTAGGTTGCCAGGTCCTGCCAGAGGGACGACGCCACGCCGGGCCCCCGGAGCCGCCTCCTGAGGCGCTGCCCTCCCCGGGGGCGCCGCCCGTCCCTGTAATTAACGCTACCGTGGTGCCCCTAGGCGGCGGAGCAGGTAGCGCTCGGTGAGGGGGTTCTCCGGCTCCGTGAATATCTTGGCCGTGGGCCCTGTCTCGACCAGCTCGCCGTAGTAGAGGAACCCGGTGTAGTCGGCGACCCTGGCCGCCTGCTGCGGGTCGTGGGTGACTAGCAGTATCGGTATCTCCTTCTTCAGCTCGACTATTAGCTCCTCTATCTTCTCGGTGGCCACGGGGTCGAGGTTGGCCGTGGGCTCGTCCATTAGGAGGAGGCGGGGCCGTAGGGCGAGGGCCCGGGCTATGCTTAGCCTCTGCTTCTGCCCCCCGCTGAGCTTCGCCGCCGGCGCGTGCAGCCGGTCCTTCACCTCGTCCCAGAGGTAGGCCTTCTCCAGGGCCCACCTGACTATCTTGTCCAGCTCTTTCTTGCTCCTAGCCATCCGGTTAAGCCTGGGGCCCACGGCGACGTTGTCGTAGATGCTCATATGGGGGAAGGGGTTCGGGTACTGGAACACCATCCCCACGCGGCGCCTGACCCAGGGAGGCTCCACGGCGGGGTCGTAGACGTTCACACCGTCAAGTATCACCTCTCCACGGACCTCGGCCTCCTCGTATATGTCGAGGAGCCGGTTAATGGCGCGGAGCAGCGTCGACTTGCCGCTACCGCTGGGCCCCATCAGGGCGAACACGGTGCCGTCCTCCATCTCGAAGCTCACGTTCTTCACTATGTGGCGGCCCGATAGCCACACGTTCAGGTTGCGCACAACAAGCACCCTCGCCAAGGCCTACAGCCTCACCTCCCTCACGAAGAACCTCGCGACAATCATTATCGCGAACACTATTAGCAGGAGCACCAGCGCCGCGCCCCAGGCGAGCACATGGTAGCCGGGCTGGGGCTGCTGCGCGTACTCGTAGATGAGGAGCGAGACGGCGCCGCCGGGGTCGAGGAGGCTCCTGGGCGCCGTCTCGAAGTAGCCGCCTATGGTGAAGAGGAGGGGCGCCGTCTCCCCCGCGGCCTTGGCCATGCCTATCAGTATTCCCACCAGGATGCCCCTCCTGGCGACGCCGACCAGTATACGGTAGACGGCTGTCAGGCGGCTAACGCCGAGGCTGAAGGCGGCCTCGCGTAGCTCCTTCGGCACGTGGCGGAGGGCCTCGCTAACCTGGACGGCCATGTAGGGCAGCACCACTATCGCCAGCGCCAGCGAGCCGGCGAGCATGTTGTACCTCCCGACCATCCTCTCCACCTCCACCGCGTAGACGGTCAGGCCTACGAGCACCGTGGGGAACTCGACGAGTATCAGGGCCAGCAGCATCGTCAGCCTGCTCACGCCGGCGCGCCGGAACTCTGCTATGAAGACCCCTGCGGGTATAGCGAGGAGCACAGAGAAGAGCATCGCCACGGCGACCAGCATCGCTGTGCCGGCGAGGGCGGGCCCTATCCCGCCGGGGTGCGCCGGGTCCGTCGGGTTGGGCGGCGCCGTGAGCAGCGAGAGGCCCGACCTCTTGACGGCCTCGAGGCCGTTCAGCGCCACCACGCCCACTATGTGGAAGAGGGGGGCCAGCGCCAGGGCTGCGAAGGCGGCCACCGCGGCGAGGCCTAGATAGTTGGCGAGCCTCCTGGAGGCCTCTATCCGCCCCCTACTCACCCCCCATCTCCTCCTCCCACTTCTTCATGAACCAGACTGCCGCCAGGTTCACGGCGAGGCCTATGGCGAAGAGTGCCAGGCCGCCGGCGAAGAGGAAGCTCGTCATATAGGTGTAGAGCTGTGCGTTGCCGAACTGTGAGGCTATCAGGCTAGACACGGTTATGCCGGGCACGGTGACCGACGGGGAGATGTTGAAGCTGTTGCCTATGACGAGGCTCACCGCGACAGTCTCCCCCACGGCGCGGGCAAACGCCAGCGCCAGAGCCGACAGTATGCTGGGCTTAATAGTGCCCAGGAGCAGCCTTATCGCCTCGAACCTGGTGGCCCCTATACTGTACGCAGCCTCCCTGAGGTGCCCCGGTATCATACGGTAAGCCTCCCTTATCACCGCGGCGGCGTAGGGCGTAGACATTATGCCCAGCATCACCCCGGCTGTGGCTATGCTGTAGCCTGGAGGCGTGGGCGGCTCGGAGAAGAACGGCAGCCAGCCCAGGTAGCGGTGGAGCCACAGGAGAACCCGGTACATCACCGGGGCGAGGTAGATCATGGCCCAGAGGCCGTATATGATGGTGGGCGTCGCGGCCATGAGGTCGCTCAGGGTAGCCACCAGCCCCCGCAGGCGGCTCGGCACAAGCTCCTCCAGCGCCACGGCCAGCGACAGCGCCAGCGGCGCCGAGACCAGGAGCGCCAACAGCCCTGTGTAGACGCTGCCGAAGATAGCGGCCGCCATGCCGTAGTACTCCTTCTCCGGGTTGTCCTCGCTCGGCCTCCACGCGTTGTCTATGAAGACGTGTATGCCCTCCTTGCGCAGTATTGGGAGAGAATAGGCGACCAGCACCGCCAGCATAGAGAGGAGGATCATCAACACTACCAGTGTCGTCGGGACATGGAGCAGGAAGAACCGCCGGTCGTCCCTGCTCCTCAGCCTAGGCATGAGCCCCAAGCCTGGGCACCCTTCCCCTGCCCACAGCCGCCGCCTAAGCGTGGAGCACCAGGGGTAGGAGGCACACAGCCCCCGATGGGAGGGCTCCTCCTTGCCCCACTCCTCTGAGGCCAGGGGGAGCCGAGACCACCCCGTGGGCGGTAAAAAGGCTGGATTGCGGCGCCGGCCCGTGGGCCCCGGCTAGCCGCACTCGAGCAGCTCGGCGGCCTTACGGGCAACCGCCCTCATGCTGTCGGGCAGCGGCGCGTAGCCGCGGGGTATCACGTCCTGCCCCTTCCCAGCTATGTAGTCTATGAATGCCTTCAGGGCGTGGCACTTGTCCTGGCTGTAGCCGCTCCTCCAGAGTATCATGAACGTCTGCCCCGCTATCGGGTATGCGTCCGGGCTAGCATCCGAGTAGACGAACTTCTCCGCCGTGCTGGTCCAGTCGTCTAGCGGGCTCGGCGGGTTCCTGAGCTTGAACGCTGCGCTCACGCTCTCCCTGGAGGGCGCGACGAAGCGGCCTGCAGGGTTCTTGACGAGAGCCACTGGGAGGCCGTGCTCTATAGCGTAGGCCCACTCTATGTAGCCTATCGAGTATGGCGTGTTGACCACCGCCTGGGTGACGCCCGGGTTACCCTGCTGGCCTATGCCGCGGCCCTTCTTGTCGACCGGCCAGTCTATGGTCTTCCCTACCAGGCTCTTGGGCCAGAGCCCGTGGCTGGCCTTGTAGAGGAACGTGGTGAATATCTGCGTGGTCCCGCTGGCGTCGCTGCGGTGGACTGCGACTATCTCCTTGTGCGGCAGGAGGCCCGCAACGTCGGGGTTCAGCTTCTTTATCGCAGGGTCGTCCCAGTACCTTATCTCGCCCAGGTATATCTTCGCCAACACTTCGCCGTCGAGCCGCAGCTGCTTGCCCGACAGCTCGGGCACGTTATAGGTGACCACCACCGCGCCCAGGACCACCGGGAACTGTATTATCTTGCCCCGGTACTTCTCGTAGAACTTCCTGGCCAGGGGAGGGTCGCTGCCCGCGAAGTCGACGAGCCGCTGGATTATGTCCTTCTGGCCCTTGCCGCTGCCTCCGCCGCTGTACTCGACGGTGACGCTGGGGCACTCCTCGTGGAACCCCTTAGCCCAGGCGTTCATCGCGGGCCATACGAAGGTCGAGCCGCTGCCACGCAGCACCACGCTACCCTGCGGGCACCCTGCCGCCGAGCCGGCCGTCTTGGACACGGCGTGGGTGGCTGCGGGGCTAGGAGCCGCCGCTGGCGACGAAGACCCGCCGCTCATGGCGAAAAACGCGCCGACAGCTACTATGGCTACTACTATAGCTACTGCGGCTACGAGTTTAGTGTCCAACACGGTCCCCCTCATGCCTATGCCGTGCGCGTCTCATAGGGCTCCAGGCCGTCCGGGGGCGGAGCCGGCGGCTAGATAGCTTACCTACGAAGCCGGAGGCTTCTCCGTAGCCTCTAGAATCTCTAGAGGCGCCTAGGGGTGGGCCTAGAGGGGGCCGCCGCGGCGCCGGGAGAAGAAGGAGGAGCGGAACAAAGAGAGCGTAGGAGAAACAGCGGCTCGGTACTTAAAGGCGTCGTCACCGCCCCCGCCGGGGGCTCGGAGAGTACGGCCCTCCTCACAGCATCCCGGTGCACGCCCAGGGGGCTAGCCCCTGGCACCCATGCGGAGCGCCTGGAGGTTTACATCCCTCGCCTTGGGGAACCTCTCCCCTATAACCTCCGCCGCGGCCTCGAAGTCCACGTAGGGGGCTAGGACTCCGGAGGCCAGCGCCTTGCCCAGTAGCACTATGTTCGCCGTCCTGGAGTCGCCTAGCCTCAGCGCCCTAGCGGTGGCGTCCACTAGCTCCACGCGCCCCGCCCTCTCCGCGAGCATCTCGACGAGCCTGTCCCTGCTCGGCGCCTCCACGCCCGGCAGGGGCGGCGGCACCACGTAGTCATTGGCAACCACCACGGCGCCCGGCCTGAGGTAGCGGCGGTACCTCGCCGCCTCTATGAGCTCCATTGCCAGCATCGCGTCGGCAGACGCCTCGGGGATGAGCGGCGCGTCCACCTCGCCCAGGCGGACGTGGACCACCACCGTGCCGCCGCGCTGGCTGAGGCCATGGGTCTCGGCCACTAGGGCGCCGTAGCCCCTCCTCATGGCGGCCTCCGCTATTATAGTGGAGAGCGTGATGAGGCCCTGGCCGCCGACGCCGACGACAACCAGGTTCAGGCTGGCCACCGCGCAGCCCCTCCCCGTCCTACCTAGGCCTGGCGGTGCGCATTAACACGTGCCACTCCCTCGGCGGCTCCTCGGCCGGCCTGAAGGCGCCGAAGGGGCATATCTGGGCGCACTCGCCGCAGCCGGTGCAGAGAGCCGGGTCTATGACCGCCTTGCCGTCCTCGGCCTTCATTATGGCGGGGCAGTTGAAGGCGCGGTAGCATACCCCGCAGCCGGTGCACTTCTCGGGGTCTACCTCGTAGACGGGGGGCCTGATGCCCGCCCGGCGGGCCTCCTGCAGGGCTACCAGTATGCAGGCGCCCCGGGCCACTACGAGTGCTGGCCTCCGGTTCTCCGTCACGTAGCGCAGCGCCTCGACCAGCTTCTCCTCGGAGTCCCTGACCGTGAAGGCGTCGGCTACGAGCACCTTCTCTACACCGAGGCCTCTCGCGGCCTCCTCTATCCCCACCCTGGGGGCCTCGCGGCCCTCGGCGTCGACGCCGACCCCGGGGTGGGGCTGGTGCCCGGTCATGGCGGTCGTGTGGTTGTCGAGGACCACTACCAGCAGGGGGGCGCGGTTGTAGACGGCGTTGGCTAGGCCGGGGAGGCCGCTGTGGTAGAACGTGGAGTCCCCTATTATCGCGACCACCACGCGGCGGGGGTCGTCGCCGAGCACGTGGGCGAGGCCGCTGCCGGCGCCTATGCTGGCACCCATGTCTATTATCGTGTCCTGCATCTCGAAGGGAGGCAGTATGCCGAGGCTGTAGCAGCCTATGTCGCCGCTGTAGACGGGGCGCAGGCGCAGCCTGTTGACGGCGCGGCGCAGGGCGTAGAAGAAGCTACGGTAGGGGCAGCCGGGGCAGAGGACGGGCGGCCGCGGCGGAAGCCCGTCCCCGCCACCCGGCTCCCCGGCGGGCCGCGGCGGGGGCTCCCTGCCGAGCATCCTCGCGACCGCGGCCACGACCCTGTCCAGGCCAAGCTCGCCGTAGCGGGGCAGCAGGCTGCGGGGGCCGCGCTTGCCCGCCACGGCCGCCCGCGAGCCGAGCTCGTGGGCCAGCGTCTTGAGCTGCACCTCTACTACCGGGTCGCCCTCCTCCACCACGAGCACCTGGCTGTGGCTCAGTATCTTCTCCGCCAGCGGCCTCGGGAAGGGCACCGTGGAGGACACCGCGTATAGCGTCGCCTCGTCCTCGGCGCCCAGTAGGCGGAGGGCCTCCCTGGCGTAGCGGTAGCCGAGCCCCGCAGCCACCACCGCCAGGTCGCCGCCGCCCTCGACACGGTTCAGGGGGAACCCGGCTAGCTCCTCGGAGAGCCTCTCCCAGTCCTCGAGCAGCTCGAGCCGGTGCATGCGCGCATACTGGGGTATGAGCGTCCACCGGGCCGGGTTCTTGGAGAAGCCTCCGCGCGGCGACAGCCTCTCCGGCGGCGGCAGCGGGCCGGGCGAGACCGGGACACGGGTGTGGGCGATACGGGTGGTGGTGCGGTAGAGGAAGGGCCGCCGGTACTTAGCGCTGTAGTCGAGGGCGAGGCGGGCGGCCTCCCTCGCCTCCTGGGCGCCGAGGGGCTCCACCACGGGCACGTAGGCGTGGAGCCCGTACCACCTGTTGTCCTGCTCGTTCTGGCTGCTCCACATCCAGGGGTCGTCCGCGGAGACCACGACGAGGGCGCCCTCGACGCCCAGGTAGGCGCTGCTGAAGAACGGGTCCGCGGCTACGTTGAGCCCCACGTGCTTCATAGCCGCGACCGACCTGGCCCCCGCCATGGCGGCCCCCAGGGCCGCCTCGAGGGCTACCTTCTCGTTGGTGCTCCACTCGACGTAGGGCCTCCCGCCTAGCCGCCTCGACGCATAGGCGAGGGCCTCCACTATCTCGGTGCTCGGCGTGCCGGGGTAGGCGGCTACGAACTGTACGCCGGCCTCCAGGAACCCCCTCGCGGAGGCAACGTTGCCCAGCATTAGGACGGGCCTGCCGGGGGGCGAGAGGACCTCGGGGTAGCGGGGCAAGGGTGTGGCACCTCGTACGCGTATAGGCTGGGGCCGCCCGGCCGGGCTGCCCCCCTCTCTGGTTTCTCTCACCGCGCCGCGGCATATGAAGCTGCGTAGGCGGCCAGCGAGGCGGCGACTGTGACCGTGAAGCTCAGGTTCATCAGCGGCAGCGCCAGGTGCAGGGCCTTGGCGACGCCGTAGGCGAGCGCCGTGAGCGCGCCCACGGCTGAGGACGCTAGGACGGCTGCGCGGGAGCGGTAGCCAAGCACCGTCGCCGCCACGGGGACCAGGAAGGCGCCGGCCGTGAACGTCCAGCCCGTCCTGAACACAGCGGTGACGGCGGAGGCCATGCTTCTGGGCATGGCTAGCGTGAGCACTGCTATGGCCGCCGCTGCCAGCATTGAGGCGAAGCTGGCTAGGCGGAGTAGCCTCGTGTCCCTCCTGCCGGCCACGTCGTAGACTATCGAGCTGCCCACCGTGAGGGCTATCGAGTCCGCCGTGCTCATGGCCGCCGCCAGCACTGCCGCCGTGAAGACGGCCGCGCCCACGGGGCCGAAGAGGAGGTGGACGAGGCTGGGTATCGCCTTCAGGGGGTCGCCCACCCTGCCCGGGGGTATAATCCTGGCCGCGGCCAGGCCGCTTAGGAAGCTGCCGTAGCTCACTATGAATGCGAACAGTGTGGCTATGCCTGTCGCCCGTTTTATGACTGAGGGCGAGCTGGCGGTGTAGAACCTGTTTATCAGCTGCGGGAGCCCCCACACGGCGACGCTGGTCAGCAGCGCGAGGTCTAGTATGAGGAGGCGGTCCACGCGGCCCGGCGGCAGAGCCGGCTTGGCCTCCGCGAGCGCTGCCAGGCCGCCGACATGGCTCAGCGAGAACACCAGTAGGAGGAGGACGCCGGAGGCCATTATCACGCCCTGGAGGGTGTCCGTCCACACCACGCTATACATGCCGCCCATGGCCACATAGACCGCCATGACGCCGGCGACCACCGCCGCCACCAGGGCGATGTTGAGGTGGAGCACGGAGGCCAGCATGGCTGACGCGCTGCTCACCACGGTCGCCGCGTAGAGGGTGAGCCCGACCGCGGCCATGGCGCCCATGAGCCTCTGGAGGCCGCGGCTAGAGTAGAGGCGGCCGAACAGCTCCGGCACCGTCAGGGCGTCCAGCTCTATGCTGAGCCGGTTGACCCGCCGCCCCAGGAAGATGAACGTGGCGAGCGCGCCCAGGACGACGTTGAGCGCGGGGATTAGGAGGCTGTCCGTGCCCCACATGTAGGCCCAGGCGCCGCCCACCACTATTACCACGCTGGAGAAGTAGGTGGCGCCGAACGTGAAGGCCAGGAGCCATTTCCCTATCTCCCGGTTAGCGACGAGGAAGCCCTTGACGCTGTCCGCCTTCGACTTGAAGACCGCGCCGAGGGCCAGGCTGGCGGCCAGGTAGGCGGTTATCACGCTCTCCGTGACGAGCACCGCGGCCCACCACCGGCCCGGAGCCTAGTCGCCAACGCCCTCCACGAGGCTGGCGGGCCCTGGCTCCTCTTCCCCCGAGGCGAGGCTGTAGGCGATGCCGACTATCACGGCGGCCAGGCCTATCCCCAGGGCCAGGCTTAGGGGCAGCACGTCACCTCCCCGTAGAGGGGGACAAGAACCCACTATTAACTTATCATTTAACCTTTTCTCGGGTGGGATAGTAGGGGAAGAGACTTTAGCCGGTAGCATACGCTGCAGCACCAGCACCGGTACCATGCGCCATGCCCGGGAAGCCATACATCCTCAACCCGGTTGAGATGAAGCCACGCGAGGAGATAGAGAAGCTGCAGCTGGAGCGCCTACGCGCGGCCGTGAAGAAGGCCTACGAGAACGTAGCCTTCTACCATGAGAGGTTCAAGAAGGCGGGCCTGAGGCCCGAGGACATCCGGAGCCTCGACGACGTCAGGAAGATACCCTTCACCCGCAAGGAGGACCTGCGACGGAACTACCCCTACGGGCTCTTCGCCGTACCGCTCAGGGAGGTAGTCGAGGTCCACGCGAGCAGCGGCACCACCGGGAAGCCGACAGTGGTCGGCTACACGGCGAGAGACCTGGACAACTGGGCGGAGCTCATGGCCCGCACCATGGCCGCCGCGGGCGTCGCCCGGGACGACATAGTCTACATCGCGCTCGGCTACCACTGGTTCACCGGCGGGCTGGGCTTCCACTACGGCGCCCAGAGGCTCGGCGCCCTGGCCGTGCCCGCGGGCACCGGGTTCACGCAGAGACACGTGATGATGATAAGGGATCTCGGCGCCACCGTGCTCGCCGCGGTCCCCAACTACGCGCTGCGGCTGGCGGAGGTCGCGCTGGAGCTGGGGGTGGACCCCGCGAGGGACACTAGGGTGCGCGTGGGGCTGTTCGGGGCGGAGATGTGGACCGAGGAGCTGCGCAAGAGGATAAACAAGCTCTGGGACATGGACAGCTACGACGTCTACGGCATGAGCGAGCTCTACGGGCCCGGCACGGCGGTGGAGTGCCACCTCCACGACGGGCTACACGTCTGGGAGGACCACTACCTGGTCGAGGTAGTCGACCCGAAGACCGGGGAGCCCCTCGGCCCGGAGGAGGAGGGCGTCCTCGTCGTGACCCCGCTCACCCATGACGCCATGCCCCTGCTCCGCTACTGGACCAACGACATCACCTTCGTCTACGACGCCGCCTCCTGCGACTGCGGGAGGACTATGAGGAGGATAGCCAGGATAAAGGGCCGCGCGGACGACATGTTGATAATAAACGGTGTCAACGTGTTCCCCTCCGCGATAGAGGAGGCCCTGCTCTCCGAGCCGCGCGTGAACCACCACTACCAGGTAGTGGTTGAGCGCGAGGGCAACCTGGACCGCCTCTACATCTACGTAGAGGCCAAGGAGAGGCTGGGCGAGGAGGAGAAGAAGAGGCTGGAGGAGGAGCTCCGCTACCGCCTCCACGAGGCCCTCATGATAAACCCGCGGGTGAGGGTGCTCCAGCCCGGGGAGCTGCCGAGGCCCGAGGGTGGCAAGGCGAAGCGCGTGGTGGACAGGAGGAGGGGCTAGAGGCCCCGACGGGACGGTAAGGTTTAGCAACGCGTAGCGGCGGTAACAGTAGTACTACACGGCAGGGTGAGCAGGGCCCTATGCCCACGGTTTCTCTAAAGATTGTCCCGCTGGGCGTCGGCACCAGCGTCTCCCGCTACATAGCCCGTGTGGTCGCGCTCCTAGAGGAGCACGGCTACCAGCCCCTGGTCACGCCCGACACGACCGTTATCCAGGTACGCGACCTCAGCGAGATAGGCGCCATAGTGAGGATAGTTCACGACGAGCTCTACAGCATGGGCGTCCCCAGGATAGTCACAATAGTGATGGTTGACGACCGGCGCGACGTGGAGGAGAGGACCCCCGAGGAGCTGGTCTCCGCCGTCATGGCCAAGGTGGAGGAGGAGAAGAAGAGGCTCCGGGAGGACGTACACGGAGTCATGTAGGCCGGCCCGGTAGGAGGTAGTAGCGGCCGCGGTGCACGACTAGCCGCGCGTTTTTCCCCTCACGTGGCTCCCCCTCTATCCTCACCTCGCCGCGCCGCAGCTCTATGAACTCGTAGGCGCCTCCCAGCTCCTGCAGCTGTATCCACTCCGGCCCGGCAGAGGCTACGACGACGTCCTTCTCGTCGTCCAGGCGGGGGGGCTGGAGGCGGCGCCACGCCTCCTCGACGGTGAGGCGGCGGAGGCGGCGCTCGCCCAGGGGGCGGACGAGCACGTGGCCGCGGTCTATCTCCTCCACCCTGGCCAGCCCGCCCTCGTAGTCGACGAGGCTGCCCTCCGTGAAGAAGGGGAGGCGGACGGAGAGGGTCATGCGGTAGAGTCGTCTCCCATCCCTCCTCTGGCCTATCAGCTTGTGGCTCTCCTTCACCGAGGCCGCCAGGCTGCTGCGCAGCTTGGAGGCCAGCACGCGGGCCGCCTGCTGGTCAAGCATCTTTATGTCGAGGCCCTCCCGGACGTCCTCGACGCTGATTATTGCCTCCCGCAGCCCCTCCTCTAGGCGGCTGAGCGCCTCCTCCACCGCCACACGGCCCTCCTCCCCCAGGCGGCCGCCGTAGCCACGCACCTGCACGATCGCCATGGGTGCGCCGCTGGCGCGGCGGTGGCAGGCAGGGCAGAGCTGCTTCTCGACGCGGAGCCTCACACTGTACTCGACGCTCCTCTCGGCGCTGTCGCCGCGCAGGCGGCCGACCAGCGTCACGAGGGCCCGGGGCTCCTCGTCTTCGAGTATCTCCACCCTGTCGACGCGGTAGTACTCGGTGTAGGGGGTCGGCCGGAACCTGGCCTGGAAGACCAGTGCGGCCACCTCTTCTAGGCCGCCGGGCGGCGGCGGGTACCATGCGCCCTGGAACCGGTAGCTGCCACACCTGGGGCATATGGTTAGCCGTAGCTCCCTCGGCGCCTCCCCGAGGCCGTAGAGGCTTATGAAGCAGCTAGGGCAGAGCCTGCCGTCGACCAGGCGGTCTACCTCCCTGCCGCACTTTACGCACATCGGCACCGCGTCTCTCCCCTCTCTCCCCGGTCTTGACTGGGCGCCTGGTAGCCGTGTATCTAGGCAGCGCCGCGGCCCCTCCGGGAGGGAGGGGAAGCCATGAAGCCTCCTGGCGCCGCGTAGCCTCAGCCCCCTGGGGGCCCGGCTTGGCCGCCATGTGCCCGGTTGTAGTGTCGGCGCCCAGGGTCTATACCGGGTTTAAGCCTACTAGGCTTGTCGAGGCCTTCCTCGCCGTGGCCGGGAGGGTTGTCTACGCCGGCTACGAGGCGGAGGCCCTCAGGCTGGGGAGGCTGGCGGCGGAGGCGCTTGGCTGCAGGCTGCGCTACGAGCGCTTGGACGGCGTGGTCGTGCCGGGGTTCGTGGACGCGCATCTCCACCTGGCCGCGGTGGGCTTCGAGGCCGGCGGGCTCGACCTGCGGGGGGTGGGGAGCCTCGAGGAGCTGAAGGAGCTGGTGGCGCGGGAGAGGGAGAGGTTCCACGACTGGGTCTACGGGAGGGGCTGGGACCAGGACGAGCTGGGCGCGTGGCCGACGAGGTACGACCTGGACGAGGTGTCGGGGGGGAAGCCGGTGCTCCTCATGAGGGTATGCGGCCACGCCGCTGTCGCGAACACGGAAGCCCTGAGAAGGCTGGGCCTGCTGGGGGCGGAGAAGCGGAGGCCCGGCGTCGACTACGGCTGCGACGGATCCCCGACGGGGCTGCTCTTCGAGGACGAGGCGTGGAGGGCGTACCGTGTGGCGAAGCACAGCTCCGACCCCGTGAAGACGGTCCTGGAGGGGCAGAGGAGGCTTCTGGAGGCGGGCGTAACCACCGCCGCGACAATGGGGGCCGACTGGCACGAGGCGAGGGGGCTCCTCTGGGCCTGGCGCAGCGGCTCCCTCGCCATCCGCGTCCGGGTCTACCTCGACTGGGGCCTCTACCGGGCCATGCGGGGCGCCGGCTTCGTGCCCGCCGGGCTCGGCGACGAGACGCTGCGGGTGGCGGGGGTGAAGCTCTACATGGACGGCAGCCTCGGCGCGAGGACGGCGTGGCTGCGGGAGCCGTACCGGGACGCCGTGCACGAGACGGGGAGGAGGCTCCTCTCGAGGAGGGAGCTGGCGGAGAAGGCGGCGGAGGCTGCCAGGGACGGGCTCGACGTGGCGGTCCACGCTATAGGCGACGCCGCGGTGCTTGAGGCCGCCCATGGCCTCCTGGCCGCCGGCGTCCGCGGCAGGGTAGAGCACGCCAGCCTGGCGCCGCCCGACGTGTTGGAGGCGCTCCGCTCGGCGGGCGCCCGGGTGGCGGCGCAGCCGAGGTTCGTGGCGAGCGACTCCTGGGCGGTGGAGAGGCTCGGAGAGGAGAGGGCCAGGTGGCTCTACCCGTTCAGGACGATGCTGGCTAGGGGCATACCGCTGGGGTTCTCCAGCGACGCCCCCGTGGAGCCCCCCAGCCCCCTGGAGGGGGTCTACGCGGCGGCGGCGAGGCCGGGGCCGCTGGGCTCCCTCAGCCGCGGCGAGGCCCTGGACGTGGAGACGGCGCTCGCCCTCTACACTAGGGGCTCCGCCTCCGTCCTCGGCGAGGAGTGGCTTGGCTGCCTGGAGCCCGGCTGCGCGGCAGACGCGGCCGTGCTGGCCGAGGACCCCCTGGAGGCGCCGCTGGACTACATCCCGGACATAGCTGTGCTGGGGGCTATGACGGGGGGCGTGTGGGCGTGGAGGAGGGCGTAGAGGGGGAGGTGTGCCGCCTCCAGGCCAGGGCCTGTGCGGAGGCCGTCGCCCTCGACGCCTCTGTGCCGAGGCCCGGGCTGACGAGCGTCACGAGGCCCAGGCCGGGGCACGAGGCGCTGGGGTTCATCGGCCTCACGGGGCTGGCGTACGAGGCGTGTCTCTGCAGCTGCCGGCTCGGCGCCTCCCTGGCTGCCGGCTGGACGGGGTGCTGGCTGCGGGCCGTGGAGGAGATGGCGCGGCGCTGGGGCAACACCGGGCTTGGGATGCTGTGGCTGCTGGCCCTCCAGTCTCACGCTGTCGGGCTGGCGGCGAGGCACGGCAGGGAGGCCGTCGACGAGGCCGTGATGGGGGCCTCAGTGTGGAGCGTGGAGGCGGAGGGCGTGGAGGGGGCTGCCGCCTTCTACCGGGGCCTGGGGCTCGTGTCCCCCGGCTACCTCTGGCGGGTCTCCTGGAGCGGCCTCCCCGACGCATCCTGCCCGGGGCTGGCGGTATGGGAGCTGCGGGAGCGCGGCATCGGCCTGGCCGAGCTGGCCCGCGCCGCCGCCCTCTACGACCCCGTCATGGCCGACACGTCGGGCATGCTGGGTGTTAGCCTGGGGTTCCTCTACCCGCTGCTCCTGGAGGAGGCTGGGAGGCGGGGCCTTGTGGAGGCGCTGCGCGTCGCCACCCTCCGGGCGGCGCTGGTCTACGGGGACCTGCTGGCTAGGAGGAAGCTGCCGGGGGGCTGGGAGGGGGTGGCGCGGGAGGCGGCTGGGGGCTCGGAGGTGGCGTGGGCTCTCCTGTGGCGCCTCCTACGCGGCGCGGGCCCCGGCTCCGCGGCTGACCTGGTTGCTGCGGCTGTTGCGCGTCTCCTCTTCCTCTCGTGGCTCGGGTTGGTGGAGGCGGCGGCCTACCCCCGGCAACCATAAAAACAGTCGCTGAGCGACGGGTTGGCTTCCGAGTGGTGGAGGGCTGTTGGGTGAGAGAGACCACTGGAGCGGCGCCGTCAAGCGCAACATAGCCGTACTCGTAGTGCTCTCCTTCATAACCGCGGCCGGGTTCAGCGCCGGGAACCTGCTCCTCCCCTACTACATCCTCGCCCTCAAGGGCGTCCTCCGCGCGCTGCCCGAGAAGCTGGCAGCCATAAACGCCTCGAAGGCTGCGATAGAGGTGGGCGGCCTAGTAACAGCCTTCATGGCGGCCAGGGCGTTCATGGCCGCCGCCTCGGGGTGGCTGAGCGACAGGCTCGGAAGGAAGCCGATGATAGTGGCCGGGCTAGGCCTCTACACGGTGACACAGGCAGCGTACTACGCATCCACCAGCATCTGGCAGCTACTCCTCATCAGGGCGGTGCAGGGAATAGCCTCGGCCATGACGTGGCCGGTGGCCGAGGCCCTGCTCATGGACAGCGTGCCGCCCACGGTAAGGACCCGCGCCATGAGCCTCTACGTTGTCAGCTTCAACCTGGGAAACGTGGTCGGCCCGCTGCTCGGCTCCGCCGCGTACGCGGTCTCCAAGCAGCTGCTCAGCGGCGGAGCCGTGGTAGACGTGTTCCGGCTGCCCTTCCTCATCCTGGCCGGCCTGGCGGCCGCCACGTTCGCCACCAGCCTGCTGCTCCGCGACCCGGGGCACCGCCTCCACGGCGCCACGGGCGGCATGGAGAGGTTCCGCGGGGGCATGCTGCAGCTGCCGGCCGAGGTGAAGAAGGCGCTCACAGGGTTCTACTTCAACGCCTTGATAAACGGCGTCGCGGTCGGGATCGTCTCGAGCGTGATGATACTCTACATTATCGAGTATATCGTGCACACGCCCGAAGACGTGGGCGCGGTCATGGCGGTGCCGGGGCTGGCGGGCCTGCTGGTAAGCTACCCCGCGGCGAGGCTGATGGACCGGCTCCCGGCCACCGAGAGGAAGAAGGCACTCATAGCGTCAATGGCTACATCCAGGCTCCTGCTCGCCACCGTCGGCTACATAAGGAGCGCAGCCGTCTTCGTCGCAGCCCTCTCGGCGCTAAACATGCTCATGAACATACTCCTCCCCCTGATCCGGAGCCTAGAGGCCAGCCTCGTGCCGGCCAGGCTCAGGGGCCGCGTCTTCGGCCTACACCAGGCCTTCTTCAACACGGGCATGACAGTAGGGCCCCTGATAGGCTCCTGGATATACGAGACGTACCACGACGCCCAGGTGCTGCCCGGCATGACGGGGGTGGAGGCGGTCTTCGTCCTCGCGGGCGTCCTCGGGCTCGCCGGCGTGCCCCTCATAGCGCTGCTGTACCGCCCGGCCAGTGTCGAGGACGCCTGGAGGAGCCACAGCTAGCCCCTGCGCCGGACCTCCACCCTGCCCTTCTCGAGGGCCAGGGCCACCCGGTAGGTGGCCTCCGCCAGCGCGGCGGCCAGGCTGCGGAGGGCGTTCTCCAGCTCCTCCAGGTCCCTCCTGGCCTTGGCGCGCGAGGCCCACTCCAGGTAGCCCCTTATCCGTGGCTCCACTGCGGCCAGGATGGGGGCGTCGCCGACCCTCCTGGCGGCCTCCTCCGCGGCGTCCAGGAGGCGGCCCTCCTGCTCTACGCCGCGGAGCGCCATGGCGCCCGTGTAGCTGCCCGCCAGCAGGCGGATGAGCAGGCTGCGCTGGTCGCGGCCATAGTAGTAGATGCGGGCGCCGCTTGAGGCCAGCCTGTCCAGGTGGGCGAGCGCCAGCTGCGCCAGCCGGCTCCCCGTGTCCAGCCCCAGGCGGCCGCTCACCGTGTCCACCCGGGGGCCGCCCGGCGAGCCGTCCCAGCTCGCGACCGCGGCGACCACGTGCTGGGCGCCGTCGCTGCCCTGCAGCGCCTCGTAGACGGCGGCTATCGAGGCTACGCCGTGGCTGGGGTCGGGGCGCGGGTGCTCTACGACCAGCCCTCCTGCCTCTACGAGGCTGCTCCCCGCCACCACCCTCGCGGCCTGGGCTGCGAGGGCCCTGGCCCTGGAGAGCGTCACCTCGCCGCGTAGGATGCGGACAGCGCTGGGCGGGTCGACGGCGGCGACCAGTGGCACGGTTATCGCGGGCAGCTCCGCCTTCTCCACGCGCCTGGCTATCTCCAGCCAGTCGGTCTTCTCGAGCAGGCCGGCGGCCTCCCTCTCCCAGAGGTGGATGAGCTTCACCGAGCCCGCCGAGACCACGCGGTACTGGAGGAGGCCTAGGGGCATCGCGTAGCCGGGGTCCAGGCGGAGGTAGACCAGGAGCACCGCTAGGCCGAGGCGGAGGTCCTCGGCGGACACGGTGCCGGGCGCCTCGAAGACGTGGCCGTAGGTGTAGTCGCGGTAGCGGCCGGCCACGGGCGCCTGTAGGTCGACCACCGCCACGTCGTGGTAGACGCGGCCGCGGCCCCCGGGTGTCTGGCCTATGCGGGGCCTCCTGCTCTCCACCAGCCACTCGACCTCAACCGGCTCCTCTAGCAGCTCCCCGAAGCCCCCCGTGGGGGCCGAGACGTTGAGAACCACGGCTGGGAATATCCTGCCGTAGCGCAGGTCGTCGAGGAAGCTGGGCCGCTCGCCCCAGCCACGCTTCACGTCCTCGTAGCGGGCCACCGCGCGGCTGAGCCACTCGTGCTCCCCCATCGCCTCCTCGGGGGGCTGCTCGTAGACCCGGTACTCCCTGGGCTCCACCCTGACCACGAGGTTCTCCGTCATCGGGTCGAAGCTGCCCGGCTGGTACTTCTCCACCACGTCCCTCACGGACACCTCCTCGCTCCGGATGAGGGTCTCGCGGCCGCCGCGTATGACCACCTTCCTGTAGCCGTAGGGCGGGCCGTGCTCGTAGAACCCTATGTCGTTCCAGAAGCTCCACCCCCTGCGGCTCGGCTTCAGGCGGCGGCCGGAGAGCGTCTCCCTCTCCTCGACGAGGCCCAGCTGCTGGAGGAGGCGCAGCTCGTCGCCCGGCACCTCGTGGCCGCGGATTAGGCGCCAGAGGCCGCGGAACACGGCTGCGTAGGCGTTCAGGCGGTTTATGTAGAGCTTCTCCAGGGGCAGGCTGAGCCACTGGCGCAGCGCGCTGCTCCCGGCTTCGAGCAGCTTCCTGTCCCAGAGCCCCGACGGCACCACGAGGCTCTCGGTTACGCCGAGCCCGCGTCTCCTGCCCTTCCTGCCCTCTCTCTGCATGTACTCGCGGAGGTCGGGCGGGAGCCCGACGTGGACCACGCGGTTAACATTCCCTATGTCTATGCCCTGGGCCAGCGTCCTCACGGTTATCACTAGCTTCACGAGGCCCCTGCGGGCCTTCTCCTCTATCGCCTCCCGCCTCTGCTTCGACACGAGGTGGTGGTGCACAGCCACCAGGCCCTGCCTCTCCCCCGGAAGCCTCTCCATTAGGCGACGGTAGAGCCTCTCGGCAGCCCTTATGCTCCTCACGAACACCAGCGTCACCATGCCCGGCTCCTTCTCCGCCACGTCGAGGACCGCGCGGAGCACCTCAACCTGGTCTATGCCTGGGCGCGGGGGGCGGAGCCCTATCGCCTCCAGCGCCTCGTATACCTCGTAGAAGTGCTCGCGCAGCTCCCCCTCGTCGTAGACTATGTCCAGCACCCAGGGCGCCCGCGACTTGATGACGGGAGCGTAGGCTCTCACGTACTCGCGGAGCGCGGACAGGCCCTTCCCCAGCACCACTATGCTCCTACTAGGCGTCTTGAAGGGCCTCCCCTCTATCACCCTGGTCTCGCGGCCCGTGACGCTGGACAGGTACGACGCCAGCTCCCCCGGGTTGCCCAGAGTGGCGGAGAGCACCACCACCCTCGGCGGCCTGGAGGCGAGGTGCCGGGAGACAAGCTCAACCATGGAGAGGAGGAGGTGGGCCCCCCGGGGCCCGTAGAAGTCGAGCTCGTCGAACACCACGAGGTCGAGCCGGGAGAGGAAGTCCTCGAGGAGAGCCCGGTTCGGGTGGAGGGCGAGACGCTTCATCTCAGCCAGGAGGAAGGCGGGGTTCGTAACCACCACGCGGGCACGCGAGAGCCACGCCAGGGTCTCCTCGCTCCTCCTCCCCCTCCTCTCGAGGCTCGGCCTGTCAACCCTGGCGACGGCGCCCCTCCCGTAGCCGGCTGCCTCGTAGTAGGACTCGAGCCTCCGTATCTGGTCGGCGGCCAGCGCGAGCGTAGGGTAGACGGCTAGGACGCGCCACCCCTCCGCCAGCGCCGCCAGCGCCCAGGCCTCGGTCTTCCCGGACCCCGTCCTGGCGGTCAGCACCACGTTCGCGCCGCCGCGGAGAGCCTCCACGGTCTCGAGCTGGTGCCGGTAGAGCCGGTAGCCGCCGGCCTCCGCCCCGGCGAGCCCCGGCACCAGGTCGCGGAACAGCCTATCCGTGGCCTCGGGCTCCTCGCCGGGCTCCTCCCAGAAGAGGATGTCGTAGCCGTAGGCCTCTAGCAGCCTCGCCAGCCGGCTCCCTGCGCCGTGGCCGCGTCTAGCCCCTCCCGCCACACCCAACTACCCTTGGAGGAGGCTGCCCGGGGGGCAAGGCAGGGTTTTAGGCCT
>Ga0256833_1000313_pt1 | contig 38892 bp, 39 predicted proteins | sample 356284metaG_FD_190535 | JGI IMG/M metagenome (GOLD analysis project Ga0256833, IMG submission 190535) | Hydrothermal vent microbial communities from Mid Atlantic Ridge, Atlantic Ocean - 356-284 | ecosystem: Environmental > Aquatic > Marine > Hydrothermal vents | place: Atlantic Ocean: Mid... | reverse complement strand
CCCAAGACGACGGTCTCCACCTCTCCATCAGCCCTAGTCAGCTCCAGGGAGTTGAGGAAGGAGTAGCCCTCCCTCAGGAAGAAATCGAGGGCCGCTAAGTTAGCTGGAATGACGCTAGCGTAGAGTCTTCCCTGGGCCTCCTCCTCGCACGCCTTGAGCAGGGACTTTCCCACTCCCCTCCCCCTGCGCTCCGGCTTCACGTATATCTCCTTCAGAAAGTAAGCGCCCTCTTCCTCCCTGACCCCAGCGAAACCAACGATCTCGGAACCATCCACAGCCACGAGAACCGTGCCCTCAACGGCCCTCAGCTCCTCGATTCCCCACTCCGGGGGATAGGCGACATCGCTCCCCATTATCCTCCTGTGGTAGGAGTAGAAGTCGGCGTACATCCTCCCGACTTCCTCAACATCCTCTTCCCTCATCCTTCTGATGGTGACCATCGCACTCCCTCCGTTCCAGATGGGTAGCACCTTTAATAGGGAATCGCCTGAGATCCCCGAAGGCGACTCCTGACTAAATTTGGCCGGTAGACGCTGAATATGAGCCTGTATGATGATTCTAGAGCCAAACCCAGATCGCTTGGGTAGAATTTACTAACCAGCACCAGCTCGCGCGATACAGCTTCTATCAGCATTCGATGCGGCTCAGTCGATGGATGAGGTGCCGAGGCTGCTGGAAAGGGGTCAGATGGGAATGAGTCGCGTGGATCAAATGAACTTACCGAACTCTCCCGATCCAAGGCCACACCAGCAACGTGGCGGATCCGTGGAGGAGGTAGGCAGGCAAGGGTACGTCGACGAGGGTCTCGTCGGTGGCGCGGGGACATTGAAACCTCATTGAAGGCCTCAGGGACGGCCGCTCCACTGCGAACGGCATCACCGATTTATGTTAGTGGTCGATCAAGGAAGGGGGATTGCATGCTGGAGGGGAAGGTCGCGGTGATCACGGGAGCGAGCAGGGGAATAGGAAGGGTCATAGCCATGGAGTTCGCAAAGGAGGGAGCGGACGTTGTGGTGAACTACAGGACGAGATCTGTGGAGGCTGAAGAGGTCGTGGAGAGGATAAGGAAGATGGGTAGGAGGGCCGTAGCGGTGAGAGCTGACGTCTCCGACCCTAGCCAAGTGGAGGAGATGGCGTCTGCAGCTTTCGAGGAGTTCGGGAGGGTAGATGTCCTCGTGAACAATGCGGGCATCATTTCGAGGGCCCCGCTTGAGGAGGTATCCCCGGAGGAATGGGACAGGGTAATTTCCGTGAATCTGAATGGAGTATTCTACGCGATGAGGAGCTTCGGGATCAGGATGATCCGTCAGGGTGGGGGGAGCATAATTAATGTGGCATCCGTGGCTGGGCACACGCCGCTTGAGGGCGGCGGTGCCTACAGCGCCTCCAAGGCTGGAGTGATCATCCTAACGAGGCAGGTGGCTGTGGAGTGGGGCCCAAAGGGGATTAGAGTAAACGCCATATGCCCCGGTCCCGTTCTCACTGACATGCTGAGGAGCGAGTACACGGAGGAGGAGCTTAGGAAGAGGGAAAGGCTCACTCCCGCAGGGAGGTTGGGGAGGCCGGAAGATGTAGCGAGGCTTGCCGTCTTCCTAGCTTCGGATGACTCTAGTTACATAACAGGAGCCGTTTACGATGTAGATGGGGGACTCTCCGCTAGCACTTACCGCCTCCTCCACGAGCTACTGAGGTAACTCAGGGCCCGAGCTGACCGATAGTCTGGGGGATCAAGCTGAGTCCTCTCCACATAGCGCGAGTCAAGCCCTCGCTTCACGACAGCATGGGGATTCGAAGCTGGATCGCTTTCCCCTCTCGCAAGGCCCACCCACAGAGCTAAGTGGTGGAATGGGATAGGGAAGGCCACCATCCATCCTCCCTCCTCTCTAGCCCCCTCTCCCTCACGAACACCAAGACAATCCTCCTCAGTTCCTCCACTATCCCGAAGGTGTCCAAGAACGTGATCCCCTCAAGCAACGCGTCCATGATCACAGTGTTTCCCCGAGCCTCCTTGAAGGCCTCGTCCACGGAGAACAGATGTACCTCTGGGTTGGGGACCCCCACTAGGTGGGCCTTCCTGAGCAGCTCCAAGAGCGTGTCCAAGCCAGACCGGTCCAGTATCACCAAGAGATCAGTATCGCTTGCGGCATAGCTCTCGTCCCTGGCCCTGCTTCCGAAGACTATCACCACACCCCCACCGTAGCGCTCCCTCACCCACCCCGCGAACTCCTCAACAGCCTCCCTCCATCTCCTTCCTGACAAACTCCACCACCTCGCTCGCCGTTTCGACGCACCTCAGGGCCATCTCCCTAGAGAAGGAGATGGATTCGCTCTCAGGATACCTTGATAGGGTGTAGAACAGGGATAGGGTGAGCAGAAAATCGTGTTGGAGCCCGAATGGCTCGGCCAAGGCCACCAAGTTATGTGTGTAGGGTTTCGAGCCGAACCTGCATATATGCAGGGCTTTCAATGCAAGCTCCGCGGCCTGTTGAGAGTCGAAGCAAGATATTGCATAGTCTCCGGCCTCCAAGTTCCTCCTAGCAGCTCTGAGGAACATTTCAGCCCTACTCAGCCAATCCTCGGGTTTCACTCACTTATGGAATGAGACGTGACCTAAAAAGGTTGACTTAAGCGGCTGACTTACGCTCTAGCTCGACCACTACCGAATCGGATTATAAATCCTCCAGCCCTCGTAAAGTTGAAGGATCCTCGAAACTCCCTAGGGAACCTCATAAAGGTTATTATAGATCCCAGTATGCCTTCGAGGTGGAGGATGGTCTCAGTAAGGCTCGTTAACCTGACCAAACGTTTTGGGAGGGTAGTAGCCGTTGATCATCTGAACTTGGAGATTGGTCACGGGGAGTTCGTGGCCCTCCTCGGGCCCTCCGGATGTGGTAAGACCACGACCCTCCTCATGATAGCTGGGATCTACAGGCCAACGGAGGGATACATATACTTCGATGATCGTGTGGTCAACGATCTGGAGCCGAAGGACAGGAACGTCGGGATGGTCTTCCAGACCTACGCCCTCTACCCCCACATGAAGGTGTTCGACAACATAGCTTTCCCGCTTAAGCTGAAGAAGGTACCCAAGGAGGAGATGGAGAGGAAGGTCAGGGAAGTTGCCGAACTGCTGCACATAGAGGACCTGCTGGACAGGAAGCCGGGCCAGCTCTCAGGAGGTCAGCAGCAGAGGGTAGCTCTAGCTAGGGCGCTGGTAAAGGAGCCCGATCTATTCCTGATGGACGAGCCCCTAAGCAACCTAGATGCGAAGCTCAGGGTGGAGATGAGGGGAGAGCTGAAGAGGCTCCAGAAGGATCTGGGCATCACCACCATCTATGTGACCCACGATCAGCTAGAGGCCATGACCATGGCCGATCGCATCGCGGTCCTGAACCACGGCAGGCTCCAGCAGTACGGTCCGCCCGAGGAACTCTACAGGAGGCCAGCCAACATGTTTGTGGCTGGTTTCATAGGGACGACCCCGACCAACTTCATAGAGGGCACCATCACCGGCAGCAAGCCGCTCAGGTTTGAGTTCGATGGCAGGGTGATTGAGCTTGGAGATTTGAGTTTTGACGACACACCCTTGGAGGTTGTCTTGGGCATCAGGCCTGAAGATGTGGAGCTTACCGAGGAAGGGGAGTTAGAGGGGGAGATCTATGTGATAGAGCCGCTGGGCAGGGAGCTGCTGGTGACGATCTCATTGGATGGGCTGCACATCAAGGCGGTCACTGGTACTGACTCTAACCTGAGGATGGGCCAGAGAGTGAAGTTTAGGATCCCCCCCGAGAAGGTGTACCTGTTCGACAAGGCGACGGGAAGGAGCCTGATCTGATCGAGGTATGGTCTGATCGAATCTGATCTCACTGATCGAAGAATATTCTAGGTAGGTATATCATCCTCTGAGCAAATTGCTGGCTTTTACCGCGATCTCCTCGAATTTCTCGAGCAGCTCCTCATCGTAGGTCACCAGATAAGCGTCGAGCCTCCTTGCCAGCTCCACGTATAGGGAATCGTATATTGTCGTAGTCCTTTGAAATGCCAGATCTACTGCACCAAAGAGCAGCTCTCCGTCATCTACCAAGCGTAAAAGGATCTCCAAGGATCTTAAAGCCTTCTTCACATCATCCGAAGTCACATTCTTGGCATACCTGAGCAAGTTAGCCACCTCCACTAGGATGAGAGATGGGGCATAACCCTCAGTCTCCCCGCTCGCCAACTTCTCCCTGAGTGACCTCATTTCCTCTGATTCTTCTTCCCTCAGGAACCACTTAGCCACAGCGCTTGCGTCCAGTACGACTATCACCTGCTGTCCCTCTCCCTCCTAATTATCTTGGAGGACTCCTCATCCAAGGAGATCTTTCTGGATATCTCCTCCATGGTCTTTATAGCCCACCTGATCTCCTCCTCTCTCACTTTCTTCTCCAGAGCCTCTCTTATGACCTCGCTGACGTTAATTCCCAGCTCCTTCGCTTTCTCCCAGAGCTCCCTCTTGACCTTGGCCGAGACCGTCACGCTCATTCCTACCTTCACCTTCCTACCGTATAGTATTACCATACCGTAATAAGGATTGGCTCCTACCAACAGAGGCAGCCGCATCATCACAAAGAAAGGAGGGGGATTCTACGTGACCCCCTTTCCAGCTATCTGGATCCTCAGGAGATACTGCTGAGCGAACAGGAAGAACAGAATTACGGGAATCATGTAAATTATGGCGACGGCCGAGGTCACGCCTGGATTAATGTAGGAATATTCCCCGGTGGTGAGAGCGTAGACGAGCATGGAGAAGGTCCAGTAGTCCTGGCTGGAGATGAACGTGAGGATGTATATGAACTCGCTCCAACCTGAGAGGAAGCCGAAGATCAGGACAGTCATCAATCCGTTCCTCACGTTGGGCATCACTACCTTCCACCAAGCCTGTAGCCTGCTGCACCCATCGACCAGAGCAGACATCTCCATGTCCCAGCTAACGCCGTCGAAGAACCCCTTCATTATCCAGATGTCCAAAGGCATGTCCAATGCGACCTTGATTATTATCACCCCCAACAAGGTGTCGTAGAGGCCCATGACATTCAGGATGTAGAAAAGGGCAATGAGGAGGGTTATCCCGGGGAAAGAGTGGAGCACAAGCGCGAGAGCGAGGAAGGCGCTCCTTCCCCTGAACTTGTAGCGTGAGATGGCGTAGCCAGCCAGGGAGCTGAAGACCAGCTCGAGGAACGCGACCGTCAAAGCTAGGGCGAGGGTGTTAAGGGTGACCGAGTACACATTGGGATAGTACTGGGTGGTCGTGCCGGGAACTCTTATGTTCCCGTCCTTCAGGAACTCCCAGTTTGAGAGGGTCAAGTTGACGGGTAATATCCCCACCACCTCCTCTGAAACGCTCTGAGCGAAGAGAAGCGCGTAGAGAAGGACTATGGGGAGGGTCAAGAGGGCCATGAAGACGATCCACGGTAGGTGTTTCCTCGATACCATGATCACACCTCTATCTTGGGCTCGATCATCAGCTCCTTCAGCCTGAAGACCCTCCAGTAGACGATGGAGAGTACTAGGCCTAGGATAACGAGCACCGTTGCTAGCGCTGCGCCGTAGCCGAACTTCACTATCCCTCCGTACTGGGCGAAGGCCAGGTGATAGCTGTACAGGGCCCATACCTCGGTGGTGTAGTAGCCCGGTCCTCCATTAGTCACAAGGAGGATGTATTCGTAGGAGGTGAGCAGCGAGAGTGTTTGGTAAGCGGTGACGAACATCAGGGGCCACTTTATCAGGGGTAGCTCTATATGCCTTATTATCTGGAAGGTGGAGGCCCCATCAACCCTAGCCGCCCTTATGTAGTCGGCTGGAATGCTTTTCAAGGCTGCTGTGAAGATTATCATGCCGAACGAGGCTCCGACAAACCCGTTAACTAAGATTACGATGGGCCAGGGGTGCTTGTGGAGCCAGTTTACTGGTTCCATGCCGAAGAAACCTAAGATCCAGTTGAAGAGTGCGGTGGGATCCTGCCTCACCGCCCAAAGCCAGAGCAGAGCGTATACGGTGGAGGGGGTTATCCTGGGGAGGAGCCACAGTGCCCTGTAGCCCTGACCCACCCTCTCAGGTATGTGGACGGTGATGAGGGAGATCACCAAGGCAGCTCCCACATTGAAGAAGGTTAGGGTGGAGAACACGTAGAGGAGGGTGTTGTTGAAGACCTTCCCAGCTATGGGATCGCTCAGCATCTGCGCGTAGTTCTGAAGCCCCACCCAGTTCCATTGGAAGCTGTAGTCCATGTCGGTGAAGCTTATGAGGAGCGTGAGCAGGACGGGAAGCAGGTAGAAGACAACTATGAGGGCGAAGCTGGGCAGGAGGAAGACGGCTAGGTACTTCCTTCTGAACCGGAACCGAGCTCCCAGACGGACACCTCCCCAAAAAAGAATGGGAAGATCAGTCCTCTATTATGACGGCGTCAGAGCCGAGTCCCTTTATTCCGTTCAGAAGCTCGTTGAAGGCCTGATCGGGGGTCAGATCACCGCTCTCCACACCCCTGAGGACATTAAACACTATCCTGCTGTAGTCTCCCCACTTGGGATGATTCGGTATGAACGTTGTGTAATCGAGCATGTAGGCCACATCGGCCAAGAAGGGCTCTTTCTTGTACCTGCTGTCGCTTATCTCACTGTACAGGATGGCCAGGTGGCTGCTCTGGACCGCATGGTTGGCGTTCAGGTGAGGATCGGTCACCAAGGTTATCAGGAGGAACGCCACGTCTGCAACCCCTCTCTCTTGGGCCTGCTTGGTTATCGTGTAGATGAGCGGGTGACTCAACGTCACAGGCTTCTTTCCGGGCTCACCGGCCGGATGGAGCATGTAACCTATGTTCTCATTGAACTCCTCGTTGGTCAGCAGTCCCTTGCTCACCCACTCTCCCTTGTGCCAAGTACCTCCTGACAGGAACAGGGCCTTGCCCTGAGTGAACGGGCCATGGAAGTCCTTGTCCCAGTCGCCCGAGAACTGAGTCGGGCTTATAACCTTGTACTTCCAGACGGCGTCGTGGAACCACTGGAGCGTCTTCCTCCAGGCGCTCTTGGTGAAGACCATCTTTCCGCTCTCGGCGTCCCACAGCCTGCCTCCATACGCGAGGTAGAACTGGAAGTAATCGTATCCCTCCTTGACCCTGTGGAGTATGCCCCTCTCAACCAGCCCTTTATCCACGGCCTCCTTCGCGACCTCCAGCAGGTCCTTCAGGGTGAACTCTCCCCTCTTCACCTTCTCCGGCAGCTGAGCTATTTCCTCATCGCTCCATCCGAGCTTCTTCAATACGTCCTTCCTGAAGTAGATGGGCCTAGCCTCGGTGTCCTGAGGAACCGCCCATATCTTGCCCTGATACTTCACCGCCTCCCAGAGGGTGGGGATCACGTCGTAGTAGACCACATCCCAGTACTCCTTTATGTAGTCGTCGAGAGGGATTATGTAGCCATTCGCGGCCAGGAATCCAACGTCCTCATGGCCGGTCAGGTAGATGTCGGGCGCCTTCCCTGACTTGTAGGCCAGGTAAAACTTGTTCTTGTACTCGCCCCACTCCACGGGCCTGACGAAGAACTGACCGTCTATCTTGATCCTGACCTTGGATCCCAAAGCGGCTAACCACTTGTTAAGCATCTCAGCCGCTATCTGGAAGTTCTTCAGCCTGTACTCACTGGGTGGATCCGGGCCTATGGTCCAGATCTTTATCGTGATCTCTCCCTCGCCGGCCGAGGCCAGCTTCTTCGTGAGTTCCTCCACCTTAGCCTTCAACTGCTCATTCTCAGCCTTCAACTTCTCCAGATCACCAGAAGGAGCAGTCACTGTGGTGGTTACGGGGGCCTTCGGTGATAGGGCGTAACCTATAACTGCACCAATCAGGACGCCGACGATGAGGGCGACCAGAACAGTAACGGGCTTCGAGGCCCCTTTTCTTCTCAAAATCTTTCACCTCCCTGCTCTCTAATATTTTTTATCAATGAAAACTTTTAAATATTGTGGGAATTCCACAGCTTCCCGCTCCTTACTCGAAGGGGTGGTCCCGTGTTCACCCAACCGGTCCCAAGGGACCGGAGGTATCCCTGATTTTTTACCGGGGATACAGGTTATAATTTTTATTCTGGTCTCCGGTTTCGCTATAAACGATGTTCTCGTGAGCCTGTTCCATAGGTTGACGCTAGATAGGGGATGTGATGGGTAATAAACCGGATGTCAAGCTTTGTGGGTCAAGTAGCTGTAGGCTATCTCCCTTCTCAGCACGGGATCCCTGATCTCCATCCTGTATTCCCTTCCAAACTTCATCTCACCGTTGATCCAAGGGATCGACCCGGAGAAGAGGACGGCATTTCCCTCGAGCCCCGCCCTATCGATCAGCTCATCAGCCCTCAGCAATCCTTCGGCCTTGGATCTCTGGGCGATGGTTCCGTCCACCCTGAGCTCAAGAACTAGCTCGTCCCAGTGGTCCACCACCTCCTCGTAAGGCCACACAATGGGCGGGATGACCTTCGGGTAGAGCTGCTTCGATAACGGTACGCTCATCCTCTCCACGTCCCTGTCAGTGTGATCGCTCCCCACCGTGACGTATCTCGGTCTTCCGTCCTCGAGTAGGATCACGTACTCCACCTCTCCGTTGTTCCTGCCCTCCAGTACTCCGATCCTACGGGAGGTCGTGAGAAGATTGGGTCCAACTCTGAAGAACTGGGGAACCTCGCTAGGCGGCGGTACGCCTATCCTCTTCAGCTCCTTCACGTGAGCCATTACCTCATCCCTGTCCCTTCCTGACCAGCCCGCCAGAACGAGTCTCTCGTAGGAGAATCTACGGGGGATGACCTCTCCACTAGCCAGCACTATCACGATATCCAGTGACGGCACTCCCCAATAGGTGGGAAGAGCCCTTAAACTTGCAAGTCTAGTGTAACTCGAGCTGGCCGCTGCTGTCGGGGTTCTAATGGTAGCGATTTTCTAGTGATTAGGGGTAGGAGAGGTGGTCCCAGAGAAACATAGAAGGACCAAAGGGACTGAGTGATTAGAGGGGCCTCGATGTGGTGATGAGGCCGTGGGATCCAGAGTCCAGTTGGGCAAGTCCTAGGGCCCGGTCCCTCCTAACTCGAAAATTTGTTATAGGTTTCTGGTGGGTAAGCTGGATGGTCGAACTTACCTCGAGAGCCCAAGACTACCTGCGCACCATATACCAGCTATCGTCCAAGGGAAGTAAAGTGAGGCTAGTCACACTCTCCGAAGCCCTTGGAGTCAGGATGCCCACGGCCCTGCAAATGGTGAGGTTCTTGGCAAGTCAGGGCCTCGTGAAGTACGAGAAACATGGTGAGATCGAGCTGACTGAGGAGGGTAGACGCATAGCTGAGGAGATACAGACCAAGCACAACCTCCTCTTCGAGTTCCTCACCAAGTACCTCGGAGTGGACCCTAAGGTGGCCGAGAAGGACGCTTGTGGGATGGAACACCACCTAAGCGAGGAGACCTACGACCGTCTCCTAAAATTCATAGAGTTCATGGAAGGCTGCCCGCACGGGCTGCCGAGGTGGCTTGAAGGCTTTCACTTCTACCTGAAGTGGGGGAGGAGACCTGTTCTGAGAGCGGACGAGGAGGCCGTGATACTTCCAATGAAGAGGCTCTCGGATCTAGAACCGGGTGAAGCCGGAAAGGTCGTGGCCGTCCGAGCGGATCCGGGCAAGAGGCTGAGGTTAGCTGAGAGGGGAATTGTGATAGGGAGCACCGTCCTCATGGAGGAGAAGACGAGTGAGCGGGTGAGGGTTAGGCTGATGGAGGGTAAAATCAATCTATCTATTAAAGAGGCCTCGCTAGTCTCCGTGATATAGGATGGGTGAGGGGGTTTGATCGAAGTTTCCTCCTAGCGAAGCTCGTTCTACCCAGATTTAAATTAAAGGAGGTCATTGCCCGCGCCTGATTAGAATGGATCGATCTCAAAGGCAATCGAGAGATGGATGCATGAGAGGCCGAACTCGTCGGCCCTGAATCCGTCAGAGGGATCCGGATGAACGCCAAGGTGGTCAGGATCTGCTGCGGACCGTACGAGAGCCTCGCTTACTTGATCGTGGATGAGGAGAATGGAAACTCTATTCTGATCGATGCTGGTCTCCCAGCCGTGGAGATCCTGAATGTCCTGGGAAGAGAGGGGGCTTCACTGGAGCTCGTACTACTGACCCACACCCACTTCGATCACATTGCAGGGCTCCCGGAGCTTGCGGATCATCTGGACGTGAGGGCCTTCGCACATGAGGAGGACATCTCCGTCCTCACCGATTTCTGGCCGCTCAACATGGGACCCCCTCCCGATCTGGAGCCTCTTGAGGGGAATGTGAAGGTCGGTTCCCTCTCGATAGAGCCCCTTCATACACCCGGCCACACGCCCGGCAGCGTCTGCTATCACATCAGGAGGCTAGGGGCCGTGTTCACTGGAGATACGCTTTTCAAGGGGAATATTGGGAGGACTGACTTCAAACATGGTGATCCTATGAGAATGAGGGGGAGTCTCCTCAAGCTGATGGAACTCCCCCCGTCGACGGCGGTCCTGCCAGGACACGGGGAACCCACGACGATCGGGGCGGAGAGGGTCAATCTAGAGGAGTACCTCAGGTGGCTGGAGACGTAGGCCTTCCGGTCAAATCACTCCCCATGGGTGTCCGGGATGGAGAGGCGCGTCATCAGGAGGAACTTAGGGGTGATGGCCGCCACCTGGGCGATCATGAGCCCCTTCACCTCTGCCACTGGCGTTTACTCCTCCTTATACGTCCTAGAGCTTGGGGGAAGCCCCATAGAGGTCGGCCTGATCGTGATGGTCGGAACTATTGTTCTGGCCTTTTCTAGGCTCATAGGCGGCTATCTGGCCGACACAGTTGGGAGGAAACGTATCTTGGTTCCGATGACGACCCTGTACGGGGCCTCCTACTTCCTCTATGCCCTCGCACCCGACTGGACGTGGGTTCTGTGGGGCACGGTGGTGGGGAGCGTCTCCCTAATGTACCAGCCGGCGGTCCAGGCCATAGTTGCCGACACCCTACCCCCAGAGTCGAGGGGGAAGGGGCTGACCGCCTCGCAGACTCCCTCCCAACTCACCGCACTGGCGGGCCCGCCTCTGGCCACCGTCCTCGTCTCGGCCATGGGACTGGAGGAGGCGATGAGGCTCCTCTACTCGGTCACAGCACTTGCGGTTATGTCGGCAGGCCTGTTTAGGACCCTCCTCATCGAGACCCACAGAAGGAAGGTCAAGCTGGGATTCAGGCAGGCGCTGGGGGAATATCTGAGTGCCCTCAAGCTGCTGAGGGGAGATCTGGGCAGGCTTCTAATGGTAACCTCGTCGGTGAGGGCCCTCTACAGGATGTCCTTCCCCTTCGCCCAGATATACGCGGTAAAGACGCTGGGGGTGAGTGAGGAGTTCTGGGGTCTCATCTCCACGGCAATGAGCTTAGAGTCAACGTTCACGACTCTCATCTCTGGATATCTGGCTGACAGGATAGGCAGGAGCGCGGTCATGGCGCTGGGATACGCCTCCGGAGCAACCGGCTTGGGGATGTTGGCCCTCGCCCCCAAGGATCAGCCCCTGTACGTGCTCGTCTCGATGCTCATCGCCGTGGCCTTCGCGTCACGGCCAGCAGCGTTCGCCCTCATGGCGGATCTCACCGACAGGGAGGTAAGGGGGAAGGTCAGTGCGATAAGCGGGTTGCTCGAGGGTAACCTGTCCGGCATGATGTCAGGGGTTGGGGGGATAGCTTACAGCCTTTATCCACCACTTCCCTTCGGGATCGCAGCCATGGGCCTGATTCCACTGACCGCTATCACGTGGAAAATACTGCCGAGAGGAGCCGTGGGATCCGATCGGTTAGCTAGCTAGTAACTCCGAAGTTGTTCCTGAGGAACCTTCGAATGTGTGCCCGCTTGAAGACGAATCTGACACCGTACTTCCTCTTGAATGGAAGTTTAAAGACGTTATAGATCAGGACGAGCGCCTCCCTGCACCTACCATGGAACACCCTACCGTCGTTGACCCTGAGGGCCCCGGTGGGGCACGCCTGCACGCACACGTAGCATCGGCGACATGCCTCGGGGTTCACCATTACAGGCCTCCTCCTCGGCTTCTCGCTCACCCCGAACAACGTGACTTTAATTGTCTCGAGCTTCCAAACCTCGTTAGAGAAGGGACAGGCCGTGATACACTCCTCTCCACCACCGCAGGCGGGATAGTATATGAGGAGCGGTGCATCTCGTCTCAGGACCTCACGCCAGTGGAGCGGCTCCAAGTCGATCCCTAAGATGAGGATCTCACATAAGTCCTAGATAAGCCCTTCTGACATGCTCGTTCCTCAGCAGTTCCTCACTGCCCCCCTCCAAGACCACCCTACCAGTCTCGAGCACATACCCCCTGTCGGATATCTCCAATGAGATCTTGGCGTTCTGTTCCACCAGCAGGATGGTCACGCCCTCCTCCCTTATCTCCGAGACTACCTTCATCACTCTCTTCACTATCTTGGGCGCCAGGCCCAAGGAGGGCTCGTCCAGCATGAGTACCTGTGGATCGCTCATCAGTCCCCTAGCTATGGCCAGCATCTGCTGTTCCCCTCCGCTCAGGGTCGAGGCAAGCTGATCCTTCCTCTCCTTGAGGACAGGAAATATCTGGAAAACCCTCTCCAAGAGGTCCCGGTACTTGGAGCCATCCACCGCGTAGGCGCCCATCCTCAGGTTATCCATGACTGTCATCTTGGGGAAGAGGTGCCTGCCCTCTGGCACCAAGGAGAGACCCATCCTCACTATCCGGTGGGTGGGCAGGCCAGTTATATCCCGGCCGTTGAACACTATCTCCCCCCTGAACGGCTTCACTATACCCATAACGCTCCTGAGGGTGGTTGTCTTGCCCGCCCCGTTGGCGCCTATGAGGGAGACTATCTCCCCCTTCTCCACTCTCAGGCTGACGTCCCAGAGCACCTGGACTTCCCCGTAACCGGCATTCAGGCCCCTTATCTCCAGCATCCTAGTCCTCACCCAAGTAGGCCTCGACCACCTTCGGATCCCTGGCCACCTCCTCCGGTCTTCCCTCAGCTATCTTCTCGCCGTGGTGTAGCACCACCAAGCGATCGCTGAAGCTCATTATGGCCTTCATCACGTGCTCTATCATCACCACCGTCAGGTCCTTCTCCTCCTTTATCCTCTTGAGGAGGTCCACCTCCCACTCCACCTCCTGACTGCTCAGCCCGGCCATTACCTCGTCTAACAAGAGGACCGTCGGCTCTATTGCTAGAACCCTCGCCAACTCCAGCCTCTTCCTCTCGACCACCGTTAGGTGACCGGCCGGGGAATCGGCCTTGTGCTCCAGCCCCACTGCCTCCAAGATCCTCCTAGCCTCTTGAACCAGATCGCTCATACCGACTCTAAATCCGTTCCTTCCCCTCTTCGCGAAAAGAAGTCCTATAAGGACGTTCTCCAGCGTGCTCATCCCTTCGAATGGCTTGGCTATCTGAAAGGTCCTAGCTATACCTAGCTTGCTCAGGTAATGGGGCCTCCTACCCGTGATGTCGTGGCCCAAGTAGATGACCCTACCCCTGTCGGGCCTGAGGAAGCCGGTGATGACGTTGAAAAGCGTCGTCTTGCCGGCGCCGTTCGGCCCAATTATCCCCAGCACCTCCCTAGGCTTTACATGGAAGGAGACGCCCTTGAGGGCCTTCAACCCTCCGAAGTACTTGTGGATGTCCACCACCTCTATGACGCTGTCCAGAGAGTCCGGATCTACATTCAGGTCCCTCAGCGCCACTATGCCTCCCGTCATTTTGACGACCCCCTATACACTCAGCGCATCGCTAGTATCGCTGATAGGCTAAATACCACTCCAGACCTTAAGGAAGATGCCGAAGCCTTTAAGTTTTTCCCGACTCCTTAAGGTCTGCCCGCTCTGAAGGGTGGTGATTTTATGGACATGAAAGTTGCAGCTGCTGCAATCGTCATTTTGATCGTGGTGGTCGCGGGGGCCTACGTGCTCATGTCTGGACAGGCCCCCGGTGCTGGAGGGGGCCTGCCGGATAAGATCCGGTTGGGTGTGATACTACCGTTGAGCACCGCTTCGTACGCGTCAGCAGGTCAGGAAGCCCTGAGGGGCATGAAGATGGCGGTGGAGGAGATAAATGCTAACGGTGGTGTTCTGGGCAAGCCGGTGGAGCTGGTGATAAGGGACACAAAGGGCGACCCCAATACCGCGATAACTGGAGCGACCGACCTGATCACCAAGGAAAAGGTCCCGATAATCATAGGTTTCTACTCCTCCACGGTCACTTACGCCTCCATGAACGCCATAAAGAACTACAAGCCGCTGGTGTTCGTGCTGGGAGCGTCCTCGGTGAAGGTGGAGCAGCTGGTAGGCATGGAGAGGTGGTTCTTCCACATGCACCCGTGGGACTACCACAGGCAGGGCACGGTCATCGATTACTTCCTGAGCCACATGAAGGAGGTCCCGAAGAAGATCTTCGTCGCCTATGAGGACGGCGTGTACGGCACCACCAGCTACGAGTACTTCGTGAACCTGAGCAGGGAGAAGAACGCTCCGTGGAAGGTGGTGGGAGAGGCCTTCAAGACCGGGAGCTCCGACTTCTCCTCCGTCATCCTCAAGGCCAAGCAGGAGAATCCCGACGTCTTCTACATAGTCGGGTATCCGGGTGACTACCCAGTGTTCTTCAGGAACGCCAAGGAGAACGACTTCAACCCGAAGCTCATCTTCATAGTCGCCCCCGAGTTCCCGAACTACCCGAAGGACATAGGCGACTACGTGGCTGGCGTGGATGTGTGGTCCCCCTACCTGAACACACCGGAGGCCAAGGCCTTCGTCAAGAAGTTCGAGTCCAAGTTCGGAAGGGCACCTGAATACTGGGCTCCCTTCGGTTACACGGCCATAAAGATGGTGGTGAAGGCCATAGAGGACGCCAAGAGCCTTGACAAGGAGAAGCTGATCAGCGCGCTGGAGAAGGTGGAGATCAAGTCCCCGCTGGGGACCGTGAAGTTCAAGCAGACGGGGAGGACGCTCCATCAGGTCGTGGACAAGCTGTTTGTTGTGCAGTGGCAAGGCGGCAAGGTGGCAATCCTCTATCCCGAAGAGTACAAGACGGGGGAGCTGATCTACCCCGTCCCCAGGTGGTCCGAGAGGGGCTGACCCTCCACCTCACCTTTTTCAGGTAAGGGAGAGGGAATCGAGCGATGCAGTCAGAGCTGGTGCTGCAGGTCGTGGTGAACGGCATCTTACTGGGTGGGTTCTACGCGCTAGTCACCTTGGGGCTGAACCTGATATTCGGGGTCATGGATGTGACGAACTTCGCCCACGGGGATCTGATAATGCTTGCTGCCTACTTCTCCTACTGGGCGGCGGAGCTCTTTGGCATCGATCCCGTGACCTTTATTCCCGTCAACGCCGCTCTGATGTTCCTAGTCGGGCTAGCCTTCTACAGAGCTGCCCTGAAACCGATATTGAGAGCTCCAGCCTACAATCAGATCGCCCTGACCTTCGGATTCTCCATATTTCTCCAGAGCCTAGCGCTCATACTCTGGACCAGCGACATGAGGCAGATAGAGGTCCCCTACGCCTCGAGGGTCCTGCAGCTCGGTCCGGTGAGCGTAGGGCTGGGGAAACTGATAGCCTTCGTGATAGCTACTGGCTTCACCTTGGGGTTCCTCGTCTTCCTAGGCAGGACCAAGCTCGGCGGGGCGATGAGGTCCGTGAGTCAGGACCCCATGGCGGCTTCGCTCATGGGCATAGATGTTGATAGGATCTACCTGCTCACCTCCGGCATCGCAAGCCTGCTAGCGGGAGTAGCGGGGTCTCTGGTGACCCTAAACCTCTACATAAATCCCTTCATAGGAGGTGAGCTGACGCTGAAGGCCTTTGGAGTCGTGATACTGGGGGGAATGGGGAGCTACTTGGGCATGATAGTAGCCAGCATGGTTCTCGGCCTAGCTGAGGCCTTCGTGGGGGCCTTCGTGCCTCAAGGTGGGAGCCTCGCTCCGGGAATAGCGTTCGCTGTGATAGTGGCCGTGCTTGCCCTGAGACCTAAGGGGCTGTTCGGGAGGTGATGGAATGGAGATGGAGAGGAAGGAGAGCAGGGCTCTAGCGTACGCTGTCCTACTAGCAGCGGCCGTCTTTCCCTTGCTAAGCGGAGAGTACACCACTAGGGTGGCCATAGGTGCCCTGAAGTATGTAGTGCTGGCCATAAGCTTCGACATCTTGGCTAGGACGGGGAACCTTAGTGTGGGCCATGCAGCGCTCTTCGGCATAGGGGCCTATGCGGCTGCCCTCTCTAACGTCTATCTAGGCATTCCGATGGAAGCGGGTCCACTAGTAGGTGGGCTATCAGTCCTCCCTCTGGCTGTGGCCCTCGGCTTCCTGACCCTCAGGATGAGAGGGGCCTACTTCTCCATAGCGACCCTGGCCTTCGCTGAGGCCATGAGGGTACTTTTCCTATATGCTAGGGACATCACCTTCGGGGCCATGGGAGTCGGGGTACCCCCAATTTTCGGGGGCGATGTGATAGCTGACTACTACGTCATCCTAGGCCTCGTGGTAACTAGCGTGCTCCTCGTCATCCTGCTGGAGAGGACCGGGATCAACTACGCATTCTCCGCGATAAGGGAGAACGAGGACGCGGCATCCGTTCTGGGAGTAAATCCCACCAAGTACAAGGTTATGGCCTTTGCCTTGAGCGCCCTACTAGCCGGTGCTGCAGGGGGGTTCGATGCTGGCTACACCACATACGTCTACCCATATGAGGCCTTCTCCGTAGCTATATCAGTCGCCGCGATGATAATGCCGATATTCGGAGGGCTCTACACTGTAGAGGGACCCATACTGGGAGCTGTGGTTATCTACCTCGCTGAAGAGGTTCTCAGGGGCTGGCTTCCCTTCGGCTATACCCTCATCTACGGCTTAGCGCTGATAGTCTCCATACTGTATCTCCCTCGGGGAATAGTGGGCCTCCTGAGAGGGAAGAAAGGTAAAGGATGGCTCCAATCCCTCGGACTTGGAGAGGAGTGACTCCCTCACTTCCCTTCTCATTCCATCCCATCCCACCTCCCCTCACCCATCTCACTCAAGCCCCCTCTAACTCCGTCACTATGTCCAAGAGATCCTGTACTAGCTTCTCGAAGAGAGCGGCACCCCTCTCTCGGGTCGCCGAGCTCTGCCTGCCGAAGACGCCAGAGCTGGACATCTCATGCGTGTAGGCGAATCGATAGACCCGGGCCTCAAACGATCCCTTTGGCTCCTCATCGACGAGCCTCTCGGTCCTGACCAGCTCCGGGTGGAGGTGCATGTTCAGAGATGTCTCCGCTCCCGATGCGTGACCCCTCTCGTCCTCGCTGAAGAGCTCCGCAAGCATCTTGGAGCCAGAGGTCCACCACTGGTAGATGTAGACCCTGATCCCCAGTTCATCCATGGCCTTCCTCGCCACTATCTGCAAGGTGGGGAGGTTCCCGCCGTGGCCGTTGACCACCAGCACCTTCTTCACCCCCCACCTGGAGAGGGATCTCAACACATCGAGCACGTAACTGGCAAGGGACTCCTCGCTGACCGTGATCGTCCCGGGGAAGCCCATGTGGTGGAAGGATATCCCGAAGGGTATGACCGGCAGGGAGATGATCCCCGATCTGGATGCTACCTCCCTAGCCAAGTCCTGGGCTATCAGCATGTCCGTGCCGAGGGGATTGGCCGGCCCGTGCTGCTCGACCGATCCCACTGGAAGGATGACGAGGTCCCTCCTAGAAAAATAATCTCGAGCCTCCTCGTAGCTCAGCTGGTGGAGGAATGGCTTGTCCATAACGTAGCGGGAATTCTGAATCTAATAAGGGTGGGGATTGCGGAGGAGGGACAGCTCACTCGGCGCAGGCCTCGTGGTAGTAGAGGAGCAGGGCCGCTATCGAGGGTATAGACAGGAGGGCGTACAGTACCAAGAAGATGTGGACCGGTAGGAGCGTCCCGGTGTGGTAGAGGTAGGTCAGGTAGATGAGGATCAGGTAGACCATGGCGGTCGGGAGGGTCATGTAGGGGCTCTTGAAGAGCTCGGCGTAGTCCTTGCCTAGGCCGACCTTGGAGAGGATCGTGTACATCGCCAGTATCGAGACCAGCGGCATAGCCAAGAACACGAGGACGTAGGGGTCCTGCCTCGTCCTCGATATCTTCTCCTGAAGTTCATGCCTTTCGGCCTTCTTATCGTTGGAGGCTTCGATCAGAGGTTTCAGCTTCTTCATGACGTAGTCGACGAAGTAGGCCGATCCCTCATCTCACTCCCCCTTGGGGTAGTACTTGAACACCCCGTCCGTGGTGGTGACCAACACCCTCCCGTCCCTGTTGGTTAGGACGACCTTCCCGAAGTACTTTACCGTGTAAGTGGTGTTTATCGTCCTAGGATCGCCCTTCCAGACCACCCTGTCCCTGTAAAGCACCTCCACGCCCTCTGTGGTGTTCCTGATCCAGAAGCCCCTGAGCACCACGGGAGCTATCATCTGCCTCAGCTGCTCTATCTTGGTATCCAAGTAGAATATCTCCCTGTCTATGACCTCCAGTTTCTTGACGTCCTTGTGTAGCTGGTCCATGGTCAGGAGGTGAACCCCACCGACGATTAGGAAGACGAGCATCACCGTAGGCAGGGCCACCAAGATCGAGACCTTGCACTCCGGCATTTCCCTACCTCTACCCTCTAGAGAGGACTAGATTTTAACTTTAAGGTACGATTTCCGGCCAATAGGAGTGGCTGCTGTCCGAGATACCCCGTCCCAGATCCTCGAGTTACGTTATTAATGGATGCCCTCAGGTCTCCATGGGAGGATGTACTCGGTAGCCATCAACCTGAGATCTCCCAAGGACTGGAGGGAGAGGGTTCAGCTCTTCGTGTCCAAGCTGGAGTCGATCATGGGGGGCAGGCTGGTCTCGGTGATAGCCCTGCCCTCGGAGGAGGAGCTCCTGTACGACTCCAACGTGCTGGTCGTGCTTGATGAGATCAGGGAGGGGGACCTGGAGAGGGTGGCATCGGTGGCGCCGGAAGGGGTGAATCCCCTGGTGGTCCCTGAGGAGGACGAGGGTGCTGTGGAGGCGTTCCTGCTCCTAGGGGGAAAGAGACTTGGATCTAAGGGGAAAGTCCGACGTGCTCTGGGATGAGGCCCTCAAGGACTTGGAAGTGGGGTGCTACAACAAGGCAGTCAGCGCATCCTATTTCTCCGTTAGATTGGCCGCGGAATCCGTGCTTAAGGGCCTCAAGACTAGTAAGGACGATAAAATAGCTAATGCACTAGAGAGGGTCCTCTCCAAGAAGCTAGGTGAGAAGAGGGCCAAGGAGGTGAGGAACAGGTACATGGGCCTCTACGCAGCCAGGAAGCTCGCGGATCATAGGGCCTTCTCGTTCAACAGGGAACTCGCCTCTTCGTACGTGGAAATGGCTGGGGAATTGAGGGAGGTCATATTCTCACTGGTGGGTGGCGATCGCGTGGGCGGAGCGGATGATTGATGAATGCAAGGAGGGGAGAAGGACCTGAGCTCACTTACCTGTTTGGACCCGCTAGGAAATTGCCATCCCGCTATCAGCAACCGCATCCCGACTCCCCGGAACCAGAGACGAGCAGGTTCTCCTCGAACAGGTACTTCCAGCACTCGGCACAGACCCAAATACCGCCCTTCTTCTTGTGAACCGCCCAGAGGAGGCTGACGTTCTCCCTGCCGCAGAGGGCGCACCTTCCCATGGGCAACCCCGAACATATGATTATACCTCCATTTAAGGTTTCGCGGTGGATCAGATCGATGCGGCCTCATCCAGGTCCTTCATGGACACGGCCTTCCCGTAGGCCTTCAGTACATCTGTCTTGGTTATGAGTCCCACCAGCTTGCCGTCGTTGATGACCGGCAGCCTGCCCACCCCGCACCTCAGCATCTTCTCCACGGCGGTGTGGACCGTGTCGTCAGGCCTAACGCTCAGTATCCTCCCTCTCATAACCGCCTCAACCTTGACCTTCGGCCAGAGCCTCCTGTGAACCCTCATGAGGTCCTCGAAGGTCACCATGCCCTTCAGGTTCCCCTCAGAGTCCACTACCGGGAAGCCCATGTGGTGGGTGTGGAGCATCATATCGTGAACCTCCTCCAAGCTCCTGTCCGGAGTGACCGTGACAACGCTTTTGACCATCACGTCATCCACCCTCACCCTGTCCAGCGTCTCCATCCCGACCTGGAATACCCTCTCACCTTTCTCCTCCAGCTCCCTAGTGTACATGGTGCTCCTGAGCAGGAAGAGGGAGAGGAAGTAAGAGGTGGCGCACGAAGCTATCAGAGCAGGGATCAGTGCGTAGCTCCTAGCCAGCTCCGTGACTAGGACGACGGCCGTGAGTGGGGCCCTCGCAGCTGCGGTGAAGTGGGCGGCCATGCCAGCGACGGCGAACAGCTCGGGGTGGGGGAAGAGGGTGGGGTTAAGGGAGTGGAGGACGTGCCCGTAGGCAGCGCCCACCGCGGCTCCTATGAAGAGCGTGGGGGTGAATATCCCTCCCGAGCCTCCTGACCCTATCGACAGGGATGTGGCCATCAGCTTGAGGAACGCGAGGAGCAGGAGGAACTCGAGCCATCCCTGCCCCGAGAGGATCCTGTTGAGCCCGTCGAACCCGGGCCCCATTATCCCCCAGCCCAAGGACCAGTAGGCTATCAGGCCGGTTCCGAGCCCGCCCAGCGATGGTTTCAACCATTCAGGAAGCTTGAGCTCCCGGAACCTGTCCTCGGCCCCGTAAAGGGCGTCAACCCACAATCTGGATACCAAGGCGACCGTTGCACCCAGGCCCAAGAGCAGGATGAGCTCGATGGGATTGGGGAGCGGGAGCGATGGTATCGATATTATGGGCTTGGCCCCCCTCAAGGTCCACGAAACGGACACGGCCGAGATCGAGGCCAGAAAGGCTGGGATCAACTCCACAGGGTGAACGGAACCGGTCAGGACCTCCACTCCGAAGAGGACGCCGCCGAGGGGAGCGTCGAAGGCCGCGGCTATGCCGGCCGAGAGACCGGAGATCAGCAGGATTCGCCTGGGTCGAACGGGCAGCCTGAAGACCTGAGCCAGGAAGGAGCCGAGGCCCGCCCCTACCTGTCCGACCGGTCCCTCCCTTCCTGCGCTCCCCCCCAGTCCGATGAGGGCGCCGGAGGAGAGGATCCTGGCTATGGGCACCCTGGGCCTTATGATACCCTGCCTGTGGAGGAAGGATTCGAGAACGTTGGGGATGCCGTGCCCCCTCACCTCGGGAGCTATCCTCCAAGTTATTATGCCGGAGACCAGGCCTCCCAGCGTGGGAGCCAGGATTAGACCTATATCCAGGGGACCCAGCATGTAGGCGCTCTCCAAGTACTCGAGGAAGTCCCTGAAAACCTCTATCGCGAAGTCCAAGGAGACCGCTGCCAGTCCTGAGATGGCGCCGGCTATCATCGACAATATCTCCAGTTTCCCGTATCTCTTGGCCACCCTGAAGAGCTTTACCCTCTCCTCCTTTCGCTTGATCTCCCTCCTCGGCTCTATCAATATGGGTCACTTCTCGCCTCTAAGTCGGTCACACCGTGATGAGGGGAGTGAGGAAAAGATAACCCTTTCGGGGGATCCGGCCGGTCCGCTAAGCGTCCAGCCACCTTAGCTAACTCCTCTTAGCTCTTACCTCCCTTTCCCTTCCCTTTCCTCTCCTTCCCCTTTCTCCTCCTCTTGGCCGGAGTCCTCGCCATCGGTGGCTCCCACCGGTACCTCCTGTCGATGTAGAGGAAGACAGATGTCAGCACGATTACTGCCAAGAGCGACTCGCCAAGATAACGGGTCTCGTCAAAGGCCCTCCACATAGCCCTCTTGACAAGGTTCTTCTCCGGTATTTCAACCTTGCTGAAGACGAGAGAGTTGTCCGCAGCGATCACGGTTAAATTGGCCGCACTGACATTCAAAGTGGCAGCCTTACCCACATACCCCTTGATGTAGTGGAATCTGTGAAGGGTGATATTCCCCTGCGCGCGTATCTCTAGAGGAGTTCTGAATCTAATCAGAGCTTTCCCACCATCATTCCACTTGGACTCGGCCCCTTCTATGCTTATATCTACATAGAACCCCTCGCCTCCTTTGAAGCTTATCTTTGAGGCCCTCAGTGTGACAACGCCCTCGTTCAGGTAGGTCTTATCTCCATCCGTGTACTTCCAGACCGGTCTTCCAGTTATCACCACGTCACCCGATGCCTCCAAGTCTATAGAGGCGGCAACTGGTTTGATGCGTTTGATCTCTCCCCTTGGTACATGTATCTTGAGATCGAACTCCGTTCTCGTCTTTGAAATGTTTCTAAGTGCTCGATCCACCCACTCAGCCAGCTCTCCTTCGACGACGTCTAGGACGATTGAAGCGTTCATCTTCTGAATCCTATGAACTCCTCTCACATGGCCGTGAATTATCCCACTGAAATCCGAGGTCTCCAGCCCAACGACTCCAAGTTCACCACCTGAGAGCTTGATGATCTTCCCATTCACGATTGCAGAGATTGTTCCGTTGGATGTGAGCGTCAAATTCAAGCAGTTGTCAGACACCCTGATAGGCACTGGGATGGGCTTTCCGGACTTTACCTCGCCTCCCTCAACCAACCTTTCGACTGCTATCCCATTCTCCAAGAAGATTTGGAGTATTCTGTAATTGGCGAAGTTCCTAAAGGAATAGATCGCTCCCACGTATCCTGTCATGATGCCACATGCGCTGATCTCATACGTGCCGTTCTCCAATTGATATGAGGATATAGCAACGTTCCTCTTTCCGGATACCTTTAATCCCCGAGAGAAATTGCCCCAGATGTATATCCATCTGAGATCGAAGGGGTCAGCGGGCAGATCCTCGTCTATCGTGACCTCATCGGATTTAGCTCCTATGAACACACCGTCGGGAGCTGCCGGATCATCGCTCAGGTAGATCGTGTGAGGAGAAAGCTGTCCCCTGATCAGCTCGTATGCAACAAGGGCCCTCCTCCTCAGATAAATATCGGCTGGAAGGATTATAGCGAGATTCGACTCGGGGGAGACGGGAGGCTTTAGGTTTATAGGGGTCAGGGAGGGATATGAGAGGAGAGGTCCCATGAACCTTCTAAGGTAGCTGAAGGACGCATTACTCTTCTCCAAGAACCCCAGATCAGAGATCGTGAAGAGAGCAGCCACCTTCTCCTTAGAAGTGACACTGTTGAGCAAATAGAGTGGGATCTCCGGACCGGAAGATAGCCACGGTACCATCTGCTTTACGGTCGATGGAGGATTCATCAGTGGTATCATGGCTGACGAGTAAGAGGTGAGCACGAGGGCTGGCATGTGGTGGGTCTCGAAGAACCTAGACCTAATTGCGAACTTAAAGTCCGAAGGTAGGATGAGATCCTCACCGTACTCGTTTACATTATACCATATCTGTACGCTGGCAGTAGTCGTCGCATATCCCGAGAAGAAGATCAGCCCTAGCAGAAGGGCAGCTATCCATTTCCTCCCAGTCCTCCTTCTGAGGTTGCCTATGAGTGGAGCCGCTAGAACAGCAATTCCCAGTGATGCGTACAGAGGAAATCTATACTCCCAGTAGGCAAGGGTGAAACCCATCAGCTTGTAATAGGTGATGAGCCTTCCTAGGAGGAGACTAACGAGAACGAATACAGCGTATTCTAGGCGGAATCTCGACCTCAGCTGAACGACTGCCAGGAAGGCCGAGACGCCCAGCATCATCGGATAAAAGAACCATGGGACCTGCCCTAAATAGTAAAGGGAATTCACATCCACCTCATCCATATGAACCAGCCAAATTATGAGTCCCGTAGTGAGGATGGAGAGTAAGAATGCGGAGATCTCCCGCCTTCGCCTACTCAATAACTCAATTATCCTTCCGAGTCCTGAGAGTAGCCTGTCCCTAAGTTCGCTAACTATCAGTGCAGCCACAGAAGCGACTAGCAAGTACTTGGAGGAGCTCGGTGCATTTCCTGAGTAGATGCCAGGTATTAAGTACAGAATGGTGAGTAGAGCACCCGCGGCCGTGGCTCCGAAGGCGCTTTCCCTCCTCTTTCCAAACAGGAGGGCCATCACGAAAAGGTATGCCACGAACAGAATGGCTTCTGCCACATGTAGGAGGAATGAGGTACAGGTCAGCACGAAGACCAGCAGGGGTTTCCACTTACTTTCAGTGAAAGAGTCCACGTAGATCAGAAGGGAGAGTACCCCTATGGCGAGGGTGAGAGGAAGAGCCCAGAAGAATATGGGCTGGCTCCACACTAACGATTTGTAGGAGGCGTTGTTCGCCGCTTCCAGACCTTTGACGTCACTGCCGTATTTGACTACTGCTAGCCAGCCGAAACCGGTCAGCAGACTCCACAGGAACAGAGCTTCCTCTTTGTAAGATAGTTTGGTGAAGGAAGCGGCTACCATTAAAAATGCGAAAAAATTCAAGATAGATGCTGATATCATTAGGGAGAGCACATCAGGTGATGATATCTTAAATGTGGAGGCCAAAATTGAGTGATATCCGAGGTAGCTCCACATGTTGTACTTAGAGGGGCTCAAAATTAGTTTTCTGGCATAGGATTGATGATATAGAAGGTCATTACTTATCATCCTCAGGATTCCGGGATAGGCAACCGATAATTCAACAAGGAAGAATATCGAGAGGAATAACACCTCGAGGAGGTAGTTAAGGGGGACTTCTACAGAGTTCTTTTTACCTCCAGCTAAAACTCCTGTAATTGCCGATAGAGATGCTAGCAGAGCCAGAGCAGGCAGTATCAAATCTGTCGTCGTCAATATCCCGACTAAAATTATGAGAATTGACAGAAAGATCCCGATCACGAACGTCAGAGCGACCCTAGCAGATAGTGGTTCATTTAGCATTGAGACAAAGCCGTAGGGCATGAGCATGAGGAAAATAATCGAAGTTAGGGACCTGATCAAAGGATCAGGAAAGTAGAGCGAGATGGCGAGGAGTGGGAGGGGTATAAGGCTCATGATCCTAGATATTAGGGATGTATCATACTTCATTCCGTGTTGTAAAGTCATAGAGAATGCCGCCAGTACTGGTAGCAACACTAGTGCCCCGCTTACGAGACCTAAGTTTGTGAGAAACGCCGTAGGAATGGAAAACACGAACACAGTAAGTGGGAACCAAATGTTTTGTGCTTTTAATTTCATTCTACATCGAACTGAGAAGCCTGTCCAAACCTTAATATGATTTAGCTTTCTTATCGGGTCAGCAGATCGATGGTTCACGATTTGACGCATAGGGCCCTCCGCGCAGAAGACTACTCTAGGATATTAATCCAGTGGGATTCGCAAATATAGTCGTTTGATCCTGAATGGTCTGGATACTGTAAACTAAGATGTCGTTAGTAAGGGTGGGTAGTATTTGTCACCATCTCGCGTATGGGAGTTAGGATAAATACATTGATTTTAATAATTAATCTAGCCTAACTAGACTAGGTTAAGTAGTAACAATAATAGTTTGATAAATATTGTCTCCATCCTAATCTGCCTGAGGGTTAAAGTATGAAGAGAGAAAGATATTCTCACTTCATTGGTGGGAATATCACTTATCTTAACACTCTTAGCAATGAACATAACTGGCATTAACGCATGGGGGATACTTAAAGTAATCTTGTCCCTCCCAACCCTCCTCTTCTTTCCCGGTTTAATTCTATTACGTATGATTAGGTGGCCTTCCTCATCAATTGTTGAACTCCTTGTTGCATCCTTTATACTTAGTTATGTAGTAACGGCTTTCCTGTCATTGCTCGTGATTTCATTACCTCTTGATCTGTCTATTAAAAAATTAATTTTATTATTAACGGTCGCTCTCGAATTTATTGTTTATATGGGATCACTTCTATCTTCTAGTAACGAACCTCTTATTTCCAAAAAAAGTAGTGACATTAAAATCAGTAAATATGAACTTCTGACACTTATCGGACTTATATTATTTAACTCATTTTCTGTTCTCCTAATTTATCCAAATATCATAAAGTATGGTAACCTCGACTTAAACAGACATTATGAAGCCGGAATCTCTCTCTGGAAGCTTCAATTGCCTTATCATGCATATCCTCCCCTTTATGAAGTTTTCTTGGGAGCGCTAATCTCCATTTCGGAGCCTTCGAGTGATGCTATCTTGAAAACACTCATAGTACTTTGGACATCAATTCTATGGCCAGCAACCCTCTATATCTTGATTAAAGAGGCGGTAAGAAGTTTAAATAAAAATGATTTGGACATTATCGTAACCTTTATCGTAAACTTCTCTGTCTTTTCTTGGGGCTTCGCGGGGATCGACTTCACTATAGACATAGCTGAAAGATTGCTCTACGGTCTCGAGATCACTCAAATAACTGCCGATAATATAATTAACGTATTGAATGCAATAAAAGAATCCATATATTATGACACTCTAGTAAATACGCATTTCGCTTTCTTAAGATACGAAGCCATTTTTTCTGACCTTAGAGTTTTCGGGTTGATACTCTACGCATTCACCATTTGGATGGTGCTGAGAATTAATAGTGGAGAAATAACACAAAAAGAACCGGTTAAGATGGATGCGAAATACCTATTCATTCTCGGCCTGACAATTTCGGCACTTTACCTAACCCATATATTCGAATCTATTATTATAACTGCTTTATGTCTCCAGATAATTTTCCTTGGATTTTCCACATCATTCCTTAAGGGAATTCGATACATTGTTTTATGTCTAATAGGTACAGCGTTTCTCAATGTGATGTGTATGGTACTTTTAAATCCCTACCGCGGGGCCCGCTTCCATTTTACCATGTACTCTCTATTCCTATCTACTTTGGCATTCCTCCTCGCTATAGCACCCTCTTTTCATAAAATTTTTAGTAAAATGTTTTCAAAGGTAAGCAATATAACCGGGTTATTGTGTGATAAGCTCATTATATCTCAGGATTTTGTCAATATACTAAAGGACAGCGCGGTTCTTGTGTATATAATACTAGTGGTGCTATCACTGATCTCCATAAGAAGTCACACACAATTAGTACTCGAAGATGGTTCTATAAGGATTTTACTTTATCCCTACGTCCTCGGTTTAGATGGATTACTTACGCTTATACAGTTAACGGAGAAGGGTTCAAGGGGAAGCTATTATCTAATTTTCCTTGCGCTCATGTCCTTCATTACTGCCAAAACCATAACAATAAGCAAGAGTTATTTCCATTACGAATTCTATGAATGGAAACTCCTGTGGGCAGTAAAGTTACCATTGGGAATCCTAGGCTTCAGTTACTTCCTCAGGAAACTAAGTAATCTCCTGATAAGAAGGAGATTTTATTTCAAAATAGCGGTGATCCTACTAATTATTTGCTGTGTAGCTCCTACTTTGATAAGGACGCTCCCATCGCTAGTCATCTACCTTCAATGAAGGTCATTAGCTCCCTAGCGAACTGCTCGTATAGCTTGGCGATATTCTTTATCTTAAACATGTAAGCGTATTTCCTAGCATTAATCCCCATTTTAAGCAGAGCCTCTTTATTTCTCAGCAAGTACGTTAGCGCTTTAAACAACTCGTCTACTGATCCAGGATTGAATAAGAGACCGTTATATCCGTGCTTTACTATTTCTTGAAGGCCGCCCACCTTAGCTGCTACCAAAGGCATTCCGGAGGCCATTCCCTGAAGAGCGGCCAGAGATAGACCCTCATACTTGGATGGCATGACAATAACTGACGCCTTTTTGTAATACTCGTGGATCTGCTCATGAGGAACCGCCCCAACGAGAAGAATAGAGTTCTTTAAGGCAGGTTTATTATCAATGTATCTTTTCAGCTTTCTCTTCTGGGAACCTTCCCCCACTATGATAAGCCTTGCCTCGGGCAACTCTCTCACAAGTCGCTCGAAGGCCTTTATCAGTATCCGGATATTCTTGACCTCCTCTAGTCTACCTACGAACAAAATGTCATTTCCACTAACCTCATCTCTTTTTATCTCAAAAAATCTATCCTCTATCCCGACAGGAATAACTCTTATCCTGCTGTTGTCAAGGAATCTGGATAGTTTCTTCCTCATTATTTCGGTGAGAGCGATGTACCAATTCTCCCTCTGACCTAGCTTCAATCCAACCGTCATTACTAGGTAATAGAGAAGTTCCCTAAGTGAGTGAACACGCCTAGCTAGTATTTCAGTATCAAGACCGGCAAATACCAATGCTAAGGCCCTAGCTCTCAGGTATTTCTTCACTAGATAACCTAAGAGAGAAGAATGACCCATCATTGAGAAGACCACATCTCCTTCAGGAGGTAGGTCCTTCAGCCGCTTCTTCAAGGTCAGGTAATTGAGAGTCCTCCCCAAGAAAGGGCCCCTTACATTGATGATCGTTCTATTATAGAGGATCTCTATATCCCTAGCATCCACATGGGTTTTCTCCCCGAACTTAACGCTCACTAAGTGGATCTCATGTCCTAGCTGTACTAAGGCATTAGAGAGAATGTGAGCAAAGATCTCAGCCCCTCCTATGGCGTAGGGGTACGGTGGACTATCCATAACAATGTAGATCCTCATTTCACCATCCCTATTTGAAGACCATTGTGACTCTTTACTGATGAATCAGGAATAAAGTTACCCATTGCTCCGCTTGGAGATATGCCTCCCTGTAGAGGAGAATTGAGGGTACAGTTTCTCGATTTTCCATGGTTCCCTAGGGCTGAAGGCTCATTTATACCCTAGAGGTAGGAATCTAGAGTATTAACCACGAGCTAACTGTATTACAGACATCACTTATACAGAGCCGAGAAATACGAAAGTTCTTAGGGCTGCCCCTGAAAGCTAGCTCCTGTAGCTCGTCTAAGCATCCTGCCCTTCATCACATTGAGCCTCGTACTATAGACCAACATGCTAAATCCCTAAATCAGCTTTCTTTACCCTTTTCAATTGAAAAAGTGGAACATGTTTTAGGATGGGGTTGCCGTGATTACATGGGTGGCTGAACATGTTATTCTCCCCTAGGAACTCGCCGTGATCGGCCGTTATCACCACTCTCATATCTAGATCTTTAACTAATTTAGCTACCGCCTCCAACACAATCAATGTGTTGTAAAGGTAAGCCCGTTTTAACCCTTCAATTCCCACCTTCCTCCTCGTGGCATCCAAGGGAGAGATAGGGGACATCCCCAAGAGTTCAACTAACCTCCAGATGTAGCCGTTAGGTATGCCCGTCCTTACTAGTAAGCCGGATGCTATAACTAGCAATCTCTTCAACTTTTGCTTAATTTTTCCCTCTCTGGCATCGATTCCCATCAAGAACATCTGCTTATCAGGCAACGGATTAGGAAAGCCTAACGCGTATCCTTCGGGGGTCAGGTATGGGGCGTGCGGTTGGAGGTAATGTACGATGATCCTCTTATTCGCACTGGCCTCTAGATCTATGATCTTCTTAGCGATCCTGTTTACCTCCTGAGGTACTACAGTACCCAGCAAGCTGTCCCATCCATAGAGCCAGACATCTATCACCTCAGGGAAGTGCTCAATAGCTTTATAGCTATATGCTCTAATTGGTAAAGAATTTATGTAAGGATTAGCTGAGATGTATATTATATCGCTGTAATACGATGTGAAGGTCTTCCTGAACCATTCTGGGGTACAGGATCCTTTAGATTCGACTCCTTTCAGCTTCCCCTCGAAGAAATGGTTGTATAGCTCCTTAAAGAAGTCATATCTCATTGCATCTAATATTATGGCTATATCCCAGTCTATGCTAAGCAAATCATTTTCGGTAGGAGAATCGTCTAATCGCATACCATCACCTGAATTCAATGAAGCGGCGACCTCCCTCGCTGCGAGTGAGATTATACATGACCCAGATACAGCACAGGCTTTTTAAGTATTCTCGTGATGGGGGGTCAGGGACGCTGCTAGGTGAGGACAAATGGAGGATAGAGTGACGATTAGCATCCCCAGAGCTCTATACGAGAGAGCTGAGAAGTGGGTAAATGAGAATGAGGACTTCTCCTCAGTTGAAGAACTAGTTACCTTCCTGCTGAGAGAATTCGTCTCGGAAGAGAGCGGGGAGGTATACTCTCCCGAGGAGGAAGAGGAGATCAAAGAGAGGTTGAGGAGACTCGGCTACATTTAATGAGCTGATTCTATCCTACTTAACTAATTCCTAGCTCTATTCCACCTTATCTACTAAGACCTCCAAGATAGTTATTGTTGAGAAGAGTGCGGTCACGCAATCTATTACTAGACCCTTCGACTCCGGTCCACTGTAAAAGGTTACTTCCCGATAACGCGTTTCCTATGAGATGATAAAACAGCTAATCTTTTTTAGGGCTGCGCCAACCTTCACCAAGATGTCAGAGATTCCTTACGAGGAAGCCATTATTCTTGTGTTCGACGGTTTGTCCCCTTACTTCATTCGAAACCATATGGAGAGGCTTGAGAACTTCTCGAAGCTTGCAGAGAGAGGTTTCTTCGGAGAGCTCATATCGAATATTCCACCTATAACAGTATCATGCGCCGCATCATTTCTCACAGGAGCCAGCTCAGAGATGACGGGTATTTTCGATTTTAGAAGGTTTGATAGGCTCGGGCTTAAGGAAGGAGAGCTTGTATTCGCTAATAAAGTAGGGATCCCTACAGTTATAGATCTTGCCAACGAATTGGGGTTTTCTATTGGTGTATTCAATGTTCCCTTCATATCCCCGCCCTTCAGGGTGAGAAAGGGATTCATAGTGGCTGGATTTCCTCTCTCCAAGGCTAGTAGATTCGCATATCCTGATTCCCTGTTAGAGGAGTTGAGGAAATATGAGTTGGGCCCCGAAGTTAATGTTCCCCACGAGTTATCCGAGGAGTCCCTGAGGAAACCGTTGGAAGATATGTATCAACGCTGGAAACTTTTCCTCAGGCTGAGAGAGACCTATAGACCCAAGCTGTCCATCGTGTGGCTCTCTGAAATTGATCATATTTCTCATTTCGCGTGGGATAACGAGGATCTTATGACGATAGCTTACCAAAAGGCGGATAATATTCTTGGAGAAGCCATGGATCTCCTGAAGAAGGATAGGAAGTCCCTGCTACTGGTGGCTAGCGATCACGGCTTCATGAACTTCGATGGGAGTTTTCTAATAAACTCCTTCCTAGAGAAGAGGGGGCTCCTATCATTAAAACGGTCTCTAAAAACCCGATTTAAGCGGATGTTCACAAAGTTACTCCTAGGGCTCAGGGAGGGATCGAAGTCTGTTGGGGGGATGACTTGGAGGGAGAGCACAGTAACTAGGCTCGTTAAGAAGTTCCTGCTCTCAAGGGATGATGTGAATTTGGATGAGAGCATCGCTATCGGAATTGGACCGTTGACGGGGTACTGCCTAATATATCTCCTGAAATACTCTGATAGCGATCTCGTAGAGGTGGTAGATGCTCTGAAATCCGAATCCTACGTTAAGGAGGTTTTGGTGGATCCTGGAAAGGATGGACCGGACTTAATAGTACATTTAGAGGACGGACTTGCGTGCGATCACTTCATGCCATGGAGCCCTGATCACCTTAGGCCTGCTTTGAAGGCGCTGAAAGGCATACACCACATCAAAGGTGTGTTTGGCTTGTGGGGGAAGGGAGTTGTGTCATGCCCAGATTTCAAGGTAGGAATAGAAGATATCCTTCCAACTGCCCTAGCTGCCCTAGGTCTGCCTGTCATGAACACAGCTGAAGGTAGAATACGCTTTGAGTGCTTTGATTTCGAAACGCAGATACGGCAGAATATTCAGAAAATTAATCTCTGGAAATTTAAGGTGAGACGTAAGGTGAAGGAATTAAAGAGAAGATATTCTCCAATTCGCGATTGATAATCTTTGGAAAACTTGGACCAGTGGTATGCGCGCGAAGGTTTAGACAAAGTTAGTGAGTCATATGAGATGACCCTCTCGTAAATACCTCATTACCTCAAAGACTTCGTCTCTTATATCCATCTCACTGCTATCCACAACAATTTCCGGATTTAATGGTTCCTCATACGGGTCATCTACCCCCGTGAAGTTCCTTATTTCGCCAGCTAGAGCCTTCTTATACAACCCTTTCGGATCCCTCTCTATAACTACCTCCAAGGGGCATCTTACATAAACCTCAATGAACTTCGCGTCCTCCTCCACGATCTTCCTTACTTTACTCCTCACTTCCCTGTAGGGTGAGACGAAAGACGCTATCACAGCCACACCATTCCTAGCCAGTAGCCTAGAGACATAGGCAACCCTCATCAGGTGCCTCTCCCTGTCCTCCTTGGTGAATCCTGCTTCAGGGCTGAGCCATCTCCTTACCTCATCCCCATCAAGGAGTTCTACTCTCTTTCCAGCCTTCTGAAGCTCCTCCTTCAAGGCTCTCGCTAGGGTAGTTTTGCCAGCAGCCGGCAGTCCCGTGAGCCAGATAACGAAACCCTTATCACAGTTCATGGGATCACCTCAGAATACTCCCGCTCTTCAGCCTGTTAGGAATGTCGAAATTGAAGATCTCCAAGATCGTTGGAGCTACATCATATATTTCCCTACCATCCTGTCCCGCAGGCACCCTCCCCTCGGGATCGTAAAGCACGTAAATTCCATCCCAGTCGTGGACCGCATCATCTGGTCCGGTATCATTCTCCTCCAAGAACCACCTCCCGTGCCCCACCGTCCCAGCTGATCTCCAAGCTAGGTCGCCGAAGTAGGCTATCGCATCCGGCGAATCCCCCCTCACCTCCGGGTAGAGCTCTTCAGGCAGGTAGACCTGTGCACCCATCTTCCTCCCGCTAGGAAGTGTCACCTCATTCAGATCGTCAGCTATCTGCCTTATCAAGGATTCGGCGTCATCAGGATCCACCACCCCTTGGGGCTCCCTCCCCTTCACGTTCACGAAGATCCTCGCGTAGTAGCCACCCCACCCCCAAGCTTTAGTCCTCTCCCACCTGATTTTAGCCTTGCCGAGGGGGGTCTGCTCCTCAGGCCTCTCCTCGAATTCAAGGTAGCCGTTGTCAGCGAGCCACTCGTTTATCACGAATGCTCCCTCCATGGCCTTGGCCCCGTGATCCGAGACTATGAGCAGATGGGCGTCAGGCGCAGCCTTCTTAAGCTTTCCTATTCCATCGTCGATCAGTCTGTAGTACTGCTCAACGAACTCAGCCAGCTCCTCATCATTCACATGCCTCGGGTGATTCTCATCGAAGAACTTCCAGAAGGCGTGGTGGAGCCTGTCCACGCCTATCTCAACGTACCAGAGGAGGGACCATTCCTTACCTTTAGCCAGCTTCTCCACCACCCTGAGGTGCTGCTCGGTCATCCTCCGGAGCTCCCTCATAAGAGGGCGTCTGTTTTCGACTCTGAACTCCACGTCGTGGATGAATCTCCCTCCGGCTATCCTCTCCACTTCCATCCGGAACCACGGTGGGTAGGTGTAGTTCTTCGCATCGGAGGGGGTGTGGAAGTCGCTTATCAGCCACCCCCTGACCTTCATGGGTGGGTAAGACGGTGGGAACCCGACGAGGAGGGACTTTAGCCCTTTCTCGGCTAGGAAATCCCACACAGCCGGCCTATCCAGATTTTTGGACGTTATCAGGTAGTAGTCAGTATAGTCCCCGGGCTTGCGGTGCCTGAAGCCGTACATCCCCAGCTCGCCAGGGGTCAGCCCAGTAGCCATCACAGCCCATGCGGGCACCGTTATTGGTGGGTGGGTGCTTCTGAGGGGCCCGTACATGGATGAGTCAAGTATCTCCGTTAGGTTTGGCATCACATCTAGGAAACGCTCGAACGTGGTAGAAGGAGGTGCTGAATCCAGTCCTATGACCATCATCCTCTCCTTCGCGTCCATCTATATCACCCTCACCTTAACTCACGAGACGAAGGGGTTCTCGAACCTCAGTATTGCCTTTGCGACTTCGGGCCTCATCATCTCCTTGGGCGGCATCTTACCTTCACTCAACATCTTCCTGATAGTCGTTCCGCTTATCCTGACCCTGTCCTCCTCGGGATGGGGGCACGTCTTCTCGTTGACCATCCCCCCGCACCTCCTGCAGTAGAAGAACTCTCTGAAGAAGAGGGGCTGTATTCCCAAGTCTGGGAACTTCTTGAAGATTTCCTGAGCGGCATACGGGGGATAGAAGTTGCCCACGCCCGCGTGATCCCTCCCCACGATGAAGTGGGTGCACCCATAATTCTTCCTCATGATCGCGTGGTGTATCGCTTCCCTAGGGCCAGCGTACCTCATCTCGTAGCGGAGGATGACTAAAGCTACAGTGTCCTTGGGGAAGTAGTTCTCTATCAGGGACCTGTAAGCCTCTAAGATGACTTCGTCCCTGAAATCCCCTACCTTCTTCCTCCCTATCACTGGATTGACGAAGAGGCCGTCAGCGATGGCTAGAGCGGTCTTCTGTATGGCCTCATGTCCCATGTGAGGTGCGTTTCTGGTCTGAAAGCCCACCACATATCTCCACCCCCTCTCCCTGAAGAGTATCCTAGTTTCGTGGGGCCAGAGGGTGTACCTCTCGTAGGGGTTCGGTAAAGGCTCGATGAGGGTTATCCTACCCCCGACCAGCCTGTCCTCCATGTTCATGGTCTTGACGACTCCGGGATGCTCCTCGCTGAGCGTGCCGTAGACCTTCTCCGCGAGTTCCCTCTTGTCGTACGCGTATATTTCCTCCACTTCCATGATTGCCACCGGCTCGCCATCGTAGGTGAGGGCCACCTCATCTCCCTCTAATACCTCCCGTAGATCCTTATCACTAACATCCAAGACTATGGGGATGGTCCAAGGAACGTCGTTAGCGAGCCTCATGCCGTCAAGGACGGATTCGAAGTCCTCTTGAACCATGAACCCCTGTAAGGGGCTGTATATTCCTCTGGCGATGTTCTCCATGTCGACCGCTACAGCCGTATTCATGGGGAACGTCCTCATTTCCTTAGCTTCATCTAATAGTCTCTCGGCCCTTGATCGGCTGGCCACCCTATTTATCAACCTACCCCCGTGCGGCTTGGAAGGCATGCTTATCGCCTGTAAATCTTCTAAACAAATTTATAAGGCTGCATTGATGGCGCTGGGACTATCGACCTAGAGTGCATACTCCTTTTTAGCTCGCTGGGTGGCGAGGCCCGGGGATCCCACTGAGGATAATACACGTGTCGCATCGCTTCCCTCCGCATCCGGGGGGCATAGAGTATCACGTACAGAAGTTGGCCCAATACCTAGCTGGCAGGGGCCATCACGTCACCGTACTCACCACATCACCCAGCCCTAACGAGGAGGTAAGCACCGACGGTATCACAGTAATCAGGTTCAGGGTACTGGCGGAGCCATTGAGGAACCCCCTCTCCCCTAAACTCCCCTTGGTATTCAGGAAGCTGGTTAGGGATGTGGATGTGGTCCACCTCCACTCCCCATATACCTTCACCACTCTACTCTCGTACCCGTTCTCGCCCAAGGACAGGACGGTCATCACCCTCCATGGCAGAGCCTACTACACCGGCCTAGCAAAGCTCCTGGCCAAGATACACGAGAGACTCTCTTTTCTCCTGTTGAGAGGAGCCAGCAGATTCATAGCCCTCACCGAACTTGATGCCAGTTACATGGAGTCAATGGGCGTTCCCTCTAGCAGGATCGAGATCATTCCGAACTTCGTGGATGTGAGTGAGCTGGAGGGTTGGAGTGAGGAGGTCGACCCCGTTAAGAAGGAGCACGAAATACAGCTGCTTTACGTTGGCGGTTTAGTGGAGGCCAAGGGGTTGGATCAGCTCCTCCTAGACCTGAAAGAGATATCTGAGCTGGACATCGGCCTCTGGATGATCGGGAGCGGTCCACTGGAGGGAAAGCTCAGGGGGCTGGCCAGCGATTCGGTGAAATTCCTCGGTAGGAGGCCGAGAAGGAGCCTGGTCCCCTACTTCAAGGGAGCTGATGCCCTGATCCTCCCTTCGAGGAGTGAGGGGTTCCCGACCGTTGTGCTGGAGGCCGCCGCCCTAGGAACTCCGGTGATCCTGTCCGATATCCCTGTTCACAGGCTCCTCTTCAGCGATATGGCCCTCTTCTACACCCCAGGGGATCCCAGAACCCTGAGGAGGGCTATAGATAGACTTGTGGCGGGAGCGGAGGACCTCGTCGAGCGTGCCAGAAGGGAGGTCAGGAGCAGGTACGATGTGAGGGTGGTAGGCGAGAGGATATTGAGGCTCTACTCTCAGATAACGGGCATCGATCATTAGTGTGAAAATGGGGATTTTGCGGTGACTTCCTCTCAACCTGCGCGGATCCGAAAATATTTAAGGAACCACGATTATGGGAACCATGGTTATGGGAATCACGATTCCTAGAAGTGAGGCCGCCCTCCTCAGGGGGGACGGGTGGTTCCTGGTATTCGGGAGGAGGAAGACAGGAAAGACCTTCATGATAAGGAGGATGCTCGACTACGACCATTACTTCTTCGTCATGAAGGGAGGCGTCGTCGCTCATGAAAGCGAGCTCCTAGCTTATCCAGTCTTCAGGGAGAGATTGACTGGGCTATTGAGGGAACCTGTAACTGTTGTTATCGACGAGTTCCAGAGGCTGCCCACGGAGTTCTTGGACCACCTTCACTTCCTCAGCCCCGAATCCAGGACAAAGCTGATTCTTGTAGGTTCAAGCCTCTCGGTGGCTAGGAGAGTCCTGTCGAAGAGGAGCCCGTTGCTCGGTCTGGTCAGGCCAGTAAGGATAGGTCTCATCAGGCCCGTTGATGTCGTGAGGGGCCTCGCAGCTCACATGAGACCCGAAGATCTATTGAAGGCGGCTCCCTACCTGAGGGATCCTTGGATTCTGAGGTTCTTGGGGCCGGAATTCTCGATGGAATCCCTCATCGACATTATCAGGTTCAACGTACCCGCGTTAATCGGTGAGAGCTTCCGGGAGGAGGATAGAGTATTCACCGACAGGTATGAGCTGATACTGAGAGCCCTGAGTCTCGGTAACTCCACACCGGGTGAAGTGGCCAGCTATATATCGGGAATGACTGATGGGGATCTGAGGGGACCGGATGTGAAGAGCTACCTGTCCAACCTGCAGTTCATGGGCATAGTGACGAGAACACCGATTCTGGGGAGGAGGAGGTACATCTACGCCATAGAGTCCCCCCTAGTGGACTTATTTTACTACTTGGACAGTAAGACGGGTTACCACGAGCTGGACATCCAGCCGGAGGAGCTTGCGAGATTGGCTGAGGTGAAGAGGGGCACCCACTACGAGCGATTCGTCGTCAGCCTATTGGCCGAGGTCATGAGGGCTCAAGTCGCTAGGGGCCTAGATCCCGAGGTGGATGGCTTCCTCCTGAGGAAAGGTAAGGTGATAGCAGCGGTTGAAGTGATGATGGGGGAGATAACGGACGGTGAGGTGAGGAGGTTCTTGGATAAGGTGCCCATCGAGTGCAGGAAGATAGTGGTCGCGAGAGAGGGACCTCGGGTGGAGGGAGTTCAGCTCTTGAGACCCGAGGAATTGGTCGAACTTGCCTTGAAATCAGCGAAAGAACCTCAGCTCGATGAGATCTAGAGTTCGGCAATTTGGGTCTTATTAATGCTCAAGCTGATTGGATTACTGTAGTATTTGAGGATAAACAGCACGAAAAGGCGCTTTCATCTTCTGCTTTAGTGACCGATAACCGGTTAAAGGGCATGATCTCGCGCTTCTCTCCTCCTGCCCAATTTGGAGGCGGGTTTGTGCGCGTGAAGACACCAGCCACTTCGATAAGCAGTTTGGGGTCCCTCGGTCACGGATCCTGAATAATTCCACTCGACAAGCCCCTATCCAATCAAACTGTTAGCCAGTATTGGAGACGACATCAGAGTTCGCTCTCAAACGCGCGGGTGCGGAGTCCTTCGCTAATAGGGTTCCATCGTACCGGCCGTAGCTATTCAATATTAGAGAAATCGTTCCGGAGAATTTCTCAATCTCAGGGAGCTAATTCCACACCCAAACGTCCAGCTGCCCTCCTCAAATCCTCATCGTATGTGGCCAGCACCGCGTCATAGCGTAGGGCTGTCGATAATATCAGGAAGTCATTGAGGTTGCGGGTTGAGCTCGTTTTCAACCACTCCAAGGCGTCGAGCACCATCTCAGGAGGTTCAATCACGTATCTGACTCTGCGATCTCTCAGGTATTCTTCGACCTTCTCCAGCATGAAGTCCAAAGGGACCTTCAACCGTCTCAACATGACCCACAAGTACTCGTGGAGGACTATCGAAGGTATGATGATCGCCCTAGCCGAGTCCATTATCTCGGAGGCCTCCTCGTGATGGGGGCTGTCCTCAACCGTCTCGTATACCAATACGTTGGTATCAGGGAGAAGTGGCTTCATCCAGCGCCTCCTCCACGGCTCTCTCTATCTCTTCCACACTCACCCTTCTCCCGATCCTAATAGTGAGGCGCTTGCGCCTTATAGGGGAAATTTTTATGATCCCCTTCCCCTCATCGTAAGAGACTTCGACGAGGTCTCCCTCTTTAATACCTGCCTTCTTCCTCACGCTAGCCGGTATAGTCACTTGGTAGTTCCTAGTGACCTTCACGACCTCCCTCTCGCCCATCTAGTGAGAAATGAGTATTACTAATATATAAAAATTCCTAGTAGAAACTACGTGTTTGGCTGTTAGACCTCGGGCAGTATTCCTTGAGAACCCCCTCATAAACGACATACCGGATTTTGTGTTGAGGAGCTTTCTTGGCGTTCGTAATTGGGAGGAGATATTGGTCACTACTATTTGCTTTTAAGATACTCTCGTCCGAAAGCCAGATGTGAATGAAGGTCCTCGTGACTGGAGGCTCGGGGTTCATAGGAAGGTCCGTATTGGAGGAGTTGCTGCTCCGAGGTCATGATGTGATCTCCCTAGACCTGATCGAGCCTTCCATCACCGTCCCCTTCTTGGTGGGCGA
>Ga0256833_1000312_pt1 | contig 38909 bp, 34 predicted proteins | sample 356284metaG_FD_190535 | JGI IMG/M metagenome (GOLD analysis project Ga0256833, IMG submission 190535) | Hydrothermal vent microbial communities from Mid Atlantic Ridge, Atlantic Ocean - 356-284 | ecosystem: Environmental > Aquatic > Marine > Hydrothermal vents | place: Atlantic Ocean: Mid... | reverse complement strand
TCATCGGCAAAGTAGAGAACATTGAGTGGACCTTTTGACAAACCATAGGCCCCCAAAAACATCCCCTTTGCTGCCCATCCATCACCTATATCTGGAAGGTACTTTATTTCCTCATCTGCCCATTTTATAGCTATTCTGGCAAAATCTCCTTTTTTTTCAGGTGGTAAAACATCCCACAGGAACAATCCAAACTGAAATCGCAGAGAATGAAGCAACTTATTGCGAGGATCCCTTTTAATTGCTCTGGAAATTTTATTCAATGTAGATGTCAGAAAACGAGGATCTTCAAGTTTCTTAATGTTAATACAGAGTGGTTCATTAATACTTCTCCTCATATCATAACAGGACCACTCTTCAGCATTAAGATAAGTAAACGCTACAAATACAAAGCCCAGTAAAGCTAACCTTTTCATTTTCCAGAAAATATTTTAGCACAGAAAATTTTCTGTGTGAAGAGTGCTGGAACTAAATTTCCTTTTTCATATCATATATTAACTAAAAAAGGTGAAAAAATGGAGCCAGTACAATCAATTTCCATATTCGTTGCCTTTCTGGCAGGGTTTCTATCATTTGCTTCACCCTGCGTGCTTCCTCTGATTCCTTCTTATGTAACTTTTATAACCGGTATGACACTTGAAGAATTTGAGGATAAATCCAGAAGGAAAGAAATTACAAGGAGGGTTATCCTCCACTCATTGATGTTCATACTTGGCTTTTCAATAATTTTCGTTCTCATGGGGGCATCAGCAACATATATTGGTGCCTTACTCATTAAGTATCAGGAAATCATAAGAAAAGCTGGAGGAATACTTGTCATTTTCTTTGGCCTCTACATAACAGAAATATATGTCAGGGAACCAGCCAGAAAAATCTTTGCAACATCTCTTGGATTTCTTGGCCTCGCCTTCCTCTTTAACTGGTCTGCAGATTTCAAAGATCTTTTCATAAAACTTGGTGCCTTCTTCCTTGTTCTATATAGCCTAATGGAACTGGGAATAGTCAAACTTGACTTTCTCCTTATGGAGAAAAAGATAGAATTGAGAGATAAACCAATGGGGTTGATGGGAACAATGTTAGTTGGGATCACTTTTGCAGCCGGATGGACACCATGCATTGGCCCCATTTTAGGCAGCATCCTGGTATATGCCAGTACCCAGGGCAATGTGACAAAGGGAATTATTCTTCTCTTCTCCTACTCCATGGGGCTGGGAATCCCGTTTTTCCTCTCCTCTCTTATAATAAACAGCTTTTTCATTTACTTCCAGAAATTCAGAAAATGGATAAGACCGCTCACTATTTTCAGCGGCATTCTACTCATTGTAATTGGAATACTTCTTTACACAAACTATTTCTCTATCCTCTCAGGTCTTCTTGAATCTGCAGCAGGTGGAGTTCCCACACCAAAATAAAATGGCTCAACCACTTGTCTCAGTTATAATACCTGTATACAACAGACTGAACTTCCTGAAAGAAGCAGTCGAATCTGTACTGCGACAGACCTACAAAAATTACGAACTCATAATAGTTGACGATGGCTCCACAGATGATACACCACTAATAAAGGAAATCTTCCCCCCAATAAAATACATAAGGCATCCAGAAAATAAGGGAGTTGCCGCAGCAAGAAATACTGGAATCAAAAATTCCCACGGGGAACTGCTCGCTTTCCTTGATTCTGATGACCTGTGGCTTCCCGAAAAACTTGAAAAACAGGTGGAATTCATGAATCAAAATCCAGATCTCCTGATCTCCCAGACAGAGGAAATATGGATAAGAAACGGGAAAAGAGTTAACCCACGAAAAAAACATAAAAAAGAGGGAGGAAATATTTTTTTCAGATCCCTTGAACTGTGTTTAATCAGTCCCTCAGCAGTTATACTGAAGAGGGAACTTTTGAAGGAGGTGGGATTATTTGATGAAGATCTCAAAGCGGCTGAGGATTATGATCTCTGGCTCCGGATCACATGGAAATATCCTGTGGGATTACTGCCACAACCTCTTGTCATCAAAAGAGGTGGACATCCCGATCAATTGTCAAGAACCACTCCTGTAATTGATAGATACAGAATCATTGCTCTGAAAAAACTTCTACTTTCAGTCCCCCTGAGCAATGCTCAAAGAAGCGCCGTACTAAAAGAACTTCAGAGAAAATGCTGGATAGTTTATAACGGGGCTCTGAAGAAAAACAACAGTGAAATAATCGACTTCTGTCAGAACATTGCCGGAGAAACTGGAATAAAATTAAAGGGGGGCTGAACCCCCCGATTTTTACGGTCTGTACTCATCAGGCCCTATATCCCAGGCAGAAACAACATTGGCAACAGATGGATCATCGTAGGGTCTCAGCTGACCATCAATATCCGGCCATGCATTGTCAAAACCAAAGATGCCATAGGGATCATTCACAGGGTCATAACCGGCATCAATGAGATGGGAAGAAGAAGTCAGGTGCACACCATCAGTAGCAAAAGCCGGGTCGTCATCCATGTTATTTTCATTGTGACCCTGCAGAGTATCAACATTGGAGTTTATACCTGCTGCTGTATTGTAACAAACATTGGGCGGAACCTGAGAGCTGTCGTAGTCCTCGTAGAGACAGTTACCAGCATTGTAGAAATCGTTGTTCAAGAGAACTTCCGGCTCAGTATTGGAATTGTTCTCAATCACACCATCATTGGCGGGATTGAAAAAGATGTTATTCACATAATAACCACTTGAAGTATCCCCTGCTGAATCACCGATTTCAACCTGATTATATCCGCCGCTGAAAAGGTTATTGACCACAACAGGATCTGCATATGAGTTTCTCCACCTATCTCTTCCAAGGACAAGAAGATTATAGTTACCAGAAAGATCAACAAAAACATTGTTGAGGAGATAAACCTGAGCATCATAATTGGTAGTCAGCTGGATATAATCTCCGGTGTTATCATAAACAGCATTGTCAACCATAGTTACGAGACCCTCATTTGCAAAGTCATATAAAACTGAACCGGTAGCGTATGCGGTATTGTTGTGAATCTTACTCCAGTTGATTGTTACCTGGTCCCCTGTCACCATTTCCTCCACATACACCACACCACCTCTATTGGCAACATTTCCTGTAAACTCATCATTTTCAAATCTGGCATTGATAGCTTTTGATGAGCTATAATTGTAAACAGCTACGACTCCTCCTCTACTTGCACTGTTATCTCTGTAAATCACATAGGAAGAATTCACAACCATATTGCCACCGCTCCATGTGTAGATGTAATATGCTCCTCCATCATTCCCCGAACCACCGTTGTTGGATACTACATTCCGATACTCAGTTATGCTACCTGCTATCCACAATCCATAAGCGCCACCATTACCCCAGTTTCCATCTATGATGCTTCTTTCAACCTTTACCCGTGGAATACTCCCGTTACTTTCAAGATCTCCTGCAAAAATTGCACCACCTGCCCACGTTGCATAATTATCCTTCAAACTGCTATTCTCTATCAACACTCTTGAATTGTCTTTGATAACCATACCACCACCTGCATTGCTCTCATTAGTATCAACAGAAGAATAGGTCACAAGAAGTCGGGCATCATCACCACCCACGCATACTCCACCACCTGTACCATTGTTAGGATCTGCGTAATTTTCAATCACAAGAGAATGGTCAAGTTCAACCACACTCTGTGAAACAGCAATTCCACCACATGTTGCCTGTGCAATATTTTTTCTGAATCTGGAATAATATATCCTCATTTTTCCTCCATCAACATAAACACCGCCGCCACCAAATTTGGTAGGTATACCAGTTATCCAGTTATATTCTGTTGAATTTGACTGATTCCTTGACACAACTACATGATTCAGAGTGCTACTTCCACCCTTTACATAAATACCACCACCAAAATCAGCCGAGTTAGAATCGACAATTACCTGTGAAGCACTTCCATCCACATTCAAATCCGTATCTTCATTCTCTGTGACAAAATAGAGGCCTCCACCTTTATACGCACTGTTCCCATAGAAAACACCACCTTTAATCTCAACAGGTACATCTTTCACATACATTCCTCCACCATATCCATCACTCCAGAACTGTATCTGAGCCTGATTTCCGGTAAAAATAGCACCGGCTATCTCCACTTTTCCAGAATTTTTAACAAAGATTCCTCCTCCATTACCTGCCCGATTCCTGTAGAAAAGAGTATTCTTTTTAATCAAAACATTGCTGGCTCCACTTATATACACACCTCCACCATCCGCCGCTTCATCCTTTTCCTTTGCTTCATTCCATGCAAACACCATTCCGTTAAAAGTTACTTCAAGAGGATAATTAAAAGTGAGGTACATGCCTCCACCCTTGCTGTAAACCACATTAGATGCAACTCTGCTGTACTCAATATTGGGCACAGAATTCACATAGGCAACACCTCCGCCATAGACCGCTTTGTTTCTAAAAATCGTACAGGAGGTAATGTAGAGATTATAGTTTGAATCCTTTACCAGAATTCCTCCACCGTAGGGATATGTATCCTGAGTAACATCACCATTGTAAATGTATAGTCCTGAAATCACTGTGGGTTGAGTTATCTTCTCAGCCATAAAAACTCTACCTTTTCCGCTGGTGCTCACCAGTGTCGCATAGGTCAGAGGATCATAGTAGGTAAAATCTGTTGAATATCCACCGTAGAGATTTATTCCATTAACAAGTTTCAATGTGGAAACGGCTTTGAAGGTGGAAGTATCTGAAGTATCAGCCACATCGTAGTTTCCAGCCGCTATCTTAATATTTGTAAATCCTCGCAGTAACGCGTATTCATAGGCATAATCAAGGGTTCTCAGCGGTTCGGTGGTGGTTACACCAGAGTTGTAATTGCTTCCGTTACTGCTTGAAACATAGATTGTATCTCCTGCTATATTTACGGAAACAGAGGTGGCCTGGCCGTAATTTCCTGCCAGGTCAATCGCAAAAACATGGATATAGTGAATCCCCTTTGACAGTGAGGAAACATTAAATTTCCAGGACTCAGCACCTTCAGCAGTATTCCATACACCAAAAAGATCACCACCACCGTTGGCCTGCGGAGTTACATAACATGGATAATCAATGCAGTAGAGAACCTCAGAAATCCCAGATCCAACATCCACAGCGGTTCCCTCAACAGGAAAAGACTTTAATCCAAGAATATAACCATTCTCTGGTGGAAAGTTTATATACACTGTTGGACCGGTCACATCATAGTAGAAGTTATAGACAAAATCAGCCATATTACCCCACTGATCCCAGGCTTTGATGTAGAGATGATGTTCAGTAGTACCAACATTGTCCTTCGTAAGGGCAAAGGAATAGGTATTCATGGTACCATTCTCAATGAGTACCGACCAGTTATCAGTATCAAACCTGTATGAGGCAAAGGTTACGGGTGAATAGTCTGAAATTGTTCCGTTCAGTATAATTTTTGAGGGTGGTATCTGATTCTGTCTGGTAATCTGAATCACAGGGGCAAACCAGTCCACATAAAAACTTATGTACTCATCATCTTCATTCCCTGATCTGTCCACTGTGTGAATATGAACAACATTGTCTCCAGCCCCTATCGTTACAGGAACAGTGAAAGTCGCAAGAGTCTCAAACTCTGGATATGTAAATGAGTATGAAGACACAACACCCGTTGAACTCTCGGCATATAGATCAACTTTGTAGAGGGAAACTGAATCATAAACAGTGGCAGTGAACGGAATCATATACTTTCTAACTCCAAGAGTTTCTCCATCGGTTATACTGGATGAAAGGACAATTGTTGGAGTGGAATCGTAGTAAATGGTTACATACGCTGGATAACTTTCATTGCCAACCAGGTCAACTGCCTTGACTTCTACATGATAAACACCACCGGGAAGCGATGGATAATAAGCCATCCAGGATTCAGTGCCAGTCGTTTCCTCCCATGTGTTGCCGCCATCAAGGGAAATGTAAACATGATTAACCCCAGAAAAATCATCCGAGGCCCTACCAGCAAACAAAACATCTCCGCCACTGTACCAGGTACCATTCTGTGGTGTTCCAATTGTAACCACAGGAGGTGTATTATCCACTTTAAATGTATAGGAATTTTCACTCATGTTTCCAAAAATATCAAAGGCCCTGACATCAAGGGTGTGTTCACCACTTTCAATACCTGAAGTGAAGCTCCAGGATGCTGGATTAGAATTACCTGAAAATACAATCTGATATGGACCATGATCAAGGCTAACAGCCACTTCTGTAACTGGAGAATATTCGTCCTGTGCAAAACCGTTAATTGTTATTGAGGAACCATTGTACCATTCATCCACAGCGGCGTTGATTTCTGGTCCTGCGTTATCAACAAAAAACGTAATAGATTTAGAGACAGTGTGACCTGTGTTGTCATGAACTTCGATCTGGAGAGTATTCACACCATCATTAACAGGAATATTTATCAGCTGTGTAACCATTGTTGTGAGAAATGGATATGTATAAGTTCCACTGAAAACATTTCCTCCAGAGTAAACTCTGTAATCAATTTCCTTTACCCAGAGATTATCAACAGCTGAAAGTGAAACATTATAGCTGTAACCAGATATGACATCGTTGTCATTGATAGAAACACCTGTGAGCAGGGGAGAAAGAGTATCATAGTAAATTGTTATACTTACGGGCTGACTAAAATTTAATCTCCTGTCTATACTTCTTGCATAAATTTTATGCACTCCGTCACTTATGTAAGGTATATTGATCATCCACTGATCAGTACCAAGCGCATGTTCCCAGTCCCCATTGTCCAGCTTCACTTCCACTCTATCAACACCAGATAGATCATCGGAGGCAGAACCAAGGACTGTTATGCTTCCACCGCTGAACCAGCTTCCATCCAGTGGAGAAAAAATAGTCACCTCTGGTGGAGTGTGATCAACAAGAACGATAAACCTCACACTTTTCACTGCACTCTTCTTCCCCGACTTATCCACAACATAAACACTCAAAACATGTTCCCCATTTTCAAGGTCATGAAATGTATACTCCAGTGGCGAAGATGAATAATCTACAGGAAAATAATCATGACCGTCGAGAGAAAAATAGACCGTCTTCACTCCAAGGTCATCGGTGGCGGAAATTCTTACCTGTACATCGGAAGCATTAAAATCCTCTCCTTCGTAGGGAGAAGCAATTACAAAGGTGGGAGGATCCTTATCAATGTAAAAATCCACATACTCAACCTTACTCTTGTTGCCCGCTCCATCTATTGCATAAACCTGGACCCTGTGAGAACCAGCAGTCAATACACCAGGAAAAAACATCCAGCTCACATTTCCTGTAGCAGTCTGCCATGGCTCACTGTCAATTTGAACATATACCCTCTTCAAATTATTATCAGATGCAATTCCCCTGATGACAAGCTGGGGAGAATAGATCTTCCCTTCCTGAGGAACAAGAATCTTTACAGTGGGCTTCGTTACATCCTCAGGTTTTCCGCATGATGAAAGAACAATACTGAATGCAAGAAGAATTGCAACAAAAAAGCTCCCTACCTTCGACATCGAATCCCCCTTTTTGTGTTTTATATTTAGTTGCAACTTTCATGCCAAATAAAACAAGCCACTGAAAAACACTACATTTATGACTGGAAATGGGAAAAAAGGTAAACAATGAGAATGAAAAATTTTCACTCATAGAGAAAGATTTTCATTATCAGGGTAATTATCTTCATCTTTCCCCGTTTGACAACAAAAAGGTAACCGGTATAATATGCTGAAAACTGGACCTCAAAGGAGTGTAAGATGGCAAGGAGATGTTACGTTTGTGGAAAAGGTCCCCAGAGGGGATACAATGTGAGCCACGCACACAATCGTACAAAAACTGTCTGGTATCCAAATTTACATAAAGTTCGTATCCTTGTTGATGGTAAACCCAAAAGGGTTTATGTTTGTACCAGCTGCCTTAAGGCTGGCAAAGTTGTCAAAGTTTAAATCTCTTCCAGCTCATTTTATTGAGGAATCTCTCACAGCTGAAACACTTTTGAGACGGGCAATTGAGTCGATCAGTTCATGTGCAGTTCTGAGGTCGGGTACCTGAACGCTCAGAAATCCAATACTCTTACCTTCTCCTCCCGGGCTGAAAGTCAAAGCCTTTATATTAACCCCCTTTTCCTCTGTAACGGTTGAGATTTCTTTTAAAACTCCAGGCCTATCCTCAACTTCTACTATAAGCCTCACTTCCTTTTCACCGATTGACTCCCTGTCCTCATCCCAGTTTACAATTATCATCCTTGAGGAATCCAGGTTCTTCAGGTCCGGACAATCAATCCTGTGAACAGTTATTGTTCTCTTACTTCTGCTCACATACCCCACAATTACATCACCAAACTGGGGATTACATGTTTTACAAAACCTGTAGGGAAGACTTTCAAAACCATCAATAACCACAGAAGACTTTCTTCCTTCTGAATTTCTTCCCTTTCCTTTTTTACTCTTTTTCTTATCGGGTAAAAGAGTTTCGAGAATTTTTTTAATATGACTCTCTCTCAGATTTCCCCTCCCGAAGAGGATCAGAAAACTCTCAAGATCATCGATTTTTTCCCTGCGTAGGAACTCTCTGAATTCCTCACTGTTTACGAACTTTTTATAAGGAATATCATAATTCTTCAAAACAGTTTTGAGCAGACTCCTTCCAATATCCTCATACTCCCGTGCTTCCTGATCAAAAAGAGCTTTCCTGATTCTGTTTCTTGCCTTCCTTGTTTTCGCAAATTTCAACCATTCATAAGAAGGCATTCTGTTTTTATCAGTAAGAATTTCAACAGTTTCACCATTTTTCAAAATATAGTTCAGAGGTTTGATGGCACCGTCAACTTTCGCACCCTTACAGTGGTTCCCTATCTCAGTATGAATGGCATAAGCAAAATCTATGGGAGTTGAACCAGGTGGCAGTGTTATCTGATCACCTTTGGGAGTAAAAACCCTGATAAAATTCTGGTATTTTTTAAGCTCCTCTTCTATTCTCTCCCTGAAGGAAAGCGGGTCATCATTATCTTCCCTTGCTTCATCTATGATTTTTCTTATCTGGTTGATCTTCTGAAGCTCATCCCTGGGTATTTTATGCCCCCTCATCTTATAGGCCCAGTGGGCAGCAAAACCATACTCCGCAAATTCGTGCATTTCCCATGTTCTGATCTGTACCTCCATTTTTTTACCTTCAGGACCAATAACTATAACATGAAAAGACCTGTAACCATTTGGTTTTGGATTGCTTACATAATCCTTCGTCTCAACGACTTTCCACAACTTTGAAACAATGGAATATGCATTGTAGATGGTATCCTCGTCGTCAACAATAACTCTCAGGCCTATAATATCATGCACATCCCTGGCATTTTCAATATTTATTCCTCTTCTTATAAGCTTTGTGTAGATTCCGTAGAGATGTTTTATACGGCTTGTTACTGTAGCTTTTACCCCTTTCTTCTTAAGTTCCTCCTGAAGAATTTCCCTCGCCTGCTCCATTATGGGCATTCTTTCAGCTTCATACTCCTGCAGCACTTTTTTTAATTTCGCATAATTTTCAGGATAAAGATATTTGAAACTGAGATCCTCCAGTTCGTTCCTCATGTGGTAAAGACCATAAAGATGAGCCATTGGAGCATAAATATTCAATGTTTCCTCAGCAATAATTTTCTGTTTCTCGGGATCCATATATTGAAGAGTTCTCATATTGTGCAATCTATCTGCCAGCTTGATGAAAACAATTCTGGGATCCTCCTGAGCTGCAAGAATCACATCTCTCACCTGAATCGACCTTTTATGAAAATAGCTCCTTGATTTAACATTGGGAAGATGGCTTACGCCTTTAACAAGTTTAACTATATCAGCTGCCTGTTCCCTTCTCCTCTCTTCGAGTTCAGAAGGATCCACCTTCTTGCAGTGTTTTTCATTTTCATCCAGCTCACTGATAAGTCTGTAAAGATCCTCTTCCGTCACTTCGGTATCTTCAATTACATCATGAAGCAGGCCCGCCGCAATTGTAATTGCGTCCATCTTCATATCTGCCAGAATATCCGCCACATAAAGGGGATGGACGATGTAATAAGAACCATCCTTTCTCAGCTGTTCCCTGTGCGCAGCATAGGCAATGGTATAAGCCTTGTCAATGAGGAGAAGATCCTCGTAGGGAATTATTTCCTCAACTTTCTCCTTAATATCTTCAATTCGGATGGGTAAAGCCATCCTTTCCTCCTTAAATTTACATTTTATCACATAGTGGCCTTAAAAACAAAGTATAAGGTACCGGCAGGGAAGATTTGAGAAGCAGAAAGGAAAATTTCTTCTGAGGGAATTACGGCACAAGATTGAAGAAATCGATCTGTCCTTTCAGATATAAAAAAAGAGGAGGGGGAAAACCCTCCTCCGGCAGCTCATAATCAGATATGACTTTTTTATTCTATTTCGGCATCTATTACTCCATCGTCACCCTTCTTTTCATCTGATCCAGAGGTGCCTGAAGATCCTCCGGCTGCTGTACCTCCCGTACTTCCTGTTGCTCCGGTACCACCAGTTGCACCAGCCTGCCGATAGAGCGTCTCAGCGATTCTTGAAGATACCGCCGTAAGCCTGTTCAGAGCACTTTCTATGGCTGTCTTATCTTCACTCTGCTGCTCCAGGAGCTTTTTAGCTTCATTGATGGCATCCTGCAATTCATTGAGATCTGCCACAGGTATTTTATCCTTGTTCTCATTCAGAACCTTTTCACTGCTGTAAACAAGGGTATCAAGTCTGTTCCTCAATTCTATGATTTCTTTCTTCCTTCTATCCTCTTCAGCTTTCTCCTGAGCTTCCCGGATCATCCTCTGAATCTCCTCTTCAGTGAGTCCGGTGGATGCCTGGACCACCACCTTCTGCTCTTTCCCCGTTGCAAGGTCCTTGGCTGATACATGAAGAATTCCATTGGCGTCTATGTCAAAAGTAACTTCTATCTTTGGAACACCTCTCGGGGCAGGAGGTATTCCGTCAAGAATGAATCTTGCAAGTGTTCTGTTATCTTTCGCCATTGGTCTCTCACCCTGGAGAACATGTATCTCAACCTGCGTCTGATTGTCAGCGGCAGTGGTAAAGATTTCTGATTTTCTCGTTGGTATGGTTGTATTTCTCGGTATGAGAACAGTCATTACTCCACCAAGTGTCTCTATACCGAGTGAAAGTGGAGTGACATCCAGCAAAAGAACATCCTTCATCTCACCAGCAAGAATAGCTCCCTGAATGGCAGCACCTACAGCAACAACTTCATCAGGGTTAACGCCCTTGTGGGGCTCCTTACCAAAAAACTCCTTCACCTTCTGCTGAACCAGAGGAATCCTTGTTGAACCACCCACCAGAATAACCTCATCAATATCAGATGGAGTAAGCTTTGCATCCTCCAGGGCTCTTTTACACGGCTCAATTGTCCTGTCAACTATATCCATTATCATCTTCTCAAGCTGTGATCTGGAGAGCTTTTTCACCAGATGCTTTGGACCGGTCTGATCCGCTGTGATAAAGGGAAGATTTATTTCTGTCTCAGTTGTGGTTGAAAGCTCCTTCTTGGCCCTTTCTGCCGCTTCTTTCAATCTCTGGAGAGCCATTCTGTCATTTCTGAGATCTATGCCAGTTTCCTTTTTGAATTCATCTATTAACCAGTCAATGATTCTCTGGTCAATATCATCGCCACCGAGATGAGTGTCACCGGCAGTTGACTTGACCTCCACTACATTATCACCAATCTCAAGAATGGAAATATCAAAGGTTCCACCACCAAAGTCGTAAACGGCAACCTTTTCATCCTTCTTTTTGTCCACTCCGTAGGCAAGAGCGGCAGCCGTTGGCTCATTTATAATTCTTCTCACATTAAATCCTGCAATTCTACCAGCATCCTTGGTTGCCTGCCTCTGGCTGTCGTTAAAATATGCCGGGACTGTTATAACTGCCTCAGACACAGTTGTTCCAAGGTAGTTTTCAGCAGCCTTTTTCAGTTTTTGTAGTATAAAAGCAGAAATCTGTTCGGGAGTATAAGTTTTATCACCTACCCTCACCTGAACCCCACCATTTGGGGCTCTCTCCACTTTATATGGAACCCTTTTCGCCTCTTCCTGAGCCTCTTCCCATCTTCTACCTATAAATCTTTTAATTGAATAGATGGTGTTCTCAGGATTGGTGATTGCCTGTCTCTTGGCAACCTGTCCAACTAAAATTTCCCCCTCCTTCGTGAAAGCAACCACAGAAGGGGTAATTCTATCACCTTCTTCATTGGGGATGACTTTCACCTCACCCCCTTCCATAACTGCCACAACGGAATTTGTTGTTCCAAGGTCTATTCCAACTATTTTCCCTGCCATAGCTCTTCTCCTTTCTTTTTGTTTTTTTCTGTTAAATAAGTTAAACAGATTTTTACCAATGTCAATCTTCATTTGTCTTTCCCCTTCCTATATGTTAGAATTAAGAAACAAGAGGGAACAACATGGAGAGAAGAGCTACTCTGCGTAGAGCAACTGGTGAAACCTCCATTGAGGTTGAATTAAACTTAGATGGAAAAGGTGACTATCAGATAGAGATACCGGTGGGTTTTCTCAAACATATGCTGGAACTTTTCTCGAAACACAGCGGAATTGACCTGAGAATATTTGCGTCAGGTGATATTGAAGTTGACTATCACCACCTTGTGGAAGACACAGGTATTGTTCTGGGAGAAGCAATCAGTAACGCTCTCGGGAAAAGAGTCGGCATAAAAAGGTACGGTTTCTTCATTCTTCCCATGGATGAAACCCTTGCAAGAGTTGCACTGGATATTGGAGGCAGACCGTTTCTCTCTTTCAATGCATCCTTCTCATCCCCAAGAGTTGGCAACTTTGACACTGAACTTGTGGAAGAATTTTTCAGGGGATTTGTGAATCATCTTAAATGTAACCTCCACATTGATCTTCTCAAAGGGGGAAATACCCACCACGCCATTGAAGCCATTTTCAAAGCAACAGCCCGCGCCATCAGGGAAGCAATTACAATTTCTGGAGAAGACCTTCCTTCAACCAAGGGCCTTATTGAAACATGATTGGAATAATTGATTACGGCATGGGTAACATTGGCAGTGTTTTAAAAGCCTTTGAATACCTTGGCATAAAGGCTTTCGTATCCTCTTCTCCCGATGAATTAAAGAGAGCACATGCTCTTGTTCTGCCCGGGGTGGGAGCCTTTGGAGATGCCATGAGCAACCTGGCAAAAAATGGGCTTATAGAACTTCTGAATGAAGAGATAATTGAAAAAAAGAAACCTTACCTCGGTATCTGCCTCGGCTTACAGCTCATATTTGAGGAAAGTGAGGAATTCGGTAAGCAGAAAGGATTTGGCTGGGTCAAGGGAAAGGTGGTGAAATTCAATCTCCCCGAGGGTTATAAAATACCACACATGGGATGGAATCAGGTATGGACTAAGGGGGAACATCCTCTTTTTGATAGAATCCCCTCAGGAACATACTTCTACTTCGTGCATTCCTACTATGCGTCTACAGAAGAAAAAGAATTTGAATTTGCAACAACAGATTACGGTGTTGATTTCACATCTGCAGTCGTAAAGGACAACATAGTCGCTGTTCAGTTTCATCCCGAAAAAAGCGGAAGAATCGGTCTCAGATTTTTAAATAACTTTTTCAGGTGGTCATTGAGGTGAAAATTTATCCCGCAATAGACCTCTTACAGGGAAAGGTTGTCAGACTTTATCAGGGAGACTATGATCAGGTAACCTACTACAATGCTGATCCCTTTACCCAGTTGAAGATTTTTGAGGACTTAGGGGTTGAACTCGTTCATGTTGTTGATCTTGATGGTGCCCGGGAAGGAACCCCCGTTAATTTTCCAATAATTGAAGATATGGTTGCAAAAACGAAAGTGAAGATAGAAGTTGGGGGAGGAATAAGAAATCTGGAAAAGGCAAAAAAGTATATAGATCTGAGAGTTGACAGAATTGTAATTGGCACTATTGCAGTCACAAATATTGAAGAAGCGAGGAAAATCATTGAATCATTTCCTGAAAGAGTAATGCTGGGCCTTGATGTTGCCGGAGAAAGGGTTGCTTTGAGAGGATGGAGAGAGTTATCAACCTTTACCCTCACAGAACTTATCGATGTTTACAGAGATTATCCCCTCAGAGGGATAATCTTTACCGATATTTCGAAAGATGGTACCCTTTCCGGTGTATCAATTGAAAAACTGGAGAAGGTTCTGAATTATTCTCCATTTCCCGTTGTTGCATCGGGGGGGGTATCCACAATTGAAGACATAATCAAACTTTCAACCATCAAACATTCTCTGTTTGAAGGAGTAATAATTGGAAGAGCCATTTACGATGGTTCCATCGATTTGAAGGAAGCACTTAAAATTGCAGGAGCAGGAAACTGATGCTGGCAAAAAGAATAATCCCCTGCCTTGATGTGAAGGATGGGAGGGTGGTAAAGGGTGTAAACTTTGTAAATCTTCGCGACGCTGGAGATCCAGTGGAAATTGCCATGAGGTACGACGAGGAAGATGCAGATGAAATAACCTTTCTTGACATAACAGCCTCATACGAGAAAAGGGGAATCATCATTGATGTTGTCAGAGAAACTGCAAGGAGAGTTTTTCTACCTCTCACCGTAGGGGGAGGCATAAGAACCATTGATGACATAAGGGCTCTTTTAAACGTTGGTGCAGACAAGGTTTCAATAAACACCGCTGCAGTATACAATCCCCACCTGATAGAAGAGGGTGCGGAGAAGTTTGGAAGTCAGTGCATAGTGGTTGCAATAGACGCAAGGAGAATAACGGAAAAGAAAAATGAAGAAACGCTGGAAATGTACTACAGGGAAAAAGGTTTCTCAGAAATGTGGGAAGAAGTCAGAATAGATAATCAGAGCAAATTTGAAGTTTACACCCATGGCGGGAGAAAGCCCACAGGAATTGATGCAGTAAAATGGGCAAAATTTGTTGAAAAAATGGGAGCCGGTGAAATACTTCTAACAAGTATGGATAGAGATGGAACCAAACAGGGATACGACCTGGAGCTTACAGCTGAAGTTTCAACTTCCGTAAAAATTCCCCTCATTGCTTCAGGCGGTGCAGGTAATCTGGAGCATCTCTACGAAGGGTTCACCATCGGGAAGGCTGACGCAGTTTTAGCAGCATCAATTTTCCACTATCGGGAATTTACAATAAGAGAGGCAAAGGAATTTTTAAAAAATAGAGGAATACCGGTGAGACTGTGAGGAAAAAATGGAAGTGAATACCCGGGAAATCCTGGAAAATGTAAAATTTGACCAGAATGGACTTGTAGTTGCCATAGTACAGGATTTCAGCAACAATGAAGTACTGATGCAGGCATACATGGACAGAGAAGCACTCATAAAAACCCTTGAAACAGGTTATGCACACTATTACTCCAGATCAAGAAAAAAACTGTGGTTGAAAGGTGAAGAATCTGGACACTTTCAGAAGGTAAGGGAGATTTATATTGACTGCGATGGCGACTCCATTCTTCTTAAAGTTGATCAGGAAGGTCCCGCATGTCATACGGGGAGGAGAAGCTGTTTCTACAGAAAAATCGAAGATGGAAAACTCAGAGCGGTACTGCCTGTTATGGTGAAACCTGAAGAAATCTATCTTCCAAAATTTATCCTTGAACTTTACAGGACTATCCTGGACAGAAAAGAAAACGGAGATCCCGAAAAATCCTATGTGAAATCTCTCATGGTGAAAGGAAAAGAAAAAATCCACAAAAAACTGCTTGAGGAAACTTATGAATTTATTCGTGCATCTGACCTGGGAGAAAATAGCGAGAAAATCGCCTCTGAAGGAGCTGATCTTCTCTTTCACTTCCTGGTTGCTCTGGGATTCATGGATATTTCGCCTATCAATGTACTGAAAATATTAAAAGAACGGGAGGGAATCTCTGGCATTGAAGAGAAGAGAAGAAGGAGGGAGAAAAATGATTGATTTCAAACTTGTCAGAAAAGAAGTGGTGGAATTACTTCAGGAAATAATAAAATTTGACACCACCAATCCACCCGGCAATGAAAAACCTCTGGCTGAGTTTCTGAAAGAAAAATTTGACAGAGAAGGAATAGAAAACAGAATACTTCCCGCACCGGGGGAAAACAGAGCAACCTTCTGGGCAAGAATCCCCGGCGAAGAGGGGGGAAAAGGTTTGCTTTTACTTTCCCATCTCGATGTTGTCCCTGCTGATAAAAAGGAATGGTCAGTTGACCCTTTCAGTGGTGCAATAAAAGATGGATACATCTATGGGCGAGGAGCCCTTGACATAAAAATTCTCGTGGTAATTCATGCTGTTGTGATGTTCTTAATAAAGAGAAACAACATCAAACTCAAAAAAGACCTCATAATGCTTTCCGTGGCAGATGAGGAGGAAGGTGGTGAGGCTGGGGCAAAATATGTGCTGGAAAATTTTCCTGACCTCACAGAATCACCTGTAGTTCTTGGTGAGGGGGGATATGGAACCACTGGAATTTTACCTGACAACAAACCGCTGTTTTCTCTCTCAACCGGGGAAAAGGGTGTGGCCTGGTTAAAAATTAAAACTCATGGACGACCGGGACACGGCTCAATGCCTATTAAAGACAGTGCACCAAACAAGTTGATTGAATTTCTCCATACCCTCATCAATCACAGGTTTCCCCTCAAATTTACGGAAAGCATGCAGGAATTTTTCAGGGGTATGGCAAAGTATCAGGGTGGAATAGCAAAAATGATAATGAATAATGCGGAATCACTTGGCTCTCTTGGATTTATCAGAAAAAAACTGGAAGAAAATCCAAAACTGGGAGCCGCAATACAGAATACCATCAGTGTTACAATGGGAAACTGGGGATACAAGGGAAATGTAATCCCTGAAATTGCAGAAGCCTCTCTCGACTGCAGAATTGTACCCGGTACCACCGTAGAGGATTTCATTGAAGAAATAAGGAAACTTGGGGAACCCTTTGATGTGGAAGTTGAGCCAGTAATAACTTTCAATCCAAATGAATCTCCAGTTGACACAGAAATATACTCAGTCATCAAAAACGTGTTGAATGAAGAGGGAGTTGAAGTTCTGCCTTTCATTTCTCCCGGCATAACCGATACACGCTTTTTCAGAATGAGAGGCTCACTTGGTTATGGTATTGTTCCAATAATTGTTCCAGTGGAGGAACTGGACCGAATTCACGGAATAGATGAAAGGGTTTCACTCGATAATCTCGAATGGGGCACAAAGATAATGTTTGAAATAGTGAAAAGGTATCTCGGGAAATGAGTGAAAAAATTCCTCCAGAGTACAAATACTGTCCATACTGTGCAACGCCACTTGAAACCAGATACATAGAGGGAAGGGAAAGAGCCTACTGTCCCAGATGCGGTTTCATTCACTACAGAAATCCTCTGCCATCTGTGGGAATCATTGCCCACAGAGATGGTAAATTTCTTCTCATAAAAAGGGGGAGAGAACCACAGAAAGGAGTATGGGCACCTCCAAGTGGCTTTATAGAAGAGGGAGAAGATCCTGAAGAAACCGCTATCAGAGAACTGGAAGAGGAAACAGGAATGAAGGGAGAAGTTGAGGAATTACTGGGTGTATACAGAAATAATTCCAAGGTGTATGGAGATGTTCTGGTTATCACATATCTGGTTAAAATCACAGGTGGTTCCCTCAGAGCAGGTGATGATGCAGAAGAAGCAAAGCTTTTCAGATATGAAGACCTTCCTCCAATTCCCTTCAGGTGTTTTACTGAATCCCTGAAGAAGGCAAGGAAAATACTGGAGGGAAGGAATGAACAATAAGAAACTCTACCCTGATTCAAGCGTGGAAATATCAGGTATAATGGCAACCCAGTATGAAAAGTTACTCAACATTCTCACACTTGGCACCTACTCAATCTTTATCAGCCATGTGATAAAAAAGATGAAAATCAGACCAGATGATAAAATCATAGATTTTGGTGCAGGCAATGGTTACAATGCATGTAAGATGAGAAAATACCTGTCAGATGAGGGAGAAATCACCGGCCTTGACATCGGTGAAGATATGATAAAAACATTCAGGAAAAAATGCGCAGGTTACAAAAATGTTAGAATTGTAAAAAGGAGGATCGATATACCTTTACCCGAAGAATATACTGGAAAATTTGACAGAGCCTTCATTTCTTTCGTGCTTCACGGACTCCCCCACGATTCAAGGCTTAAGGTAATTGAGAATGCATCGAAGGCTTTGAAAGAAGGCGGCAACTTCTTTATCCTCGATTACAATGAATTCAAAATTGAGGAAATTCCTTTTTACAAGAGAAAGGTTTTTGAATTTATTGAATGTCCCTATGCCTTTGGTTACATAAAACATGACTGGAAAAAGATACTTTCTGAAAACGGGTTTGGTAACTTTGAGGAACACTTTTATTTTTTAAACATGGTCAGGCTGTTGAGAGCTACGAAAATTAAGTAAAACTTGACACATCAGACAAAAATATAATAAACTAAAAACATGGAAAAGGCAAAGGAATTAATTGGTAAATTTTCCGAGCAGATAGAAAAGTGGGAGAGAGATCTCACAACTGAAGATTGGGAAAAGGATCTTGAAGAGATATACTCCTTCTTTTCGCAACTATGTGAAAATTCCCTCTTTGGTGAGTGCATGAGGATCCTGGGACTTCTCCAGACTGCTCAGCAACATGGCAAGGAAATAGACTGGGACAAAATTATAACGGCTTTAAATTCTACATTTGTTAAACTGCCCAAAAGTGAAAGAGAAATTCTCTTTCCGGTTTATATTAAACTTGGGGAAAGAGCCGTCACGCCACTTCTTAATCTGTTAAAGGATGTTGAAGCCAAAGACCTCAGGATTCAGATCATTGAGATTTTGAAAAACATCTTTGCCAGGCACACAGATATTCTTCCAAGACTTCTGGATACAACAAATGAACCGTGGTATCTGGTTAGAAATCTTATCTTAATTGCAGGAGAAATAGGTACTGAGGATCTTGCCCAGCATTTAGAAAGATTCACAGGGTATGACAATGAAAAGGTTAAAAAAGAGCTGGCAGAAGCACTGATTAAAATAAAGGGTATCAACTCAGTTCAGTATCTTACCAAACTCATTATTGATAAGAATCCAGTGGTGAGGAGGAGTGTTGTTGAATCTCTTTTGAGACACCAGTTATGGAGCTCAGTTGCCTCGGAAAACATACTCTTCGCCCTCAGAAACGCAATGGACAGGATCAATGATGAAAAAGAAGAACAATTTGTAAGAGTTTCAGTTTCTTACCTCACCAATGCCCTGCCACATTTGAACAACCCGGAACGGGCACTGAAAAGTCTCGTAACCCTTGTTAAAAAGTATGGAAAAAAAGGTCTGATCCCCGGAAAAAAGACAAAGCAGCAGATAGGTGTATTATCCACTCTGCTCAACTCACTGGCAGCAGTTGACAGGGAAAAACTGAAAAGTATCCTTCCACTTCTTGAAAGTGCAACCAGTGTCAGGGAGCTTCAGGAAATAATCAGCAAACTAAAATCGTAAGTTCTTTTCATCCTGTCTGGAGGAAAAATTGAAAGTTAAAGAAGGTGATAGAGTACTTCTGATAGATGAAAAAGGGAAAAAATTCCTTGTCAGAGTGGAAAAAGGGAAAACACTCTCAACCCATTACGGCATAATAGAACTTGAAAAACTGATAGGAGCAGACTTCGGAGACTTCACATATACCCATAACAAGAGGGGAAAATTTTACATAGTTGAACCTGTAATTCCAGACCTGATGATGAAAGTTAAAAGGGAAACTCAGATTATATATCCCAAAGATGCTGCCATTATAATTATGTGGCTCGGGATAAAGGAGGGCAGCAGAGTTATTGAAATTGGAACAGGTTCAGGCAGTATGACAATAGCTCTGGCAAATGCAGTTGGGGAAAATGGAAAAGTATACTCATACGACAGAAACGAAAAATTTCAAAAAAATGCGATTAAGAATGTTGAAAACGCAGGTCTTATAGACAGGGTGGAATTTAAGATCAGACAGGCTCATGAAGGATTTGACGAAAAAGAGGTGGATGCAGTCTTCATCGATTTACCCTCTCCATGGGAAGCTCTGGATCCAGCGGTGGTGGCACTCAAGGGCGGTGGAAGACTCGGGGTACTCTCACCCACCTGTAATCAAATTGAAACAATGAGCGTAAAAATGAAGGAAAGAGGATTCATTGATATAACAAGCTTTGAAATTCTCCTCAGACATATGCTTCCCAGAAAAGGGATGACAAGACCCCTTGAAAGAATGGTGAGTCACACAGGTTACCTGCTATTTGGAATTAAAACCAGCATCAGGCTTCCGGAATAATCCAAAATCTCAATTTAAAGATTCTGGGTTTTATTCTTAAAAAAAACATATCCTGATATTCTGCCGTCACTCTCCGGGTAAAGGCTGATAATATGTTGATTTACAGGCAAACAAAGGCAGACGGTGGATTAACCAATTTCTATTTAAGGATTTCGGGAATAATGAGCGGGAGAATTTCACCAGCCTTCCCCAGGAAGAAGAAATCCGCAATTTCCGAGATCGGAGTTCTTTCTATGTTGACCTCTACAATTACAGCATCATTATGCTTCGCCACAAAGGCAAAACTGGCAGCCGGTTGCACAACTCCGGAAGTACCAATCACCAGCATGAGGTCACACATTCTCAGCCATCTCTCAACCTCATCAAGAACATCAAAGGGTAAAGACTCACCAAACCAGACCACTCCAGGTCTCAGTAAATTCCCACATTCTGGACATCTGGGGGGAATCACTTTTAATGGGACATCATAGTTAAACTCCTCGTAGGTACAGGAGGTACATTTCAATTTCCATATATTTCCATGTACTTCCAGCACTCTCTTACTACCAGCCTTCTGGTGAAGACCATCCACATTCTGAGTTATCAGTATAAAATTCTCGCCCTTTATCTCCTCAAGTTTCGCAAGAGCCAGATGCCCGGCATTGGGCTTTGCTTCTGAAATAATCTGGCGACGCCAGTCATACCACTTCCAGACAAGCTCAGGATCTCTCGAAAAAGCTTCTGGAGTTGCAAGTTCGGCAGGATTATACTTATTCCACAATCCATCCTTTCCACGAAAGGTTGGCACACCACTTTCCGCTGAAATTCCTGCCCCGGTGAGAGCACATACCTTTTCCCTCGATAAAATCAGATCCTTTACTTTTTCATAAAGAACCCTGTGCTTTTCTTCTTTCATATTCCCTTCTATCCCTCAGACTGAAAACGCACCCACAGTACGTCTGACGGTAAAGATTGTACTTTTTTGATAATTCAAGTGACCTCTGATACCCCCCACCCTTTTTAAAATCTGCAACCATAAACCTGACTCCATATTTCTCCTCAAGCTCAAGCCCAATCTGATTTATCCAGTCGGCTCTCTTATGGGGACTTACAGAAAGAGTTGTGGTAAAGTATTCAAATCCTTTTTCCTTCGCCAACTTCGCCGTTTCTTCCATTCTCAAACGATAGCAAATGGGACATCTTCTTCCACCCTCTGGTTCATTTTCAAATCCCTTTACAGCTTTAAACCATCTTCTGGGATCATACTCTCCTTCTATAAATTCCACTCCCATAATCTTTTCAGCAAACCATCTATTCTCCTGCATTCTTGTGAGATATTCTCTCCTGGGATGAATATTTGGATTAAAATAGAAAATCGTGACTTTGAAATATGGAATCAGCTGCTCAAGAACGGAAGAAGAGCATGGGGCACAGCAGGAGTGAAGCAGAAGGGATGGTTTGTAGCCTCTCCTCTTTACCTCTTCAATTTCCTGCAGGAATAGCTTATAGGCTCCCCTTCTGCCGGGAGGTATCTTTCTCATCAATATATGTCCCTGATATCATTCAGAAAGGGAAACTTATTTCTGATTTTCTCCAGTTTCGTCATATCAAACTTTGCAGTCCTGAATCCCTCTCGGTCACCAGCCTGCGAGATAATCTCACCCCAGGGATCAATAATCATTGAGTGGCCACTGTAGATAATGGTTCCACCTGAATCTATTCTCACCTCTCCTATCCTGTTTACCCCAATAACGAAAAATTGATTCTCAATGGCTCTTGCCTGAAGGAGAATGTGCCAGTGGTTGATTCTATCCTCTGGCCACTGAGCAGGCACAATCAGAACCTCCGCACCAAGCTTCATGACCTTCCGTATCAATTCGGGAAATCTGAGGTCATAACAGATAACCACTCCAATTTTTGCCACACTGGTATCAAAAACCTTCGCCTCATTTCCAGGAGTAAAAACTGAATCCTCTTTAATTGGCGAGAAAAGATGGACTTTTCTGTAAAAACCAAGTATCTTCCCGGAATCAATTACATGAGCAGAATTGTAAAACTTTCCATCTTCCTCCTCTATTCCTGAACCCACTATAACCATCTCATACTTCGCACTCAACTCTGCCATCCACTCAAGAGCCTCTCTTGTCTCCTCCGCCATCTTAGAAAGCCTGGTTCTTACAAAACCTGTGGGCCAGAGTTCAGGAAGAGATACAATTTTAATATTTTTCTTGGCAAGTTTTGGAATATAAGATTTGATCTTCTTGAAATTTGTTTCAACTTCTCCCTTCTGAATGTCAAGTTGAAGCAGTGCAACATTAAATCTCTTCAACTTTGCCATTTTTCACTCCTGAAAAAGGGATTTTCTATTATTATACAGGATTTTATCTCCCAATGCAAAAAATGAAGCTTGTTCCCTTCATCTTTCCTTCTCCTGCTGCTCTTGACAAAATTCAAAGAAATATGTTAGAAAGAAGGGGATGAAAAAGGTACTCCTGCTAAACGGAGAAAGTGTTACTCCTGTGAAGGTCAGAGAAGAGTGGGATATTCTCTCCGCTCCCAGACCATTTATTCCTGCAATATCTCCAACCAGGAAAATAAAAAACGCTCTCCTGAATCCAGATGGGACATATCCGCTTCCAGACCTTCTCAGGCGTTCACGCAAGGTTGTTGTGGCCTTTGATGACATTTCCGTCCCCTTTCCCCCCATGATCTCAGATATCCGAAAAACTGTTCTTGATGAAGTTTTAAAATTGATTCTCCAGGCAGGGATAGACAGGAAAAATGTTACCCTTCTCTGTGCAACAGGACTTCACAGGAGATGCACACCCTCAGAAGTAAGACATATGATAGGGAAAAAGGTGTGGAAAGGGTGGATTGATAGATTGAATTTTCACAGGGAGCAGGACGCTGTCTGGATCGGGGATACGGAAAAGGGAGAAAGAGTGGAGATAAACAGACACCTCCTTGAAGCAGATCTGGTAATATACATAAGTATAGTTTTCCTTCCAATGAATGGTGGGTGGAAATCCATTGCTGTGGGTACCGGCTCCTTCACCACAATTCTGGAATCTCACAACCCCGACATCCTGATTTCAAATTCATACATGGACACCGAATCAGAATTTCACGCAATAATCAAAAGAATGGGAAAAGTGATCAAAAACAAAATAAATCTGTTTAAAATTGAACTCGTATTGAGCAATATTTTTCTACCTCCCGTGGATATTTCCCTTAAAAACATTGCCGCAAAAATTCCTGTAGCATGGGACTTTTACAATAATCTCCCCAGAATAGCGCGATACAAGACCTTCCAGTCAATAAGATCCTGGTATCCCCTTTATGAAGTTTTTGCTGGTGATGTGGATACCATTCATGAAAAAGCCATAAAAGAAGTGAAAAAACAGCTCAGTATCTACACACCTAAAAAGTTCGATGCAGTTCTCTTTGGACTTCCCTCCCTTTCACCATACAGTGTTAACTCTCAAACAAATCCTGTTCTGATACATACAATGGTCAGCGGGTACATCTATTCCCTTTTCAAAAAAGCCATTAAAAATGGTGGAGTTCTGATTTTCTGGAATCCTCTTGAAGAAGTTTTTGATCTTGATAAACACTACCCATATGTTTACCTCTACAATAACCATCTTCCAATGGAATGTGAAAGGCGAAAGGATCTGGAAGAGTTCTACTGGAAAAACAGGGAATTTTACCATCTCTACAATAATGGTTACGGTTACCACGGCGCACATGCTATTCTTGCATGGTATTGGGGCTGCCCCGGAAAGGTAAACACCTCCGCCCAGATTGCAATAGGGGGAAATCCAAATGTTGCTGAAAAGCTCGGAATGATTGCTGTGAACAATGTCTCAGAAGCCCTTGAGGAAGCCGCGAAAAGAACAAGTATCACACAGATAGGTCTGTTCCTGTTCCTTCCAATTTTTTTGATAGGATAGGCGAAAGAAGATATAATACCTTAAGATGAAAGCAAAGAGATTTTTTGAGTTTCTCCTTTATCTGTTTCTGGTGACCTTCTTATCCTGTACCCTTCTTCAAAGGAAAAAAACTCCACAGGAAATCAGAAAAGAAGCGGAAGCCTATCATGAAAAGGGAATTTATTACCTTCAGCAGGGGAATTACGATGAGGCGGAGAAGTATTTCAAAGAATCTCTAAAAACAGATCCGGGATACCTCCCCGCATATAATAATCTTGCAGTTGTTCTGATTAAAAAAAACAAATTAGAGGAAGCAAAAAAATTGCTCAAATCTGCCATTGAGGTGAATGATAAATACTTTCCCGCCTACAACAATCTGGGAGTCATATATCTGAAGGAACATAAGCCAGGACTTGCCGCCGCATCTCTCAGAAAGGCATTATCTCTTCAGCCCAACTACGACCAGACTATTCTGAATCTTGCATATTCCTACGAGATGGTAAAAAGATACGACCTTGCAAGAAAGTATCTGATAAAACTTCTGAGAAGAAATCTCAAAAACTTCGATGCAAGACTTGCACTTATCAGAATTTACATAAAAGAAGGCAGGTTTAAACTGGCACTCAGGCATCTTGGATATTTGAAAAAGTACTTTCCTGAGAGGGCAATAATCTACGCCTATACAGGTTTGATTTACGAGCAAATGGGAAACAGAGAACTTGCTCTTAAATTTTACAAAACAGCCCTTGCCAGAGATCCATCTCTTGTACCGGTCTATTTTGTAACAGGGAGAATTTATCTCGCAGGAGGTGAATTCGCAAAAGCCAGACCATACTTTGAAAAGGTTGTGGAATTATCCAGAAAGGAGAAGAGAGAAGCTGCAAGAGGGGCATTCAATCTGGCAATCATATATAACAATCTCGGAGAATACTCTCTTGCACAAATTCAGCTGAACGAAGCAAAAAAATTTGACGAAGATGCAATAAAAAATGAAAAATTCATTGTGGACCCTTATGCTCACTTCTCCCTTGGAGTGATTTATGAAGACAGGAATTTTTACAATGAAGCCATACGGGAATACAAAATTGCTATTGACAGGAAAAAGGATTTTATGCTGGCATATTATCGTTTGGGAACTGCGCTTTATAAACTTGCGCTCATATCAGAAGCATCAAAAAGAGAAAAAATCTTCAGAGAAGCTGAAAAAGCCTTACTCAAAGCGATAGAACTTAAACGCAATTTTTTCCCAGCCCATTACCAGCTGGCTCTTGTCTATTACAGGATAGGAGGAATCAAGGAAAAATACCTGCAGAAAGGACAGTACAGAAAGGCGCTATTTGAAATGCAGAGGGCATATGAGGGCTACAGAAATGACCCTGATTTCCACATCACACTTGGTGTGATCTATTACAAACTCGATGAGTACGATTCATCGGTGGATGAATTTAAAAAAGCCATAGACCTTGCCCCTCAAAAAGAAGAGGCATACTTTCTTGCCGGCCTCTCTCTAATGAAAAAGGGTGACTATGATGGTGCCATTTCTTTTTTGAAAAAAGCACTGAAAATCAATCCGAGCGACCCGGATATATTATATGCCCTGGGTACGGCATATGAGAAAAAGGGAGATACTGAGAAGGCCTCCCTGTATCTTTCAAAAACAATAATCACTGAAAACAAATTCAGCAAGCCAGCAACATCTGAAATCAAATTTCCCACATCTTTTACCCTTCCGGTAACATCTTCTCACCCAGTCACAACCTCTGCGTCCAGATAGCCATAAAAAACACCTTTACTCCTTGACAGAAAGATTACACCCAATAGAATGAAAGGGGAAATGAGAATAATAGGCGGATACCTTAAAGGTCAGAAATTAACTCCACCAAAATCAGATAGAGTAAGACCAACCATAGACCGGGTTAAAGAGGCCATCTTTAATATCATTCAGGAGTGGGAAGATAAGGTAATTCTTGATCTTTTTGCCGGTACAGGAAATCTGGGAATAGAGGCATACAGCAGAGGTGCAAAAACCGTTTATTTCGTTGATAATGACATCAATTCAATAATGGTTGTTACTGAGAATCTAAAGAAATTTGATCTTTTGAAAAAAAGCAAAATTTACAGTATGGATTACAAAGCTGCACTGAAAAAATTTGGCAGGGAGGGTGTTAAATTTGATGTCATCTTTATTGATCCCCCATTCAAAAAGGATTTCTGGGAACCTGCTCTGAACCTCATAGTGGAGAATCACCTCCTCAATGATAATGGATTCATTGTCACTGAGATACCAACCTATAAAGAAACAAAAATTCCCGACTCCCTCACCATTTACAGGGACAGAAAATATGGACAGAATCGGCTTTTAATCCTAAGTGGAGATTAGCAAATGGAAAGAATCGCCATATATCCCGGTTCCTTTGATCCCCTCACATATGGACATCTCAACATAATAGAGAGAGGAAGACTTCTCTTTGACAAATTGATTGTAGCTGTTGCTCACAATACAGCAAAAAAAACTTTTTTTGACTTTGAAGAAAGATTACAGATTCTGAGGGAGGTCTTAAAAGATATTGATAAAGTTGAAGTTGATGGATTTGAAGGGCTGCTTGTGGAATACGCAGAAAAGAAAAAGGCCTCTGTGATTCTCAGAGGGATCAGGACAGTTTCCGACTTTGAATATGAATTTCAAATGGCACTGGCAAATAAGATGTTGAATCCTTCCCTTGAAACAGTTTTCATGATGACAGATGCGAGGTACTCATATCTGAGTTCCACTCTCATAAAGGAAATAGTGAGATTTGGTGGTTCTGTGAGCAGTATGGTCCCCCCCCTCGTGGAGGAAAAACTGAAAGAGAAATTCAGAAAAATATTACAGGAGGATAATAGATGAGCTTAAGTGAGCGAGCAAAAAAGATCAAACCCTCACCCACCCTTGCGATCACAGCTAAGTTTAAAGCAATGAAAGCAGAGGGTATTGATGTTGTTGGCTTTGGAGCTGGAGAACCTGACTTCGACACACCTGACCACATCAAAGAAGCTGCCATAAAAGCTATAAAGGATGGCATGACAAAATACACACCTGTGGGTGGAATTCCCGAATTAAAAAAGGCAATAGTGGAAAAGTTTAAAAGAGACAACAACCTTGAATACACAGTGGATCAGATTCTGGTTTCTCCTGGTGCCAAGTTCTCACTTTATCTTGCAATGCAGGTGCTTCTGCAAAAGGGTGATGTAATCATTATTCCGGCCCCCTACTGGGTATCCTACTCTGATCAGGCATTACTTGCAGATGCAGAATTCAGATTGATCCATACAACGGAAAAAACGGGTTTTAAAATAACTCCTGAGGATCTTGAAAAAACCATATCTGAGGTGAAAAGCAACGGACTTAATCCGAAGGTGTTCCTCCTCAATTCTCCCTCAAATCCTACAGGGGCTGCCTACGAAGCTGAAGAATTGAAAGAAATAGGAAAGATCCTTGTCAAACACGGCTTATGGGTAATCAGCGATGAGATTTATGAATTTCTTGTTTATGACGGATACAAACACCATTCAATTGTCGCGCTTGTTCCAGAATTGAAGGAAAGAGCAATAGTTATAAATGGGGTTTCCAAAACCTACTCCATGACAGGATGGAGGATTGGTTACGCTGCAGGACCGGTGGATGTGATAAAAGCAATGACCAACATCCAGAGTCAGAGTACTTCAAATCCAACTTCTATATCCCAGGCAGCAGCCCTTGCAGCGCTCACCGGGCCACAGAACTGCGTGGAGGAAATGAGAAAGGAATTTGATAAAAGAAGAACCTACATCGTAGATAGATTGGACAGTATAGATGGAATTTCATGTTTCAAGCCCAAAGGAGCTTTCTATGTGTTTCCCAATGTAAGTGGATTGTTTGGGAAAAAGTATGGTGATAAAGTGATAAATTCAGCCACAGACTTTGCAGAGTATCTCCTTGAAGAGGCAAAGGTGGCAGTGGTTCCTGGAGCTGGATTCGGGAATGATAATTATGTGAGAATGAGCTATGCCACAAGCATGGAAGAAATTAAAAGGGGACTTGACAGAATAGAAGAAGCGGTGAAGAAGTTATCATAAAATCACACCAGAGACTTCTGTCTCTGGTGTGATTGCTTTCATCTTAAATTGCAGATCCACAATCCCGAACTTTCATGAAGTGGTTAAGCTCTACTTTTCTTGCCTTTTACAAAAACAGTGTCAAACCTGAGAGTTTCGTCTCTGGTATGACATTATTTCATACATAAATATCCCAGCTGCAACAGAAACATTCAGCGATCCAATTGTTCTGCTTCCCTGTAAGGGTATAGCCACCTCAAAATCGCACCTCTTTTTCACATTAAGTCTTATCCCCGAACCTTCCTCTCCCATAACAAGAACAAGGTTAAAATCAAACTCCATTTCATCCAATGTCTTATCAGCTTTCTCAGATGCACAGATAACCCAGTATCCATTATCCCTGAGAAAATCAAGGGTGCGGGCAAGATTGGTTTCTCTCGCAATCATTATCCTTTCAGTTGCACCGCTTGAACTTTTCACTGCAACTGGAGTCACTGGAGAAGCCCTGTGTTTTCCAATGACGACTCCCTTAAAACCAAGCAGGTGGGCACTTCTAACAATTGCTCCAAGATTTCTTGGATCTTTGACACCATCAAGCAAAACTATATTGCTGAACTCTGATTCTGGATAGCTTGTTTCAATAATTTCTTCGACAGAAACATAAGGATAGGGTGAAACCTCAATAACTACCCCCTGGTGCTGGTCGCTTCCACACAATCTGGAAAGTTCCTTCCTGGTTTTAAAAGAAGCAGAAACTTTCTGAGAACTTGAAAGCTTAATCAACTCATTGTATCTCGACCTTTCACCAGAAAAATAGATATGAAAAATTTTTCTTCTTCCTGTGAGCAAAACCTCTCTTACAGGATTTAATCCGTAGAGGAATTCCCTATCCATGAATGATTCTCAGAATCTCTGCAACAGTTCTTACAGGATCAGGGCTATTTCTGATTGGCCTGCCTACTATGAGAAAATCAGAACCATTTTCCACAGCCTCTCTTACACTCATGGTTCTTTTCTGGTCATCTCTACTCCCCCCATAGAGGGTAATTCCAGGAGTGAATGTAAGGAAAGAATTCGAAGTATTTTCCTTTATCTTTTTTGCCTCAACGGGTGAGCACACAACCCCATCCAGCCCGGCTTCAAATCCCATTTTTGCAAGATGGATAACAGCTTCTTTGGGAGACAGACTAAATCCAACCCTTTCCAGATCTTCTTGGGAGAGGCTCGTTAAGATGGTTACCCCTATGATAAGAGAACTTCTTCCCATTTTTTCATTCTCATCCCTCGTGGCCTCAACAGCTCTCCTTACCATTTCATACCCACCAGTAATATGAATATTAAACACGTCTACCCCCATCCTCACCGCCTGTCTGGCGGCACTGGCAACAGTGTTGGGAATATCGTGAAACTTCAGATCAAGAAAAACCTTTTTTTCCCTCTGCTTGAGAAATTCAACAACTCTGTATCCTTCTTTAAGGAAAAGTTGAAGACCCACCTTGTAAAACTCAAGGCCGGGAATTTCAACAAATGGCTCTGCCTCTTCAATATTATCCACATCAAGTGCAAAAATCAATTCCACCATTTTCTACTCAAGCTTTTTCTGAATTTTTTTCTGTAACTGTCTCACCTTTACAATAATTTCATCCGCCTTCTCTTTGGGGAGATACTTCTTGGCAAGAATAAGTCCGAAATTTATCAATTCATTTAAACCCTCAGTTAGTTTCTGTTTTAAAAGCAGGTCTTCCATCCCTGATATCTGGGCAAGGAAATTATCCTGAGATATACTGTTTTTTATATTCCTGATATATGCACCAATATCAAGTCTTCCGGAGGGATGAAAACTAACCCCCTTATAAAGGGGTCTTAACTTTTCTGGAGCCCTCTGTAAAAAGGTATTGAAAAGTTTAACAACATCAGCCCTGGGCTGATTCTTTTTGATCTCAGCCATGATCATCTTCACAAGTTCATTGTACTCCCTTGCAACCCTGGAGAGAAGATCCTGCTCTTCCTCAACATCCTCCACAACTTCAATGAGCCCCGACCTGAGTAACTCATAAACAGCTTTGTAAGCATTGAATTCCCCCAGGCCAGATAATCTGATCAATTCAGCAAGAGTTCTCTTACCATCAATCAATGACCACAATTTTTGAAGAGAGGGTGGAAGAGGTGCCTTGGGTTGATCTTTAAGTTTTCTGAAAACAACATTCTGTGAAGGGATTTTCTCCCTTATGAGATTCATCTCATCAAGTCTTCTGAAACCTTCCATAAGGATATTCTGAGTATTCAGAGAGAACCTCCCCAGATCCCTGTATACAAGTTCCCCTTCAATGAAATAATAAACCCCTTCCTGCAAAGTAAATACACTGTAAACAATTTCCTCAATCTGATATTTTATGCCTGCCCAGAGATCCTTTTCCGTAATGTATCCTTTCTCAAGAAGAATGGTGCCAAACCTCTTACCTGCAACCATTTCCCTTTCCGCTTCACGAAGTTGCTCTTTGCTTATTTTTCCAACTTTAAACAGGATGTTACCAAGCCTGTCTTCCGGGTCTGTGCTCTGGGCATAGATAATCTCTCCATTACGAAAGTAAATATTTTTTTTCAGATCATGATACTCGAAGATTAAAACCCCCGTTTTCTGACCCATATTTATAACAGAAAAGATATCTGCGACTCCAAATGAAGAAATCTTTCCAATAAAAGAAATGGAAAAATTACTGTTTTTCAAAGGCAAAGAAAGTGCCTCTTCTCGTTCAAGAAGCGCAATAGAGGAGGTCAGTATGTCAAGATATACTTTCATTCCCTGCTTTAATCTGTATTTCTCAACGATCTGTGCAGGGAATTTCAGCTCTCCTTTAGGACCAAGTTCAAGAAGTATTTTGTTATTTGGCATGTTCTTTATATTTTTCTACCGCTTTCTCTATTTTTGAAAGATCTTCCTGATTCAGGTTCTTTCTTCCCCATTCAAGTACCTTACTGAGAAACCAGTTAATCCCTCTATCCGAAATCTCCTTCCTCTCTTTAAGTGGAATGGTGCTTAAGTTTTCAATTAACTTATCAACATTGAGTGTACCATCCCGGTAAAGTTGAACCCGATCAAAAATCCTCCCAAGATCATTCATAACTCCACCAAGCGACTCATTTATAAATGCACGGAAGTTTTCACCAAGTCCTCTTTCTCTGGCAAAATTATAAATCTGTATCGTCAGTTTGTTCAGCAGCCCAAAATTATTCTCAATTATATCCATAACCTCTGATTCAACTTCGATCACAGTCCTGGCAAGTGATTTTTGAATCATGATTATCTTTTTGCGCGCAAGTCTATTCAGATTGATAAAAAGTGTTACATCACGAAGCTGAAGAGCTCTCTTCATGGAGAGAAGCGAAACCTCCCCACCTTCTTCCTCAATATAACCCATAATCTTCTTTTCAAGTGGATTAAGGAGAACCGTATCCGGATTATACTCAAGCACACTAACTACCATATACCCAAGGTTAGTCTCATCAGCCACCTCTGCAAATGGTGGAGTAGTCTTCAACCCTCTTATTATCAGGGCTTCAATGTCCAGATCAATTTTCTGTATTCCTTCAAGAACATTCTCTCCCTCCAGAAAATAGAATCTTCCATTTCTGTATTTGAAAAGGGAAATAACAATATTCTCAACCTGGGTTTTTATTCCAAGATCAAGATCAGAAGGTTTTATGAAACCCTTTTCCACCAGTATAGAACCAAAATGTCTTCCCGGTGCAACCTCTTTGCTCGCCTCTTCAAACTGCTCCTTTGTAATCTTTCCTTCTTTCAAAAGTGTTTCACCAAGTCTATCATCTTTAATGGAAGACTGCGCAAAAATCAGCTCACCATTACGGAAATAAAGCGTTTTTTGAACATCATTTTCAAGGTCAAAATTGAGAATTCCTGTCTTCATGTATATGTGAAGAACATCAAGCAGATCCTCAACATGAAAACTCCTCATATCACCCCAGAGGGTGAGATAAACTGGCTCTTCTCTGGTAGCAGGAGTTTTTTTCTTCAAAATCAGCAATTCTGCACCGCTGAATATTAGAGAAAATCTATCTTTCTCAGGATGAAAAGTTTTTGGCAGAAGTGATCTGGGAATTTTAAGGATAAAATACTCGCTTTTTTCCATCGCACACCTCACAATTATTCTAATAAAATCCCCTTTTACAGTCAAATCAGGAAGATTTAACTTCAGGCGAGGTAGCCTTTCAGAAGAAAAATAGAAGTTGTGAAATAGGTAAAAATACCGATTATATCCATTGTCGTGCTTATAAATGGACCAGTGGCAACAGCAGGGTCAACTTTTATGAAAGCAAAAAAAAGCGGTAAAAATGTCCCCACAAAGGAAGCTATGGTCATTTCAGCTGTCATGGACAAAACCACAACCAGTGTAAAAACCGGAATCTGGGTACTGCGAAAAGCTGCTATCAATCCAACAAGTATTCCATAGATTGCTCCAAGAACAAAACCTGTAATTACCTGTTTCTTTAACAATTCAAAGGAATCTTTCAACTTTACTCTTCCCGACGCAAGTCCAGCAATAACAATGGCCGCAGATTGCTGTCCAATATTACCACCCATACCCAGTATTATTGGCATAAACGACGCAAGTATTGCAAGCTTACTGATAGTTGGCTCATAGTAATGAAGCACCTCTATTTCAACTATCCCCCCCACCCAGCTCCCAAAAAGCCAGGGCAATCTTCTGGCAACATTTTTTCTGACATCGAGGCTTTCTATGAGACTTTCTCCTGCACCGGCCATCTTCAAAAGATCCTCTTCAGCCTCTTCCCTGATAACATCCACCACATCGTCAATGGTTATGATTCCAAGAATCCGACCGCTATTGTCCACAACGGGTAGCTGAACGAGATTATATCTGGCAAAGAGCCTGGCAACCTCTTCCTGATCCATGTATGGATCAACTGTGATTAGCTGGGTATTCATGATTTCACCTACCGGCTGATCTGGATCAGAACTTACAAGCTGTTTAATCGAAGCAACACCAAGAAGTCTGTTTTCACTGTCAACAACATAGACATAAGGAAGTGTTTCAACATCTTCAAGTCCTTTTATCTCTTTCAATACATCACCTATCTTCTCTTCTGGATGCACAGAATAGAAGGTGGGTACCATCAATCTACCTGCTGAATCTTCGGGAAAGAGCCTGAGACTGGTAATTTTCCTTTTCTTCTCCTGAGGAAGTTCATCAACAATATCTTCAATTTCCTCTTTTTCTCCCGGCTCTTCAATCTCGTCCATTATGAAAATAATTTCATCACTTGGCAGATAAGTGAAAATCTTTTTCACAATATCACCTGGAAGCTTTTCCACAATATCGGCAGCCACATCCTCGTTCATGTAAGTGAGAACTTTTGCCATTTTCTTTGGATCTTCAAGTGCCATCAATATTTCAACCATTTCATCAACAGAAAAATCCTCAATTGCATCAGCAATCTCTCCAGGATGGAGTCTGCTGAGAAATCTCCTTAACAGAAACTCCTCCCTCTTCTTGAGGATCTTACGTAAATTTCTTCTTATAATTTCAATTTTTGCGCTTGGACGGTCCTGTTTTTTTTCAACCTTCACATTTTTCCCCAATCACCCTTAACTACAGAAGGTCACATTTTTTTAAAACTTTCTCAACTTCTTCAATACACTTTGTTGTTTCTTTGTTACTCTCTTTAAAATAAAGTTTTACTTCCACTTTTCCATTTTTGCCATAGGAAGATATCTCATGAAGTTTATATTTACCTTCAGTTTCTTTTAAAAACAGCTGAAAGGCTTCTTCCGAATTAATTTTACCGGTTGCAACATTTGCCACAAGATCAAGAGTTACTCCCAGATTTGTAGCAAGCCTCATTAACTCCCCGATATCATGGACCTTTTTCTTCCCAAACTTCCACTGATGAGTGTATTTGTAATCATAATCAATTAATCGCCCTATTTCGATGTCCTTTATAAACTCCTCAGATATCTCCTCATCTTTCAGATTTTCCTCTTTCTTCAACTCATAGAGCACCACTTTTCTTGCAAAAAGAAACAACTCCCTTGAAGCAGGATATTTAATTTCATAAACCTTTCTCTTCACTCTCCTCTTCATAATTCCCTCCTTTCAAATTTTCCTCAATTATACGATATCATTCTTTTCTTTCAAGAAAAATTTAAAAAAACTTTTTACACAATTTTTCCAAAATCTCTCGTTAAAAGATTTAATCATAAGTCACCAAAAGTGCACTCTGGCTTGATAGTAAAACTCATGATGTTAAAATTTATGTTATGCCAGATTCAAAAGATATATTTGAAAAATATGCTGAAAGGTACGACAGGTGGTATTTTCAGGGGGAGGGAAAGGTTCTGGCACCAATTGAACTAAAGGCACTGAAGAAAGCTCTCAAAGATCTCAGCTTTAAAAGAGCCATAGAAGTAGGAGTTGGTACCGGCTACTTCGCAAGCAGGCTATGTATCAAACTTGGGATTGACCCCGCCCACATGCCTCTAACAATAGCTGAAAGACGTGGAATAAAAACTGTTCAGGGTTATGCAGAGTATCTACCATTTGAGGACAGTTCCTTTGATCTCGTTTTAATGGTTGTAACAATATGTTTTGTCGATGATCCAGTAAAAAGTTTCCTTGAATCATCAAGAATTTTAAAAAAGGGTGGTTACCTGATAACTGGAATAGTACCTGCCGAAAGTGAATGGGGTAAGCTATACATAAAAAAGGGGCTTGAGGGCCACATCTTTTACAGCAAGGCAAGATTGTTCACTGTAAGAGAAGTAATTGAAATGGGAGAAAAAGTGGGATTGAGATTTTCTAATGCTGTAAGTACCCTGTATCAGAAACCTTCTGAAACTCCTTCCCCTGAGGAAAAATATGTTTTCAGAGCTGATGAGGAAGCCGGATTCTCTGTCATTGTAATGCAAAAAAGCATCTGAAAAAAAATCAAAGAGGAGGCGTTCGCCTCCTCTTTGATTACGCATCGAAGTAAAGGAAGAACTCGTATGGATTTGGCCTCTGTCTGAGAGGAGCGATCTCCTTTTCCCTCTTGTACTCAATCCAGGTCTGAATAACCTCTTCTGTGAAAACATCTCCCTTGAGGAGAAATTCGTGATCTTTCTCGAGAGCATCGAGAGCCTCTTCAAGGGAAGCTGGCATCTGAGGCACTCCCTTCAATTCTTCAGGTGAGAGTGAGTAAATATCCTTATCCAGAGGTTCGCCAGGATCAATTTTGTTCATAATTCCATCAAGTCCAGCCATAAGCATTGCTGTGAAGGCAAGATATCCATTGGCAGTTGGATCAGGGAATCTGACCTCAATTCTCTTGGCCTTTGGGCTCGGGCTGTACATTGGAATCCTTATTGCTGCACTTCTATTCCTGCTGGAATATGCAAGATTCACTGGAGCTTCAAAACCGGGAACGAGCCTTCTGTAAGAATTAACAGTTGGATTTGTAAATGCTGCAATGGCTGCTGCATGCTTGATAATACCACCAATATACCACATTGCAATCTCACTCAATCCACCATATTTGTCACCTGCAAAAACTGGTTTTCCTTCCTTCCAGATAGACTGGTGGGTATGCATACCACAACCATTATCATTGTAGAGTGGTTTTGGCATAAAGGTAGCAACTTTTCCATGCTTCCTGGCAACATTTCTCACAACATATTTGAACCACATCAGCTTGTCACCCATCTTCACAAGACTGTCATATCTCATATCAATCTCACCCTGTCCAGCAGTGGCCACCTCATGGTGAGCAGCCTCCACATCAATCCCGAGAGAAATCAGAACCTGCACCATTTCATTCCTGAGATCAGTAAGAGAATCAGAAGGCATAACGGGGAAATAACCTTCTTTGTGCCTTATCTTGTAACCAAGGTTTGGATTTTCCTCTCTGCCAGTATTCCATATTCCTTCAATTGAATCAATGAAATAAAAGGCATAGTTGGGATCAGATGCATATCTGATATCATCAAAAATAAAGAACTCCGCTTCCGGTCCAAAATAGGCTGTATCACCGATTCCGGTGGACTTCAGATAATTCTCAGCCTTCTGGGCGATGTATCTTGGATCTTTGTCATAGGGTTCCCTGGTAATTGGATCAACAATGTTGCAGATGAGACTCAATGTTGGAACCTCAATAAATGGATCGATAATAGCAGTATCGGGATCAGGGACAACCAGCATGTCACTGGCATGGATGGGCTGCCAACCCCTGATGCTGGAACCATCAAAACCAAATCCCTCTTCAAAACTTTCTTCTTTTAACTCGCTGATTGGTACCAGAAAATGCTGCCAGGTTCCCAGAATATCGAGAAACTTCAAATCAACCATCTTTACATCATTCTTCTTGGCAAACTCAATCACTTCTTTTGGTGTCATAGTAACCTCCTTCATTTATGGTTTTAGATAGCATCCTCACCCTTTTCACCGGTTCTTATCCTGATAGCCTCTTCTACATTGTAAATAAAAATCTTACCATCTCCTATTTTGCCTGTCTTTGCAGCATTAATTATTGCCTCAACTGCTTTATCAACTAGATTATCAGGGACCACGACTTCAATCTTTAATTTTGGTATGAAGTCAACCACATACTCTGCTCCACGGTAAAGTTCCGTGTGCCCCTTCTGTCGCCCATAACCTTTAACCTCACTCAGGGTCATCCCCTGAACCCCTATTTCATTAAGGGCTTCCTTAACCTCGTCAAGTTTAAAGGGCTTAATAATTGCTTCGATTTTCTTCATAACAACCTCCTTTTCTCAAAAACTACAACTGGAATACCATTTTCTCATAACTTAACCTGCGGATTTAAAAAGTGTTTTGCCTAAAAAGTAACCAATCCTCCCTTTTTATGCCGAAAAAATATGCAATCAACTTTTTTTCTTAACTACCAGAACCTTTCCTAATATTTTGCCTTTCCCGATTAAAATGTCAAGGTATCTCGAGGAATCCCCTTTGAGTAAATAGAGACCAAATATTTGCAGGATCAATCTGTGAACCACAAAAAAATCTTTTCTTTTGAAAACCAGTATATCACCCTTTCTGATCTTTCCATTTCCAACCACGATAAAATCACCCGGTGCGAGAGCAGGCCACATGCTGTATGAGGATACGCTCATAGTTACAGGATTCCCTTTTTGCAGTAATTCACGGATTAATTCAATTTTACCTTCCATAACAGAGGAATCAGCAATAGCAGGATAAGTTCAAACAACGGAAAAGTTCCCATACTGGAACAACCTTCAGAGCTCTCCTCTTCCCTTTCCACTGCAAGCCTTCCAGAAGGCTCTTCAACAGAAATCGAAGTACTTTTTGAAGAAGCAGTGGAGTATCCCCACAGGTCCATCGTTGGATCCCCAATCAAACTGAAAGTATAGTCCACTTCCCTCATCTCTGGATGGTCATTTGAAAAGAACTGGAAAGCAGAATATAAAGCGTCTCCTAATCTTCGTTTTTCCCTGTCAAAGAAATTTGAGGCAAGGTATTTTGAAAATTCTTTCTGTGAGTTATATTCAGAATAATCTGTGAATCCTATGGAAGCGGAGGCTCCCCTATCAGAAATAACAAGGTTTCTCCCAAGCGAACCGGGATAGTAATGATAATAAATACTGTTGGCAAAGCAGGTTATCTGAAAAACGATAAAAGGCGATGGAGAGAGTTTCATTTCGTTTAGGTCATATCTTCCCTGAGTGGGTTCAACAGAAAGGAGATAGTAGGGAGGTTCATCATAGATTGCACTCCAGAAGGTAAAAAAACCATGTCCCGTATAAATTAGATATCTTCCTCCTTCAGAAAATTTTTTTATCAATTCAGTGTGCGCTTCCTCCATGGAGAGATCTGTAAGGTCAATCCTGAAAACTGGAAATCCTGGCGGAAAATATGAAATCATTTCATCAGCAAAGTTAGAAAAATCAAATCCATTGTTATCCCTATCATTTACAATGACATTGTAACTGGAATTTGCAGTTTCGAACCTTATGATCTTATTCACGATATTTCTCAATTCCGTTTCATCAGTAACAGGCAATCTTCCTACCATATAATCAATCACCCCATCACTGTCTGGATCAGCATAGTAAAAATCGCTCCCTGTATCGTAAAATCTGTAAATTGTAGATGAATATTGAGGATTTTCATTCACAGATCTGTACTCCGGAGATGGAACAAGATCCCACATTCCCTCGAGATAGCGTGCACCTGGAGGCGATATGATGTCATTTCTGGGAGCGGAAGTTGACATTCCAACGAGAACAAGATACTTCGGAAAATTAATCCAGACTCTTTTCATATACCTGAGAAACTCTACAATAGCCCATGGACTTTTATTATCGAAACTGAACCAGTGGTATATTTCATCTGTTGAAACTTTCAAGATATTAAGACCTTCTGCGGTCCTTCGAGTTATCCATTCTTCCAGAGCGGAAGAGGTCAAAAATCCAGGATAGGTGATCACAACCACATCAGGCTCAGGTAAAAGATCTGGAATTAAGGCTTTCTTCCTTTTAACTCTGATCTGTTGTGCAGAATTCAGTT